>Ga0315271_10001970_pt1 | contig 12713 bp, 14 predicted proteins | sample C3_top_MG_FD_204664 | JGI IMG/M metagenome (GOLD analysis project Ga0315271, IMG submission 204664) | Sediment microbial communities from Yellowstone Lake, YNP, Wyoming, USA - C3_top | ecosystem: Environmental > Aquatic > Freshwater > Lake > Sediment | place: USA: Wyoming | collected 2017-08-01
GGATGGCCGGGATGATGTAGCAAGCAGTCCCAATAAAAAGTGGCGTATGGGTCAATAAGTTTTTCCATCGGAAAACACCTCGCGCCATAACTTAAGGAGCAATCATGCCCAAAATGAAAACCAAAAGTGGGGCGGCCAAGCGTTTCAAGGTTCGCGCCGGTGGTAGTATCAAGCGCTCACAAGCGTTCAAGCGTCATATCCTGACCAAGAAGACCACCAAAAACAAACGTCAATTGCGCGGCACGGCTGATGTTCACGCAACCAACAAAGCATCGGTTCACGCCATGATGCCTTACGCATAAGGAGCAGACCATGCCAAGAGTAAAACGTGGAGTAGTAGCGCGCGCCAGTCATAAGAAGATCCTCGACCTAGCCAAGGGTTATCGCGGTCGTCGCAAGAACGTCTACCGTATCGCCAAACAGGCGGTGATGAAAGCCGGGCAATACGCGTATCGTGATCGTCGTCAAAAGAAGCGCCAGTTCCGCACTTTGTGGATCGCGCGTATCAATGCGGCAGCGCGTGAACAGGGTCTGACCTACAGCGTGTTCATGAATGGCCTGAAGAAGGCGGACATCCAGGTTGACCGCAAGGTTTTGTCGGATATTGCCATCTTCGATAAGCCCGCGTTTGCGCAGTTCGTGGCGCAAGCAAAAGCCAGCCTCGGCGCTTAAGACAGTACGTTAAAAATCAAAGGAGGCGGCAAGCCTCCTTTTTTTGTTTCCAATCGCCCACAGCTCCCTTGCTTCCGCAAGTGGTTGCAAGGGGGCTAACCCGCTGCTATGCAGCGACCTTCCCGCAGTCTGAGAAGGGGAGTTATATAACAAATGCAAGATCTTCAACAAATTCTCGATCAAGCTCTGCAACAGTTTGCGGTGATCAGCGACGAAGCTGAACTGGAACAGGTCAAAGCGCGCTATCTGGGCAAAGAGGGCAGCCTGACCGCCTTGCTCAAGAGTCTCGGCAAGTTGTCTGCGGAAGAACGCCCCGCAGCAGGCGCCCGCCTCAATCAAGTAAAGCAAAGCATCGAGGCAGCGCTGCAACAGCGCCGCGATGCGCTGCAACAAAATAATTTGTCACAAAAACTGGCTGCGGAATCGCTCGATGTGACCTTGCCCGGACGAGGCGCTGGCACGGGTGGTTTGCATCCGGTCACGCGCACGCTGGAACGCATCGAGACACTGTTCCATTCCATCGGCTACGCCGTGGCGGAAGGTCCGGAGATCGAGAGCGATTTTTACAATTTTACCGCGCTGAATATTCCCGAAGACCATCCGGCGCGTGCCATGCATGACACATTTTACATCGATGAACCGCATGTGTTGCGCACGCATACCTCTCCGATTCAGATCCGATACATGCAATCGCATGTCGCGAAATACCAGCATCTGGAGACGATGCCAGATATCCGTATCATCGCGCCAGGGCGCGTCTATCGAGTGGATTCCGATGCCACCCATTCACCGATGTTCCATCAGGTCGAGGGTTTATGGATAGGCGAGCGGGTCAGCTTCGCGGACCTCAAGGGCGTGATCGCCGATTTCCTCAAGTGCTATTTCGAGACCGAGGATATGCAAGTACGCTTCCGCCCCTCGTTCTTTCCTTTCACTGAACCGTCGGCCGAAATGGATATGAGCTGGAAAGGCGGTTGGCTGGAGATCGGCGGCTGCGGCATGGTGCATCCGAATGTGCTCAAGCATGTCGGCATAGACAGCGAGAAATACCTTGGCTTCGCTTTCGGCATGGGCGTGGAACGTTTGGCCATGCTGCGCTACGGCGTGAACGATCTCAGGCTGTTCTTCGAGAACGACCTGCAATTCCTGAAGCAATTTGTCTGAACAGATATGAAATTTTCAGAATCCTGGCTGCGCACACTTGTAAATCCAACGATCTCCAGCGGGGAGCTTGCACACCTGTTAACCATGGCGGGTCTGGAAGTTGAAGAAATGGTTGCAGTCGCACCGCCATTCGACAAGGTCGTTGTCGCACAAGTACTGTCCAACGACAAACATCCCGATGCAGACAAGTTGAACGTGCTGAAGGTGGATGTGGGGCTGGGCGAACCTTTGAGCATCGTGTGCGGTGCACAGAATGTGACGGTCGGCATGAAGGCGCCATGTGCATTGGTCGGTGCGAAGCTGCCCGGTATGGAGATCAAGCAGGCCAAGGTGCGAGGCGTCGCGTCCTTCGGCATGATGTGTTCTGCCAAAGAACTTGGCTTGGCAGAGGAGAGCAACGGTCTCATGGAGTTGGCTACCGAAGCCAAGGTAGGCCAGAGCATCCGCTCCCATTTTGATCTGGACGATCAGTTGATCACGCTCAAGTTGACACCGAACCGCAGCGATTGTTTGTCGTTGCACGGCATTGCCCGGGAAGTGGCCGCGCTGACTGGCGCGTTGTTACAGCCCATACCTGATGCATCGTTCAAGCAGATCAGTGGCCGCAGTTGCAAAGTCAAGGTGGCAGCTCCTGTTGCATGTCCGCGCTATACCGGGCGTGTCATCGAGGGTGTGAACGCGAAGGCGCATACGCCGGCGTGGATGTTGAAACGCCTGGAGCGTAGCGGATTGCGCAGCGTCAGCGCATTGGTGGACGTGACCAATTATGTGTTGCTGGAATTGGGGCAACCCTTGCATGCCTTCGATCTGGCCAAGTTGAAGGGCGATCTTGAAGTACGCTTCGCACGTGACGGAGAAAGCCTGAAGCTGTTGAATGACCAGCAAATCATGTTGCAAAGTGACATGCTGGTGATTGCAGATAGCAAGAATGCCGTAGCATTGGCAGGCGTGATGGGCGGTGCAGACAGCGCGGTGGATGATGCGACCAGCGATATCTTCCTGGAGAGTGCATTCTTCGCACCGGCCGTGATCGTCGGCAAATCACGTAGTCTCGGTTTTAGTTCCGATTCGTCTTACCGTTTCGAGCGTGGAGTGGATTTCTCTGCAACCAAAACTGCACTTGATCGTGCCACTCAATTGATCCTCGATATTTGCGGTGGCCAGGCTGGCGCAACGACCGAAGTTTGCGGCGAACTTCCAGCGCGTCATCCGGTGAGACTGCGCACTTCGCGTGTACATCGGGTTTTGGGCGTGACCCTTGATGCGGACGAGATCGCTCTGGTGTTGTCGCGGTTGGGCATGGTGTTTCAGCGTCAGGGAGATGAATTTTCAGTGACGCCCCCCAGTTATCGCTTCGACATTGCCATAGAGGAAGACCTGATCGAAGAAGTCGCGCGCGTATACGGCTACGAAAAAATCACACCACTGCCGCCGCAGGCTACCATGACCATATTGCCGCAAAGCGAAGCACTGAAGCCTTTGGCGAAATTGCGCGAGGCTCTGATGTTGCGGGATTTTCAAGAGGCCATCAACTACGCTTTCGTGGAAACTGAATGGGAACGCGACCTGTGTGGCAATTCTGCACCCATCGCATTGAAGAACCCGATCTCCAGCCAGATGAGAGTGATGCGCAGCAGCCTACTGGGTGGGTTACTTGGCGTACTGCGCACCAATCTCGCACGCAAACAGCCGCGCGTGCGCCTGTTTGAAGTGGGCGGTTGTTTTGCTGCCGAAGCGGACAGTTATGTACAGCATGAACGTGTCGCCGGTCTGGCTTATGGCCCGGCATTGCCTGAACAGTGGGGGGTGCCTACTCGTAATGCCGATTTTTACGATGTGAAGGGCGATGTCGAAGCACTATTTTCGCCGCGGCTGTTGAGTTTCGAGGCGACACCTCATCCTGCCTCGCATCCGGGACGTTCGGCGCGCATCCTGTCGGAAGGTTCCGCCATTGGCTGGATCGGTGAGCTGCACCCGCAATGGCAACAGCAATATGACCTGCCGCTATCCGTAGTTTGGTTCGAAGTCGAACTGGATGCATTGGTGCAAAATAGAGTACCCAAAGCCGAAGAAGTGTCACGCTTCCCGGCGGTACGGCGCGATTTGGCCGTGATCGTTGATGAAGGAGTGACGGTTCAATCAATGTTGCAAGCCATGCAAGCCGAAAAAATTGCCAATGTGGTCGAGTTAGCGCTGTTCGACTTGTATCGGGGCAAGGGTGTGGAGCAGAGCAAAAAAAGCCTTGCATTCCGAGTGTTATTGCAAGATACTCGAAAAACATTAACCGATGCGGAAATTGACCAGAGCGTCGCGCGTCTGATTGCCGCATTACAAAAACAAGGTGCACAACTGCGCACGTAAGAAGGGGAGAACATGACATTGACCAAAGCAGAGCTTGCTGATTTATTGTTTGAAAAAGTTGGCCTGAACAAGCGCGAAGCCAAGGATATGGTAGAAGCCTTTTTTGAGGAAATTCGTTTGCAACTTGAGCAGGGTGAAAGCGTGAAATTATCCGGATTTGGAAATTTCCAACTGCGTGATAAACCGCAGCGTCCCGGCCGCAATCCAAAGACTGGTGAAGAAATTCCCATCACCGCACGCCGTGTCGTAACGTTCCATCCCAGCCAGAAACTGAAAACCATGGTGGAAAAGTCCTATCATGGAAAACCACAAGCCTAATTCCGAACTTCCGCCGATTCCCGCCAAACGTTACTTCACCATCGGTGAAGTCAGCGAATTGTGCGGGGTCAAGGCGCACGTGCTGCGCTACTGGGAACAGGAATTCACTCAACTCAAGCCGGTCAAGCGCAGCGGCAACCGCCGCTACTATCAGCACCATGAAGTGATGTTGATTCGTCGTATACGTGAATTGTTGTATGGGCAGGGTTTTACAATTAGCGGGGCGCGAAATCTGCTGGAAAATCCAGTCCAGCAGGAAAGCCGTGTTACCGAGTTTGCGGCAACGATTAATATTGCCGCGCTGCGCCACGAGATCAAAGAGATCATCACCCTCCTTAGCGCATGACAGTTGCTATTCCAGGGTGAGTTTCAAACTTACTCGACTTTTTGAACTTGTCCCACAAAGAGTATCTCTTTAAAGCTGCGGTTCAGTTCTTTGCTAAAGAAGCCGCTCATTACGACGCCTTTGCTATATCGCACCAGGCTATTGGGTTGAATAACAAGCTTAGGCCCGGCCAGCCATATTTTCCCTTGCTTGATGGTGTCCACTTCCAGATAGGTATAGGCTTCTGCCTGCAGGACGGTTATCACAGTACCCAGATTTGGTAACTGGGACTGAATACCTTTTTGTGCCGCCAATTTGGCTTTGTAAGCCCGGGCATCCGCTTCGAGTCCCCAGTAACCGAAATCTGCTGCTTCATTTACGGTTGCATACTCCACATCCGCTAAATACTTATCTCGGTCAGTGCCGCCGATCACGTAAATCCAATCCTTATATTCAATCACACTGAACATGCCTCTTGGTGCGTTAAGCGGGGTACTCGCTTGCCAAGCGGATAACTGGCCATCGGGCATAACCTTGCTTTTCTCTATGCTGTCGAGAAATTCCAGGCCGGTAAGGCCACCGAGAGCATAGAGATAGTCCCCATGCGATACCGTTGATAATCCATACCGACCAGTTTGAAGAGATTGCGTTGCTTGCCAGTTACGAGTCTCGGGTTCGCCAAGCGGAGACCATTCGACATCGGTAATGCCGACGCCTTTGGTTTGATCGTGTCCGCCGATCACATATGCGGATTTCCCCCATTTTTTGACACCATTGACATAGCGCGGCATGAGCATTGTCTTGGATTCAAGTTGCCATTCCCCGAGGCTGCCATCCGGCATGAATTCTGCGCGCTCGACGGTATCCAATAGCGTGCCGCCAAATCCGCCAAATGCATAAAGTGCTTTATCCGTTGCTATGATCTTGCTGCAACGACGCGCTACGACCATCTGGTTCTTCTCTGTTTCCCATGGACCCAAAGTGCCATCCGTTAGGATATGTGCTCGCTCCACGGAGCGCAGCAGATTATGTCCATTTGCACCATTGCCACCGCCAACCACATAGACCGAACCGTTATGTATCACGGCATCGATAAAACCACGCTTCTCTTTTAAGTTCGGACCTGGTAGCCACGGACCTAAAGAGCGATCCTTTTGAATCTTGGCATATTCAGTGGTGTCCAGAAAATCTTTGCCATCGACACCACCGATCAGGAAAAGAGTGTCATCGGCTGCAACTACAGCGGTTCCGGCACGGGCAGTGTCAAGATGGGAAGCCTCCTTCCAGTCCGGGATCCAGAGTTTGTTTTGCGTGCTGCACGCGGACAATGTGTATATCAGCGCGAGGACAGCTATTTTTTTCATGGTGATTTCTTTCATATTGCGGTTATGTATTTATTGCAAACGGGCAGATATTATAAAGAAAAAAGGTATACGAGCCGATAAAAAGGGGTACGAAAAATTCCTCCGCAAATTTACGCGGTGCAACAAGTGCTCTGAACCTTATAGTATGAGGCTGATTATATCTCCAATGCGGTTAACTTCATCGACTGCGGCTAGCCTATAAAAAATCCCGCAGAATATTGAATCTATTTTTATTAATACACCCCATTGGAAGGTCAGTCTAGCTGGCTCGTCCAAGGTTTTGTTGCACATAGAACCAATTAGTACTAAAATGGTCTTTGTTAAATGAGGTGTGCATGTTACGTTTAAGCAAATTAGCAGATTACGGCTGTCAGGTCATGGTCTATATGGCTCGCGACAAAGCTATCCACAGTGCTAGTGAAGTGGCTAGTGCGTTGGGTATGGCTGCGCCAACGGTGAGCAAGATTCTCAAAATGCTTGCCCGCGATAATCTAGTTGCTTCAGTGCTTGGTGCCAAGGGTGGATATGCACTTGCGCGCTACCCCAAGGAGATTTCAATCGCTGAAATAATCAATGCCATGGATGGTCCGATTTCGATCACAGAATGCAGCGGTACATCGACGTGTACGCGGGAATCATTTTGTTCTACCAGGGGAAACTGGCAGGGGATAAATCATGTCATACAAAACGCGCTCGATAATGTGAGCCTTGCGGAGATGATTACACCGAAACCTCAAGTCGTGGATATACGGGCGATACGTTCGCGCGGCATATCGATATGAATTTTTATCGGAGATGGAAATGGCAATAACATTGACGGAATCTGCAGCAAAACATATACAAAGCCAGATCGAAAAGAACGGCAAGGGTGTCGGTTTGCGACTTGGTGTGAAGAAGTCTGGTTGCAGCGGCTTTGCCTATATCCTCGATATCGCGCAGGAGGTTGGGCAGAACGATACGGTATTTGAGAACTTCGGTGCAAAGCTGCTGGTGGATGCGGAGAGCCTGCCTTTTCTCGAGGGTACGGAGCTCGCGTATGTAAAGGAGGGGTTGGGGCATGTATTCAAGTTCAACAATCCCAATGTCAAAAATCAATGCGGATGCGGCGAAAGCTTTGCTGTTTAAGGATCCCACATGAGCACGGCATTGCATAATCTGGTCAATCAGCCCTACAAGCATGGCTTTGTTACCGATATCGAAACCGAGGCAGTCGCCAAGGGTTTGAATGAAGACGTGATACGTCTGATTTCGAAAAAGAAAAACGAACCGGAATGGCTGCTTGAATTCCGCCTTGGTGCTTACCGCCACTGGTTGACCATGGTGGAGCCTGCTTGGGCAAACGTAAGTTATCCCAAGATCGATTTCCAGGAAATCATCTATTTCGCCCAACCCAAGCCCAAGAAGCAACTGGCCAGCCTGGACGAAGTCGATCCTGAATTAAGGCGCACCTTCGAAAAACTCGGCGTGCCATTGCATGAACAGAAATTGATGACCGGGGTCGCGGTCGACGTGATCTTCGACAGCGTATCGGTGACCACGACCTACAAAGCTAAGCTGGCCGAGATCGGGATCATTTTCTGTTCCTTTTCAGAAGCGGTACACGATCATCCGGAACTGGTGAAACAATATCTGGGCAGTGTCGTTCCAAGCGGCGACAACTTTTATGCCGCACTCAATTCGGCGGTGTTTACCGACGGTTCATTTTGTTACATCCCGAAAGGCACGAAGTGCCCGATGGATCTGTCCACCTATTTCAGGATCAATACCGAAGGTTCCGGACAATTCGAGCGCACGCTGATCATCGCCGAGGAAGGAAGTTCGGTTTGTTATCTGGAGGGTTGCACTGCGCCCCAGTTCGATACCAACCAGTTGCATGCGGCAGTGGTCGAACTGGTTGCGCTGGACAACGCAGACATCAAGTATTCGACGGTACAGAACTGGTACGCCGGTGACGAGAACGGCAAGGGCGGGATCTATAATTTCGTCACCAAGCGCGGCTTGTGCAAGGGGATCAATTCCAAGATCTCCTGGACACAGGTCGAGACCGGCTCGGCGATCACCTGGAAGTATCCAAGCTGTGTGTTGCTGGGCGACAACTCCATCGGTGAATTTTATTCGGTTGCGCTGACCAATCATCTGCAGCAGGCAGATACCGGCACCAAGATGATCCATGTGGGCAAGAACACCCGCAGCAAGATCATCTCGAAAGGCATCTCGGCCGGACGCTCGAGCAACTGTTACCGCGGGCAGGTAAAAGTCGGCAGCCGCGCGGCAGGTGCCAGGAATTATTCGCAATGCGACTCGATGCTGATCGGTGATCGATGTGCAGCAAGTACTTTCCCGACCATAGATGTACAGAACACCACGGCAACGATAGAACACGAGGCATCGACCTCCAAGATAGGTGAAGACCAGATGTTCTTCTTCGCGCAGCGCGGCATCGGTTCGGAAGAGGCAATCTCGATGATCATCAACGGCTTTTGCAAGGATGTGTTCGTGCATCTGCCGATGGAATTTGCGGTCGAGGCAACCAAGTTGCTAGGCCTGAAACTTGAAGGGAGCGTAGGATGATCAACAAGGGCAGCAAAGTATTGCTGGGAGTTAAGAATCTCAGGGCCTCAGTTGACGGAGTGGAGATACTGAAGGGCGTCGATCTCACCGTTCGTGCGGGTGAAGTGCACGCCATCATGGGCATCAACGGCTCGGGCAAGAGCACGTTCTCCAAGGTGCTTGCGGGACATCCAGACTATGCCGTAACGGGTGGTACAGCCACCTTCGCAGGCAAGGATCTGTTCGCGCTTGAACCGGAAGAACGTGCGAAGGCGGGACTTTTCCTGGCATTCCAGTATCCGGTTGAAATCCCGGGCGTGTCGAACAGCGCATTGTTGCGTCTGGCGTATAACACGCTGCAGACCGAACGCGGGCTGGAAGAACTCGATCCGCTCGAGTTCGAGGATCTGGTACAGGAAAAGCTCAAGGTCGTCGAAATGGACCCGAGTTTCCTCAGCCGTAGTGTCAATGAAGGTTTTTCCGGTGGCGAGAAGAAGCGCAACGAGATCCTGCAAATGGCAGTACTCGAACCCAAGCTCGCGATCCTGGACGAGACAGATTCAGGCCTCGACATCGATGCTTTGAGGATAGTCGCGCATGGCGTAAACAGCCTGCTTACATCCGATAATGCGGTGGTGATGGTGACCCATTACCAGCGCCTGCTGAATTACATCGTGCCCGATTACGTGCACGTGATGGATGGCGGGCGCATCGTCAGGACCGGCGGAAAGGAACTCGCGCTGGAACTGGAGGCTCGCGGCTACGACTGGCTCAGGGCGGCAGCGTGAGCCTGAACAAGGAACAATGCTTCGAGCAGCTGCTGCTCGGCAAAGCCGTCAAGTCCAATGGCTGGCTGGAGCAGGTCCGCGTGGATGCGCTGGAGCGCGCCCGGACCTTGAACTTTCCCTCAGTGAAGCATGATGACTGGCGCTTCACGGATCTATCGCCGCTGTATCTTCATAGCTTCCGTCCGGTCGACTCCTACGCCAAGTTGACTCTGCGCGACATTGAGAAGTACCTGATCCCCGGATCGATCCGGCTGGTGTTTGTCGATGGCTGCTATGCTCCTGAGCTTTCCGATTTGACCACAGCGAGGGCGGGCATCACGGTGGCTTCGCTGGCCAATCGCCTTGGAGACCAACAGGTCGAGGCCAATTTCGGGCGTCTTGCGCCTTACAAGCAAGATTCATTCGTCGCACTGAACACCAACTTCTTCGAGGACGGAGCTTGGGTCCATATAGCCGGAGAAGCAACCGCGCCGATCCATTTGCTGCAAGTTGCGACTAGGCGGGAAGCCCCATCCGCGATCTATCCGCGCTGCCTGGTAATGATGGAGGCATCCAGCCGGGCTACCGTGATCGAAGACTTTGTCGGGCTGAACGACGGGATCTATCTTTCGAATGCGGTCACAGAGATGGTGCTGAAAGAGCAGGCCCAGTTGCGGCATGTACGCGTGCAGCGCGATGAAATGAATGCCTTCCATATCGGGCACTGCTCTGTCGAAGCAGGGAAAGAAAGCGTCTATTCCGCGACCTCTTTGGCGTTTGGTGCTCGAGTGTCACGACATAGCCTACATGTCACGCAGCAAGGGGAAGGCGCCGAGATGCATCTGGACGGACTGGCATTGATCGCTGGACGCCAGATCGCCGACACGCATACCCTGATCGATCACGCCGCACCCAGGGGAAAATGTGTTCAATTGCACAAATGCATCGCCGACGGATCTGCACATGCGATCTTCAGCGGCAAGATCAACGTGCATATTGGGGCGGCAGGCACCGACTCCACCCAAAGCAGCCGCAACCTGCTGCTCTCGGACAAGGCTCACATCGACACCCAGCCGCAACTGGAGATATTCAATGACGATGTGAAATGCAAGCATGGCGCGACGGTAGGACAGATCGATGCCGACGCGCTGTTCTTCCTCAAGAGCCGCGGGTTGACCGAAGCGCGCGCGCGCAACCTGCTTACTCACGCTTTTGCCGCCGAGATCATCGTCAGGATTCCTGTTCCTTCCCTGGTCGAGGCCCTGGGCAGAACGATCCTTGAAAGAATGACAGGGGAACGCTTGAGCGGGGTTCGCACATGAAGGTCGAACGCGTGCCTGATGAAGGAATGAATGGCGAATCCACCTCTATCGATCAAGTCAGGGTCGATAAGATCAGGGCTGATTTTCCAATACTGAGCCTGCAGGTATCCGGCAAGCCGCTGGTCTATCTGGATAACGCGGCCAGCAGCCAGATGCCGCAGCCGGTCATCGACCGCATCGTGCGCTACCAGACTCAAGAGCATTCGAATATCCACCGTGCCGTGCATTACCTAAGCGAATTGGCCACCAAGGAATTCGAAGTGGCGCGTGTCAAGGTGCAGAATTTCCTGAACGCAAAGGAGTCCCGCGAGATCATTTTCACGCGCGGAACCACGGAAGCCATCAATCTGGTGATGCATGGCTACGGCCGTGCATTTATCGGCAAGGGTGACGAGATCATCCTGTCCGGGCTTGAGCATCACGCGAACATCGTTCCCTGGCAGATGCTGGCCGAGGAAAAAGGAGCGGTGTTGCGCGTGATTCCGATGAACGATCATGGCGAATTACTGATCGACCAGTTCGAGGAACTGTTCAATGCCAAGACCAAATTCCTGGCACTTTCGCATGTGTCGAACGCGCTCGGGACGATCAACCCGGTTAAGCAGATGGTCGCATTCGCTCACAAGCACGGCGTGCCAGTGTTGCTCGATGGCGCGCAAGCGGCGCCTCACCAGATGCTTGATGTGCAGGAGCTGGACTGCGATTTTTATGCCTTCTCTGGACACAAGATGTGCGGACCAACCGGTATCGGCGTGTTGTACGGCAAGGCGCAGTTGCTGGAAAAGATGCAACCCTATCAGGGTGGCGGCGACATGATCCTGTCTGTGACCTTCGAAAAAACCACCTACAACGTCATCCCGGCGAAATTCGAGGCGGGTACGCCGCCTATCATGGCTGCAATCGCACTGGGTGCGGCGATCGATTACTTGCAAGGGATCGGTCTGGGAAATATCGAGGCATACGAACACGAATTGCTCGAGTATGCGACGAGCAGAGTCTCGGCGATACCTGGTGTAAAGATCATCGGCACGGCCAGGAAGAAAGCCGCCGTCCTGTCGTTCGAGATCCAGGGAGTGCACCCGCATGACGTGGGCACGATACTCAATGCCGACGGCATCGCCATCCGTACCGGACACCATTGCGCCCAACCGGTGATGCAGCGCTTCCATGTTCCGGCTACTGCGCGCGCTTCGTTTGCTTTTTACAATACCAAACAGGAGATAGACAAGCTGGTCGATGGCATCCGCAGGGTGCAGGAGATGTTTTCATGACCGACATGCGCCAGCTTTATCAGGAAGTGATCCTGGACCACAACCGCAAGCCGAGGAATTACGGCGCGATACCTGATGCGAACCGGCATGCAGACGGACATAACCCGCTGTGCGGGGACCACATCAAGTTATCTATGAATGTATTGGAAGACAAGATCGATGCTATCGCATTCGAAGGCCATGGCTGCGCGATCTGCAAGGCTTCCGCCTCGATGATGACAGGCGCGGTCAAAGGGAAATCGGTGCAGGATGCCGAGACCATGGTCGAAGAGTTCAGGGGCATGGCGACAGGCACGCTTGATCCAGAAAGTGCAGATCATCATTTGGGCAAGCTGAAGATCTTCGCCGGTGTCAAGGATCTGCCCTCGCGGGTCAAATGCGCGATCCTGCCCTGGCATACACTACATGCCGCACTCAATTCTGAAGCATCGATCTCTACTGAAGGCGAAGCCGACCCGGTGAGTGACCATGCCTAAAATTGCCGATATAGAAGACACCCCGAATCCGAACGCGGTCAAGTTCGTGCTGAAGGACCGATTGACTTGGGGTACAGCTTGTTCTTTCGATAGCGCCGAGTCTGCCACCGCCGATCCCCTTGC
>Ga0315271_10001971_pt1 | contig 12712 bp, 9 predicted proteins | sample C3_top_MG_FD_204664 | JGI IMG/M metagenome (GOLD analysis project Ga0315271, IMG submission 204664) | Sediment microbial communities from Yellowstone Lake, YNP, Wyoming, USA - C3_top | ecosystem: Environmental > Aquatic > Freshwater > Lake > Sediment | place: USA: Wyoming | collected 2017-08-01
CGCTGAAGCCGACCGTCGACATCCTGGCGACCGTGGCTGCCCGACCGAATGCGCCGTACTGCGTCGGCTTCGCGGCCGAAAGCCACGACGTCCTGGGACAAGCCGAAGACAAGCGCAAGCGCAAGAAACTGCCGCTGCTCATCGCCAATCGCGCGCAGGATGCATTGGGCAGTGACGACAACGAAGTAGCGCTGCTCGACGAAGATGGCGCGCACCCGCTGCCGCGAATGGACAAGCTGGCGCTGGCGCGGCGGCTGGTGGCGGAAATCGCAACGCGGTTGCCGCGGCGCTGAACGGATGGGTTCCCAGGCGCCGGCCATTGCGCTGAAGATTCTCGACGAGCGCATCCGGCCGCATCTCCCTGCCTACGCGACTCCGGGGTCGGCGGGCCTCGACCTGCGGGCCTGCATCGATGCGCCGCTGACGCTGTTGCCGGGCCAGACCGAATTGATCCCGACGGGAATCGCAATTCACTTGGCCGACCCCGGGCTGGCGGCCATGATCCTGCCTCGATCCGGTCTTGGTCACAAACACGGCATCGTCCTGGGCAACCTCGTCGGGCTGATCGACTCCGACTACCAGGGGCCGCTGATGGTGAGTTGCTGGAACCGCGGTACCGAATCGTTCGTGTTGCATCCGATGGACCGCCTGGCGCAATTGGTGATCGTGCCCGTCGTGCAGGCCCGCCTCGAAATCGTCGAGGACTTTGCGGCCAGCCAACGCGGCGACGGCGGGTTCGGCAGCAGCGGCCGAGGATAACGGAACCTCAGGAATTTCCCGCGGCGCCAGGCACGGACGCCGATGGCTCGGCCCACGACGGCACGCGGCGCCAGAAGGCGTGCAGGCCCGGCGCGTAGGTGCCGAAGCTGAAGCCGAACTTGCGCGCGAGCAAGTCGAGACTCTTCAGGGAAAACAGGCTGATGTGCCCGTTGCGCGGCGCGGCATACCACCACGTCAGCCGCCCGCCCTCGGCAATGAATCCGTCCGATGGAACGGTGCTGAAAACCACGATGCCCTCCGGATTGAGCAACGTCACCAGATCGGAACCCAGCGCGTTGACGTCGGGAACGTGCTCGAATACCTCGTAGGCAGTGATCAGGTCGAACTTGCCCAGGGCGGCGACCGCAGCGCCGCGATCGAAAAAGGGGTCATAGGACCGCGAATTCCAACCCGCATCGCGCAACAGGCTGCTCAACAGTCCCTGACCGCCGCCATAGTCGAGGTGCGCCATCTGCGGCCCGCGCTCGCCGAACCAGCGGATCAAATGGGCGGCATTTCCGGAGGGACGTGCCGCCACGCACTCCGGGTCGATGCTTTGGTACTCGTCGTTGTAGATGCGCGCCGAGAACTCGTCGAGCGACCAGCGGCACATCGCCGGCGCGAAACAGAAGCCACAATCCTCGCAGACCACGTACTCGATCGGAATGCCTGCGGGCGGCAAAACCCTGTCGTTCAACTCTTCGCACGACTTGTTGAGGTCCACGCTGTCGAAGGCACGGCAGCCGGCGCCGCAGACCGGGCAGCCGCGCACGACGGCGGACAGATCAGGTGCGGTGGTTCCGTCAATCATGGTCTGTCACCTCAATGCAGCCGGGGTCCAGGCTTTTGGCGTGGTACTAGGACGAGGCATTCCCCGGGCACGCGATATGCTTGGTATGATTTATCGAAGGCATGTCCTCACCTTCGCCTTGCCGAAGTGTCGCAGTGCAACTGGTACCTGGCAACTGAAAATCGGCAACTGCAGATTGCCCGTAGTCCACCCCAACCAACGGCGTCCGAACCGCCGATTTCAGGATACGTGGGAACAATGACCACCGTCGTCTTTCTTTCCGGCAAAACCATGGGCGATGCGCTGGGCAGCGCCGGGCGAAGCCTTCAACGTAACTTCGACCGGCTTGGGCATGATTTTCTGGAAATCAATTTTTCGAACCCGGAGGCAATGCAACTGCTGGACAGGGCGCTCAAGACCACCAAAGTCGAATTCGTATTGTCCTTTGTCGGGCTAGGCGCAGATCTTTCGGGCACGACGGGCGACGGAAAGGAAGTCAATCTCTGGAAGGGGATGGGCATCCCGTTCATCTCCCTCTATGGCGACTCGCCAGCATACTTCTTCGACCGGCACGTCCTTCCGCATGGGCCCCTTGCGGCGCTCTATGCGTTTCCCGAGCATCTGGAGCTGCGTCGGCGCCTGCCCAACATGACCGGACTGACCGGCCTGGCGGTTCACGGCCCCCTCGACTCGGTCGCAAAGACCTCGATCGACTTTGGGAGGAAGGAAAGCGGGAAGCTCGTATTTCTCAAGAATGGCAATTCGCCGAATGGCCTCCTCACCGCCTGGCGCGAATCACTTGCGGAATCGATGTTCATCATGCTGACGGACATGGCAAATGAGCTGATTCAAGGGATGACCAGCAATAACCTTCTCGATATCGACACTTTGGTTTGCACCCGCTTCCGGGAACGGGGCCTGGAAGTGGAAGCTCTCACGAATTTGCGCTTGTTTTTTATCGCTCAACTCGACGACTACCTTCGACGGTTGAAAAGCACGCTCATTGCGGAAGCGCTGCTGGATTTTCCGGTCGAGATCCACGGATTCAACTGGGACCACGTGGACTTCACCGGAAGGCGTGCGACGCTGGTGCCAAGCGCCGACTACACGGCCTCGGGGCAATTGATCCGGGAGTCGCTGGGCATCATCGACATGTCGCCCAATACGTCCAAAGCACCGCATGATCGACCCATGCGCGCACTCGGCATGCACACGCTGTGCCTGACCAATGAACAGCAATATTTCAAGGAAAATTTCGAGCACTTCGAGGCGTTCAGCTTCCGCTTCGAGAAGGACAGCGTGCAATCAAGGGTCGCGGAAGTCCTCGCCCATCCGAAAAGGTCTGTCGAGATCGGGGCACACTCCGCCGAAGAATTCCGCAAGAAACATGGTCAGGACGGAATTGCGCGATTCATGCTGGACACGGCAGCCAGTCTCAAACTGGATTGCGCGCCGCGCTTCGAAAGTCTCCCATCGTATTTCGTTTGGCCGGCGACCAAGGTCTATTAGCCGCATCGGCGATCCGCCGGTCCGATCGGCGAACGTTGCCTCGGCCCGGCGTGCCCCCCCCCGGCTGCTCCAGAGCGCCGGACTCACTCGTCGGCGTCGATACGATCGATCCGAATGATGGTGTTGGCGAGGCCGAGGTCGTCGCGAAGCTGTGATCGAATCTCGTCGAAGAATCCCCAGGAAAGAACCAGGATCGGTTCCGCGTGGCCCCGCAGATCCGCAGGGGGCAATACCGGACGTCCGACGAGCGTTGATCCCTGATAGTGCGGATTGGAGTCGACGAACGCGCGGATGTTCGCGCTTCCCAGCCGCGTGGTAGCCAGCAAGCGCTGACAAAGCGTGCCGACTCCCCAGATCAGCACTGGAGCCTGGGACTCGACCAGCTTTTCGATCACGTCACGTTCGACCTGCTCACTATTCCGGCATGCCTCCAGGTAAGCGCGTACCCCGGTCTCGGATACCGACTCGCGCACGGTCGCGATCGGTTCGGCGCCGCCGCGGAACATCGCGGTCAGGACCGGCGAAGTCAAATTGCCGCCGGCGCTGCAAAGCTCTTGGTACGTGGCGACCCGGGTCCAGCCGTGCACGCCGAGCAGGTTGTCCAGCGCGCGCGCGGAAAAGAAATTGATGTGCTCGACGCTGAATTCCTGGAATGGAGCGTTGAACGCCGTCGCGAAACGCTCCGCATCCGGCACTTCGATGACAAGCAATCCGTCACGCGTCAGCCACTGCTTTACGCATTCGAGGAACGCATGGAGCCCGGGGACATGCTCCAGGACCGCGCTCAATACAACGATTCTGAAGGGCTCGATGTCCATCGGCCTTGCGCCAAGCGTCTGCTGAATCATCGTGAGTCCATGCATGTCGCGCGCGTATCGAGCACATGTGGCAGAAGGGTCGAGCCCGGTCAGGTCGGAATAGCCAAATTCACGCAATGCGACCAGCAGTTCACCTGTGGCGCAGCCGATGTCGAGCAGGCGCTGCGATGTGGGCGCAAGCTCCGCGATTCGCCCGGCCAACGTGGCGAGGCGACGCTGTTCGGCCTCGTGCTGCACTCCGCTGCGATGGGAAAACTCGTACTTGGACGCCAACGTGTAATAGCGGGCGAACGCTTCATCGGGAGGAATGCGATCGGCAAAGACCAGGCCGCAGACTTCGCATGCCACGACATCGTAGCCGCGCAGCAGCGAGATGTTTGCGAGCGATTCGAAACGCTGCTGATGCAGCGGCCTGCGCTCGGACGCCGCACAGGTCGGGCAAGGGCGAAATGGTGTCGGTGCTGTCACGTTTCGCTGGCTTCCGCTGGACAACCCCGGCGTGATACCGCCCGGAGCATGGGGCCGTGTGTAAAATTGCATACGGGATACTATACTGGGATTCGGCGCGTTACCTGCGCGCGCCCGCGCGGCCGTGTCGAAGCGCAGTCAAGCTATCGGTAGCGAGCGGACCGCGCGGGGAGAATCTGTTGCGAGAATGCTTCATGGCCATTCCGACGGTGACGGTGCTGGACGAGTTGTTTTCCGAATCTCCAGCGGCCGCCGCAAAGCGACGGATGGGGGCGTTCGACCAGTTGGCGAGTGGAGCCGACAGACCTGTGGTTCTGTATGGCGCCGGTGGGCTAGGGCGAATCACCGCAAGGGGCCTTCGAAGCCTCGGTAGGCCGCCAATTGCCTTCGCGGACAGGAATGCGTCGCGGACAAGCGCCCCGATTGACGGGGTCCCGGTGCTCAGCCTGACGGAAGCTGTCGCGCGCTTTGGGACCAACGCGGTATTTGTAGTCTCCATCTGGAATGCGCAGACTGACCATCAGTATCCTGCCACGCGCGACGAATTGCGACGTCTTGGAGTCCGGCATGTCGCTCCCGCCCTCGCCCTCTTCTGGAAGCACCCCGAGACCTTCCTGCCTTACTTCTGCATGGACGTTCCTGAGCGCGTTCTCGCCGCGCAGGAAGACATTCGGCGCCTGGCCTCGGAGCTGGCGGACGATGCGTCGCGAGACGTGCTCGTGCGGCAGCTTCGTTGGCGTGTAATGTTGGACTTCGAGGCACTTCCACTTCCGGTCAAGGGTCCGGCCTATTTCCAGCCCGACCTCCTTCCGCCGCGTGATGATGAGCTTTTCATCGACTGCGGAGCTTTCGACGGCGACAGCCTTCGTGTGTTCCGTTCACGGATGGAGGGTACTGCGGCCAGGACGATTGCAATCGAGCCCGACCCGGCAAGCTACGCACGCCTCGAGTCTTGCGCCGCAGCGCTTCCTGCAGGTGTTCGCGAGCGCGTGCGGACGCTGAAGGCGGCCGTCGGGAAATTTCGCGAAAAGCTTCGCTTCGACAGTTCCGGCCTCGCATCGGCCCGTGCGAGCAACACGGGAACGATCGAGGTCGACTGCCTTCCACTCGACGAAGTTCTGGAAGGCGAAACGCCAACGTTGATCAAGATGGATCTCGAGGGCGGCGAAATCGACGCGCTTCTTGGCGGAGAAAATTCGATTCGGCGTGCCGGACCTTCAATGGCAATTTGTGTCTACCACCGACCCGATCATCTCTGGGCGATCCCTCTGCTCCTCAGGCAAATGCTGCCGAATCATTCCCTCCACCTACGACCGCACGGCTACGAAGGGTGGGACCTTGTTTGTTATGCAGTCGCGCCAGGACGGTCATGAACCTCTCGGATTACGTCTTTCGAATTGTAGCTGCCGCCGGCGTGAAACACGTGTTCATGGTGCCGGGAGGGGGAGCCATGCATCTCAACCTCGCCGTCGGACGCTGCCCTGGCATTACGGTGGTGAGCAATCTCCACGAACAGGCTTCTGCTATCGCCGCAGAGACCTATGGCAAGGCAACCAACCGGCTCGGCGTGGCTCTCGTCACCACGGGCCCAGGCGGCACCAACGCTGTCACCGGTGTTGCCGGTGCATGGCTCGATTCCACGCCTTGTCTTTTCATCTCGGGACAGGTCAAGCGTGCCGACCTCAAAGGCTCCCTCGGTGTTCGCAATCTCGGAGTGCAGGAAGTCGACATCGTCTCGATCGTCAAGCCGATCACCAAGTATGCAGTCACCGTCCTGGATCCGGCCACGATACGGTTTCACCTCGAGAAGGCGATTTACATCGCACAAACGGGACGTCCCGGCCCCGTGTGGATCGACATCCCGCTGGACATCCAGAGCGTGGAAGTCGATCCCGATGAGCAGTCCGCCTTTTTCCCCGAACCTCAGGCCGCGACACCGGATCTGGAAGCACAGGTCGCGAAGACTATCGACCTGTTGAACGATTCCGAGCGGCCCGTCCTCTTTGCCGGAAACGGAGTTCGCCTGGGACATGCGGAACGGGAACTCTTCGATGCCATCGACGCACTGGGCATACCGGTGCTGACTACGTGGCTCGCACACGACATTGTGCCCGACGATCACCCGCTTTTCATTGGCCGACCTGGCGCGGTTGCGCCGCGTGGGTCGAATTACGCATTGCAGAATTCCGACTTTCTGCTGGCCGTCGGGAACCGCCTCGACCTCGTCATCACCGGTTACTCGCACGAGAACTTCGCTCGCGTCGCGAAGAAGGTGGTGGTCGATATCGATCCGAATGAACTCGCCAAGCTGCAAATGCCAACCGAGCTCCGCGTAGCCGCCGACGCGAAGGCGTTCCTTGCGGAGCTGCTGCGGCAGCGTTCCCGCATCCGCCAAGTGAAGTCACGTGGCCCGTGGCTTGCCCGGTGCAAGGAATGGCTGGCGAAATATCCGGTAGTCACGCCGGAGTTTCGTGCCGAGAAGGGTGCCGTGAGCACCTACGTTCTTGCCGACACGTTGTCCGACCTATTGGGACCGGACGATTACATTGTGTCGGGAAGCTCGGGCGCGGCCATCGAAATTTTTCTTCTGGCCTATCGAGTCCGCGCCGGTCAGCGGGTCTTTCTCACGACGGCACTCGGGTCGATGGGCTATGGACTTCCCGCCGCCATTGGCGCCTGCCTGGGCGGGGGCGGACGACGGACCATTTGCGCGGAAGGCGATGGCTCGCTGCAACTGAACAGCCAGGAACTGGCCACGCTCGCCCAACTGCAGCTCCCGATCAAGTTGTTCGTCTTGAACAACGACGGCTATTCGTCGATCCGAACTTCTCAGAAGCGCTACTTTGGCACCACGGTCGGTTGCGATCCGGAAAGCGGACTCGTCTTCCCCGACACCGTCCGCCTCGCCAGCGCCTACGGGCTTCAGACAGCCACCATCCGGAACCAGGACAACCTTGCCGCCGAGCTGCGCGCCGTACTCGAAACGCCCGGCCCCGTCGTCTGCGACGTAAAGCTTCCACGCGACGAGATCCGTGCTCCCAGCCTCGCTTCGGCACGGCGCGCTGATGGCTCCATGGTGTCGCGTCCCCTCGAGGATCTCTGGCCCTTTCTCGATCGCGACGAGTTGCGGCGAAACATGCTCATTCCCCTTCTCCCGGAGTGAGCGCCGGAGTGTTGAGAGTTCTCTTTGCCGGATTGGGCGCCATCGGACAGCGACATCTCCGAAACCTCCATGCACTCGTCGGACCTGGCCTGGAGGTCGCCGCGTTCCGTGTTCGACGCCAGTCGGCGATCGTCACCCAACAGCTGGAGCTCGACAACCATGCCAGCGTGGAGTCGACATATGGCATCCAGGTGTTCGACAAATTCGAAGCCGCTCTTGAGTCTTTTCAGCCACAGCTCGTATTCGTTTGCAATCCGACGAGCCTCCACCTGGACGTGGCGCTTCCGGCGGCGCGCGCCGGTGCAAATCTCTTCATCGAGAAGCCGCTGGCCGCCAATCTCGAAGGTGCCGAGGAACTTGCCCGGATTGTCGAGGAAAAGAACCTCACGGCCCTTGTCGGCTTTCAGATGCGCTTTCATCCGTGTTTCGTCAGGCTTCGCCAGCTCCTGGGGGAATGCGCAATCGGAAAGCTGCTCGCGGTGCGCGCGCGGCAAGGAGAGTACCTCCCCGATTTTCATCCTTACGAAGATTATCGGCAGAGCTACGCAGCCCGGGAGGCACTTGGGGGCGGCGTCATCCTCACTCAGATTCATGACCTTGACTATCTGGTCGCGCTTCTCGGAGCTCCCGAGCGCGTCTTCGCCATGGGCGGGCACCTGAGTTCGCTCGAGATCGACGTGGAGGACGTTGCGAGCATTTCGCTGGCAATGAGGAGCGATGGACGCGCCATCCCTGTGCATCTCCACCAGGACTACCTCACTCGCCCCCCCGTGCGAACTTGTTCGCTGGTCGGCGAAGCCGGTTCGATCGAGGTCGACTTTGGGGCACCCTCGCTTACTCACGCCGGGCCGTCGGGTGCCACGATCAAAGAATATTCCTTTCCTGGATTCGAAAGAAACCAGATGTTCCTGGACATGCTTCGCCATCTGCTGGCGTGTCTCGACGGAACCGAGAAACCGCTGGTCGGGATTCGCGACGCGATGAGGACCCAACAGGTCGCCATGTTGGCACGCGAATCGCTTAGAACAGGCCAGGTAATGCTGGCGCCGCTCGAAGGCGCTTGAATCCAATCAAAGGACGCTCGATGGACCCCCTTTTCGATCTGACCGGCCGTGTCGCTGTCATCACCGGTGGCGGCGGCTTGCTGGGTCCCCGCCACGCCGCGGCGATCGCGCGCCAGGGAGGAATTCCGGTGCTCGTCGATCTCAGAACGGAAGCCGCCGAGGCATGCGCCCGGGAGATCGCGGGCAGGCATGGGCTTCCCGCTTGCGCGCTGCGTGCCGACATCACTGATCCGGAGGCCGTCCAGGGGCTCCTTGCAGAAGTCCTCTCGCGATTTGGACGCATCGACATTCTGGTCAACAACGCGGCGAACAACCCGAAGGTCGAGGCACCCGGCGAGCAAGCGTGGAGTCAGGTCGACAATTTTCCGCTGTCGCAATGGAATGCGGACATCGCCGTCGGGCTCACCGGCTCGTTCCTGTGCTGCCAGGCAATGGGATCCGAGATGGCGAGACGGGGGAAAGGGACAATCGTCAACGTCTCGTCGTATCTCGGCATCGTCGCTCCCGAACCACGCCTTTACCGAAGAGACGGACTGCCCGAAAGCGAACAGCCTGTTAAGCCGATCAGCTACACCGTAGTCAAAAGCGCGATTTTCGGACTCACCCGCTATCTGGCCGCATACTGGGGCGAGCGAGGCGTCCGCGTGAACTCGCTGACCCCGGGGGGCGTTTTCAATGGACAGGACGAGGAGTTCGTCAAGAAATTGAGCCAGAGAATTCCGATGGGGCGAATGGCCGAGCCGGACGAACTTGAAGGTGCCATAGCTTTCCTATGCTCGGACGCTTCGAGCTATGTGACCGGTGCAAACCTCGTCGTCGACGGCGGCCGGGTCTGCTGGTAGGAGATTGACGATGGACATCGATCGCGACCTTACGAGCTACATCGTTCACGCCGAGGAAAGCATTTCGGAGGCGCTCAAGAAACTCAACGACAACAAGGCCAGGATCGTCTTCTCGCTGACCGAGCGCGGCCTTCTGGAGGGCGTCCTGACCGACGGCGACCTGCGGCGCTGGATCATGAAGCGGGAAAGCGTCGACCCGAGCGCGCCCGTCGGGCGAATCACCAACAAGCACTTCACGTTTGCCTATCACACCGATCCGCCGGAGAAGATCGGTCTGCTCTTTTCCGACAGGACTGTTCAGGTTCCGCTCATCGACGAGTTTGGCAGACTCATCGCCGTCGCCACCAGCTACGCGCAGCCGGTACGCATCGGTCGATTCGAGATCTCAGCGGACAAGCCCGCTTTCATAATCGCCGAGATCGGCATCAACCACAATGGCAGCGTCGATCTTGCAAAGCGCCTGGTTGATCTTGCCGCCGACGCAGGTGCCGACTGCGCGAAGTTCCAGATGCGCAATGTTCGGACGCTTTATCGAAACGAAGGGGCCGACGACGTGAAGGAGGACCTGGGCGCTCAGTACGTTCTCGACCTCATTTCGAGGTTCTCCCTGACGCCGGAACAGATGTTCGATGTATTTGATCATTGCCGGGCAAGAGGGATCCTGCCGCTTTGCACACCCTGGGACACTGAGAGCGTCCAGGTGTTGCATGACTATGGCGTCGAGGCCTACAAAGTAGCGTCAGCAGACCTGACCAATCACGCGCTGCTCCGGGCGATTGCAACGACCCGCAAGCCAGCCATCGTCTCAACCGGCATGTCGAGCGAGGCAGAAATCGCCGAGTCCGTGGCGCTCCTCCGAAGGCTAAACGTTCGTCATGTACTGCTTCACTGCAATTCGACGTATCCGGCGCCGTTCAAGGACGTCAACCTCCTATACATTGACCGCCTTCGCGAAATCAGCGGCGGCCCGGTGGGCTATTCCGGTCACGAGCGCGGCTGGCATGTGGCCGTAGCCGCCATCGCGCGCGGCGCAAAGGTCATCGAGAAGCATTTCACTCTCGACCGTGGCATGGAAGGCAACGATCACAAAGTAAGCCTTCTCCCGGACGAGTTCAAGGCCATGGTACTGGCCATCCGCGACGTGGAAGCCGCCATGGGCTCCGCGGGCGAGCGCCGCGTCTCCCCTGGCGAGGCGATGAACCGCGAAGCCCTCGCGAAGAGTCTCGTCGTGGCCAAGGACATCGCAGAAGGCGCATTGATTACCGCTGACCTGGTCACGATCAAGAGTCCCGGACGAGGTCTCCAGCCCAACCGTATGGAGCAATTGGTTGGCCGCAAGTCTCACCGCGCGATGAAAGTTGGCGACTTCTTCTTCGAGAGCGACCTGGCCGACCAACGAGTGGAGGCGCGTCCCTATTCATTCGCCCGCCCGTGGGGTATTCCGGTCCGCTTTCACGACTACCGGGAACTCGCGGCGAAATCGAATATGGATTTTCTCGAGTTCCATCTGAGCTATAAGGACCTGGACGAGGATCTGTCGCTCCACTTCAGCGAAAAGCTCGATTTCGATTTCACGGTCCACAGTCCGGACCTGTTTCGAGGCGACCATATTCTGAATTTCGCCGCCAAAGACCCCGACTACCGCAAGCGGAGCATTGCCGAACTTCAGCGCGTGGTCGACCTGACGCGATCGCTTTCCCGTTACTTCAAGCCGTCGCGGAGACCGCTCGTCATCATAAGTCTCGGCGGCTTCAGCAAGGAGCGCCATCTCGATCCTGCCGAAAAGGCGGCAATGTACGAATTGGTGGGACACTCCCTTTCGCAAGTGAATGCGGAGGGCGTCGAAATCATTGCCCAGACGCTTCCACCGTTCCCGTGGTACATCGGCGGCCAGCTCTTCTGCAATCTGTTCGTCGACCCGGTCGAAACCGCCAAGTTCTGCGCTGACTTCGACACCCGCCTCTGCCTGGACATCTCGCATTCCCGGCTCGCGACGAATTTCCTGAAACTTTCATTCAAGGATTTCATCGACATCGTCGGCCCGCACATCGCGCATCTTCACATCGTCGATGCCAAGGGCGTGGACGGCGAGGGCGTCCAGATAGGCGAGGGCGAGATCGACTTTGCCGCGCTCGCCGAACAATTGTCGCGTGTTGCACCGCACGCGAGCTTCATCCCCGAGATCTGGCAAGGACACAAGAACTACGGGGAAGGATTCTGGGTGGCCTGCGAACGGCTCGAGAAGTGGTTCTCGCCTAAAGTGCAAATCAGCCCCGGTTGACTGCTGCCGGTTCGGCTGGATCGCCGGTCGAATACCACTGTGCCGTGCGCCGGATGCCTTCATCCAGCGGAATCAGTGCCTTCAGTCCCAGTTCGCGGGTTGCGCGCGTCGTGTCCGGAACATAGCGCAGCCTCGGGGCACCTGGGATTGGCGGGCTGGCGATTTCAATACTGGCTTCAGGCGCTACGACGCGAACCACGGTGCGCGCCAGCGCCTCAATGGTGAGATCGTCCGGCGAGCCGACGTTGTACGGGTGGACCGCCTCGCCGCGAAGAAGAATCGTCCACAGCCAGATCGCAAGATCCGCTGCATACAAGTAGGACCGGCTCGGCGTTCCGTCGCCCGATATCCGAACCGGACCGCCCGCGAGTGCATCGCGGATGAAATTGCCCACCGCGTAATTCGAGTTCAGCGGCAACATCGGGCCGACAAATGCGAAGAGCCGCGCGATGACGGCATCGAAGCCATGGACGCGTCCATGCATCGCGCACATGAACTCCGAGACCCGCTTGGCCTGCCCATACGCGGATACAGCGTCAGTGGGTGAAGGCGCGCCGGAATAATCTTCCGCAAGATGCGTCATCGCCGACGGTTGGCGCCCGTAAATTGCACCCGAGCTGGCGAAAAGAAACCGGCGCGTACCGTGGTTGCGCGCAAAATCCAGGACACGGCGCGTGCCACTTACATTAGAATCGAAAGTCCCCGTGGGGGCGGTTGGGTCGGGATCGCAATAGGGTTCTGTGGCTGCGTGAATGACGAACGGGAACCTGCCCTCCGGGTATTCGAAATTCTTGACGTCTCCGCCTGCCACGCGGACAGCGGAATGTCCGGCGAGGTGTGACGCTCCTTTCCGAAATTTTTCCGGATCGCGTGTCAGTACGACGACCGATAATCCAAGATCGAGCTGGTCATGAGCCCGGAGCAGGCTTTCGAGCAGCCAAGTGCCGACAAATCCGGTACCGCCGGTCAAAAATAATGATTGCCCGCGCAGCTCGTCCCACAGCGCCCTCGTGTGGAA
>Ga0315271_10001972_pt1 | contig 12704 bp, 8 predicted proteins | sample C3_top_MG_FD_204664 | JGI IMG/M metagenome (GOLD analysis project Ga0315271, IMG submission 204664) | Sediment microbial communities from Yellowstone Lake, YNP, Wyoming, USA - C3_top | ecosystem: Environmental > Aquatic > Freshwater > Lake > Sediment | place: USA: Wyoming | collected 2017-08-01
CGAGCCCGCGTTCGTACATCGCGCCAAGATTAAATTGGGCATCGGTGTTGCCCTGCTGCGCAGCCTTGAGGTACCAGGCAGCCGCCTGCTGCAGGTTCACCGGCATGCCAAATCCGTTCTCGGCCATGACGCCCATGGCATATTGGGCGCGGGCATCGCCCTTCTCGACCAGCGGCTGCAACTCCTCCAGGGCCTTGGGGTAATTGCCGGACTCAAACGCAGCAGTAGCTTCGTCGAAGCCGGCATGGAGCAGCGAGCTACTCATGCCGAGAGCGAGGCAAAAAGCCAGTTTCAGGTGGTGCGCATGCATGGACGTTCCCTAAAGCGGCTTTGATGCCGGTTATCTTTGCTATCATTTTGCCAGAAACCCGAAACAGCAGGAGCCTGTCCCAGCATGATAACCCGGCGTGATTTTCTCAATGGAGCTTTAATTGGAACAGGTGCAGCGCTGCTACAGGCGCCCGCACCGGCGTGGGCAGCAGAGACTGCTTTCAAGACTCCCGCGGCGGACTGGTATGGATATGGCGGGATCGGTGACTACGCATCTTCCCATGGGAATACGCCGGAACTGGTGGCGCGCGCACATGAAGTGCGAGATGGCGTCTATGACCGGCCGTCACCGGCCACTATTGAAACCGGCGAAATTTTTGATGTAATCGTGGTCGGCGGCGGCCTGGCCGGCCTGGGTGCGGCATTCGAATTCAGCAAGACGCATAAACCCGGGCAACAATGCCTGATCCTGGAAAACCACCCCATTTTCGGTGGTGAGGCCAAGCGCAACGAGTTCGAGGTGAATGGCCAGTTATTGATTGCACCGCAGGGCTCGAACGGCTTTGCCATCCCGTCCGACGCCGGCGGAGCCTATGCGGAGGGGGATGCCAGGTACTACGACGAGTTGCAGGTGCCAAGACAGTTCACCTACCAGCAGGCCGCAGCCAGTGCCGCACATCTGGGTTATCCGCAGGACAACTATGAATACCTGTACTGGCTGGAAAACCGTTCCAGCGTCGGCTATTTCCAGGAAGGTGAACCCGGGGGCGCAAAGGCGCATTGGGTGCGTAACCCCTGGGACAACAAGCTTGCCGGCTTGTCGTTTTCCACGGCGGTGAAGGGCGACTTGCTGAGCTGGCGCTACAGCGAAGAAAAACCTTACCAGGGTGAGGACTTTGAACAATGGCTCGATAGCATGAGCTACCAGCAGTTCAACGAGAACGTCATGGGACTGAGCAGCGCAGTAACCCGCTTTGTCGATCCCATCGCTGCCAGCGCGGTGGGCTCAAGCAGTGGCGCCATCTCGGCCTACTCCGCTTACGCAGCGATGTTACCTGGCGTGAACAGTTTCTATCCGGCGGAAGTGCGGAATTTTGACACCTTCGAGCGCCATTCCTTCCCCGGTGGCAACGACGGCTTTGCCCGTTACTTCATGAAACGCCTCATTCCCGAAGCCATCGCCGGTGAGAGTACTTTTGCGGATATCCTCAACGGTACTATCAATTTTTCCGCGCTGGACAGACCTGACCAGGCAATACGAATGCGCCTCGGGGCAACGGTTGTGCGGGTTGAACATGAGGGGCCGCCAGGCAGCGCGGACTGGGTCTCCGTCACCTACGCCCAGGGCGATAAACTGTATCGCGTCAAAGCACGCGGCGTCGTCATGGCATCCGGCGGCTGGATCAACAAACACGTGGTGCGGGATCTGCCCGAATCTTATCGGTCTGCCTATGCAACGTTTCATCACGCCGCGGTGCTGGTGGCCAACGTGGCGCTGACCAACTGGCGGTTCCTGCGCGACCTGGGTATCACAGCAGCGCGCTGGGAAGGCGGTTTTGGCTATACCTGCAACATTCGGCGGCCCATGATGGTTGGCGAATATCAACCCCCGCTGGATCCGGATCAGCCCATCGTGTTGTCGTTTTATGCGCCATTTTTTTACCCCGGACAATCCGCTCAAGCCCAGGGCATTCTCGGCCGGACCGAGTTGTTCAGCACCAGCTATGCACAGTATGAGCAGAAAATCATGGCGCAGATGGCGCTCCTGTTCGCCGACAGCGGGTTCGATGCAAAACGCGACGTTGCCGGATTGATACTGAACCGTTGGGGCCATGCCTACATCATTCCCGAACCCGGATTTTACTTCGGACGCGATGGCCAACCTGCCCCGCGGGACACCATTCGTCAGCGTTATGGCCGCGTAGCCTTTGGCCACTCCGAACTACACGGCAACCAGCACTGGGGAGCGGCAGCGGACGAAGGCCGTCGCGCCATGCAGCAAGTGCTCTGATTTGCGCCTGACAGCACGTATCGGGCGGGGGTTACACCAGCTCAACGGGGTAAACGCTGTTCATAATCGGAGGAATTCTGTCCATATGGCGTTTGTTTTATTTACCCGCTGTTTTGGTTACACTCTATTTGGCGACAATCTCACCCGAGCCATTTTCCAGGATGACCTTTGAAGGCTGCTACGCTTCAAGCACAAGATGTTCCATTCGGACTAGTCGAGACAGCTCGGATTCGCCGGGAGCACGGGTCTGCTTCGAGCGAAGGGAACTTTGAAGGGCGGGTCCGGTTGGCTTCTGCGTCGTAACTTGGGGGCAACGTGTATCTGCATCGAGCAACGGCCCGAGTCGGGATCAACTCGCGCACACTGGCCCTGCGTGCCTGTCTATCCAGTCTCATCATCGGCCTCATGCTTGCAGCGTCGCCAGCGAGCGCCCGGCAGCTTCCCGAAATCAATGCGCTCGCGACGTCGGTGCCGGTGGCAAGCGGCAGGGGACCAGAGTTCGGGGTCGGCTCACTCGAGGGCATCAAGGGGCGTGCGCATGAACGGTTGAACCTGCCGGTCTTCGTCTGGGGCACCGACAAGCGACTGACGGCTCCAGCGTCGCAGGCGGGATCGCGCGAATCGGCGGCACGCTGGCAACTGAAGAATCTTGCCTCGGCTTACCGGATCGATTCTGCCGACATCGACCTGCTTCCGGTCAAGGAAAGCCGGGCGCTGGCGAACGGCGCCAGCCTCGTCAAGTTCACGAATGCCGTCCAGGGCATTGAGGTGTTCGCGGAGGAAGCGGCGGTCCTGACGCGTGGCGACGGCAGTCTCGTTGCGATCGGCGGATTCGTTTCCAGTGGCGGTGCAGCGGCCAGGCAGGACAAGTCCGACCTGTTCCGTTTGTCAGCGGCCGATGCCATCGCACGCGCTTTGCAGGATTTCTCGTTTGATCCTTCCGTGGCGCACCAACTACAGGCCTCCGGCCAGCACGGGGCATATACATCTTTCGATCTCACCATAGGTATCGCCGGACGCGACGGCGCCGTGATGCGGCAGCCGGCGCGTTGCAAGCCGGTCTGGTTCCGCATGCCGGACGGACTGCTGCCGGCCTGGTATGTAGAAGTGCAAGTGGCCGATGCAACCGGCGAGGCGCCGCACTACTTCGCCTACGTGATTTCCGCGCAGACCGGCGAGACCTTGTTCCGCCACAGCCAGGAAACCGAACTGCAGGCGTTCTCCTATCGCGTCTGGGCCGAACCATCGTGGCGCTACCTGCCGTATCCGGGGCCTCAGGGCCGCAACGGCAGCCCGCATCCTACCGGCCAGCCTGACGGCTATCAGGCGCCGTTCGTAGCACCGAACCTGATCACTCTGGTGAGCACGAACTTCCTCGGAGACCCGTGGCTGCCGGACGACGCAAGCGTCACGACCGGGAACAACGTCGAAGCATTCGCCGATATCGTGTCGCCGGACGGCTACAACGCTGGCGACATTCGCGCCGACATCTCGTTGGCAAACACGTTAAATCGCACGTACGACGTGACCCAGGCGCCGAATGTCTCCGTCGACCAGATCAAGGCTGCAGTCACCGAACTGTTCTACGTGAACAACTGGATGCATGACTGGTACTACAACGTGGGATTCGACGAACTATCCGGCAACGCGCAGACGTCGAACTACGGACGCGGCGGCCTCGGGTTCGACTCGATGTTGGCCGAAGGCCAGGATCACGCCGGAACGAACAACGCGGACATGTCGACGCCGGCGGACGGTAGTCGGCCGCGCATGCGGACCTACGTGTACATAAACAACAGGTCGGGTGCACTAGCCACGGACGTGTCGATCAACACGTGGACCGTCGCCGGCGCGGCCTGGGGCGCGGCGAACTTTGCGGTGGGGCCAAAACCAATCATCTACGCGCAACCTAACGATGGCTGCACGGCCCTGACCAATGCGGCGCAGATGCCGCTCTCCATAGCTCTAATCGATCGTGGTACGTGTGACTTCACGACCCAGGCACAGAACGCTCAGAACGCCGGCGCAATCGGACTGATCGTCGCCAACAACACGACCGGGGTCACCTTCATGCCCGGTAGCGGTCCGGCGATTCATTCGTTGATGATCAGCCAGGCGGACGGCAACACGCTGAAGGCGGCCATGGGTTCAGGGACAGTCAACGGCACGCTGACGAGCGTGACGGGTGTCGACCGGGATGCGACCATCGACAACCAGATCATCGCGCACGAGTGGGGGCATTACCTGACGAACCGTCTCGTCGGCAACGCTAGCGGGCTCGGTACGGAGCAGTCACTCGCCATGGGCGAAGGCTGGTCCGACTTCAATGCGCTGCTGATGACGGTCAAGGAGGAGGATTCACAGCTGCCGTCCGGCGCCAACTACTTTGGCGTCTATGCGCTTGGAGGGTACACGAATGTTGCACATGCCCCACCGCATCAGAGCTACTACTTTGGGAATCGCCGCTATCCGTACTCGACGGACTTGACGAAGAACCCTCTGACGTTCCGACACATCCAGCAAGGCGTTGCGCTGCCGAACGATCCCGCCCCGGCGTTCGGGCAGGATGGATCCTACAACACTGAACTCCACAACACCGGCGAAGTCTGGGCCAGCATGCTCTGGGAGTGTTACGCGAGCCTGCTGCGCGACAGCGCTCGCTTGACCTTCGACGAAGCGCAGTTTCGCATGCGCGGATACCTCGTCCTGGGGCTCAAGCTCACGCCAGTCAACCCGACGTTCGTCGAGGCACGCGACGCGCTGCTCGCCGCGATGGCGGCCCAGGACCACCTTGATGATCTCCAGCTTTGCAGGGCGGGTTTTGCGCGCCGGGGACTTGGCGTCGATGCCGTTGCGCCCGACCGCTTCGATATCCACAACGCCGGTGTCGTCGAAAGCTACAATCCCGGCGTTGAACTGATCTTCGCACACGGTTTCGAAGACCCGGCCCCCTGACTGCAAGGCCGGAATTCACTTCCCTGATCTGGGGTGCCCAGTCAAGCGCGGTCGCGGTCGTGGAATCGCCAAGCATTACAATGTGAACACTCTGCAAAGCGGCGAAGACTTTGTCTGCGCTACAGGACCCGGGGTGAAGAACCAGCAGATAATGAGGTTCAGGCCTGGCCTACGCAATGGAGCTCCATTAGTTGCGCTGCCGTAGTTTGTTTTCTGCCAGGGCGGCCAGCGCCCGTTCCCGCCCTGCTCGATGATCGATGATCGGCAACGGATAGTTCTTGCCCAATGTTACCCCGGCCGCCACCAGCATCTCCTGTGGAGCTAACCACGGCTGGTGAATAAACTGCGCAGGCATGCGCGCAAGTTGCGGCACAAAACGGCGCACGTAATCCCCCTGCGGATCAAACTTCTCCCCTTGGGTGACCGGGTTGAAGATGCGAAAATAGGGTGCAGCATCCGCGCCACAGCCGGCCACCCACTGCCAGCCCATGGTGTTACTGGCAAGGTCAGCATCCACCAGCGTGTCCCAGAACCAGCGCGCACCTTCCTGCCAGGGCTGCAACAGGTGTTTGACCAGGAACGAGGCAACCACCATGCGTACCCGGTTGTGCATCCAGCCCGTTTGCCATAGTTGACGCATGCCGGCGTCAACCAGGGGATAGCCGGTCTGTCCTTGCTGCCAAGCCAGCAACTGCGCTTCATCCGGCTGCCAGGGAAACGTGCGGAAGGCCGGCTTCATCGCGTGTTCAGGGGAGTCGGGGAAGTGCTGCAACAGGTGGCAGGCAAATTCCCGCCATGCCACTTCGCTGAGAAAAGTATCTCCGCCACCACCATCCTGCTCACCAGCAGCGTGTACCGCGGCCCACACCTGGCGGGGACTTAGCTGACCCCAGTGCAGGTAAGGCGAAAGTCGCGAAGTACCTTCGACGCCCGGCACATTGCGTTGCTCGCGGTAACTGTCAACCGCATCGTTCACAAACGTGTGCAGGGCATTGGCCGCGCCGGCCAGTGTGGGATCCCAGTGCAGCGGGAAGGACTTGTCCCAGGCAATTTGCGGCAGTAAACCCAGGCTATCAATCGACTCACTGCGTGGCACCTTTGCTGGGGCAAGCAACGCGGATGGGCTGATGTGAACCGGCGTCTCCAGCGGCAGGGCGCGAAGGTGCTTCCAGAACGGCGTAAACACGCGGAACGGTTTTCCAGACCGGTTGCGCACCAGCTCCGGTTCGATCAACAGGCTGGCGTTGAACACTTTTACCTTGATGCCCTGGTCTTGCAGTACTTTCTGGATACATGCATCACGCGCGGCGGCTGCAGGTTCGTACTGGCGACTGAACAGCACGGTTGCAACGGTTAGCCCGGCTGAGCTTAATTCGCTTGCGATTTCCTGCAAGGCAGTAACGCTGGGGCCCCGGCAAATGACCAGCGGCAAACCCTGTTCTGCCAATTCGGCCTGCAGAGAGTGCAGCGCATGGTGCAGCCACCAGGCTGATGCGCCGCCGGGTGGCCAATCGCCGGCTTCTGCGGGTGCGTGAATGTACACCGGGACCAGCGGCCGGCCCAGGCGCACCGCTTCGACCAGCATGGGGTGATCCTGCAATCGCAGGTCTTGTCGGAACCATGCCAGCGTGACCGCCTTCATTCAGGATTGAAAACCGTGGAGCATGCTGAGGTACGCATATTGTTCAGCCATTGATCTTGCGCGCCCGCACGGCGCGCCCTTTGACTTTCCCGGTGGCAAGGTAATTTAGCGCCTGGCGCAAAGCGGCCCGTTCGATTGCGACGTAGCTGCACATATCGAAAATGGCAATCTTGCCGATCTGTGAACCGGGCAAGCCTGCGTCGCCGGTCAAAGCGCCGAGGATGTCGCCCGGGCGGATTTTCTGCTTGCGCCCGGCATCGATCTGGATCGTCACCATGGGGGCTTTGAGGGTAAAGCCCGGCACACGGTCCAGCGATGCGTATACATCGCAAGCACAGGGCCTGGACAAATAGGCTTCAATCGCCTGCACCCGCTGGTATTCCGACTGCGTGAAAATACTCAGGGCCAGGCCTTTCTCCCCTGCCCGGCCAGTGCGCCCGATACGGTGCACATAGATTTCCGGGTCACGGGGCAATTCGTAGTTGATCACCGCCTGCAGTGACTTGATGTCCAGGCCCCGTGCCGCCACGTCGGTTGCCACCAGCACCGGGCAGCTGTTGTTGGCGAATTGCACCAGCACCTGGTCGCGTTCGCGCTGCTCCAGGTCACCATGAATGGCCAGGCACTGGATGCGGTTTGCGTCCAGGAACTCAGCGACCTCGTCACACTGTTTTTTGGTATGGCAAAACACCAGCGCAGATTCGGGCTGGTAATGTTCGAACAGGGCCAGCAGGGTGTTATTACGCTCGTGCGGTTTCACCTCGTAAAACATCTGCTCGATAACACCCGGCTCATGTTCCTGCTCAACCGTCACGGTTACCGGGTTGCGCTGGAAGGAACGGCTGATTTTCCTGATTTCTTCCGGGTAGGTGGCGGAAAACAGCACTGTCTGGCGGGTCTTCGGAGTCTGTGCCACGATTTCACTGACGGCATCCAGAAAACCCATGTCCAGCATTCGGTCGGCCTCATCCAGCACCAGGGTTTTGAGCCCGTCCAGGTTCAGGGTCTTTTGGGCCAGGTGATCCAGCACGCGCCCCGGCGTGCCCACGACAATGTGCGCGCCATGCTCCAGCGACCCTTTCTGCGGCCCAAACGGCTTGCCGCCGCACAAGGACACCAGCTTGATATTTGGCACAGCCTGGGCCAGGCGCCGCAATTCCTTGCCCACCTGGTCCGCCAACTCGCGCGTGGGACACAGCACCAGGGCCTGTACGCCGAAAAAACGCGGGTTGATCTGTTCCAGCAATCCAATGCCAAACGCCGCCGTCTTGCCGCTGCCGGTCTTGGCCCGGGCGATCAGGTCCTTGCCGGCCAGCACCAATGGCAAGCTGCCGGCCTGGATGGGCGTCATGTTGGGGTAGCCCAGGGATTCCAGGTTGGCGATCTGCGCAGCGGAGATCGGCAGGGAGGAAAAACTGTCGCTGGTCTTGGCGGTCATGCCTTGCATACCCTGGAAGGCCAAAGGAGGTGGTGCGTGAACCTTATCATACAGGGGTGGCTCCGGCCGGTGACCCTGAATGCCTTCAAAGGCAATTTTCTTACCTGCGTCGAAGTCGAAACCCCATGGTTAAATAGAGCGCACACGCTCAATTTGTGTAACAGGTGTTTTCTTATGCGGGAGATTCAGTTTGACAAAGACACACGCACGAATTAGGCTGTGACATAGGCTATGGCATATGCCAATTCAGCACCCGCGTTTGTACCTCGGCCTTTCGGGAGGATTCACCATGCAATCAGGACGAGTCGTCCGGCTGTTTCGCAATGGCCGCAACCAGGCCCTACGGATTCCCCGCGAGTTTGAACTGGCGGGAGACGAGGCTATTATCCGCCAGGATGGCGACCGGCTGATTGTGGAACCCGTGCGGAAAGGCGGTTTGCTTGCCTTGCTCGCTGGCATGAAACCCCTGGAAGAAACCTTCCCCGATGTGGATGAATCATTACCACCGCTGGACGACGTGAGCCTTTAGCTATGCCGACGCGTTATCTGCTCGATACCAACATCCTGTCGGACCTGGTGCGTAACCCGCAGGGTAAAATCGCACAGCGAATTGCCCGCGCGGGCGAGAAAAGCATTTGCACCAGCATCGTGGTGGCAGCGGAGTTGCGCTTTGGTGCTGAGAAGCGCGGGTCCGAGCGACTGACCAGGCAGCTTGAGACAATTCTTTCTGCAATAAACACCTTACCCCTGGAAGAACCTGCTGATCGCCGCTACGGGAAGCTGCGCGCGCATCTTGAGGAACGCGGCTCCCGCATCGGGCCCAACGATATGCTCATCGCCGCCCAGGCACTGGCCCTGGAATGCACGGTGATCACCGCAAATGATCGTGAGTTTTCCCGCGTGCCTGGTTTAAAGGTTGAGAATTGGCTGGAATAAACACATGCGCGCCGTGGAAGCGGTCGATGGCAACGTCGGTGAAGTGGTTGGAAAGGTTTACGTGGCGCGGCATTTTTCACCGGAAGCCAAAGCGGCCATGCTGGAACTGGTCAACAACCTGATCAAGGCCTACGAAATCAGCATCAGGGAGCTCGACTGGATGGGCGATGCAACCAAGGCCGAGGCCCTGGACAAACTCTCCAAGTTCACCCCCAAAATCGGCTACCCGGATAAGTGGAAAGATTACTCGGCGCTGGAAATCAGGGAGGACGACCTCGTCGGCAACATCCATCGCTCAGCTTTGTTCGTGCATGAAGATCACGCGAAGCGCCAGGCCGGTCCTGTGGACCGCAGCGAATGGGGCATGACGCCGCAAACGGTGAATGCCTATTACAACCCGCCGCTGAATGAAATCGACTTTCCGGCCGCCATCCTGCAACCGCCGTTCTTCGACCTGAACGCTGAAGCCGCGGTGAACTATGGCTCCATCGGTGCTGTGATCGGACATGAAATCGGCCACGGGTTCGACGACGAGGGCAGCACCTTCGACGGTGACGGCGTGCTGCGCAACTGGTGGACGGATGAGGACAAGGCCAAGTTCAAAAAGCGCACGGCCAAACTGGTTGAGCAGTATTCGCAGTTCAAACCTTTCGATGACCTGGCCGTTAATGGCGAGTATACCCTCGGCGAGAACATCGGCGATCTCGGCGGCCTGAGCATTGCGCTCAAGGCCTATCACCTGTCACTCAATGCCCAGCCTGCACCTGTGCTGGACGGCTACACCGGCGATCAGCGGGTGTTCATCGGCTAAAAGAATTATCGTTGTCAGTCGCGACAATTCGAAGAAGACAGGGGCTGCTTAGCTCATGCGCTTTGAGAAATCCCAGGATGTAATCCAATCCGGTGCAATACGGATCGCCACTTCATTCTCCTGGCGCTTGATCAGCCAACGGGCAAAATTCGACTCTCGATCATGCAGATAGCGATCAATCAACCGCAGCAAAATCTCCGGTCCCTCCGCTTCTGAAAGGGTGGCCAGGCCCTGCCCGCGGACACCCCGGTAAGGAAAGGTATCGCCAGCCACTTCGAATGCACAGCGCGCATCCTTCTCAAAAAGCGTCACAAGTTTTGCAGACTTTTTGGTCGCGCACCAGATCGCGCCGTCGGCGTAGAGGTACCACAGCGAGCTGACCAACGGCGCACCGCTGCTCGACAGGCAGCCGAGCCGCACAGGAATCTCGCTACGCTCCAGAAAAGCCACAATTTCTGCGGCTGACCAGGGGCTGTTTTTTCGTATCAGTGCTGGGTTGATCACCGGATCCGCCCTCGACAATTAATGCCTGACAACACTATATACCGCTGGAGGATAGGTAGCATTAAAGCTGTATTGCAAGAAAATCACAGTTATGAGCGTGGATGGACTCATCTACAATGGTCCGCTCGTGCCTCGGAGGATCGCCATGAGTTCAAAATCTGCTACCCGCATTGCACACCGCATCTGCCCCTTTTGCGAGGCGTGTTGTGGCCTGGAGTTGAAAATTACTGGCGACACAGTGACGGCGGTTCGCGGTCAGGATACGGATGTCTTTTCGGCGGGCTACATCTGTCCCAAGGGTGTGGCGATGAAGGACCTGCATGACGATCCCGACAGGCTGCGGCAGCCCCTGGTGAAGCGCAACGGACAATTTGTCGAGGTGAGCTGGGACGAGGCCTTTGCCGAAATTGACCGGCGCTTGCCGCCGATTCTGGCGCGTGACGGCAAGGACGCTGTGGGCATTTCGCTGGGTAATCCCGTGGCGCACAAGTTGGGCTTGCTGCTCTACGGTGCCCGGTTGGCGAGAGGAATCGGGACGCGCAATGTATTCTCGGCCTCCACCCTGGATCAAATGCCCAAGCAGTTGTCGTCGGGCTTGATGTTCGGCGGCTGGCTGTCGATACCCGTGCCGGATATTGAGCGCACCGACCTGTTGATTGTCCTCGGCGCCAATCCGGTCGCGTCCAACGGCAGTCTGTGGACTGTGCCGGATTTTCGCGGCAAGGCCAAGGCGATGAAGGCGCGCGGCGGCAAGATGATTGTGATTGACCCGCGCCGCACCGAGACCGCTGAGATTGCCGATCATCATTTGTTTATCCGCCCCGGCGGGGACGTGTTTTTGTTGCTGGGCATGGTCCATACGCTGTTCGCCGACAAACTGGTCAAGCTGGGACGCCTGGCCGAGCACACCGTGGGACTTGCCAAGGTGGAGGAAGCTGTGGCGCGCTTTTCGCCCAAAGTGGTGGCCGCGCGTTGCGGCATGGACGCCGGATCGATTCGTGACCTGACGCGCATGCTGGCTAATACACCGCGCGGGGCGCTGTATTCGCGCATTGGCACCTGCACACAGGAGTTTGGCACCCTCGGTAGCTGGCTGGTGGATGTGATCAACGTGCTAACCGGTCATCTCGATGCCGAAGGTGGCGTCATGTTTCCCAAGGCGGCAGCGTTTGCCGCCAACGCCCACGGCGCGCCCGGTGTTGGCCGTGGCGTGACGACCGGCCGTCATCACAGCCGCGTCTCGAATGCGCCGGAAGTCTATGGCGAATTGCCGATGGGCTGTCTGGCCGAAGAAATCGACACGCCGGGCACGGGCCAAATCAAGGCTTTGATCACCGTCGCCAGCAACCCGGTGCTGTCGGCACCGAATGGCAAGCGCCTGTCGGCGGCTCTGGATCAACTGGACTTGATGGTCAGCGTGGATATTTATCTGAATGAAACCACCCGCCACGCCGACGTGATCCTGCCAGGCCGCTCGCCTCTGGAAGACGGGCATTACGATGTCGCTTTCCCCCAGTTTTCCTTCCGCAACCACGCCCGTTACAGTGAGCCGGTATTCGAGTCGGCGCCGGGGCAACCCGCGGAGTGGGAGATATTGCTGCGCTTGAAGGCGATTGCTGCCGGGCGTGGCGCCACGGTGGATACGAGGCAACTCGACGATGAAGCCTTTGTCGCGGAAGTTGAAAAGCAGGCGGGGCCGATGGCCAACGCGGTATTGGCGTCGCTGGTTGATCGCACCGGCCCCGAGCGGCTGATCGACTACGCGCTGCGGGGCGGGCCTTACGGTGACAAATTCGGCGCTAACCCCAGGGGCCTGACGCTGGAAAAGGTCAAGGCGGCGCCCGGTGGCGTCGATCTGGGGCCCCTTAAGGCGCGAATCCCGGAGGTTTTGCGTACTCCGTCCGGAAAAATCGAGCTGGCACCGCCGCTCCTGATTGCCGATCTCGACCGTGTGGCGGCGGATTTGGGCCGACCCGTGCCGGAAATGGTGATTGTCGGTCGTCGCGATCCGCGTTCAAACAATAGCTGGATGCACAACCTGCCGGTGCTGGCGAAAGGCCCGTTTCGCTGTACCGCGTTGGTTCATCCGGGCGACGCTGCCCGCCTGGGTCTGGTTGACGGCGGCATGGCCGCCATC
>Ga0315271_10001973_pt1 | contig 12704 bp, 7 predicted proteins | sample C3_top_MG_FD_204664 | JGI IMG/M metagenome (GOLD analysis project Ga0315271, IMG submission 204664) | Sediment microbial communities from Yellowstone Lake, YNP, Wyoming, USA - C3_top | ecosystem: Environmental > Aquatic > Freshwater > Lake > Sediment | place: USA: Wyoming | collected 2017-08-01
TCTCCTGCATCGGTTCTGCCCGCGTCCGATCTGGCGCGAGGCCTCGACCCAGGCGGCGGCGCCGCCTGGACGACGACCCTGAAGCCGATGTTGTCGTAGTGAACGTCGGGGCAGTTTCCGCCCCGGCTTGAGCAGCGGGCCAGCATTCCGCCATTGCCGAACGAGGCGCCGCGCAGGACCCGGGTGAACTCGCGAGGAGCGCTCACGTCCTCACGGCCGTCGCTGGCATCATAGGGGTAGTTAAAGAAGCGCTCCGCCGCGAACGAAAGGTCCTTGTTGGGTAGGATCGTCTTCTTGATGTTCTTGGCGCCCAGGCTCATCGTCCATTCCCAGACGTTGCCCGCCATATCGAGACAGCCATAGGGCGACTCCCCCTGCGGGAAGAGGCCCACCGCCGAGGTCCGGTCGAGGCCGGCCTCGCTCGTGTTGCCGCGGGACGAATCTTGGTCGAACGTATCGCCCCAGGGCCATTCGCGCGTGTCGTCGCCGCGCGCCGCGCGTTCCCATTCGACCTCGCTCGGAAGCCGGGCGACTTCGGTTGGGCCGATCCGCCCCGCCGCCCGCCACGCGCTGGTGAGCCACTGGCAGAAGTCGCGGGCTTCGTGCCATGAGACGTCGTGCGCCGGATGGTTGGCCGGGCCCCGGAGGGACCGGGCGTCCGCGGCGAAGTCCGTGGCCGCCACGAACTGCCGCCACCATCCCACGGTCACCGGGTATCTGCCGATCCTGAACCGGGGGACGTTGATGCGATGACGCGGCCGCTCCTCCAGAACGGGGCCTTTCCGCTCACTCCCCATCCAAAGCGAACCCTCTTCGACCGAGACAAGCTCTGTGAGATCCCGTGGGTCGCCGACTTCGTCCAACGTGCGCCCGGCGGCGGCTCGTTTCAATGATGAGAGGTGCCCGTCCGTGGTGAGGGCCAGAAGATGGTCGCGCAGCCTTGACTCGATTGAAGCGTGGCGGGCTCGTTCCTCCGCCGAGAAGTCCTCGCGCGCCAGGAGCCACAAATCGCCCGCGAGCCTGATGTCGTCCCATTCGGTGACACTCGCGCCCGGCGCCGGGAGGACATTTGTCACAATCCCAAGCAGCGCCTCACGCGATGGCGCCCTTGACGCCCGGGCAACCTGGAAGTTGGTCATGGCCTCCGTCCTCAATCGTTGACCCTCAGATCTTGACGAAGTTCAACAAAATCATGCCGCCGGTCATCACGGCCACGCCGATCATCAGAAGGCGGAAGATCGGGGTGGGACACAGCGCCCACTCACCTGTCCACCAGCCCCAGAACGTCCCGCCCAGGATGAGCATCGACATGTAGACCGGCCAGCCGACAATGGGACCCATAGGCCCCAGATAGTTGGACCCTGTGCCATACAGAGCCGTTCCACCCATCCAGGTCATTCCCATCAGCGCCGGAACGATCCAGTAGTGCACGCCACCCTGTCTGTAGTTGTCCCACATCCGCTCCTTCGTCAGACGGAACAGCGAGAGCAGGAAGTTCGGGATGTAACCGAAGAACACCGTGTAGGCCCACATCGGGTTGGCCTCGTTTGCCAGGCTCGCCCCCTTCGCTCGCGCGAGATCGTTGAACTCGGAGCCGTAGAAGAGCGCTACGTTGAAACCGGTCGAGAGCACCGCAGCGACCGCCGTCGCAGCAACCCCTTTCACGAATCGATGGGGATCGTCCGACATCATGCGCTCCACCTTTGTGGAATCTTTCTGCTGATCGCGTCGCCGGCCGGCCAGAGCGCAGATCAGAATGCCGGCCAGGATGACCACGTTGCTCAGGATGAGTAAGAACCCCGATCTCGTCCCGAGCACCTCGGGGCGCGAGATCAGCAGGGGACCGAGCGACCCTACCGCCGTTCCGCCACCCATCAGGATGACGCCGGAGAGGGAAAGGCCGATCCAGAACATCGAAAGACTGCCAAGCACGACCGCGCAACCCCAGGCCAGTCCCGCCACTCCGCAGATGAGGAGAGTGCGCGACGAGACCTCCTGGTAGATCGAGGGCAGGTGGGGAACGGTGAGAAAGGCCAGGGTCCAGGGGAGAATCAGATAGGCCCAGATCGAGTAAACGGCCCAGGTGTTCTGGAATGGCCAGCGCGACATGTACTTGATGGGAGCCATGACGCTGCCGCCGATCGCGCCCGCCACGACGATGATGCTCAGTCCGACCCACATGTTGATGGGCGCCCCAGCGGGGTCGCCGGCCGCGCCGGCCGCCAGGAGTGTGCCAATTCCAACCCACATATCTCTAACCTCGTTCTTCTCTTTGCTGAGCGTGGTATTCGCGTGCGAAGCTGCGTATGGCCTCTGGAAGCGCCTCGCGCAGCCGGGTCATCTCTGAAGCACCGTGGACGCCCGAGACGTACCAGCGTCCGTCGGGGACGCAGTAAATCCCGTGATGGAATAGATGCACGACGAGCCGGGTCAGCGCCTTGGCGTCTGCCGCGGCTGTATCCCGGTAGCTGTGCGCTTCGCCCTTAAGGCCGATCACCGGCTTGAACACGGCGCCCGGACCGAGAACCTTGAGCGGCACGTTCTCGACCGCGCTCAGCCGCTCAAGTTCCGCCATGACGGCAAGGCCATACTCTCGTGCCTGGGCGAGCGCAGCGCCGTCGTTTTCGGCCAGCACATCCAGGGTCGCGCGCGCCGCAGCGAGAACGATCGGGTTACCGTTGAACGTGCCTGCGTGGACCACGCGACCGGCGTCGACCAGGCCGATCACGCTCTCCCGTCCTGCGATCACGCTCAGGGGGAACCCGCCGCCCACCGCCTTGCCAAAGACGGCGAGGTCCGGCGTCACCCCGAAGAGCTGCTGCGCGCCCCCCGTTGAAACGCGGAAACCGGTGATCACCTCGTCGAAGATCAAGAGCGTCGAGTGACGGTCGGCGAGCGCGCGCAAGGCCTGCAGGTATCCCGGCAGAGGCGCGAGACAACCGTTGTTGCACAGAATCGGCTCCGTGATGATGGCCGCCACTTCTCCGAGGTGTTGGTCGAGGAACTTCTCGACGAGCGACGCGTCGTTCCACGGAAGCACGATCGTCTCGGAATATGCGGCGGCAGATTGCCCTCCGCTGCCCGGCACGGTCACGGGCGCTTCCGCCGGCCCGGCAGCCTCGATTGCCGGACTGTGGCTGACCAGGACGCTGTCCATCCAGCCGTGGTAGTGGCCTTCGAACTTGATAACCAGCCGCCGGCCGGTTGCGGCTCGGGCGAGCCGTAGCGCTCCTTGCACCGCTTCGGAGCCGGTGGTCAGGTAAAGGACACGCTCGGCGCAGGGGACCATCGCGCGGATCCTCTCCGCGACCTCGAACTCAAGTTCGCATTGCGCCCCGAAGGTGTAGCCGCGCTCAAGCTGGCGGGCCACCGCGGCGTTGATGGCCGGGTGAGCCTGGCCGAGGATGAGCGGCCCCCAGGCCAGGCAGTGATCGACGAACTCGTTCCCGTCCGCGTCGACGAAACGCGCGCCAGAGGCTCGTTCCACATAGATAGGCAGCGGCTGTGCCTTTGCGCGGAACCCGCTGCTCACTCCGAGAGCGAGCGACTTCCGGGCGCGCTCAAGGAGCGCCTTCGATCGCGTGAACTCCGTGTATGGCGCGCGCTGGTCCGCCACGGTCAACTCCTCGGCTCGCCGGCGGACGTCGCCTGAGCGCGGAAGGCCTTCTCGACCTCTGCCTCGGGGTCGAATGGGTACATCGGCCGCGGCAGCCGTTCGAACTCGAGCCGCTGCAGGTTGACATCGCAGATGCCGGGCGTCTCGACCTCGTAGATCTTGTGCGCCATTTCCTCGTAGTTGGCGCGGAACATGGTCGGGCTCTTCGCGACCACTATCTGCGCCTCTTCCGCGGCGAGTCCGACCGAACGGTATGTCCCTGGATCGAGAGAGAAGGTCGGAGACTCATGCACGACCACGCGGATCGCCCCGATCTCGAAGACCCCGGCGCGGCCCATGTTCCCTTCCTTGCCGCGGGCCGCGCGACCCTCGTTGATGAAACGCCCGTCCGACCGCCGGCCAACGCGGCCACGGTACTGCCGAGGTGTGAAGTGCGCGCGATCAACGGCGCCGCCCAGGGTCAGCGTCATCTCCGCCCCCTCCTCTGACGCATGCATGACGCACGCGGCTTCGGGGTCGTAGAGCGTCATGAGCGTCGGCCGCGCGGCGCGGTTGGCTCCACCGGCGAGGAAGGCATCGAGCAGAATGTTGGAGTCCCCAGGCGCTCCGCCCGTCTGAGCGTCACCCGTGTCCGCGAACACGCAGGGGTGCCCTTCCTGGGCAAGGGCGTCTTCGATCGCATCGGTGGCCTGCCAAAGGTCGACGTCGAGTCCGTGCCGGGTGTCCCAAACCTCGTCGCCGAGGCTGGCGGTTGCCGCCCGGGCGGCGGCGTCATCGCCGAACGAGACAACCGCGACCGCAGCACCCGCCTCGGCCACATCGAGCCACGGCTGCATCCAGAAAACAGAGACCGCGGGCGTCTCCGGATTTTTCTCGGTCTCGCGGGCCCGCGCGACGATGGCACGGAGGGGATCGATGGTTGTGTTCATCTTGACCGAGGGCGCCATCATCGGGATCTTGCGCGCCACGTTGCGGGGGCGAACTCCGGTGGAGAGGCTGCGCAGCAGCAAGCGGGCGGCGTGCGCTCCCGTCTCGCGCTGATCGATGTGCGGCGCCGTCTTGTAGCCAACAATCGCGTCGCATAGGGAAGCCCGGCGACTCGTGATGTTGGCATGCAGGTCATGGGTGATGACCACGAGGCACTGGCGACCCACCACTTCGCGCAACTCGTCGAGCAACCGACCATCGCCATCGTCGTCGTGTTCAAGGGCGAGGGCGCCGTGCAGCGCCAGCAGGATGCCATCGAGTCGCCCGGCGCCGACGATCGCCGCGAGCAACTCATCGCGAAGAGCCTCGTAGGTCTTTCGGCTCAGGCGCCCTGCCGAGACCCCTTTGGCGCTCAGCGTGGGCGCCACCTCCACGCCGGCCTCTTCCAGCACGTCGTAGAACCCGGCAACTTCCCCGGGGGCGTTGTGGAGGCGATCACGGATCTCCGCGCCGCGCAGGAGGCCACCGCGGAAATGGTCTTCCGTTCCCGGCACGGGGGAGAAGCTGTTCGTCTCCTGCATCAGCGCGCCGATGGCTATCCGAAGCCGCTTGGTCGTCATTGGTAAATGGTGTCCTCGGGCTTGGCGGTCGCGTTCAGAAAATGGGGAGCGCCGGAACCCAGTCAGGGCGCCGCGGGTCATAGAACTCGTTGACCTGGCCCTCGGCCTTGTAGAGGCGGTGGTATTTCTCGACCATGTCCCAGTCCACCTCAACCCCCAGCCCCGGTCCATTCGGGACATCCATGAAGCCCTGCTTGTAGACGAGCGGTTTGGTCAGGATGTCGCCCACCTGGTCGTGGTAGTGGCTGTCGATGGCATAGGTCATCGAGGGCGAGGCGGCCGCGAGGTGAAGCATGGCAGCGGTAGAGAGCCCCAACTCACGGTCGGAGTGCATGCCGACGCCGATCTGAAACGCATCACAGACCGCGATCATGCGCTGGTTCGCTCGGAAGCCACCCCAGAAGTGAACGTCCGAGAGGACCACGTCGATGCTGCGGAGACGGATGCCGGGAGCGAGCTGGTCGAAGGCAACGAGACACATGTTGGTCGCGAACGGGATGTCAACGGACTTCCGGACCTGGCTCATGCCTTCGAGATTGCTCGTGGGGTCTTCGAGGTACTCGAGATCGATTCCCTCGCGGAGCAATTTCTTCCCAACCCTGATCGAAGTCTCGACCGACCAGGCGGCGTTGGGATCCCAGCGCAGCGGACTCTCTGGAAACGCCTCCCGCAGGAGGCGAATTGTCTCAAACTCCTCCTTCGGTGAGAGCACTCCGCCCTTCAGCTTCAGGACGCGGAAGCCGTGCTCGTCCACGAGCGCTCGGCATCGTTCTACCAGCGTCTTCGGAGAGTCCTCGCCCCCGTGCTTGCCGTCCTGGCTCTTGTACCGGTAGAAGAGGTAGGCGGCGGTCTCGATGCGATCACGCACCTTGCCGCCGAGAAGCGAATGTATCGGTCGTCCCAGCGCTTTGCCGGCCGCGTCCATACACGCCATCTCGATGCCCGCGCGTACCACCGCGGGAACCGCCGTTTCGTAGCCGATGCAGAAGACGCCCAGCCGGTGCTGCAGGACCCCTGTCTCAAGCGGATCCAGCCCTACCACATACGGTTTGGCCACACGGATCGCATGCTCGACTCCGTTGCCGCCGTAGGTTTCGCCCAGGCCGACGATTCCCTCGTCGGTAGTTACCTTGATGATCCCGCGCGTTGTCCCCGTCTCAACACCCATGCTCCAGCGGAGTGGGGCTTCCATGGGGACAGTGACTGGGATGACCTCTACGTCTACGATCTTCATTGGTTTCGTCCTCACTGTTTTTGGCGCCGCTTTCGACGGTCAGCAGCCTCCCGGTTCGGAACCGCCAGACTTCTGACGTCCGTCAGGATGGAGAAAATGTGGTCAGTCCTGGTCAGACCATTCATCTCATGCATAGTCTTGGGGTGCCCCTCTTCTCATCTCCCGACCCCTGCCACGGAGGCCACGGCCTCGGCCATCGGTCGCCCCGGTCGGCTGGTGGAACTACGAATGAGGAGATCGAGGCGAACCGAGATGTTCTGGCTGCGGTCGGTCGGCTTCTCCATCAGGGAGAAGAGCCTCTGGACGCCGATTTCGCCGAACTCCTCGAGATCGGTACGCATGGTCGTGAGTGGGGGGTCGGCCTGCCCATGGATGTCGATGTCGTCGTAACCTACAACGCTCACGTCCTCGGGAACCCGCCGGCCTTCTCGGCGCAGGACATCAAGAACCCCCAGAGCCACCAAGTCGTTGCTTACGTGCATCGCGGAGGGGATGGCTCCCCGTTTCAACATCTCCTCGATGGCCTGGCGACCATGCTGATACCCCGGCATCCCCACTCCACCGACGCCGAGGAACTGAACAAAGCGTGGGTCGGGGTTAAGACCCAGCCCCCGGAGGGCCTCGAGGTGACCGCGGTACTTCTCGCTGCGTTCGGTGCCGATATAGCCGATCTCTCGGTGCCCGAGCCGCGCCAAGTACCGAACTGCCTGTTGCGAGGCGTCGAAATAGTCCATGGAGGCGCAGTTGACGCCAGCTATGGGCACAGGCGGGTCGAGCAGAATGAATGGAACACGGGCCGCCTGCAGGTCGCTGACCTGCAGTTCGCTGGTGGGGCCCACAAGAATCAGTCCGTCGTAGTCTGCCGTCCTGGCGCGGTCCGAATCATGCCTTACCGGTTCCTCGTCTTCCTTGATGAGGAAGACCAGTCTGTAGTTCCGGCTCCGAAGGGCGCGCTCGACCCCTTCCAGAATACGGGTGTAGCCAGCCTGCGCGAAGGCGTACCAGGACTTCCTGATCACGAACGCCACACTGAAGGCGCCGCGCTCGAGCTTGCGCGCCACCTGGTCGGCCCGCTCGACAAACGTCCCCTTCCCCGGCATGCGGTAGAGATAACCCTCCGCGATCAACTCGGTGAGAGCTTCCCGGGTCGAGATGCGACTGATGCCATATGTCTCAGAGAGCGTCCGCTCGGCGGGAATGCGTTCGCCCGGAATGTAGTCGCCACGGCGAACCTTCTCGATCAGGATCCGCTTCAGTTGTTGAGGGATCGGGATCGGCAGGCGCGAGTTCACGGATTCGTTAGCCATTCCGTTCCTCTATCGGGCGGATCAGCATATCCCACGCCCTGGGCCGATGTGGTCAGACCCGGTCATGCCTGGCAGTCCTTCGTGTCGTTCGCCCAAGCGGACGGCGGGGCTTTCTTCACGCGCCCCCCACGGGATTTCGCAGGGTCCCGAGGTTCTCGATCGACACCTCAAAGACGTCGCCCCGCTTCAGGAAAACCGGCGGCTTGCGGAAAACACCGACCCCGTCGGGCGTGCCCGTCGCGATCACGTCGCCCGGTTCGAGGGTGATGCCCTGAGAGATGTAAGAGATGAGCCTTGGGATCTTGAAGATCATGTTCCCGGTGGTCGAAGACTGCATCACCTCACCATTCAACCGTCCCTCGATCCTGAGGACGTGCGGGTCGGGGATGTCTTCCCGCGTCGTGATGAAAGGGCCAAGCGGGGCGAAGGTATCGAGGCCCTTCCCGCGCACCCACTGCCCGTCGCCAAACTGGAGGTCGCGCGCGCTCACATCGTTAATCAGGGTGTAGCCAAATACGCATTCAAGGGCCTGGTCCTCGGGCACAAGCTTGGCCCGCACGCCGATCACAACCGCCAGTTCGGCCTCGAAATCGACTTGATCACTTATGAAGGGAATCCGGATGAGCGCTCCATGAGCCGAGAGGGCGTTCGTGAGCTTGTTGAAGACGAGGGGCTCCTTGGGCAGGTCGCTGCCTTCCTCCTGAGCATGCTCTGCATAGTTGCGTCCGATGGCGAGGATTTTCCCCGGATTGACAGCGGGCAGGAAGTCGATGGCATCGAGCGCGTAAGCCGACCGAGACATGGAGTTCCTCGCCACTTCAAGCGCGGCTGGGCCGCTCCGTATCAGGGTCATGACGTCCGGAGCGATCTCCGAGATGTCGACGATCTCCTCACCGTGGAGAACGCCAAGGCGTTGCCCCGCCTCGCCCTTGATCGTGAACTGTGCGACCTTCATCGCATCTCCTTGGCCTTGATCGGGCGCTCTGCCTTCTTCCCGGACCTTGGAGGGAGGAGAGGCTCGCGCGCAATGGTATCGAACCGGCGGCACGCCGCGACCGCCCGTGCGAGGGCAGCCCGGCCGTCGAGCACCGTGAGACGCAGCCGGTAGCTTCGGGTCTCGCCGGGTGCAATCGGAGTCACGGCAGCCGCGCGATGAGCCTCCCGCCCTTCCACCAGGCAGTTGGCGGGCTCGATGCCCATGATGTACTCCGCGACTCCGCAACTTTTCCACTGCACGAGGTGCGGCAGCGTCGCCGCGCCCCAGGAGAGCTCGACGCCCCAGTCAGACCTGTCGCGATCCGCCACCAGGACCGCACTCTCGAAACCCCTCTTCCGCGCTCGCCGACGATGGTAGAAGACCTGGTCCGAGCCGCCTGGCTCTTCGCCTCGATTCCACCGGTGGATCTGCGAAGCCGCGTTGGCGTCGCGGGGCCTCACGCTGTCCGTGGTCAGATGGAGCTCGCTCCTCGGACCGAGCAGGGGGAACCCGAAGTTCCAGTGATAAAGCTGCATGTGAAGCTCGGGTCGCCGGCCTTCATTCGTAACCTCATCCTCAAGTTCAATCCACGAGGCGCCGAGCTCTGTCGACCACCCGCGGCGGAGAACCAGGTTCGGGCCGCCAAGGTATGCCTCCCTGACTTCTCCCTTGACTTCCAGACGGTACCGATCCCCATCCCACCGAGCACTGGTCGCAACCCGCGAAGCGGGCGAAGCGGAGATCTCCCCGTGGAGGCCGAAAGTCTCCCAACCCTCCTGCGACCCCGGTCCAACGTTACGCAGGCCGCAGGTCACGAGCATCCCGCCGCCGAAACTCCGCAGCCAGCCGTTGCCGGGGCGCTCGTAAAACGATGGCGCCACCACCCCGGCTGGCGAACGCCAGCACAGCGATCGTCCCATGTAGCGGAGGTCCGACAGGTCGAGGGCTCGATCCACGAGGATGGTGCCATCGAGCCCGCCGCCGGTCTGGAACCGGATGGCCTCAACCCCTTTGGCCTTGCCCTCGGCAAAAATGAAGCGCTCGACCGAAGCAAGCTGCTCAGCAGATCCCACCAACTTGAGCAGATCGGCCCGCGTGCGGCCATCAGAAAGGGGATCCTCCATGCGGATCCTCCGCTCTGGCCGCACGCGGGTCGACCGCCCGGCACCGGAGGGATGCCGGGTTGAGTCGCTGCGCCCCTTCTGCATGGAATACTCTCGCACGAAACGCCTCTTTCCGGGCGGGGGTAAGGTGTCCTAGAACCGGAACCTGGCTCCAAGCTGGATGATTCGTGGATCGAGCGCGCTCGTGAGCTTTCCGAAGTTACAACCGGTCGAAGCCGCGCGGTCACAGTAGACGTTGAAGGGGTTGTTGAAGTTCACCGTGTTGAGCAGGTTGAACGCCTCAAACCTCAACTCCAGCGCCCGAGAGCCGCTCATTTTGAACAGCTTCTGTACGGTCAGGTCGACGTTCTGATACCCGGGTCCACGGAGAGAGTTACGCTTGGCAGTTCCAAACGTGCCGAGAGGAGGAAGCCCGTACGCCGTGGTGTCGAAGTATCGGCTGACCTGCTCTGCTTGCGACCCGCCGAGCACTTTCTCGGTGCCGATCACGTCCGTGCGATCACCATTTCCGCCGACCAGGCTCCGCTGGTTGTTCCCGACGATGGCCGAGAAAGGCGTGCCCGATTGCACGGTAACGATGCCGCCCACCTGCCAGCCTCCCAGGACCGTCCTCGTCATGCCCTCGCTGCTGTTGAAGAAGGGCAGTTCCCAGAGGAACGAGAACACGAAGCGGTGAGGAACGTCGAAGTCGGACGGACCATAGTCAGCCTCCGGGTTTCGGGGGTTGGACGCCGAGTTGGCGCCGCCGCTGTTGCCGTCGTTCGAGGCTGTGTCTTCCGACTTGGAGTAGACGTAGGAGCCGAGAACCGAGAAGCCCCTGGAGAACCGCTTGTTGAGGCTCAGCTGGAACGAGTTGTAGCGTGAATGACCGGTGGTCTGCGTGTTCAAAATGCCCGAGAAAGTCGGATTGTCGCGGCGGGCTTGCAGGTTGGTGGCGGTCGCACCGGGTGCATACGTGCCAGGATTGATCTCCTGGCCCACCAGGAGGTTCTTTCCCTTGGATCCGACGTAGGCGGCCTGCACCATCAAATCGGTAACCAGCTCATGCTGGACACTCACATTCCACTGCTGGTAATTCGGAGGCGTGAGGTTCGGGTCAATCGAGGTGAGAGACAACGGGGTCGCAAAGAACTGCCACGTCGCCTCTTGCCCGGGCTGCGGCGACGTGTAATTGACCAGCCTGGTCAACGTCGCCGGATTATTGCCGTAGGGGTCCTGCAGACTCTTGGGGTTCGCGGTGTTGGTGGTTGCGAACAGCGCGAACGGCTCTCGGGTGGATGCGAAGTTGAGCGCGACCTGGCGGATCGTGTCGTAGTAGAGGCCCCATGCTCCGCGAATACTGGTCTTGCCGTCGCCGCTGGGGTCGAAGGTCACACCGATGCGAGGCCCAAACTTGTCGTACTGCGGGTCGACGATGCCGTCGGGGACGCCGGTGTCGCCTGGGAAGACGAGGCCAACAGGTGCGAGTTTGTAGATCGCCGATTGCTGACCGGGGCGGTACGCCATCAACTCGTTGTTCACCTCGTTGATCGGAAAAAACGGGTCCCAGCGGAGGCCCAGATTGAAGGTCAGTCGGTTCGACACCCGCCATTCGTCCTCGACGTACGCGGACAGGTTGAGGCGTGTCGTCTCGCTCGCGAGCGGCGTGCTCTGGCCGACGCTGTTCGGCAGACCCAGGAAGAAATCTACATAGCCCCAGCCGGAAGCGGTGCGGGTTCCGTTGAAGCTGAACTGGGGACTGTGCTGGAAGGGCTCAACGCCCTGGCGCGTGAAGTGGCCGAACTCGCCGCCGGCTCGGAACAGATGACGACCCTTGGTCCACGTGATGCTGTCGGTCGCGTGCCAGTTGGTCATGAAGCTCGTAAACGGGCTCTCCGTCCCGAACCCAAAGCCTGTGAATGTGACGCCCCACTGCGTGTTCGCCCCGGTCGAGTCGCCGAGATTGACGCACGAGATGCAGCCGAGATCCTTCCATGTCTTGGCGCCCTCGGTCGGCAGCGGTCTGCGTTGAACCGGGTTTTTCGCGTAGGTCACGGTGGCGGTGTTTACGACGTTGGCTCCGAAGATGTGAACGTCGCTGAGAGTGAGGTTCTTCGTCTTCCAACGAAAATCGGAGTTAAAGGCGGGGAGGTTGGCATTGAGCGTCCTCGTGGTGTTGTCATAGAAGCCCCGGAGGGAGAGGCGGTTCTTGGCGGTGAGCTGGTGGTCGATTCGGGCAACGAACTGGTCGTTGGTTTCCGGGCTCGTCACGTTGAAGGTGAACTGGTTTCCCGACGTAGGCAGCGGCATGAACGCCCGTGCGAAGGCCACGGCGACAGGATCAAACCGGCTTGTCGGGACTATGTTTCCGGGGAACGGGAGGCCAGTGAGAGGGTCGACGACATTGCCGGAGCGGGGAGACGCAGAGAAGTCCCCGTTTCGCTCGGCCGCGGTGGGGACCTGCGCCGTTCTCGTTGAGGCGCTCTTCTGGCGCGTCCCCTCGTACGAGAGGAAGAAGAATGTCTTGTCGCTGCGAATCGGGCCGCCGATCGTAGCCCCGTACTGCTTGCGGTCAAGCTCGGGCTTGGTCAGCGCGAAGAAGTTCTTCTCGTTAAGGGCGTCGCTGCGGAAAAAGCCATAGGCCGATCCGTGAAACTGATTCGTCCCAGACTTGGTCACCATGTTGATGGCGCCGCCGGCGCTGCGGCCGTAGACCGCCGACATGCTGTTGGCCAGGACGCTGAACTCCTGAAGCGCGTCCGGATTGGGAAACGCGGTGGCCAGGTTGTTGTACATGTCCATATTGATGCCGCCATCGAGGTAATAACTCGATCCGTTGGGGCGGGCGCCGTTGATCGAGAAACTGTTGTTTGTGTTCAGGGCAATCCCAGTGGCGGCCTGGCCGATCTTCACCTGCACCA
>Ga0315271_10001974_pt1 | contig 12702 bp, 10 predicted proteins | sample C3_top_MG_FD_204664 | JGI IMG/M metagenome (GOLD analysis project Ga0315271, IMG submission 204664) | Sediment microbial communities from Yellowstone Lake, YNP, Wyoming, USA - C3_top | ecosystem: Environmental > Aquatic > Freshwater > Lake > Sediment | place: USA: Wyoming | collected 2017-08-01
TATTCGGTGTCGCGCTCGCCACCGTGTCGCTGCCGACGGTCGCGCGCCAGGCCGTCCAGGGCGACATGGTCGCGCTGCGCGGCACGGTTTCGGGCGCCATCCGGCTGGTCTTCGCCCTGACGCTGCCCGCGACGTTCGGCCTGTGGGCGCTGTCGCAGCCGCTCGTCCAACTGCTCTACCAGCACGGGCGCTTTCATGTCTCCGACACCAACCAGACCGCGGCCGCGCTGTCCGCCTATTGCCTCGGCCTGTGCGCCTACGCCGCGGTCAAGGTGCTGGTGCCGGTGTTCTACGCGCTCGGCGACACGCGCACGCCGGTGCTGGCGAGCTTCCTGTCGGTGGCGGTGAACCTGGCGGGGAACCTGCTCCTGATGCGCGTGCTCGGCCATGTCGGGCTCGCGCTTTCGACGTCGCTCACGATGCTGTTCAACTTCGCGCAGCTCTCGTTCTACCTCCGGCGCAAGCTCAAGCGGCTCGAGGGCAAGCGCATGGGTTCGACGTTCCTGCGCACGGCGCTCGCGTCGGCGGGGATGGCGGCCGGAGTGCGCGCGGTCGTGTGGGCGACCGAGAGCCGGTGGCGGGGTGGGACGCTCGCCTGCGCCCTGGTCGTGGCGGTCGGGCTCGCGCTCGGTGTCGGGCTGACGTGGGCGTTCTATCGCCTCGCGCGCGTCGAGGAGCTGCCCGAGCTGGAGAGCGCGATGGCGGGGCTCGGGCGGAAGCTGGGGATCCGGATCGGCTAGTCGGTGGCGGGGCTCACGACCCGGCCGTGCTTCCACAGCTGGGGCAGGTACTTGAACGCCGCCCACGAGCGCCGCCCGAACACGCGCCTCAGGATCTCGATCGCGCACCAGGCGAAGTAGACGTAGGTCACGACGTGCCGCGAGTCCGGGAACGCGAACTGCACGAACCACAGGCCGAAGATCCCCACCGCCTCGTGCCAGGCGAACTCGAGGTTCACCAGCAGCAGCAGCCCGAGGTAGCCCTGGGCGAGCGTGAGCAGGATCTCGCTCCGCTGGTGGGCGTCGAACGGGATCCCCTGCGCATGGCCGAGCGAGACCGAGTAGACGACCGGGATCATCGCCGCCAGCACCGTCCACTGGTTGATGTTCGACGACACCATGTTGATCAGCGCCATGTCCGCCTTGTCGAGGGTGCGCGCCCACGCGAATGCGGTGACCTTCTCCGGGAACTCGGAGAGGAACGGCGACACCCACTGGACGAACACGAACGGCGACACGCCGAGCATCACCGACAGCCCGAGCATCGAGTCGAGAAACGTCGGCGTGATCAGGTAGAGCAGGATGCCGCCGGCGAGGAACAGCCCGAACACGCCGGCGCCGCGCCACGCTCCCGGCAGCGCGAGCACCGCGCGCGGGACGGCGGGCAGGTCGGACATCTCCTCCTCGTCCTCGGGCGGGATCTTGCGCAGGCCGACCAGGTAGAGCGCGTAGAGCGCGAGCAGCACCGCGGAATCGACCAGCGTGAGCGAGCCCTTCGCCCAGATCAGCGTGAAGTACGCCAGCGGCGGCAACAGCGCGACCACCGAGACCGAGTGCGCGGCGTCGAGCGTGACCCGGTGCTCGGTGAGCCCGCAGTGCCGGCGCTTGCGTTCCGCCCAGAAGCTGACGAAGAAGATCATCGGCCATGCCAGGCCGGTCAGCAGCCGGAGCGAGCCGGTGAAGTTCGCGGTCATCAGGGGGACGTCGCGGTGCCAGGCGATCACCGCCTCGACCGCGAACTCGGGAAGCGTCTGGAGCCAGGCCAGCATCGCGAGCGCGAGGCCCTGGGAGACCAGGAATTGCGCCGCCTCGGCGCCCCAGCCGATGACGAACGACGCCAGCAGAACGCCGGGAAACGTCCACGCGGCGCTCATGGCGCGGGCGCGGGCGACTTCGGGCGAGACGCTGCCAGGATCGATCATGGGCCTCCAGGTGGGGCTTCGAACTCGCAGCATGGTCGCGACGGGGGGGTGGTCCGTCAAGGGGATTCCCCGTGGAAGTGTCTTGAGAGGCTTGACTTAGGGCGCTCGGGGCGGGCACAGTCCCAGCGTGCCCCAGGCCACGAATCGCCCGTGGAATCCGCGCCGCGCCGCCCTCGTGGGCCTCGCGGCGCTCGCCGTGTCGCCGGCCGCACGCGGTCCCGCGGCGCACGCCCGGGCACGCCCGGGGTCCGGGGCGCTGGCGCGGGCGATCGCGCGCGCGCGGCGGGCGAGCCTGCCCCGGCGCGCGGCGGTCGAACTCGGGCTGATGCTCCGGCTGTACGCGGGATTCCCGGCGGCGATCGAATTCCTGCGCTCGCTCGAGGCGGCCTGGCCCGCGCGCACGGCGGCCCGGTCGCCGGCATCGAACCTGCCGGAGAGTTCGTTCCAGTTGCGCGGCGAACGCCTGTGCCGCCGCGTGTACGGCCCCGAGTACGCCCGCTTGCGCGCGTTCATGCAGGGCCTCGACCCCGACCTGGACCGGTGGATGATCGAAGAAGGCTACGGCAAGACACTCACCCGCAAGGGCCTCGGCGTGATCGATCGCGAGCTGGCCACCGTGGCCGCGCTGGCGGCGCTCGGCTGGTCGCGCCAGCAGGCGGCGCACGCCCAGGGCGCATTGCGCGTCGGTGCACCGTTGTCCCACGTCGCCCGCGCCGCGCGCATCGGCGAGCGATGTCGCGCCGCGCTGCGCGCCCGGGACGCCCGGTGAGCCGCGAGCTCGCCGCGCGCGGTCTCGACTGGGTGGCCGATCGGCCGCTCGGCGCCACGCTGGCCGCGTTCGTCACGCCCGGCTCCGACTACGCGCGCCGTTTCACCCACCGCTACGACGATCGCGCGACCTGGCCCACGCTCGCGGCCGATCGCCGCACGCGGAGCTTCGATCCCGCCCTCGGCGAGGCGCTCGCCTCGTTCCATCGCCGGCTGGGGGCGGGAGGCCGCGCGCTGGCGAACGTCACGGCGCTCGCCGAGGGCCGCGCGTTCGCCGTGGTCTGCGGCCAGCAGCCGGGACCGCTCGGCGGCCCGCTCTACACCTGGCACAAGACGTGGACCGCGGTCGCGCTCGCCCGCCGGCTGACGGCGCTCACCGGCGAGACCGTCGTGCCCGTGTTCTGGAACGCCACCGAGGACGCCGACTTCGACGAGATCGCCGGCGCGACCTGGTCGCTCGACGATCTCGCGCTGGCGCACGGCTCGCTGCCACGCGAGGCGCGCGTCGAGGGACGGCTGGTCGGCAACCTGCCCGCCGGGCTCGCCGCGGGCGTGTGGCACGCGGCCCGCGGCGCCTGGCACGCGCAGCCGGGGAGCGCGCGCGCCTACGCGCTGCTCGACGCGGCGGCGCGGGCGGCCGAGCACGGCGGCGATCTGGGCGACGTGGTCTCGCGCCTGATGCTCGAGGCGTTCGCCGACGATGGGCTGGTCGTGCTCGATCCGCGCCTGCCGGAGTTCCGGCGTGCCGCCCTGCCGCTCTACGAGCGCTACGCGCTGACGCACGGCGACGTGCGGCACGCCATCGACGACGCGGGCGACGCGATCGACGCGCTCGGGCTGGCGCGCGGCTTCACGCCGGCCCAGACCGAGTTCGCGCTCTTCGAGGCGCAGGGCGACACGCGGCGCCACCTCGCGCCGGGGGAGGGCGCGGCTGCGATCGCCCGGGCGCTGGCCGGCGGCGCCGGCCTGATCCCGGGCGCGGCGCTGCGGCCGATCGCGCAGGACTTCGTGCTGCCGACGCTCGCGCTGGTCGCCGGGCCCGGGGAGCTGGCCTATCTCGCGCAACTGGAGCCCGCCGCGCGCCTGCTCGGCGTGCTGCCCGCGGCGATCGTGCCGCGCTGGTCCGCGACCTGGCTGCCGCCGTCGGCGCTCGAGTTGTGCGCCGCGGCGCGGATCGAGCCGCGGGACCTCGTGCGCGCGCCCGAGGCGGCGCTGGCAGCGTACTTCGGGGCCGGCGTGCCCGCTGCGCTCGCCCGCCCGCTGGCCGAACTCCGCGCGCACACCGAGGCCGCGTTCGCCCGCATGGCCGCCGAATCGCCCGCGCTCGATCGCAGCCTGCCCGAGCTGGTGCGCGCGACCGCGCGCCGCGTGGACTGGCGGCTCGGCCGGCTGGCCGAGGGCTTTGCGCGCAAGGCGCGCCGGGCGTGGAAGCGGGCGCACGCCGAGGGGCCGCACCTGGCGGAGTACGTGCGACCGCGCGGCGCGCTGCAGGAGCGCACGCTGGCGTGGCTCGACGTCGTGGCGCGCGGGGGCCGGGCGGTCGAGCACACCGCCCGCGCCGCCGCCGAGGCGCACGTCGAAGCTGCGCTCGCGGGCGCCGCGCTGGCGCACGACGCGCTCGCGATCGGGAGCGGCCATGACTGACCTGCTCGTGGTCGGGGCGCATCCGGACGATCTCGAACTCCACTTCGGCGGCATCGCCGCGAAGGCCGCGGCGGACGGGCTCCGCGTCGTCGGGCTCGACCTGACCCGCGGCGAGCGCGCGACGCGCGGCGACGCGCCCACCCGGGCGCGCGAGGCCGAAGCTTCGGCACAGGTGCTCGGCCTCGCCGAGCGGCTGAACGCCGGACTGCCGGACAGCGGCGTCCATCACCTCGACCCGGCACAGGTCGGCACCGTGGTCGAGTTGCTGCGCCGCGTGCGTCCGCGCTGGGTGCTCGCCCCGCATCCGGAGGACGCGCACCCCGATCATCGCGAAGGCGGGCGGCTGCTCGAGCGCGCGCTGTTCTTCGCTCACGTCGGCGGTTACCCCGCGGTCGGCGAGCGCCACTACGCGCACGGGCTGTTGTTCGACTGGCCGGAGTCGGGATCGCGCGCGGACGCGTTCGGCGCGCGCTTCGCCAGCTCGGGCCTGGTCGTGGACATCAGCGGACACTGGGAGGCCAAGCGCCGCGCGCTGGAGTGCTACGGCTCGCAGTTCGCGCCCGGCGGCGGCGAGGCGACGCGGCTCAACCGGCCGACGTTCCTCGCCGGCGTCGAGGCGCGCGCCCGGCGCTGGGGCGAGCTGGTCGGCGTCGACCACGGCGAGGCGCTCGTATTCGCCGGGGCGGTGTCGTGGCGGGGGTCGCTCGGCGGGCTGTTTGGCGACGGGGGCCTCGGCCCCGGGGCGACGGCGTGAGCGCGCCGCGGGCGCCGAAGCCGCGCAAGGCTGCGAAGATCGCGGCCACCGGGAAGAAGCGCGTCCTGCGCCGGCCGCTGCGGATCGGGATCACCTGCTACCCGACCTTCGGCGGCTCGGGCATCGTCGCGACCGAACTCGGCCGGCGCCTCGCCGAGCGCGGCGACCAGGTGCACTTCATCTCGATGTCGCTGCCCTACCGGCTGCCGGCGTACGAAAGCAACGTCTTCTTCCACGAGGTCGCGGCCGAGACCTATCCATTGTTCGCGCAGAATCCGCCGCTGCCCCTGATGCTCGCCAGCATGATGGCCGACGTCGCGGAGACGCAGCGCCTCGACGTGCTGCACGTGCACTACGCGATGCCGTTCGCGACCTCGGCATTCCTCGCCAAGCAGCTGGTCGCGCCGCGGCGCCTGCCGGTCGTGACCACGCTCCACGGCACCGACATCACGGTGGTCGGGCAGCAGCCGGCATTCTTCCGCATGACCAAGTTCTCGATCGAATCGTCGGACCGGATCACGGCGGTGAGCGAAGCGCTCAAGGCCGCGACCGTCGAGTCGCTCGGGATTCACAAGCCGATCGAGGTGATCCCGAACTTCGTCGATCCCGACGTGTTCGCGCCGCGCCGCCGCCGCACGCACATGCTCGCGCCGGCCGGCACGCGCGTGCTCATGCACGCGTCGAACTTCCGCCCGGTCAAGAACGTCGAGATGGTAGTGCGCATCTTCGCCGCGGTGCACGAGCGCATGGACGCGCGCCTGGTGATGGTGGGGGACGGGCCCGACAAGCCGCGCGCCGAGCAGCTGGCACGCGAGCTGGGCGTCGCGCGGCACGTCCTCTTCCTCGGCAACCAGGAGGTCATGGAGGAGCTGCTCCCGCTGGCCGACGTCTTCCTGCTGCCGTCCTCGACCGAGTCGTTCGGGCTGGTCGCGCTCGAGGCCATGAGCGCCGGCGTGCCGGTCGTGGCCTCGCGCGTCGGCGGCCTGCCCGAGCTGATCGAATCCGGCGTCACGGGATTCCTCGAGCCGCCCGGCAACCTCGGCGCGCACGTTCGGGCGGTCATGAGCCTGCTCGAGGACGGGGCCCTCAGGCGCCGATTCGGCCGCGCGGGGCGCAAGGTCGCGCGCGAGCAGTTCGAGGTCGGCCGGGTGGTGGAGCGCTATCGCAAGGTCTATGAAGAGCTCCGTTGAGACGCCGCTGATTCTCGAAGCCAGGCGCGGCGCGCGGCGCTTCGTCGTGCTGGTCGAGGGCTCGCTCGGCGTGCTCGACGCGAAGACCGCCGCGGTGCTGCTGCGCTACGCGCCCGAGTCGGTGGCCGCCCTGCTCGACACGACGCGCGCGGGCCAGACCGCCAGCGATGCCCTCGGCTATGGCGGCGGCGTGCCGATCGTGGCCACGCTCGCGGACGCGATGCCGCACGAGCCCGACGCGCTGCTGGTCGGGATCGCACCGGTCGGCGGCCTGTTGCCCCCGGCGTGGCGCGCGGTCCTGCTCGAGGCGCTCGACAAAGGGCTCGACGTGTGGGCCGGCCTCCACAGCTTCCTCGCCGACGACCCGGAGCTGGCCGCGCGCGCCCGCGCGAAGGGGCGCGCCCTGGTCGACCTCCGGCAGGTTCCCGCGACGCTGCCCGTGGCGTCGGCGCGCGTGCGCGAGGTCGCCGCGAAGGTCGTCCTCACGGTCGGCTCGGACTGCAACGTGGGAAAGATGACCGCGGCGTGGGAGGTCGCGCGCGAGCTCACCGCGCGCGGCAAGAGCGCCGCGTTCGTCGCCACCGGGCAGACCGGCATCCTGCTCGCCGGCCGCGGGCTGGCGGTGGATCGGGTGGTCAGCGACTTCGTTGCCGGCGCGGCCGAGGCGCTGGTGCTCGACGCGGCGCGCGATCACGATTGGGTGATCGTCGAGGGCCAGGGCTCGATTGTCCACCCGGGCTACGCGGGCGTGACGCTCGGGCTGCTGCTCGGCGCGTTGCCGTCGGCGATGGTGCTCTGTCACCAGCCGCGGCGCACGGAGATCCGTCACGGCCGGATCCCGATTCCGCCGCTGACCGATCTGGTCCGCCGTTACGAGGACGCGCTCGCGCCGATTCGTCCGGGGAAGGTGGTCGCGCTCGCGCTCAACACGTTCGATCTCGACGCCGAGTCGGCGCAGCGCGCGATCGACGCCAGCGCGCGCGCCACCGGCCTGCCGGCGACCGATGTCGTGCGCTTCGGCGCCGCGAAGATCGTCGACGCGCTCCTGAAGCACCCGTTCCCGCAGCCCGAGCCTTCGGGCGAACCATCCGGAGAGTCCGTCCCATGAAGATGACCATCACGCCGTTCGAGTTGCGCACGAAGCACGAGTTCAAGATCGCGCGCGGCGGCAATCGGAGCTGGGAACACCTCGTGGTCACGCTCGAGCACGACGGCATGGTTGGGCGGGGCGAGGTGGCGGCGACGGCATATTACGGGGAGACCGCGGCGACGGCGCGCGCGGCGCTCGCGGCCTGGGAGCCGTTGCTGCCCAGCGACCCGTGGGATCTCGAGGGCTTCGAGCGGCGAGGGGCGGCGCGGCTCGGGTGGAACCGGGCGGCCTGGAACGCGCTCGACACCGCGCTCTGGGACCTCCGGGGGCAGAGCGTCGGCCTGCCGCTGTGGCGGCTGTGGGGGCTCGACCGGGAGGCGATGCCGCTGTCGAGCTTCACCCTGGGTCTCGCGGACTGGGAAACGATGGAGGTAAAGCTGGCGGAGGCAGCACGTTATCCGATTCTCAAGGTCAAGGTCGGCGGGGCCGATGACGTCAATACCCTGCGCCGGATCCGGGAACGGACCGACCGTCCGATCCGCGTGGACGCGAACGCGGGTTGGACGCGCGACCAGGCGATGCGCCTGCTGCCGGCGCTGGCAGACCTCGGCGTGGAATTCGTCGAGCAACCGCTCGCCCCGGACGACCGCGAGGGCCTGCTCTGGCTCGCGCGTCGCTCGCCGCTGCCGCTCTGGGTGGACGAGGGGTGCCACCGGGCGGCCGATGTGGCCGGGCTGTCCGACCGGGTCTCGGGTGTCGTGGCGAAGCTGGTCAAGACCGGGGGGCCGAGCGAGGCGCTCCGGCTGATCCACGCGGCACGGGCGCACGGGCTCGGGCTCATGCTAGGGTGCATGATCGAAAGCAGCCTGGGCATCACGGCGGCGGCGCATCTCGGGCCGCTGTTCGATACGCTCGACCTCGACGGCCACTGGCTCCTCGCCACGGATCCGTTCGAGGGCGTCGGCGGCGAGGATGGCCGCCTGGTGTTGTCGGACCGCCCCGGTCTCGGGGTGGCTCCGCGCCATGGAGGGTGAGTGAGCCGTCGCCTCGTCCTGTACGTCGGCTCCGTCGTCGCGGTCGCGATCGTCCTGCTCGCGCTCTTCCCGCTCGAGTGGCGCAGCCCGCTGCTCCTCCAGTTCCTCGGCTGGGTGCTGATCACGGTCGTGGCCGAGAGCCTCTGGCTCCCGACCATCACCGGCGAGGGCACGGACTCGATGGCCTCGGCCGCGAACTTCGCGACCGTCGTGCTGTGGGGTGTCGCGCCGTCGATCTGGATCGTCGCGCTCTCCACCGCGCTGTCCGACCTCGTGATCCGGCGCCGACCCGGGATCCGCGTGCTGTTCAATGCCGCGGCCATGGTGATCGTGATGACCGCCGCCGGCTGGGTGTTCGCGCTGCTGGGCGGGCCGCGCGAGGGCATCTCGCCGATGCTCGGCAAGGCTGCGCGCTTCGAGGTCGCACAGACGATCGGCCTCCTGATCCCCTTGCTCGGCCTCGGGATCGTCTACCGCGCCCTGAACATCGTACTGGTGTCCGTCGCCTCCGGCTGGGGCGCGGAGCGGCCGATCCTGCTGGTCGTGCGCGAGGACTTCCTCTATGCCGAGCAGATCATCTCGGACCTTGCACTCCTGTTCCTGTCGCCGCTCATGGTCGTGTCCTACGCCGCGCTCTCGTACCCGGGCATCATCCTGTTCTACGTACCGTTGCTGGTGATCCGGGACTCGCACCGGCGCTACGTCGAGCTCAAGAAGGCGCAGGACCAGCTGGTGCACAGCGAGCGCATGGCGGCGAAGGGCGAGATGGCGGCCGAGATCGGCCACGAAATCTCGAACTACCTGGCCGCGATCTCGGCACGCGCGCAGATGCTGACCATGGAGCTGGGCAAGGCCGAGCCCGAGAAGATCTCGCGCCATGCGCGCATCATCATGGAGCAGGCGTCGAACATGGCGATCCTGACCAAGGGCCTGATGGACTTTTCGCACAAGGAAATGCGCGTCGTGCGCGTCGACGTCAACGACCTGATCCGCCGCACCGCCGACTTCGTGCGCCCGCAGAACAAGTTCGACCAGGTCGAATTCGCGCTCGAGCTCACCGAGGGCCTGCCCGCGATCACCGCCGATCCCGGCCAGCTGCAACAGGTGTTCATCAACCTGTTCCAGAACGCGGCGGAGGCGATGATCGAGAAGGGCACCCCGGAGAAGAAGATCACGGTCACGACCGGCTGGAACGAACCGGGCGAGACCGTGTTGCTCAAGGTCACGGACAACGGCCCGGGGATGAGCCGCGCGATCGTCGAGAAGGTGTTCGAGCCGACGTTCACCACCAAGCCCACCGGCCACGGCTTCGGGCTCTCGACCTGCTACCGCATCGCGGCCGCGCACCGCGGGCGCATCTGGGCCGAGAGCGAAGTCGGCCGCGGCGCGACGTTCTCGCTCGTCCTGCCGGTCGGCGGACAGGCGGGCTGGTGAACCCGTGAGCGACACCTCCGGCCCGGGCTCATCGGTGCCCCGCACGGTGCGTGCCGAGTGGCGCTGGGACGCGCTCTCGCTTGGCTCGCTCGTCGGCCTCGCCGCGCTGTTCTACCTGCTCTATCTCATCCGGGACGTGCTGCTCGTCCTGATCATGAGCGTGTTCCTCGCCTACGTGCTCGAGCCGCTGGTCCATCGCTTCGAACGCCTTCCACTCGGCCGCGGACACCGCCTCGGCCGCAAGCCGGCGGCGGGGATCGTCGTGCTGCTCGGTACATCCGCAATCGGGCTTGGCCTCTACTGGCTCGTCCCCGTGCTGTGGAGCGAGCTCAGCCGGCTGGGCGCCGAGCTACCGCGCTATTACAAGCTGCTCGAGGATTGGATGCTCGGCATGGCCTCGAGCCGCGGGATGGGCCTGCCGCCCGAGTTCTGGACGTCGGTCCAGGACCAGTACCACGGTCTGGTCCAGAACATCGGAGCGGGGTTCTCCAGCTGGGCGCTCAGGGCCGTGTCGTCGATCGCGTCGTTGCTCGGGTTCGTCGTCGTGCCGGTCGGCGCGTTCTACATCCTGGCCGACGGCGCCACGCTGACGAGGGGCTTCGTCGACGGCCTGCCGCACTCGTGGCGCGCCACGGCGGACCAGCTGCTGGCTTCCTCCGATCGCTCGCTCGAGACCTACGTGCGCGGCCAGGCGCTGGTCGTGCTCGTGGTCGCCGTGCTCGCGAGCGTGCTGTTCACGCTGCTCGGCGTGCATTACTCGTTCGCGCTGGGCGCGCTCGCCGGGCTCGCCGAGGCCGTGCCCTTCCTGGGATCGATCTCGGTCATCACCGCGCTCGTGCTGGTGTCGTGGGACCGGGGCCCGAGCGAGCTCGCGCTCGTGGTCGGCGCGTACGTCGCGCTCAACCAGGTCAACAACTACGTGATCACGCCGCGCCTGATGGGCGCGCGCCTCGAACTCCATCCCTTCGTCGTGATCCTCGCCGTGCTCGCGGGCAGTTCGCTCGGCGGGTTCGTGGGCGCGGTGCTCGCGCTCCCCGCGACCGCGATCCTGGTCGGGCTCGGCGGAACGCTCTGGGGCGCGGGCAAGCCCGCCCCCGGGAAAGCCCGAGCGTGAGCGAGGGCATCGTCGCGCGCGTCGACCTGCGCGGGGTCGTCGTGCTCGACGATGCGGGCGGCCTGACATTCTGCAGCGTGCGCAAGCGCCTGATGGACCCCGGCGCGCGCCTTGGCAACGCGATCGTGGTCGGCGACCGGGTGACCGTCGAGGAGGAGACCGTCGTGACGGTCGCGCCGCGCCGCAACGTGTTCCAGCGCGCCGCCGCCGGGGCGGCCGCGAGCGGACGGCTCCAGACCAGCGCCGCGAACCTGGATCGCGTGCTCGCCGTGGTCGCGCTCAAGGACCCGCCGCTGTCCGAGGGACTCGTCGACCGCTTCGCGATCACGGCCGAGTGGCTGTCGCTGCCGTTCGCGATCGCGTTCACCAAGGCCGATCTCGTGGGCGCGGCGGAGGTCTCCGCCGCCCAGGCGCTGTATGCGCGCGCCGGCTATCCAACGTTCGTCGTGGCCGCGAAGGCGGGGGGAGGGGTGCCCGGGTTGCGGCAGGCGATCGACGGACAACGCACGCTGCTGGTCGGGCACTCGGGCGTGGGCAAGAGCACGCTGCTCAACGCGCTCATTCCTGGCCTCGATCTGAAGATCGGCGAGGTCAACGCCAAGACCGGCAAGGGCCGCCACACGACGACCGCCGCCACGCTGTTGCGCCTCGATCCCGGGCCGCCGCCGACCGACGTCATTGACACGCCCGGCGTCCGGGCGTTCGGCCTGCCCCGCGTCCAGCCCCGGGACCTTTCGCGCCTGTTCCCCGAGTGCCGCGGCCATGGACTGTGCCGCTTCTCCGACTGCGCGCACCACGCGGAGCCGGGCTGCGCGGTCACCGCCGCGCTCGCGGGCGGCGGCGCTTCGGCCGCGCGCTACGCGGCGTACCTCAAGCTCTACGCCGAACTCGAGGGGGGCGCGCCGGCGCGCGATGCGATCCGGCCCGGCGGGCGGGCGAAGTCGCGCCCCGGGGGACGCAGACGATGAACGCGATCCAGCCGCACTTCACGCATCTCGAATGCACCGCCTGCGGCACGACCTACGCCGCCGACGCGTGGCGCGGCCTGTGCTCCTGCGGCCGCCCGCTGGCGGCGCGCTACGACCTGGCGAAGATCGCGCGCCTCGTCACGCGCGACGCGCTCGTGGGGCGCGCGCCGACGCTGTGGCGCTACCGCGAGGTCCTGCCGCTCGCGTTCGAGCGCGCCCCGGTCACGCTCGGCGAGGGCTTCACGCCGCAGCACGAGCTCCCGGCGTGGGCCGCGCGGCTCGGTCTCGGGGCGCTCCACGTCAAGGACGAGTCGCCGAACCCGACCGCCTCGTTCAAGGCCCGCGGGCTGTGCCTCGCGGTCACGATGGCGCAGGCGTTCGGCGCGCGCGTGGTCGCTCTGCCGTCGGCCGGGAACGCGGGCGGGGCGCTCGCCGCGTACGCCGCACGCGCCGGGCTGACCGCGCACGTGTTCGTGCCCGAGGACTGCCCGCGCGCATTCGTGCTCGAGGCGCAGGCGCTCGGCGCGCACGTGACGCTCGTGCCCGGGTTCATCACCGACGCCGGGAAGCGGTTGCGCGAGACCGCGGGGCCGGACTGGTTCGATCTCTCGACGCTCAAGGAGCCGTTCCGCGCCGAGGGCAAGAAGACGATGGGCTACGAACTCGCCGAGCAGGGCGGCTGGACGCTGCCCGACGTCGTGCTCTACCCGACGGGCGGCGGCACCGGGCTGGTGGGCATGTGGAAGGCGTTCGAGGAGATGGATGCGCTCGGCTGGATCGAGCGT
>Ga0315271_10001975_pt1 | contig 12692 bp, 14 predicted proteins | sample C3_top_MG_FD_204664 | JGI IMG/M metagenome (GOLD analysis project Ga0315271, IMG submission 204664) | Sediment microbial communities from Yellowstone Lake, YNP, Wyoming, USA - C3_top | ecosystem: Environmental > Aquatic > Freshwater > Lake > Sediment | place: USA: Wyoming | collected 2017-08-01
CTGTCGCGATGGCGGGCGTGGCCGCCTACGTGTTCGCGCGACGGCCCGATGAGCCGGCCGCCATGGCACTGATCTTCCTGGCCTGCGGTGCTGCCGGGAGCAGCGTCCCGTGGTTCCTGGGCGTGACGGTGAGCGACGTTGTCCAGGGCGTGCCGTTCCTGTTGCACTCGTTCGTGACCGGACCCGTGTACATGCTCCTGTGGCCCGCCGGTCTGCACCTGGCCCTCGTGTTCCCGGCACCGTTGCCGGCCGTCACGCGGCATCGCTGGCTCATCCCCGCTGTCTATGCCGTCGCCTTCGGGATGTACGCGCTGGCGACGCTCGCCGGGTGGGTCGCCGCGCCGTCCCTGCTGGACTGGGTCGGTACGTGGCCGATCGCCCAGACCGCCGTCGTGGTCCCGTTCCTGAGCGTATCCCTGGCCCTGTTCGTCCGGAACTACCGCCGCACGACCGAACCAGCGGCCCGCATCCGCATCCGCTGGGCCTGGCTGGGCGCCGCCGCGAGTGCGGCCATCGGGCTGTTCGCATTCATGCTCCCGGAGCTGCTCCTCCACCGGACGCTCCTGCCGCAGTCCTGGATCGGGCTGTCGGCGTTGCCCTTGCCCCTTGGCCTGGCGGCCGGGATCCTCCGGGACCGCCTGTTCGATATCGATGTCGTCGTCCGGCGCACGTTCATCTACGGCGGGCTCACGCTGGGGGTAGTGGCCAGCTACGTGGTCGTCACCTCTGCCGTCACCGCCGTCATCGGGAGTGCCGGTGGCTTCGGCGTGTCGCTCCTGGCCGCCGGCGTCGCGGCGCTCGTTGCGCTGCCGATCCGGGACGCCCTCCAGCGCGGAGTGGACCGCATGCTCTACGGCGAGCGCGATGAACCATTGCGTGCGATGCGCCGCCTCGGGCAACGTCTCGAACTGGCCGCGGACCCCGATCGCGCCTTCCCGGCCATCGTGGATACCGTCGCGGACGCGTTGCGATCGCCATACGTCGGGCTCGAGGTGGTCGATGACGTCGGGCGTTCCGTCGCCGTCGGCCAGCGTGGGACGCCGCAGCCGGCGGTCGTGACCGTCCCGCTCGTCGACGGGCTGGATCATGTCGGGAGCCTGGTGCTCGGAGTCCGATCCGGGGAACGGGGGTTCCGACCGGACGAGCTGCTCCTCCTCGATGAGCTGGCGCGCCAAGCGGGGACGGCGATCCACGCGTTGCGTCTGCGGGCGGACTTGGTCAGGTCACGCGAGCGTCTCGTGCTCGCCCGGGAGGAGGAGCGCCGCCGCCTGCGTCGCGACATCCACGATGGCCTGGGGCCTTCGCTGGCCTCCATCGGCCTTCGCGCTGAGGCGTCCGCCGAACTACTGACGACCGACCCCGCGGCGGCAAGACGCCTCCTCGCCGAATTGAGCGACGAGGTCCAGACGACCCTGGCCGAGATCCGGCGCCTCGTCGACGGTCTTCGACCCCCGGCGCTCGACGAGCTCGGGCTGATCGGTGCGATCGAACAACAGGCGTCACGACTCGAGGGTGCGGTCGGCGGACGACCGCCCACCGCGATCTCGCTGGATCGGAGTCCCGACCCGCTCCCCGACCTGCCTGCCGCGGTGGAAGTCGCGGCCTACCGGATCGTCGTCGAGGCGCTGACCAATGCGGTCCGTCACGCGCAGGCCCGCACGTGTCGGGTCAGGATCACGGCGGGCGAGGAACTGGTCATCGAAGTCGAGGACGATGGCCGTGGCCTGCCGGCCCCGGTCGTGGCTGGAACAGGCCTGGAATCCATGGAGGCTCGGGCCGTGGAGCTGGGAGGGTCGTTGCGCGTCGATCGGCGACCGCGTGGCGGGACCCGCCTGGAAGCACGCCTCCCCATCGCCAGGTGGCGGTCGCCGGCGGCGGTCGCCGGGGATGGGGAGCTCGGGGTGATCCCCGCATGACCGAACCGGCGCCAGCGATCCGCGTCCTCATCGCCGACGACCACGCGTCATTTCGGTCGGGACTCCGGGCGCTGCTCGAGACGGCCGGTGACCTCCAGGTCGTCGCCGAGGCATCATCGGGTCCCGAGGCCGTGGCCCTGGCGGCCGACCTCCAGCCCGATGTCGTGCTGATGGATGTGAGGATGCCCGGCGGGGACGGGATCGACGCCACGCGCCGCATCGTGGATGCCGGGCCGCATGTGGCCATCGTGATCCTGACGATGGATGGCAGCGACGAAGCCGTCGTCGCCGGGATCCGCGCCGGCGCCCGCGGGTATGTGCTCAAGGGTGCCCAGCGGGCCGAGCTGTTCCGGGCGATCCGCGCGGTGGCCTCGGGCGAGGCGATCTTCGGGCACGAGGTCGCGCGCCGGTTGGCGGCGTACGTCGCTCCGCCGGATCGGGCCGGCCTGGACCGTCCGTTCCCGGAGCTCACGGATCGAGAGCGCGAGATCCTCGACCTCGTCGCACGCGGCCGCTCGAACACCGAGATCACCGCCTTGCTTGTGGTGTCGCCAAAGACGGTGCGCAACCACGTGTCGAACATCTTCTCGAAGCTCGGGGCGCGGGACCGCGCCGAGGCCATCGTCCGTGCGCGCGAGGCGGGCATGGGCGGCGTGGACGCCCGCCGAGCCTGAGGCACGACCCGCCGCCATCTACGGGACACGAATCGGGACACCGGTCCCATGACCCGGGGCGCCTGCGGCCGCAAGATGCGCCCCAGCGGCCGACGGCGAGGATCGCAGCCGGGTCAGTCTCCGCCGACAGATCCTGGTGGCCGGGTGGCGTAACGAGAGGTTCAACAGCATGTCGGGGATCCGCATCGAAGCCCTCCGTCCGGAGATGGTGCCGGAAGCGTCACGGGTCCTGGCCCGAGCGTTCGTGACCAACCCGCTGCATGTCGCCGCCTTCGGACCCGACCAGCTCTCCAGGAATGAGGCGTTCTTTCGGACGGGGCTCGCCGCGATGAAGGGACCGAAGGTCGTCGCTCTCGAGGGCTCACAGATCGTCGGCGTGCTTCACTCGGTCGATTCGCCCGACTGCCAGTTCTCCGGACCCGAGAAGCTCAGGATGACGCCCGCGATGATCGGCGGCTTCGGACTTCGGTCGGCGTTGCACGTGAGCTCGTGGCTGTCGGCGTGGTCGAAGCATGACCCGACCGGCCCGCACTCGCACCTGGGCCCGATCGGTGTCGAGCCCGGTGCCCAGGGCCGACGCATCGGCCAGCAGCTGATGGACCGCTACTGCGAAGAGCTCGATCGAAGCGGGACGGCTGGCTACCTCGAGACCGACAAGCCCGAGAACGCACGGTTCTACGGCCGATTCGGGTTCGAAACCACCGGCGAGATCCCGGTGCTCGGCATTCCGAACTACCTGATGTGGCGCAAGCCGAGATCGACGGCGGCCTAGCGGAACCGGGCCGACTGGAGGTCCCCCAGATGCTTCGTTCGTTCACGCGAGCCGCCCATCCGGTCGCCGCCGCGGCCTTCGTCGCCTGCGCCGTCGTCCAGGTCTTCCTGGCCGGGCTCGGCGTCTTCGACGACCCGAAGGCCTTCGTCACGCATCGCGAGTTCGGCTACCTGTTCGGCTGGCTGACGCTGGTCATCCTCGTCCTCGCGCTGGCAGGTCGGACGCCGCGCCGGGTCACTGGCCTGAGCGTCCTGCTCCTGGTCCTGTTCGCGCTCCAGTCCGTGCTCGTGGCCTTGCGGGCCGAACTGCCCGCGATCGCCGCCCTCCACCCGCTGAACGGCTTTGCCATCCTGGGGGTGGGAGTCATGACGGCACGATCGTCATGGCGGCTGGGCCGCGAGTCGACGACAGCTACGGCGCCGGTGACGGCGACGCCGGAGGGCGCCGGGACCATCCCGCTGCTCACCCCGGACGAGGCCCGCTGATGGTCACCGTGGGACGCCGGGCCTACGACGTGATGTACCGGTTTGGCGCGCCGTGGGAGGGCGCCGATCGGGTCGAGCTCCGCGAGCTGGTCGCGGACGGTCGCTGCGCAGCCGGGACGCTGCGCCGTCCGGGCGCCCGCGCCGCACGAGCCGTCGACCTCGGCTGCGGGGCTGGAGGGGTATCGCTGGAGCTGGCCGAGGCCGGCTTCGCGGTCACCGGTGTGGACTTCTCACCGGTCGCGTTGACGAAGGCCCGGGCGGCGGCGGACCGTCTCGATCTGGGTTCGGAACGTGTCACGTTCCTGGCCGGCGACCTGACGGCTGGGCACGTACCGGGAGTCGAGGGGCCGTTCGACCTGCTCGTGGACTACGGCACACTCGACGACCTTCCGGATGCCGGGCGCCACGCGATGGCCCGGTATGTCACCGGGCTCGCGCGGCCGGGTTCCCGGTTCTTCCTGTTCGCCTTCTCGGGACGCCCCGAGGACCTGCCGCGGATGAGCTTCGGCGGTCCATCGAGGGCGTTCCCGGGCCTGGTGCCCGGAGAGGTGGAGGACCTGTTCGAGTCGGCGTTCCGGATCGAGGTCATCGAGGCGCCAACACCTTCCCGCCACATCGCCGTATACCTCCTGGAGAGATCGGAGATCACCCATGTCTGACGTCCTGACGTTCGCCGCCGCGCTCCTGGTGGCAGGGCCGGTCATCGGCACGGTCTGCCTGTTCTCTCCGTCCTTCTGGCGGGTCTGGACGGTGCCGCGCGAGGCACACCTGGCGCTCGTCGCCGCCCACCGTCTCGCCTGGACGATGGCCAACGTGGGGTTCACCGCCGCGACCGTCCTCACGGCCGCCGGACTGGTCGTCCTCGCCGGCTCTCTGGGCGTTGACGATGGACCGAAGGCGATGCTCCTCGCCGGATCGATCGCCTATGCCATCGCGGGCACCCTGTGGTGCGCCGGACAGGCGATCCGCACCCGCCTGACCCCGGCCATCGCGACAATGGTGGCGACCGGCACGCCGACCGAACCGGCCGAGACCCTCCTGGGTGCCGTCACCGGAGGCTTGTACTCGGCGTTCATGCTGATGACTGGCCTTGCGCTCGTCGCGATCGGGCTGACGCTGGTGCTGGGTGGCGGTATCGCGGCTCCGGCCGCCTGGGCCGTCACGATCCTCGCCGCTGGGGCGCTCGCGGGCTTCTTCGCCCTCGACGGCTTCCTCCCGGCGGCGATCTACGCACCGACACTGCTCATCGGACTCGCGCTGCTGCTGGGCTGGAGGTGACGGTCTCGGCGGGCCGGATCACGATCGTCAGCGGGGTGCTGGCGGCGATCGGCGTGGCGTTCCTGGTCGCGATGTTCGTCTCGTTCGGGGTCGGTGCGACGTCGGCCGGGATGGTCTTCGGCCGTATCAACGACGTACTGGTCATGCTCGCGTACCTGCTTGCTGGCCCGAGCGCGCTCGCCCTGCACAAGCTGCTGCGGCTACGTGCGCCGCTCTTGAGCCTGATCGCCGCAGTCATCGGCATCGGTGCCATCATCGCGATCGTCGTGCTGCAAGCACTGCTGATCGCCGGCGCGCTGACGTTCGAGCAGCAGGTCGGACCGGTCTCGATCGCCCTCGTCGTCCTGGGCGGTTGGTTCGTCCTGACCGGTCACATGGGACGTTCGAGCGGAGTCCTTCCCAACGGCGTCCGGATGGGTATCCTCGCAGCAACGTACGTCGGTTACCCGGCCTGGGCCTTCTGGCTGAGTCGGAGGCTGGCGGAACAGGCCCTGGTGTTCCCTGGGCAACGGCATCCCGTCATCGCCATCGAGGAGTAGCGCCATGTACGAGCTGGTCAAGTACGTCCATATCCTGTGCGCGGTCGTGTGGGTGGGCGGCGCGATCTACGCCCAGATCCTCGCGTTGCAGGTGGCGAAGTCGTCCGACCCGGGGGACCTCCCCAAGCTGGGACGCCACATCGAGTTCATCGGCACCCGTGTCTTCCTGCCGGCCTCCATCCTGCTGTTCATCGCGGGCATGATCATGACGACGCAGCGCTGGTCGTTCCAGCAGACGTGGATCTCGATCGCGATCGTCCTGTGGCTGTTCTCGGCACTCGTCGGCTCGATGTACCTCGGGCCACGGTCCAAGCGCGTCGCGGAGCTATTCGAATCGGATGGCCCGACGTCGGTGGCCGGCCGCGCGTTGCTCGGCAAGCTGTTCCTGGTGTCCCGCGTCGAGCTGGTCTCGTTCCTGGTCGTCATCGCGTTGATGGTCGCCAAGCCGACGATCGGCTAGGTCTGCCGAAAGCGCGGGAACCTCCAGCGAGGCTCCCGCGCCAGTCACCGGCACTTGACGGCTAGTTGGTGGGGGTGAACCGCATCGAGTCGATCACCGGCTGGGCGGCAGCGATGATGCTTGCCATCAGCGTCGGGTCGGGAACACTCTGGACCCAGGTCACGACCGTCTCGCCGCCGACGTCCAGGAAGGTCAGGTACACGGCGTCCACGGCCTCGATCCCCCGGAGCCGGGTGGGCGTCGCCCCGGAGTCGGTCAGGAAGAACGCGTACGGCGACGTATTCTTGAGATACGGGCAGAGCTGCGTCCAGGTGGGAGCGAGGCGGACCTCGACCGACTGTCCCTTGGACCCGCCGACTTCCACCGGGACAGGCTCGCTGACGACGAGTCCTGGATGGTTGGTGAGGAAGTCGATCCAGTCCTGGACTGAGTTCCCCGCGCCGGCCTTTCGCGCAGGTTCGCAGGATGCGGTCTGGTCCGCGATCGCCAGATTTGACATGACGAGGATATGCGGGAACGGCGCCGCGCTCCTTGCCACCAGGTTGTAGGCGTGCGCTTTATCCGCGTCGTTCTCCCAGCCGTCCGGTGTTTTGAAGGTCAGCGCGGGTTGGAAGTTGGTCGAGGCATGTTCGCCGGCCGCGAGCGGACCGGCGCACGGTGTCTGGGCATCCTGACAGACGATCGTGCCGGCCGAGGGGCTCGGGCTCGGGCTGGCGGCCGGGCCACCGACGGTCGGTAAGCCGGAGTTCGCGAACACGCTGAGGCCGATGACGGCGACCACGACGATCGCGGCGACGGCGAGCAGCGGCTTGAGGTAGTTGCTCACGTGGGAATCCCTCCATTGGAGGCGCCACGCGGGTTGCTGCGACTGACGTTCGATCCGATCTGCGACGGTCTCGAGGACCCGATCCGGGGCTTCGTTCGGACCGTCGGCAAACCAGTGGTCGAGGATGCGTTCGATGTCGCGTTCGTGCGTCATGCCGAACGACCTCCTTTGACCGAGCCGCGAGCGTCAGCTTCGAGGGCTGCCCGCATGGCGCGATGGGCATGATGAAGCCGGGAGCGGGCGGTGCCGGCCGGGATGCCGAGTTCTTCGGCGATCTCCGACGGGGCGTAGCCCGCGTAGTGGTGAAGCACGAGGATGGCCCGCTGTTCGGGCGGAAGCCGGCGGAATCCCCGCTCGAGTTGATCTCGATCGGCGATCCTGAGGAACTCGTCGGGTGCCGCCGGTCCGTCGACTGGCAGGACTCGCAGGTTGGTCACGCGACGACGCTCACGCGTCGCTGCGGCGATGCACTGGTGGACCAGGAGGCGATGCAGCCACGCGTCGAACCGGTCCGGATCGCGGAGTCCCCGCAGGTCGCGCCAGGCGATCACCAGTGCGTCCTGGAGGGCATCCTCGGCTCGGTCGACGTCGCGCAGGATCCGTTGAGCCACCGCGAACAGCTGGTCGCTACGCGAGCGGATCAGGTCGACATACGCCTCCCGATCGCCACGCTGCGCTGCTGCCACGAAGTCTCGATCCACCTGCGCCGCCTTCGTTCAGGCACCCGTCGGGGGTGCATTCCGATAGTGATGGTCGCATCCGGGTCCGCAGCGTTCATTCTTCGTCGCCGGGCCTCGTGCCGGCGTTGCCCCGCGTCGTATCCTGCGCCTCATTGCTCGGCTGCTTCGGACGACTTGAGCACGTCGGCCACGAAGATCGAACTATTCGGGCCGCCGCCGACTCATCGGTGGCATAGCGTCCAGATCGGGCGTACCTGAGGGAGGACCGGCGCGTGCAACGAGCACTCGTGGACCTGGCTCGACGGGGAGATGAGGAAGCGTTCGCCGACCTCGCACGTGCGGTCGGCGATCGGTTGATGGCGATCGCGTACAGGATCCTGCGCGACGTCGATCGAGCCGAAGACGCCGTCCAGCAGACCCTCGTCACGGCCTGGCGCGAGCTGCCGTCGCTGCGCGACGCCGATCGGTTCGATGCCTGGCTACGGCGGATCCTCGTCCATGCGTGTTACGCAGAGGCGAGGCGACGACGCACCTGGGCCGCCAACGTTCGCACCCTGCCGGTCGACGGACCGGACGGGCGTGACCAAATGGCAAGCGTCCTTCAGCGTGATCTTCTCGAGCGTGCGTTCCGGCGCGTGTCGCCGGAGCAGAGCGCGATCTTCGTCCTGCATCACTACGTGGGATTGACCCTCCCGGAGGTCGCCGACGAACTCGGCGTACCTCTTGGGACGGTCAAGTCCCGCTTGCACTACGCCACACAAGCCCTTCGGGCGGCGCTCGACGCCGATGCCCGGACAGTCTCATCGACGGAGCGTTTCGCATGAATACAGACCGTGACTTCGACCGGATCGCGATGGCCTGGCTGGCCGACGGTCCGGAGGAACTCTCCGATCGGGTATTGGACGCCGTCGTCGATGAGATCCACGTCACTCGACAGCGGCACGCCCTGCGCCTGCCGTGGAGGTTCTCGACCATGACCACACCTGCCCGCGTCGCCGCGGCCGCCGTCATCGGCGTGCTCGCGGTCGGCGGCGCCTTCTTCGCCTTCAACCGATCGCAACCCGCCGTGGGCGGACCCGGGCCGAGCCCGACGCCCGTCGTCACCGCGGTCCCATCCGTCGCGCCGAGCGCGTCACCGGTCGCCCGGACGGACTACTCGGACGTTCCAGGACGGCTCCTGGTCCAGCACCTCGGCAACGCCCTGGACGGCTCAGAGGCGACCGCGACGGGCGGGAACTTCGGCACGCGGCGGTTCTATCTGATGAACCCCGACGGGTCAAACATCACGGAGCTTCTGCCGGGTCAGCCGGCCAACGGCAAGAACATGGCCGACATCTCCCCCGACGGCACCAAGGTCGCCTTCCAGGATTGGGCCGACCCCCCGAAGATCCACGAAGTCAGCCTGGACGGGACCGGCTTCCGGACGATCACGACGCCGTGCGACTGCCTCGAAGGCGATCCAGCCTATTCGCCGAATGGCAACCAGATCGCCTTTGTGCGAGGCGTCGAACCGGTCCTCCAGATCGGGATCCGCGACCTTGCGACAGACAAGGTCACGATGCTCGCGGAGACCGAGGGTCTTTACTCGGGCGCCTCCGGGGGCGAGTACCCGGAACAGCCCAGCTGGTCGCCCGACGGCGCGTCGATCGTCTACCAGATGTCCAAGTACGGGGCAGACGGACGCGTCGTGTCGTCCCAGATCCGGGTCATCGACGTCGCGTCCAGGGCGATCCGGGATCTCCCGATCCCGACCGAGCTGAGGGCGGGGGAGCCGAAGTTCTCGCCCGATGGCTCGCTGATCCTGTTCGTCTCCGGACCCGCCGAGCAGACGCTCGGGGCCGACTTTGGCGATGTCTACACCATCAAACCGGACGGCACCGCGATGACGCTCCTCACCAAGGATCAGGGGACCGGCGCGAGTTGGACGCCGGATGGCAAGCACATCCTGTACTACGCCCAGAACTACATCTGGCTGATGGACCCGGATGGCGCCAACAAGTCGCGCTGGAGCGCCAAGGGGCCGGACCTCAGCACCACCGAGACCGGTTACGGGTACACGACCTACTGGATCCCGCCAGCCCCCTGATCCATCCCTCCCAACGGCCGGCCTCTCCTTCGGGGAGGCCGGCCGTTTCGCACCCCGCGTCTGACTATCATTCGCCGATGCGATCGAAGCTGGCGCCCACCATCCAGATCGAGCCGATGACGGCCGCCGACTGGCCGGAGGTCCAGCGGATCTACGCGCAGGGGATCGCGACCGGCGATGCGACGCTGGAGCGCGAGGCGCCGGACTGGAACCACTTCGACCACTCGCACCCGCAGCATTGCCGGTTGGTCGCGCGTGGCGGGTCGGCAGGCCACGTCGTTGGCTGGACCGCACTCGGCCACTTCTCGGCCCGCAAGGTCTACAGCGGTGTCGCCTGGGAAAGCGTCTACGTCGCCGAGGAGGCGCGTGGGGCCGGCATCGGTCGCGCCCTGCTGGAAGCGCTCATCCCGGCCTCCGAAGCGGAGGGCTACTGGACGCTCCTCGCCGGGATCCTGGTCGAGAACGCCCCTAGCCTCGCGCTGCACGAACGCGTCGGGTTCCGGCGAGTGGGAGTGCAGCGGCGTCTGAGCCAGGATGCCCGCGGTCGCTGGCGCGACGTCGTCCAGCTCGAGCGTCGCAGCGAGGTCGTCGGGATCGAGTGACCCGGCGCCGTCAGCCGGCCGACGACGCCGTCAGCGCGTAGATCTGTCGGGCGCCGGTGATCCCCTTGAGTTCGTGAGACCCGCGACTCTCGAAGACGAGGCTGGATCCCGCGAGCAGTTCGTACGTCGTGCCCGATATCAGGACCTCACCGGGGCCAGCCAGCGCCATGACGCGGGCCGCCATGTGGACGGCCACACCCCGGACATTGCCCGGTACCAGCTCCACCTCGCCGGTATGGACGCCGGCCCGGATCTGCAGGTCGAGATCACCGGCCGCGGCGCAAATGCCGGCCGCCGCTCGGACGGCCCGCTCGGAACTGTCGAATAGCGCCAGGAAGCCATCGCCGGTCGTGTCGATCTCGCGGCCGCGGAACCGGTCCAGTTCGTAGCGGCCCCGCTCGTTGTGTCGCGAGAGCAGCTCCCGCCAGGCCGCGTCACCGAGCGTCACCGCCATCGCCGTCGAGTCGACGATGTCGGTGAACAGGATGGTCGACAGGATCCGCTCCCCGCTCCCCACTATCGGCCGCGCGAACGACCGCATGCCGGCGAAGTCGACGGTGATCCACGGTTCGTCGCCGATCACCCACGCGTCGTGGCCCGGAGGGATCTCGAACGCTTCTCCCGCACTGATCTCCAGGGACGTGCCGTCCTCCAGGACGCAGTGCAACCGGCCGGTGAGGCAGTAGCCCAGGTGGTGATACATGCACAGCTCCGTGCCGGCGATCGACTTGACGTCCCTCGACCACCGCCAGCCTGGCTCGTACACCGTCTTGCCGACGATGTTGTCGCCGATCTCGAAGATCTCCACGCGGCCGTTCGGGAATGGGCGCACCTCATCGGGTGCATCGAGGCGCTTGCGCAGCAGTCGGACCATGACTTCTCCGATGTCGTGTCGAGTGGCGCCGATAGTAGACCGGAGTCGACCATGAGGCACGCCATCCACGGCCCTTGGCAGCGCCGACGCGGCTAGGAGGGCTTGATGAGATCCAGGACGCGCCGCACCTCGTCATCCACGGGCTGCTGCGGCATCGGGAAATGCGGCCCGTCCACATCGACTTGTTTCCCGTTCGAGGAGTGCGAAAGGAGAATGTCGATCCCCTTCTGGCCGATCGCCTTCATCTCCTCGAGGGGCGCACCCGGCGGTGCCTCGAAAAGCGTCGCGCGCAAGTAGCTGATCGGGACATCGGGGACCTTCTCCAGCGCCGCCCGCGCCTCTTCGTGGATCGAGTAGTGAAAGGTCTCGCCGCCGTTCGCATAGAGTTCGGTCGGCTTGATGGGGTCGATGAGGCCACGGTCCACCAGCAGTCGATCGACATCGGCGTCCGACGGAAGACTGGCATCGAGGAAGACCATCCCAGCGACGTCGCTCCGATGCCCGCCCGCATAGATCAGGGCGATGAGCCCGCCGAACGACCCGGCGACCAGCACGTACGGAGGCGCGATGTCGGCGGCAGAAAGCAGGGCAGCCAGGTCGTTCGCTGCGTCTGCCCCCGTGAGAACGCCCTGGACGCGGTCGCTCAGGCCCATGTTGGCTCGGTCGTAGGTGCACACCCGCACGCGATCCGAGAACGCTTTCTGTATTGCGTAGCCGTGGGTCCGGTCGCCGCCGATGCCGTGCAGGAAGACGATGGTGGGTGAGCCCGTGCCGACGCACTCCATCCGGAGCGAGTGGCCGCCGACATCGAAGCTGCGGGCGATCGCCGTGTCTGCCGATGTCGCGGTTGTGGGAGACGGTGCGGCGGCAATGGGAGACGGTGTGGCGGACGCGGGCACCGCAGTCGGGGCCACCGAGCAAGCGGCGACCAGCAGCGACATCAGCCCCGACGCCATCGTCATCCGGGAGATCACGGGCAGCTGCCTTCCATCTCGGCGGGTGAGAGTGACGGTTCGACCACAAGCGTGCTCCAGCACGGGATGAACCACTCCCCGCCGTTGTCGTTGTTGCCCGACCAGACGAAACCGTGTGTCCCTCGCTCGGCGAGACCGTCGCCCGTGCCGGGGATACCGCGGACGTAGGTTCCGGTGGTTTCGACGATCCAGGTCGGCACATCGTTCGAGAAGGTCCCACCCGTGCGAACCCCGCCGCCCCGGTCCGGTGAGAGCGTGCCATCGAGATGGCGCAACGTGTACATCTCGCCCGGCCGCAGGAGCTGGATCCGGATGATCCGGAAGGGCGCGAGTGAGCGACCGAGTTCTCGCTCCATCTCGGCGTTCCGCGCCCGCGCCCCAGCCACGACCTGCTCCACGGTCTGGCTCGAGACGACCCCGGACGGGATCACCACTTCCGGCGACGCGGGCACGATGAGCGACGGTGATACCGCCGGCGCGGCGACCTGCTGGGTCGGCTGCAGCAGGTAGAAGGTGCCACCAATGA
>Ga0315271_10001976_pt1 | contig 12689 bp, 9 predicted proteins | sample C3_top_MG_FD_204664 | JGI IMG/M metagenome (GOLD analysis project Ga0315271, IMG submission 204664) | Sediment microbial communities from Yellowstone Lake, YNP, Wyoming, USA - C3_top | ecosystem: Environmental > Aquatic > Freshwater > Lake > Sediment | place: USA: Wyoming | collected 2017-08-01
ACGAGGAGGCCGAGATCGGCCTCGAGCCGCTCGTGGACGAACCCGAGCGCGTGGGCGATCCACTCCCGCTCGCCCTCGTCGAGCTCGTCGTAATAGACGACGGGATCGTCGAGCAGGCGGCGCATCACCCCGTGGCGGGCGCGCAGGCGGGCGCCCTCCTCGGTGTCGGGGTACACCTCGAGCGGGAGGTCGTCCGGGCCCGCGACGAGCGACGGCGACGACGGCGCGGAGATGAGCTGGGCGATCCGACGGTCGTCGACGTCGTCGAGCACGTCCCCCGCGCCGCCGAGGGCGTAGCGGTCGGAATCGCCGTCGCGCGCCCGCAGCACGCCGAGCGAGGCGAGCAGCTTCAGGACGTCGACGAGCGCGCGGCGCTCGGGAAGACGGGTCGCGTCGAACACCTCGCGGTCGCCGAGGTCGCGCGAGGCCGTCGTCACCGCCTCGGCGACGTGGCGCAGCGTCGTCTGGCCGCGGCGCTGGTCGAGCGCCGCGAGGGCGAGGCAGAGGAGCGCATAGCGACGGCGGTCGAACGGGTGGTGGTCGTGGCCGCACAGGGCGGGGCGCGTGCCGTCGCGACGCGCAGAGGTCTTGTGGAGGCGGGCGAACCCGCCCGACTCGTCGATCGTCAGGTGCCAGCCCGTGTGGTCGGCGAACCACTCGGTGAGCGCGCGTCGGTGGCGGAGGATCGACACGTACGCGTCGGGGTCCTCTCGCTGGCCGATCAGCGGCGTGGCGAGCAGCCGCCGGCGCGCCGACCGGCGCTCGACCTGGGCCGCGGACTCGAGCGCCTGGGCGAGGTCGCTCATCGCGGGCCCCCCGACCCGGCGCTCGCGCGGGCGACTCGGCCGAGGACGGCGCTCATCCCGCCACCTCGCGGAGTCCGACGCCGGGGATGCGGGCGCGATCGGGGAGGGTGAGGTCGGACACGGCGATCTCGAAGTCGGGCGCGGTCAGGCGACCCGCGCGCGTGCGGATCGTGCACGTGGCGCCTCCCGGGGCCGGATGCAGCGCGACCTCGAGACGCCCGTCGGCGGTCCGTGTCGCGCGCGCGCCCTCACCGTCGGCCGGCGCGCCGAGTGCCGCGTCCACGAGCGCCAGGAGCAGGTCGAACTCGTCGGGGTCGAGCTCGGCGAGCGCCGAGAGACGGACGGTCTTGCCCGAGAAGCGCGCGACCGCGGCGTCGACCTGGGCCCGCTCGCGCCGGCTACGGGCCTCGAGCCAGCGACGCGCCGCCGAGTGGTCGGCCGCGCACGGCGTGCGTCCCTGGTGCGGCACGCGCCCGTGCGTCCGGAGCCTCGTGGGGATCTCGACGGGGCGGGCGTCCCACCAGCTCGTCCGGGTCGAGGTGAGGTCGGGATCCGCCTCGGCCAGGTGCAGGTGGCGTGCCGCGTGCAGCCCGAACGCGACCTGCCACAGCTCGTGGGCGCGCTCGTCGGAGTCGCAGGCGGCGAACCAGCGCGCGAGCGTCAGGAAGTCGGTCGTGCGGTCGACCGGCCGGCCGCGGCGGTCGTTCAGCCGCGCCAGCGCGCGCGTGAGCGACAGGACCGACCCCACGGCGAACGCGGCCAGGCGGTCGACCGTCGGCTCGGCTTCGCCGTCCCCGACGAACCAGGCCGTGATGCCGGCCCAGCGATCGCGCTGCTCCCGGGCCCAGCGCGCGCGGACGGCGCCGTCGCCCTCGAAGTCGGGCAGGTCGGCCGAGCGGGCCGCCGCCTCGACGATCCGGACGACCCCCGCGGTCTCGACGGCCGCGATGCCGGCGGAGATGTCGTCGTGGAGGCGGCGGAGCTCCTCGACGAACCGTCCGATGTAGGCGAGCACGGCCTGCTTGAACGCGACGAAGCGCGCCTCGTCGGCCTCGCCGCGCTCGTCGCCGACCAGCCGCCCGAGGTCGGTCATGAACCGGTTCGCCTCGTGCGTGAGCGTCTCGAACGCGGCGTGGATCTCGTGGAGGTGGCGCAGGAGCACCTCGGGGTCGGCGGCGACGGCGGCCTTCGCGAGCGCGGGCAGCGCGTCGCGGATCTTGATCAACATGTTCGTCTGGAGCGAACCCGACCGGCCGATCGTCGCCTCGACCTCCAGGACCGCCCGGTGCGCGGCCTCGCCCACGTCGGTCAGGTGGTAGACGAGCCGGCGCCGGTAGAAGTCCTCGAGGCGATCGACCCCGGCCGGGTCGGCCGTGATCGCGAGGTTGCCCCACTCGTTGAGGCTCGCGAGCACCAGGGTCTCGAGCGCCTCGACGTCCGCCACCTCGACCACGTAGCCGCCTTCGCGCAGGGCCCGCAGGATGTCGTCGGGCCGGAGCTCGATCACGTACCGCTGCAGCGCCTCGTAGCAGACCTGCATCACCGCGCGGTAGGTCGGCGCGTTCGGCACCGTCACGTACCGGAACACGTCGACCTGGTCGAGCAGCCGGCGCGCGATGACGGGAGCCGTGCTCGCGTTCGGAGGCCGGATGGCGGCGTCAGGCGGGCGCTGGGCCTGGGTGTCGGAGTTCGTCATCCGTTCGCATGCTCGCAGCCCCCTCCCCCAAGGATCCAGGGCCCCGTCGCGGTCGTCCGGGTGCTCGATGTCGCCGACAGGGCGGCTCATCGAACGCCTCCCCTGGACTCGCCGATCCCCCCACCTCCGCTCCGGAAATCGCCGCCTGCCGCGCTGCGCGGGTAATGGCTAGAGGGCCACGGCAAGAGAACGGGGCTGAGCACGAGGTGCCCAGCCCCGGCAGATGATGGTGGAGATGTGGGGATTCGAACCCCAGGCCTCCTGATTGCGAACCAGGCGCTCTACCAACTGAGCTACATCCCCGCGAGGGGCCGCAAAGGTGTACCCGAGGGCGGGGGGGGGTCAAGCCGGCTTCGACTGCTCCGCCAGCGCCTCGAGGAAGGGGAGGGGCTGGTCGGCCAGGCACTTGAGGATCGTGCCCCCGGCGGTGAAGGCGTGGGTCACGTCGGACAGCTTGCCCCAGCGTTCGAGGGCCGCGCGGCCCTCGCCGCCCCCGACGTAGACGGACACCCCGGCGGCCTGGAGACGCTTGAGCGTCCCCACCATCGCCTCGGTGCCGCCCGCGAAGGTCTTGTCCTCGAACTTGCCGAGCACCCCGTTGTGGAACGCCACGCGGCGCTTCGTCGACTTCGCCCAGGCGAGGGCCTCCGCCTCGAACAGCGCCCGGGTCTTGGGGCCCACGTCGCATTGGAGCCGGGCCTTCGGGACGTCCGTCGCGACCGTGCCGTCGTCGAGCACGAAGTCGACCGGGAGCACCACCTTCACCCGGTTCGCCTTCGCGTCCTCGAGCAGGCGCCGCGCGCGTTCGATCGCCTCGGGCGGCACGTGGATCTTCTCGCCGGCGCGCGCCGGGTCCTCGGCCCCGCCGATCGAGACCTCGACGCCGCGGAGCTGCCCCTCGGCCTTGCGCAGCGCCATCGCGAGGTTGCCGCCCGCGACGATCATCTCGACGCGGCCGCGCTTCACGATGCCGTGGAGGTCGCCGAGCTTGTCGAGCTTCAACCCCGAGAACGACACGAGGCCCGCCTCGCGCGCACGCACGACGTGGTCGGCGAGCTCGCGGCGCGAGAACGTGCCGAGCGCCGTGCGGGCCATGACCAGCGGCATCGCCGCGCTCGAGAAGTCCTTGTTCGAGGCCGCGATCGCGTCGTTGACGTAGACGGGCGACGCGGCCCGCATCGCGGTCGCGATCCTCTCGAAGGCCTCCGCGATCGCCGGCAGCTCGTCGGCCTTCGCCTTCCACAAACGCGTCTCGAACGCGTACTTGCGGACGTTCTCGAAGACCACGAAGCCGCCCGGGGGCAGGCCCCGGACCGCGGCGAGCGCGACGCCGGTCAGCGCGCTCGTGCGCTCGTCGAACCAGTCCGCGATGAAGGGGCCCGCCTGGGGCTCGATCGAGCGGAGCTTCTGGTGGACGTACTCGAGCGTCTGCTCGGGCTTTCGGCCACGGTGGCCGACGAGCAGCATCCGCCAGCCCTTCGCGCGCCCGAACTCGAGCGTCTCGTGGAGGCCGGCCAGGCGCGGGTCGTCCCCGATGACCCCGTCGCGGTCCTCGACGTCGAGGTCGGCCCGGATCCACACCACGCTCCCGTGGGGGAGGTCCGCCAGCGCCTCGAGCGGGGGGATGCGCGCGAGCTTGGTCTCGAGCGCCTCCGTGCCCTTCGAGAACCCCGCGACGCGCTGGAGGCTCTGGGCGAACGCGGATCCGGAGAGCGTCGGCATGGGGGGCTCCTCCCGCGCGCGGCGCCCGGCGGGCCGCCGGGCGCCTGGCGGACTGGGTCAGGCTCCCGGAGCCTACGAGTGCGCCCCGCCCCGCGCGAGAACGTCCAACGGCGCTACACCGGGGGGCTTTCGATCAAGTCCTTGATGAATGCAAGGGTATGGCGCCCCTGCCGGGGGGCCCAACCCGGAACCGGCGGCCTCGGGGGTGCGGAGCGCGGATTCGATCTTGCGCGCCCCTCCCAGGCGGCTAGACCCTACCCCCGCGTGAATCCGATCGAGCGGCCCCGGTACGTCACGACCCCCCTCGGGCCCGACCTCGCCTTCGATGTCGAGGCCGCCGACTGGGCAGGCCTCGTGACGAAGGTCGTGCTGTCGATCTCGGACGCCCTCCACCCGCTCGGCGACTTCGCGACCTGGACGGCGCGGCGCGTCTCGGCGAAGGGGGCGGGCCCCGACGAGATCCTCGAGCGCATCGTCGCGACGCTGCTCGACGACGTGGCGACGTCCGGCTTCCTCCCGGCGCTGGTCGAGATCGAGAAGGCCGACCCCTCGCGGTTCGCCGGGGTCAACCGGGGCGGCTGCCTCGAGGAGGACGGCGCGCCGACGGGCCGGCGCTTCCGCGGCGTCGTCCCCGGCGCGACGCGCGTGACGCCGGGTGCCAATGGCACGCCCTGGCGCGCGCGGGTGGTCCTGCGGCCGAGCCCTGCCTGAGCGATTGCCCCGCCCCCCGGCCGCCCGTAGCCTTGGGCCGTGATCGACCCCGCTGACCCCGCCGCTTCCGCCCCCGCACCCGCCCCCGGCGAGGCGGAGATCCCGGTCCGGCCCGCCGAGGATCCGGACCGGGAGGCGACCTCGGCGGCCCGCGACGACGATGACGACGTCGTCGTGCGCGTCCACCACGTGACCTCCTCGTACGGCGACCACGTGGTCCTGCGCGACGTAGACATGACGGTGCGACGCGGCGAGGTGATGGTGATCCTCGGCGGGTCGGGCTGCGGCAAGTCCACCCTCCTGAAGCAGCTCATCGGGCTCTTGAAGCCCGACTCCGGCGAGATCAGCGTGCTCGGGACGAACGTGCTGACCGCCGGCGAGCGCGAGATGGAGGAGCTCTACCAGCGCATCGGCATCGTCTACCAGACGGGGGCGCTCTTCGGCTCCCTGACGGTGGCCGAGAACGTCGCGCTCCCGCTCCGCGAGCACACGAAGCTCGACCCGAAGATCATCGACATCTCCGTGCGCATGAAGCTCGGGCTCGTGAACCTGTCGGGCTTCGAGGACCGCCTCCCGAGCGCGCTCTCCGGCGGCCAGATGAAGCGCGTCGCGTTCGCGCGCGCGATCGCGATGGACCCGCAGGTCCTCTTCTGCGACGAGCCGAGCGCGGGCCTCGACCCGCGCATCGGCCGCGGCCTCGACGACCTCATCCGCAACCTCAACAAGGCCTTCAACATGGCCATCGTCGTCGTGACGCACGAGATGGAGTCGGTGAAACAGATCGCCGACCGCATCACCATGCTCGCCCCCATGCCGGGCGGCGCCCGCGTCGTCTTCCAAGGCACCTACGACGAGCTCAAGGCCTGCGAGGACCCGGTGGTGCGCGACTTCGTGAAGCGCGAGCCGCTCACGGAGCCCCGCACCGAAGCCAAGGAGATCCTCCGGCAGCTGGTCGGCGAATAGCGACGGGCACGGCCCCCCGCCGCGTCACTTGGTGGCGCGCTTCTTCTGGTCCTCGACGGCCTTGGCGACGATCGCGGGATCGACCTCGATGCCGGCCTTGGCGAGCGCGCCCTCGAGCAGCACCTCGCCCTCCCGGTAGCCGTCGACGAAGGCGGCGACCTTGCCGTCCCGCCCGATGATGAACTGCGCCGGGATGCCGCCCACGCCGTAGAGCCTGTGTGACGCGCGCTCGGGGCTCTTCTCCGCCGCGTCGTGCGCGAAGACGAAGTCCGGGTACTTCGACCGGTTTCTCCTGACCCAGGCCTCGAAGGCCGTGCGCTTGTCGCTCGTGCACGAGCCGATCACCACCACGCCCTGGTCCTTGTAGCGCGCGGCGACCTCCTGGGTGTGCGGCATGGAAGCCACGCAGGGGCCGCACCAGGTCGCCCAGAAGTCGAGCACGACGACCTTGCCCGCGTAGTCGTGGAGCCTGACCGCCTTGCCGCTCGCGTCCGTCATCGCGAAGTCGGGCGCGACGGCGCCGAGGGCGAGCCGCTCGACGCGGGCCTCCGGCGGGGGCGGCGGCTGGACGACGAAGTCCTCGGCCTTCGCGACCTTCTTCGGCATGTCGGCGGGCGCGAGCTTGACGCCGGCGCGCAAGAGCAGGTTTCCAAGCCCCTCCTCGAAGGCCTTGCCGCCCCAGAACATGCCCACGAACTTCCCCGCCGGGTCCACGACGACGAAGAAGGGGAAGCCGGGCGTCCCGTCCATCATGCTGCCGCCGAGGATCTTGCGCAGGGCGGTCTTCGCGTCCCACGCGTCCATGGCCTTCATGTCCGGCTTCGCGCGGTCGCCTTCGTAGACGGCGGCCGCATCCCAGCCGGAGCGCAGGTCCGCGGCGTCCTTGTCCTTCGCCAGCCAGGCGTCGTACGCCTCGCGCTTGGAGTAGATCATCATCGCCAACGGCACGACGCCGTTCGCGCCGTGCTTGGCGACGATCGCCCGCAGCGGGTCTCCCGGGACGACGTCCTCGAAGCCGATGCCGAGCACGATCGTCTTGCCGTGCAGGCTCGAGAACGCGAACTCCTTGCCGTCCGGGCCGGTGAGCGAGAAGTCCGGCATCGCATCGCCGGACTTCAGCCGGCCGAGCGCCGGGCGGAAGGACGGCGGAGGGTTCGCGGCTTCCTCGGCGGCGCGAGCGGCCTCTTCCTCCTCCGCGGTCTCGAGCTGCGCCTCGCCCTTCGCGACCGTCGCGGCGTCGACCTGGATGCCGGCCCGCGCGAGCACGGCCTCGGCGCGAACGTCCTCCGGCCCGTCGAAGCCGATGATGCGCCCCGCGATCTTTCCGTCGCGCCCGACGACGAATTGCGCCGGGATGCCCGGCACCTCGTAGAGCTTCGCCGAGGCCCGATCCGGGCTCAGCTCGGCCGGGTCGTGCGTGAACAGGATGTCCGGGTACTCCCCCTGGTTCTTCCGGACCCACTCCTCGAACTTCGCGCGGGTGTCCCCGGTGCAGACCGCGAGCACGACGACGCCCGCTTGCTTGTGCTTCGTGGCGAGCGCCTGCGTGTGCGGCAGCGAGCGCATGCAGGGCGCGCACCGTGTGCCCCAGAAGTCGAGCAGGACGACCTTGTCCTTGAAGTCGGAGAGGCGCACGTCCTTGCCCGCCAGGTTCTTGCTGACGAAGTCGGCTGCGACGGCCGGCGCGGGGGGCGGCTGCGGCGCGGGTTCGTCCGCTCTCGTCGTGGCCGCGAGCACGCTCGCGGCGACGAACAGTCCTGCGATTCCCAGGGGGCGACGAACCGGAAGGAGCGCGTGCATCTTGGATCTCCGAACAGGCCCCTCGGCCGGGACGCCTCGAATCGACGGGGGGAGCCTAGGGCGGGACCGCCACGCTTGCGCGGATGGACAGGGCCGAAGGCGCACCCCGTACGCGATGTCGGCTCCGCGAGCGGCGCCGACGCGGCGGTGCAGGACCGTCCGCCGCAGCGCCGCCGCCCCGGATCGGACGCGATGCGAGGGCGAGCCGTGGTGGGGCCGTCCGGGCTACCCGAGCGCCTGCGCGGAGGGAAGGGCTCGCGACCGTCGGCCCCTCCGCCCGCGCGAGATCACTTGAAGAGGAAGCCCCCCAGCGCCGCCGCCACGGCCTTCTCCCCGCTCTCCGACTCGGAGGTGGGGAAGGCGCAGTCCGCGATGAGGAGCGCGTCGCCGATGGGGGCCACGTAGATGTGGCGGGTGGTGGCGCCGTCGGGCATCACGAACTTCGCGGCCTCCTTCGTGCCGATCGCCGCTTCCTGGATGGCCTGCATGTCGAGCTTGGCCGTCGGGTGGCGCTTCTTGAACTCGACGAACAGCTTCAGGAGGTTCTCCTGCAGGCCGCCCGCGCGCGTGTCGATGCGCAGGGAGGTCGTGCCCTTCGACACGACGGTCCCGCCCTCGGCGCCCTTGTCCTCGAGCGTCCAGTCGTCGGAGGGCTTGTTCCAGCCCGCGCCGAACTTCACGTCCTTCCACGCGGCGGTCGCGATCGGGTCGACCTCGGTCTCCGCCGACCACGTGTCGGCCGGGTCGCGCTCGATCTTGGCGGCCGAAATCTTCGCCCAGACCCTCCCGAGCGCGTCCGCGGGGACGCCGTCGAGCAGGCGCACCTCGTCGCCGCGAACCTCGAGCCGGCCCTCGCCGAACGGGCCACTGAACGCGAGCGAGCGCGTCGCGGCGTCGCCGCCGCCGAACCCCGTGAGGGCGAACTCCTTGCCGTACTGCTTCGAGAGGGCCTTCGCGAACGCGTCGGCCGCCTCCTGGGCGTCCTTCGGCGAGTCCCACGCGCTGATCATCACGATCGTGGTCGGCTTGCCGTTCACCTCGAGGAGCTGGGTCGTCATGCCGTCCCAGCCCTCCGCGGCGGTCTGGGCCTCCTTCGTGTAGAAGCGTCCGGATGCCATCAGGCCCATGTCGAGCTTGCCGTCGGCGGCGCCGAACCACCGGTCGAGCCAGAGCGCGACGTCGAGCTCGCCGACCGGCGTCTCCTCGAACGCCTTCCACCCCTCGCCCAGCGTGGCCGCGAGGTCGGTCGGCCACGTGATCTTGCGAGGGAGATCGCGGGCCGCGCCCAGGAACTTGCCCGGGTGCATGACCTGCTCCTCGGTCGTGGGCGGGTCCTCGTAGAGCCGTGCCATGCCGCCGACATAGTCCTTGCCGCCGGCGCGACCGACGAAGGCGGGGCCGGTCTGGTACTGGAGCAGCGTCGGGAGCAGGAGGAGCGCCGGCGTCGTCGCGACGATCTTCGCCATGTCGGCGCCCGACGACTTCTTCTGGTCCTCGAGGGCGATCTTCGCGATGCCGGGGTGCTCGGACTCGAATGCGAGGCGCGCGTGCTCGGCGGAGCCCTCGATCACGCACTTCAGCGCGAAGACCCGGTCGCCGTCCTTCTCGACGCGCTTGAGCGTCACGTCGAGGTCGATGTACTGGTCCTCGAGGGCGTGGACGAGCTCGTGCAGGATCGTCGGCCGCTGGCCCTCGCCCGTCAGCCCGTCGACGACGTAGAAGCGCTTCGTCTTCGGGTTGAAGTAGCCCGCGATGCCCTTCTCGAGGAAGGCCTTCTCGATCTCGAGCGGGTCCTGGTCGGGGCGCAGGAGGCCGAGCCGGTGGAGCAGCTTCACGTCGCGCTCGTACTCGTCCGGCTTCAGCTCGTCCTTGATCATCTGCTCGAGGTTGCGCTTGAGCTGGGCGCGCGAGATGAGCTCGGCCGGGACCTCCTTCTTCCACGCGAGACCCCGGATCTTCGCGGCTTCGATGCGCAGCTCGTCGACGATCTTCAGCACGGCCGCGCTCTTCACGGGGTCGATGGCGGGCTCCGCCTCGGGAGCGGCGGGCGCCGGCGCGACCACGGGCGGCGCCGCCGGAGCCGGGGCGATGGGCGCCGGGGCCGGGGCATCGTCCGAGGCGCGCGCCGTGTGCGCCAGGCATCCGAGGAGCAGGAGACTCGCGGCGATCATCGAACGGGGCATTCGGGCGGGCTCCAGGGACCGAGAATCGGGAAGATCCTACGGCGCTGGCCGGGGAGCCCGTAGGGGGTGAGACGGCGGACGGGGGGGCGCGGGTTCCCCGACACCCGCCACGGGGCGGCACCCGTTCCACATCCGCCCTACGAGGGCGCGTTGCGCGCCCTCGCTGACCGTAGAATCCGGGGATGGTGCACCTCCTCCTCGCCATGACGACCCCCGATACGGTCGTCGTCGTCCTGATGGCGTTCTTCGGCATCCGAGGCGCCTTCAAGGGGTTCACCTGGCAGCTGATCCGTACGGCCGGGCTGTTCGGGGCGCTGTTCCTCGCCGCGACGTACGCGTCGCCGGTCGGGGCGTTCCTCTCCGACCGCTTCTCGCTGCCCCAGCCCGAGGTCGTCGGATGGATCGTCGTCCTGGTCGCGACCTTCACCGCGGTGGGGGTCGTCGCCCATCTCGTGCGCAACACGATCAAGGGGGCCCGCCTCGGAGGGGTCGACCGGCTCCTCGGGTGCGTGCTCGGGGCCGTGCTGGGCCTGGGGATCGCGGCCTTCGGCTTCACGATCTGGGCGTCCTTCCGGCCCGCGTCCGAGGTCAAGGAGACGCTCGGGACCTCGAAGAGCCTGGAGTGGATGGCGAAGTTCGTCCAGGAGGTCACGCCGCTCTTCCCCGATGTCGTGCGCGCCAAGTGGACGCCGGTGCTCGAGAGCCTCTCGAAGTAGGGCCGGCGGGGCCACGACGCCCGGCGGCCGGGGTGGCCGTCCCTCCGGCCACTCTCGGAGGCCCAGCCGGGACGGCTCCCTACCCCCCCCGGGCGCGCCGAGGCCGTATGATGCGCGACCGCCGGGGGGCCCCCCGCACCAGGAGAAGGCGTCGATGTCGATCTTCCTCGAAGTCATCGAGTGCACCGACCAGCAGCCGGGCGAGCTGGCCCGCCGCATCCCCCGCGACGGCTCGGCCGAGACGAAGTTCGGCAGCCAGCTCGTCGTCCGCGACTTCCAGACCGCGATCTTTCGCAAGGACGGCAAGGGCCTCGACATCTTCGCGGCCGGGCGCCACACGCTCACCTCGAAGAACATCCCGATCCTGACGAAGGTCCTCTCGCTGCCCTTTGGCTTCAAGAGCCCGTTCCGCTGCGAGGTGCTCTTCGTCAGCCTGCGCACGATCCCCGACCTGAAGTGGGGCACGCGCGAGCCGGTCGCGTTCCGCGACACCGAGCTCGGCCTCGTGCGCCTGCGCGCGTTCGGCACGTACGGCGTGCGCGTCTCCGACCCGACGCTCTTCAGCAACTCGCTGGTCGCCTCCGAGAGCCTCTACACGGCGCAGATGCTCGAGGAGTACCTGCGCTCGTCGATCATGACGCGCCTGACCGACGTGATGGGCGAGAACCTGAAGTCGCTCTTCGACCTGGGCGCACAGTACGACGAGCTCTCGCAGACGATGATGGCGAAGCTCGGCGAGGACTTCTCGCGCTTCGGCCTGGCGCTCGACAACTTCCGCCTCAACGCGATCACGCCGCCCGAGGAGGTCCAGCAGGCCATCGACCAGCGGTCGAAGATGAAGGCCATCGGGAACCTGAACGACTACACGAAGATGAAGGCCGCGGAGGCGCTCGGCACCGCGGCGGCGAACCCGGGCGGGCTCGGGTCGGCGGGCGTCGGCCTCGGCGCGGGCTTCGGGCTCGGCGGCCTGATGGCCGACTCCCTGCGGCAGGGCATGCAGGGCGGCTCGGGCGGCGGCAACGGTGGGGGCGGGAACGGCGGGAACGGCGACGGGGGGGCGGCTCCGGCCGGCCGCTCGATCGCCGACCAGCTCCGCGACATCGCCGCCCTCCACAAGGAGGGGATCCTCTCCGACGAGGAGTTCGCCGCGAAGAAGAGCGACCTCCTGAAGAAGCTGTAGCCGACGGTCCCTGCGAGGCGTCCAAGCATCATGACCCCCGCATCCCGGCGCCCCCCGCGGGGGACTCTCCCCCTGGCGTGCGCTCTCCTCCTCGGGGGCGCGGGGCTCACCGCCGCCTGCGAGCGAGGCCAGACGTACAAGAGCGGGGGCTCCGTCACGCCCACCGTCTCCGGGGCCGGCGGCGGCGCCGCCTACGCGAACGCCGAGGCCGCGAAGGCGGCCTTCTCGCGCTCGAACGGCCCCCTGACCGCGGTCCTCGAGGACGTCTCCTGGATCCGCCTCGAGTCCGACGCGGCGACCGCCGAGGAGCGCCACCCCGACTACTTCAAGGGGCTGACCGTCATCGACGTCGAGCTCTACACCATGAACTTCGCGCGTCCGACCGAGGAGACCTACCTCCTCGAGGACTCGCTCGGGGCGAGCGTCAGCACGAAGCCGGCGTCCTTCAAGTCGAGCATCCAGGGTGGAGTGGGACCGAAGTTCTTCTCCTCGTTCCTGCTCGTCTTCTCGCACACGCTCTCGAAGGATGCGCGCTGGCTGCGGCTCACGCGCAAGGCCGACGAGGGCGGCGCTGTCACCTGGCAGTTGCCGTAGAGGTCACCTCGCGGCTGCCGTAGGGGACACGCCGCGGCCGCCGCGGCGCCGATCAGTCGCCGTGCTTGTCCGGGGCGGCGCCCCAACGCAGGCTCCCCCGCGCCGCGCGGTCGAGCGCTTCGTCGACGGGCCCGCCGGCGACGTAGGGGCGGATGCCCACGGCGTCGAGCAGCGTCGCCGCCCGCTTGGTGAAGCGCGTCGCGACGACCGCGTGGCAGCCGGCGATCGCCGCGAGGAAGTCGCGCGGCACGCCGACCCCGTCCCGGCGACGGAGGATGCCCGTCGGGAGCGCGCGGGTCCCGAGGAGGCGCGGTCGGT
>Ga0315271_10001977_pt1 | contig 12686 bp, 11 predicted proteins | sample C3_top_MG_FD_204664 | JGI IMG/M metagenome (GOLD analysis project Ga0315271, IMG submission 204664) | Sediment microbial communities from Yellowstone Lake, YNP, Wyoming, USA - C3_top | ecosystem: Environmental > Aquatic > Freshwater > Lake > Sediment | place: USA: Wyoming | collected 2017-08-01
TCCGACGCCGAGGCGCCGCGCCGCAGCCCGCGCGACCGGCTCCAGGAGAAGTACAGCAGGTTCAGCCGCGCGGCGGCCAACGCCAGGCCCTGCTCGGCGCGCTCGATCTCGACGGTGTCGAGGACGATGAGCGCGTAGCGCGAGCGGATCAGGAGTTCGAGTTCGTCGAAGGTGGCGTCAGTGGGCATTGGTGGTTGGCTCGGACACCTGAAGGTACGGCGCTCGCGGCATGGCCGCATTGGGGCGCCGTTTCCGCTATAATCCCCGCGTGTCCAGCTATCTCGCGGCTTACCGGCAGCTCGACGACGGGCGCCACCGTGCGGAGTTCTACCGCATGTGGCACACCGCCGCCAACGCCGGCTTCACCAACGAGAAGGCATTCCAGGCCATGGGGCCGCGCCACGCGCCGCATGTCGAAGAGATGCGCCTCTGGTTGCTCGACGGCGCCCGGCGCGGCCAGCGCGTGACGTACCTGGTGAAGACCGGCGGCACGCGCTTTGAGCCGATGGAGCGCGCGCTCCTGAAGCTCGGGGAGGAATCGGGCACCTTCGTGGAGACGCTGCGCCTGCTCGCCGAGTTCTATCACAGCAAGCACCGCCTGATCCTCTGGGTCAAGAAGCAGATGGCGTACCCGATGTTCAGCGCGCTCTGCATGGTGTTCATCGCGCCCTTCCCCCTGCTCTACTTCGGCCAGTGGCAGGCGTACACCGGGTTCGTGGTCACCGGCTGCGTGGCCTGGGTGGTGAGTGGGGGATCGTTCGTGATGGCTGTCGCGCAGAGTTACGGCAAGCGCCCACCGCTGGTGCGCGCGCGTTTCGCTCGGGCCCTCGCCACGGCCGTGGAGGCCGGCCTGCCGCTCGCCCGTTCCATCCGGCTGGCCGCCGAGGCTGCCGCCGACCCTGCGCTGAGCGCCTTCGTGAACCAGATGGACGAGCACCAATTGCAGGCGGGGTCACTCGCCGAGACCTTTGCCGGCGCGCCCTACATGTCGCCCGACATGATCGGGGCCCTCGCTATCGCCGATCGCACCGGCGATTTTTCGACCACGCTCCGCCGTCTTGCGGAGCTGTACGAAGACGGCTTCCGGTAGCAGCCCCCCGTGTCCACTCCTGAATTCCGCCGCGCACGCGGCAGCATCGCGCTCGCGACCTTCCTGACGCTCGTTCCGCTCACGCTCGTCGTGCCCGGACTCAACGAGCTGGTGATCGTGGCCCTGCACGGCACGCGCGCCGATGCGCACTTGTTCACGGCCGTGAACATGGCCACGGGCATCGTGGGCGTGCCCATCGCCCTGGCGATGTTCCGCCGGCGCCCGAACCTGCGCGCCTGGCTGGTGGGGTCGCTGCTGGTGGATGCCATCGCCTTCCTCGGCATGTACACCGCCACGTCGGTGCCCACGCTGCTCGCCTGGCGCGCACTCGACGGCATTGCCCACCTGCCGGCCGTGACGCTCCTGATGGTCGCCGCCAACCGCATTGCCGGCGAAAAGCGCGGCGCCACGCTCGGACTCGTCGCCTCGGCCCTGATGATCGGTGTCGCCGTCGGTTCGCCGCTCGGCGGCTGGATCGTGATGCGCGGGCCGGGCCACGTGTACCTGTCTGCCGCCGCACTGCTCGTGGTTGCCGCCCTTGCCTCGCTGGCCATCCCGCCGCTGCCGGCGGGGTCGGCGGCCGGCCCGGGGCATCGCTACGCCTGGAACCGGCGGTCGCTCGCGGCGTGGATGCCGCTCGCATTCGGCTTCATCGACCGGTTCACCATCGGCGTCTTCGTCTCGACCTTCACGCTCTACCTCAGCGAGGTGCTGCGCATCTCGCCGCAGGAGCGCGGCGTGCTGATGTCGCTGTTCATGCTGCCCTTTGCGCTGCTCTGCTGGCCCATCGGACGGCTTGCCGACCGCCACGGCTGGTACGCGCTGGTCATCACCGGCACGCTGGCCTTCGGCGTCGTGTACGCCACCTATGGCATCGTCCCGCACGCGCTGCTCCCCGTGTCGATGATCGTGTCGGGGCTCACGAGCGCCATGATGTTCTCGCCCAACCTGCTGCTCGTGTCGGAGTTCGCGCGGCGCGGTGCCGGGGAGGGGCTGTTTGGCGCGTTCCAGATTGCCGGCAGCTTCGGCTTCCTTTTTGGCCCGATGGTGGGCGGCATCGCGGTGGAAGTCACGCGACGCCGCACGGGCGTGCCGGCGTATGACGCGATCTTCATCGGCGTCGGCGCGCTCGTCGTGGTGCTCGGGCTCATCGCCGCAGTAGTGCTGGCTCCCGTGGCGCGCACGTGGAAGGCCGAGGGGCACTGAACCGCTAACTTCTACCGCGAAGGGCGAAGGGCGAAGGGCGAAGGGCGAAGGGCGCGGAACTTCTACCACGAAGGGCGAAGGGCGCGAAGGGCCACGAAGAACTGACTGGGGGTAACTGCGATGCCGTGCAGTTACCCCCAGTGTTTCCTTCGCGCCCCTTCGCGCCCTTCGCTCTTCGTGGTAGCAGTTAGAGCTACGGCCGCGCCCGCGGCGCCGGCGCGCCCGGCATGCCGCCCGCTTTCCACTCGGGCTTTGGCCCATCCGCCAGCAGTCGGGCCGCTTTGGCCGCGGAGTTGATGACGGCCGCCATGTGCTCGAGGTCCACGCCCTTCACGTCGTCGCTGGGCTGGTGGTAGTCGGTGTGCAGGTTGAACGACGAGAGCGTGTGGGCCACGATGCCGCGGCGCGCAAAGGCAATGTTGTCGCTGCGCTCAAAGAAATGCTGGTCGGGACGCTTGTCGGCGACAATGGCAATGCCACCCGCCATCAGTTGCTCGCCCATGTTCGAGCGCTCGAAGCCCGTGAGCCACGCCTTGCCCGGGCCGCCCGCGAGTGAGTCGGGGCGGCCGATCATCTCGATCTCGAGGTTGGCCACGAACTGCGCGAGCGGAACCGGGGGATGGTCAATGAAGTACCGCGTGCCGACCAGGCCAACCTCCTCGCCGGTCGTCGCGGCAAAGATGACCGTGCGTTTCGGCTTCGGGCCCGACATGAGCTGGCGGGCGATCTCGAGCACGGCGGTGGTGCCCGACGCATCGTCGTCGGCGCCGTTGTAGATCGAGTCGCCGTTGATGGCACGGCCAATGCCGATGTGGTCGTAGTGCGCGTCAATGAGCACCACCTCGTCCTTCAGCACCGGGTCGCTCCCCTCGATGACGCCGAGGACGTTCACGGCCGGCCGCAGGCGCGCCGGCGGTACCGTGTCGCGGTCGGCGAGCGAGGGCAGCGTGACGAGTCGCTCGGTGCGTCCGCCGCGCGACGGCGTCGTGAGCGGCACCGCGACGAGCGGCACCCGCTGGAAGTATCCGCTGTCGCCAAGCGGCTTGAGGCCAATGCGCTGCATCTCGGCGGCGATCATGCGGGCGGCGGCCATGCCGCTGGGCAGTCCCGTCATGCGGCCCGCCATGGAATCGTCGGCCAGCGGATACAGGATGCGCTTGACGTCGGCGGCGCGCGTAGGGCGCTGCGCGCCAAGGGCGAGCGGCGCGATGAGCACGAGCGCGAGGGCGCGCCGGAGGGCGAGGGGCATGGCGGTGTTGGTTGGGGAGCGTGGATGCGGACGACCTGATAATGGTACTGCGCACGTCTTGCCCCGCCTAGTCGTGGCGATAGCTTCCCCCCTGCCCCTGCCTTCACCCTGCCCCTGCCCCTGCCCCCGCTGTGACACTCACTCCCCCAGTCGGCGAAAATATCCACCGCCGCGGCAACTTCCTCACCACGGGCATTGCCCGCCTGATGATGCTGCTCACGGGCTGGCGCTTCGAGGGCGAGTTGCCGAACCTCCGGCAGTTCGTGCTGATCGTCGCACCGCACACGTCCAACTGGGACTTTCCCATCGGCGTCATGGCGATGTTCGCGCTGGGCCTGCGCGGCACGTTCCTGGGCAAGGACACGCTGTTCAATCCGCCCTTCGGGTTCATCTTCCGCTGGCTCGGCGGCATCCCCGTGGACCGGCACTCGTCGCACAACGTCGTCGAGCAGACCATCGACTACTTTCGCACGCGCGACCAGATGATCCTGGCGCTGTCGCCTGAGGGCACGCGCAAGAAAATCGCGAGGTGGCGCACGGGCTTCTACTGGGTGGCGGTGGGCGCCGGCGTGCCCATCGTCCCGGTGGCGTTCGACTTTCCGCGCAAGAAGTGGATCATCCACCCGCCGCAGGTGATGACGGGCGATGCCGAGCGCGACATCACGCACCTGCACACGTTCTTCCGCGCCGATCAGGCGTGCAAGCCGGCGCTGTACTGAGCACGGCGCCGGGCGCCGCTGTCACTTTGTGACATGTGCCATTGCGCCTCGCCTGCTCGTCTGAAAGAATACAGTACACTGTCGCGTCCCATGGCGACGGACCCCGCGCAAAATTGCACCGGAACCCGACAGGGAATCCCGTGAGACCTAGCAGATCCAGCACGTCCGTTCCGCTGCACCTCCATCCCGACGACACCGACCTCGCCGTCATGAACCGCGAGGTCGAATCCCTCCGCGTCGAGTACCGGCGGGTGATGGGACGCATCAACTTCCGGAAGCGCCGCGGCTACATCTACGTCGGCCTCCTGCTGCTGACGCTCGCGGCGGCGATCGGCATTGCCGTCCTCGTGCTGTCGCCGTCGGAGTGGGCGCTCAGCCAGCAGACGCGCTTCACGCAGATGTCGTCGCTGCTCGCGCTGCTCGCGGTCTCCATTCCGCTGGCCGGCTACTTCGCGCGCCGCTACGACCGCCAGCGCGAGCGCGTGAAGGTGGCGCGCATGCGGCACAAGGAGATCCTCGCGCGGCTCGCGCAGCTCGACGGCCTCACCGGGAACGGCGTGCGACGCAAGCGGCGGCGGCGGCGGCGCTCGTGGGCCTGGCGCATCGAGCATCCCCAGCCCTTTGCCCGCCCGACGCTGGAATCGATGGCCACCGAGGAGCTCGACGAAGCGGCCGCGGCGCTCGGCAACAGCCTCGCCGAGGCGCGCACCATGCGGCTGGCCGCGTACGTGCACGCGGGAGTCACCGGCGCGATCACCCTCGTCGTGGCCTTCGCCGTGACGCTGTCGGGACCGGAGTACCTGTCGCGCCTGCTCGGCGGCAATCAGTGGGGCGGCGCGGCCGGCGTGGACCCGCTGGTCTTCTGGGTCGGGCTCACCATCCTGCTCATCGTCGTCGGCGGCGCGGGCTCACACCGCGTCTCCGTGCTGATGCGCCACGTGCGCGGCTACCAGGACCGCCTCGCGTCCATCGAGCGCGCCCTGTGGGACGCGCGCGTGCTAGTACGGGAGCGTCGCGAAAAAGTCTGAGAGCGCCTGCGTCACCTCGGCCGGCTGCTCGATGCTGCTCGAGTGGCCGGCCGCGCCAATTCGGGCCAGCCTCGACCCGGCAATCAGCGCCTGGATCCGGCGGGCCTTGGGCGGCGGCGTCGCCACGTCCTCATCGCCCACGATGATCAGGGTCGGCAGGCGAATGGACGCCGCCTCGTCCATCACGCCGTGGCGCTCGATCACCCCATGCACCGCGCGCACGATCGACCGCGGGCGCGATGCGATCTCCGCGCGCCAGGCGGCGCGCTCGCCGGCGCGGGCCGGATCGGACATGAACGTCTTTCCGAACAGGATGGGCATCACCCGGTCAACGACGAAGCGGGTGCCGAACCAGCCGGCCACGCGCGCGAGCATCCGGTACCGCGGGATGTTCTCCGCCGGCTCCGGCTCCACCGACGTTTCCATCAACGTCAGCGAGTAGAGCAGGTCGGGGCGCCGCGCCGCGAGCCGCAGGCCCACGAAACCGCCCATCGACAGCCCCACGAAATGGCAGGGCCGCGCGTCGAGGCCCTCGATGACGGCCACTGCGTCGCGAAAACAGCTCTCCATGTCGTGCGCGCGCCCGCCCGGATCGCTGCTCTGTCCCTGGCCGCGATGGTCGTACACGATGCACCGATAGCGCTCGCGCAGCGCCGCGACCTGCGCGCTGAACATGCGCCCCGACATCAGCAGGCCGTGACTGAAGACCACCGCGGGGCCGGGGCCACCGGTATCCTCGTAATGGAACGAGACCCCGTTGATGGTCAGGTGTGGCATGAGACCTCGGCTGAAGTGCGCCAGTCCGCGGCATTCCGCGGGGCCACTCAAAAGGTACCGCCGGACCGGGGAGGTGACAAAACGAACGTCCGGCAGGTAAGCTAATCCCAGATGTCCCCCTTTCGCCCCACGCCTCACCGTTCGCTGCCCGGCTCCGTGCGTCCGCAGGAGCTGCCGCGGCTCGTCCGCCTCCGGCGCAGCCTCGCGCGGCGCTGGCAGCGCCGGCAGCGCCGCCAACTGGTGTATCTCGCGCTGGCGTTCGTCGCGGGCGCCGCGAGCTTTGCCATGGTCGTCGGCGTCGTGGCCTCGCCCGCCTGGCGCGCGGCGCGCACCGTCTTCGAGCACGCCGCCCTCGCCCTCTATCCCGCCGGCGTGCTGCTGGTCGGCATCTACTCGCTCTGGCGCTTCGACCGCTCGCAGCGGCGCGCGCGCGCCGCCGCCATTCGCTTTCACCACGCCAATCAGCGCATCCTGGCGCACGAGCGCGCGGCCGATGGCGTCGGCGCGGAGCGCCCGGTAGCTTAGCACGCATGTCCGAACTGCTCGCGCGCTATGCGGCGTTCGTCGACGAGGTGCTGCTGCCGCTCGAGCCGCTGGTGCTCAGCAACGCGTGGCCCGACGTCGCCGGCCCGCTCGAAACCGCTCGCCTCGCCGCCCGTGACCGCGGACTCTGGGCGCCGCACCTCCCCGCCGAGTACGGCGGCCTGTCGCTGCCGCTCGCCGCCTTCGCCGAGGTCAGCGCGGTGCTCGGTCGCACGCCCATTGGGCATTACGCGTGCAACGTGCAGGCGCCCGACGTGGGCAACATGGAACTGCTGCTCGGGCACGGCAGCGACGAGCACAAGGACCGCTGGCTCCGCCCGCTCGCCGCGGGACGCATCCGTTCCTGCTTCGCGATGACGGAGCCGGGACGGGCCGGCTCCAATCCCGTCTGGCTCGACACCACCGCGGTGCGCGACGGCGACGGCTGGGTGCTGAACGGCCGCAAGTGGTTTGCGTCGTCGGCCGACGGCGCAGCCTTCGCCATCACCATGGCGGTCACAAACCCCGACGCGGCCAAGCCGCACCACCGCGCCTCGATGTTCCTGGTGCCCACCGATACGCCGGGGTACACGCTCGTGCGCAACGTCCCCGTGATGGGGCACACGGGCGGCGGCTGGGCGAGCCACGGCGAGGTGAACTTCGAGAATTGTCGCGTGCCGGCATCGGCCCTCATCGGCGCCGAGGGCGCGGGCTTCGCGCTGGCGCAGGAACGGCTCGGCCCGGGGCGCGTGCATCACGCGATGCGCTGGATCGGCATCTGCGACCGCGCGCTGGAGCTGATGTGCACGTACGCACTCCAGCGGGAATTGAACCCGGGCGAGCCGCTGGCCACCAAGCAGGTGGTGCGGCACTGGATTGCCGAGAGCCGCGCCGAGACGCTGGCGGCCCGCCTGTTCGTGCGCGAGGTGGTGCGGATGATCGAGCACGAGGGCTCGCGTGCCGCGCGCGACGAGGTCTCGATGATCAAGTACTTCGTTCCCCAGGTGATGTTGAAAGTCCTCGACCGTGCCGTGCAGGTGCACGGCGCGCTGGGACTCACCGACGCCACGCCGCTGGCATTCTGGTACGCGCACGAGCGGGCATCGCGCATCTACGACGGCGCGGACGAGGCGCACAAGGACGCCGTGTCGCGCCACACGCTCGAGCGCTTCGCACGCCGCACGCATTGAGGACGTCCCGGTGAGCGGCAACGACGGCCGCGACACGCCCATGGACGCGCCGGCGGCCGTGCGCGAGGGCGAACAGCTGCCCCTGGACGCGCTGCGCGCCTGGTGGGTGGCCGCCGTCGGCCCCACGACGGCGCTCGACCTCACGCAGTTTCCGCGCGGCTTCTCCAACCTCACGTATCTCGTGACGACGGACGACGCCGAGTACGTACTGCGGCGCCCGCCCTTTGGCGTGAAGGCCGGCATTGCGCACGACGTGCTGCGCGAGGGACGGCTGCTGGCCGCGCTGCGCCCGGTCTATCCGTGCGTGCCGACCGTGGTGGCGCTGTGCGACAACGCGTCCGTCATCGGCGCGCCGTTCTTCGTGATGGAGCGCGTCCAGGGAGTCATTCCGCGGGGTGGCGCGCCGCGCGGCGTGCCGTTCGACGCGGCGCAGCTGCAGGCGCTCTCGCACGCCGCCATCCAGACGCTCGCCGGCCTGCACGCGGTGGACTGGCGCGCTGCGGGCCTCGAGGCGCTCGGCCGCCCCGACGGCTACGTGGAGCGGCAGGTGGCGGGCTGGAGCAAGCGGTGGGCCGCCGCGCGCACCGGCGACGTGCCGTCCATTGAACGGATCGCCGCCTGGATCACCGAGCACGCACCGCCCACCGGCGACGCCACGCTGGTGCACAACGACTTCAAGTTCGACAACCTCGTGCTCGACCCCGCCGATCCGTCGCGCGTGCGCGCAGTGCTCGACTGGGAAATGGCGACGATCGGCGATCCGCGGCTCGACGTGGCGACCTCGCTGGGCTACTGGCTCGAGGCGGGCGACCCGCCGCCGCTGCTGCAGCTCGGGCTCGGCATCACGGCCATGCCGGGCAGCTTCACCCGGCAGGAGGTGGTGGCCGCGTACGAGTCGGCCAGTGGCCGCCGCGTGGGCAATCCGGTCTGGCTGTTCGCCTTTGGGCTCTTCAAGGTGGCGGTCATCGCGCAGCAGATCTTCGCGCGCTTCACGCTGGGGCACACACGCGATCCGCGCTTTGCGCGGCTCGACGTCGCCGTGACGGCGCTCGGTGAGCTGGCCACGCGCGCCATCGACGCCAACCGCATCTCGGCGCTGTGATTTTCGCCGCACTCGTGGGCGCCATGCTCGCCGGCGGCGCGCAGGTGCCCGCCGACACCGTGCGCGACACGGTGTTCGTGGCGTCGAACCGGCAGCGCGTCGCCGCCGGCTTCACGCGCCAGGTCGCCGATTCCACGTGGTACGGCATGTACGTCACGCAACTGGTCACGCAGGGCGGCCCCTCGCGCGCCCTCGCCACCATGAGCGTGCAGCGCGTGGACTCCGCGACGCTCACCGCCGGCGAGTGGCGCGCGCGGCTGGTCGCGGCCACCCGTGACACGTCGGCACGCGGCGCCGTGCTGCTCTACGTGCACGGCTATTCGTCGAGCCCCGGCAGGTCAGTGTCGCAGGGCGTGCAGGTGAAGGCCCGCAGCGCGCACGCGGGACCGTTGGTCGTCTTTCTCTGGCCGACGCACGACCGCTATGTCGCCATGCCCACGCCGTCGCGCGCGTACACCGATGACGCCGCGGCCGCGGCGCAAAGCGGCGGCGCGCTGGCGTCCGTCATCCGGATGGTTGATGCCGCGGTTCCCTCCCTGGTGCTGGTGGCACACTCCATGGGCTCGCGGGTCGCGCTCCACGCGGTGCTCGACGACTCGGCGACGAGGCGGCAGCTCGCGGCGCATCCGCTGCGCGCGTTCGGGCTCTTCTCCCCCGATGTCGGCGCCGACCGGTTTCGCGACGAGTACGCGCCCCACCTCCGCGACATCGCGGGTCGCGTGGCGCTGTACGGCGCCTCGTCCGACTACCTGCTCGGCGCCTCGACGTTGGTGAACGGCGAGCGTCGCGCGGGACGCTATGCGGTGCGCGGCCCCGTGCTGCCCGGCATCGAGCTCGTGGACGACACGCGGGGGGCGCGCGCCGACCCGATGATGTTGCGAATGTTCGGTCCCCGCCACGCGGTGCGTTGGGCGAGCGCGGCGCTGGCCGATTTCTTCGGCATCGTCGTTGCCGGTGCACCGTCCTCGTGCCGGACGTCGTCCGGCGAAGCCGTCGCGCTGGGGGAGGGACGCTGGCAGCTGCGGGCACACGCCATGCTCGACTCGTGGCTCGACGCGTCGTGCGCCCCCCAACACACCGCCGGACCTGCTCGTTAAGTTCAGCAGCTTCGCCCCCCCCGCCACTGGAGCATTCGTGATCGCGCGCACCACCCGACGTGCCACTCTCGCCTGCCTGATCATCGCCGGCCTGGCCGCCCCGTCGCCGCGCGCCGTGCACGCGCAGGAGAACTACGAGATCCAGGTCTATTCGTCGCCGACCATGGACAAGGGACGCACGATCTTCGAGCTGCACAGCAACTACACGTCCCAGGGACGCCGCACGGTCGAGAACGGCGTGCAGCCCACGCATCATGCCGCGCACTACACCGTCGAGATCACGCACGGCTTCACCGACTGGTTCGAGGTGGGCGTGTACGCGTTCATCACGCAGCAGCCGCTGGGCGGCTTCAACTACGTGGGCTCGCACATCCGGCCGCGCGTCGCCGCGCCCGAGTCGTGGAACCTGCCGGTGGGTCTCAGCCTGTCGGCCGAGGTGGGGTTCCAGCGCCGGGACTACGCCGAGGACACGTGGAACGCCGAGATCCGGCCAATCATCGACAAGCAGGTCGGGCGCGCCTACTTCGCCTTCAATCCGGTGCTCGGCAAGTCATTTCGCGGCGCCACCGCCGCCGATGGATTCGCCTTCGAGCCCAGCGGAGCCGCCACGTTTGACGTCACCGAGAAGGTGAACATCGGCGCCGAGTACTATGGCGGCCTCGGCACGCTGCAACGGCTGGCCCCCTCGAACGAGCGGGAGCACCTGCTGTTCGGGGTGCTCAACCTCAAGCTCCATCCGGACTACGAGTTCAACCTCGGCTTCGGCAAGGGACTCGGCAGCACGGCGGAGAAGAGCATCGTCAAGCTGATCCTGGGGCGGCGCATCTAGGGTCGCGCGCCGCCCGCCCGGCGCGCTACCGGCTGGGCTCGATCACCATCAGCACGCCCTGGAGCGCTGCCACGGAGACGGTCAGCGTGCGCTCGCCGGCCGCCATCGTGCCCACGCGCTGCTTGCCGCTGGCGTCAATGCGCCAGAGCGTGGCGCCACGCGCCGTCCCGTGCCGCACCGGGTCGAGCGTGAGCGTCACGTCATGCGCCGCGTCGTCGATGCTGGCGAGCGCGACGCCCACCGTGCCATCCGCTGCCCGCCAGGCGCCGGTCATGACGGCCGGGGCGCGCAACGGCACCTCGGTGGCGCCGCCGCGCCGCGCGGCATAGATGGAGATGCGCGACCCGGTGAATCCCAGTTCGGGCGCATCCGACGCCGGCGTCACCACGAACTCGCCGTCCTGCAGCCAGGCCCGGTTGGCGTGGCGCAGGCGCGCGAGACCGGTGAGATAGCCAATCTCGCCCGCGCGCTTCGTGAACTGCTCATCGGTGAGGTTCGCGATGGTCGGCTGCATGCCCCACACGAACATGCGCGCCTGCTCCAGCAGGAACTGCCGCCGGTACTTCTCGTCGAGCAGCGTCAGCGCGTTGGCCGGTCGCGTGGAGTCGGGCCACATCTCGTCGTACGGCGGATACGTCAGCGAGCCGTACGTGCCGTAGGTGATGGCGTGCTGGTGGTACACCGCCTGGAAGAGCGGAATCGGGTCCCATCCGCTGGCCGGGTCGGCGTAGCGCTCCTGGCTCACCTGCAGCGTGAGGAAGGCGTCGAGATCGGGCAGCCAGCTCTCGCCGCCCCCTTCACCCGCCAGGCCGAGCGACGTGCCGTTGCGCCGGCGCAGGTCGGCGGCGAGCGAGCGGAAGCCGTCCATCCAGTAGTGACCGCCACCCACGGGATGCCCGTGGTCGGGCGCCCAGCAGACGAGACTGAGCACCGCCTGGTCCATGTACACGCCGTCTATGCCGTACTGCTGCACGACGGTGTCGGCGATGCCGGCGTACTTCGCGCGCCAGAACGGCGTGGACACATCCATCGGCGCGCACGGCTCGGGATTGAAGACGTTGTACGTCTCCTTTCGCACCGTGCCATCGCGTTCGCGCACCGCCCACCGCTCGGCGCCCTCGCGCGTCCAGCTGGGCGTATTGGTGCACCACAGGCGCTGGTTCATGTAGACGATGGCGCGCACGCCGGCGGCGTGCGCGCGCTGCACCGCCGCGGTGAACGGCGCCACGCCATCGCGCGGCGGCAGGTAGTCGGGGAACGACGTGTCGTACGGTCCCGCATGCCACCAGTGCCAGAAGACGCTCACCGGCAGTCCGGTGGACTCGCGCAGGCGAATGGCGGGATCGAGCACGGGCGCGGCGCGGCCGCGGTTCCATACCCAAATGGCCGTCTCGCGCATCCACGGCGTGGCCGTGCCGCGCGCCACGCGGCTGTCGCGGGCCCACGACTGCACGCCGCCCCACGCGCGATAGCGCTCGGCGGCGTTCATCCAGCCGCCGTGAATGACGCCGAGCTTCACCGCGTACGACGGCGCGTACTGCGTGGCCTGCCGCGGGTCGGAGAGAACGTGGGCCACCTCCACGCGGCCGTATCCCTCGGCGTCGCCCGACATGATGAACGACTTGCGGTACGCCAGCGAATCGTCTGTTGCGACATACAGGCCGGCCCCCACGGGGCGCGTGAGCGCGATCATCTGCATGGAGAGCTGGCCGGGATATCCCCACTCGAAACTCCGCCCTTTCCCTTCGGGCCCCGACAGCAGGCGGCGCGGATCCTTGGCGCGCTGCCCCATCCAGAGCGGCACCGAGAGCTCCGCCATTTCGGTGAGCCCGACGCCGCCGAGCCGCGGGTAGATGACGCGCTCAATGCCGACGCCG
>Ga0315271_10001978_pt1 | contig 12682 bp, 12 predicted proteins | sample C3_top_MG_FD_204664 | JGI IMG/M metagenome (GOLD analysis project Ga0315271, IMG submission 204664) | Sediment microbial communities from Yellowstone Lake, YNP, Wyoming, USA - C3_top | ecosystem: Environmental > Aquatic > Freshwater > Lake > Sediment | place: USA: Wyoming | collected 2017-08-01
GGGGGTTCGTGGTGCTCCTCCTGACCGACCCGATCGACGAGCTGGTCCTCCCGTCCTTCCCCGAGTACATGGGAAAGCCCCTCCGCGCGGTCGACCGTGCGGACGTCGACGCGGCGCCGGAGGGATCGAAGCCGACCGAGGAAGAGGAGACCGCCTTCAAGCCGCTCCTCGCGCGCCTGGGAGAGCACCTGCCGTCCGTCAAGGAGGTCCGCCTGTCGCGCCGGCTCACCGAGAGCGCCGCCTGCCTCGTTGCGGCGGAAGGAGAGATGGGAGCGCACCTCGAGCGGCTCCTCGCCCACGCGGGGCACGGCGAGGAGGCCGAAGCGAGGAGACGGGTCCTCGAGCTCAACGCAAGGCACCCTCTGGTGGCGGCACTCCGGACGCTCCACGCGGCCCGGCCGGACGACCCGAGGGTCGAGCTGTACGGAGGTCTTCTGTTCGAGGAAGCGCTTCTGTCGGAGGGAGGGCGCCTGGCCGATCCGGCCTCCTTCGCGCGGCGCGTGAACGAGGTGCTCCTGCGTGACGCGCAAGCGGCCGCGCCGGCCGGCGAGGGGAAGGTTTGAGAGCCGGAATTCGACCGAGGGGTCTCGCCGTCCTTTTCGCCGGCACGGCCTTCCTGGGCCCTGGTCCGCTTCTCGCCCAGGCTCCCGGGCAGATCCCGCGGGTGACCGGCTCGGTCGAGCTGGCGCTCGTGAACGTCGACGTCGTCGTGACCTGGAAGGACGGCAAGCCGGTCGAGGGGCTGACCCCGGCAGACTTCACGGTCCTGCACGCGAAGAAGCCCGTCTCGATCACGAACTTCCGCGAGGAAAAGCCCGTCCCCTCGGCCGAGTCCGCTCCCGGCCCCGAACCCTCGCGCGAGGGGACCGAGCCCGGCCCGGCTCCCGCGCCGGCACCGGCCGGCCTTCCGGAAGAGGGGCGTGTCCGGCGCCACATAGCGATCTTCGTCGACAACCTCGCCCTTCCCGACCCGAAGGAGCGGGAGGAGGTCTTCGGGTCGATCAGGTGGTCCTGAGGAAGACCCTGCACCCCGGCGACGCGGCGATGATCGCCTGGTGGCGGGGAGGGCTCCAGGTGATCTTCCCGTTTACCGGCGACGTCCCGCTCCTCGAACGGCAGCTCGACGTGATCGCCAGAGGAGCCGTCCGCCTGGGACGCGACGTGCAGGAGGAGCTCGACAGGCTCGCCTCGGACGATAGGGCGTACGCGGCGGCGGGTGTCGGGGACTCGTCGATGTCGAGGAACCTGAACGTCCAGCAGGCCTACTCCGAGGTCAAGGGGAAGGCGACCGCGCTGAAGGGGATCATCGCGACGATGTCGGGGATGGAGGGGCGCAAGGTGCTCGTCTTCGTCTCCCGGAGCTTCTCGAGGAGGCCGGGCGCGGAGTTCTCCGGCTCGAACATGGACGCGGACAGGCTGATCGAATCGGTGGCCGAAAAGGCGAACGCGGCGGGGGTGACGATTCACTCCCTCTACGCGGCGGCGTGGGAACCGGACGTGCCGAACGTCTCCAACTCCTCGATGAGCGACCGGCGCGCCAGCGGCCAGACCAGCATCACCCGTTCCCAGTCGAAGCTCGTCAACGAGATGGCCGCCCTGAAGACGCTCGCGGACCGGACCGGCGGGGTCGTCATCACCAACACGATGCAGGCCCCCGTCTTCGGCGACCTCGTCGCGTCCGACCTCCAGCACTGGTATTCCATCGGCTACCCGGCGCCGGACGGCGCGGAGAAGGCGAGCGAGATCTCGGTGCGCGTGAGCAGGCCGGGCGTCACCGTGCGGGCGCGCCGTTCCGTCGTGGAGCGGAGGCCGGAGGAGCGCGTGGAGGACCGGGTCCTCGCGAGCCTCTTCCGGGTGGACGAGAACGCCCGGCTCCCGATCGCGGTCACGACCGGGACGGCGAAGAAGGAGAAGAAGGACCGATATCTCACTCCCGCGCTCGTTCGGGTCCCGGTCCGTCACCTCGTCCTCCTCCCCACGGCGACAGGAGCGAAGGGCGCGGTCTCGATCTTCACGGTCACCGCGGGGCCCGGCGGGGAGTTCTCCGAGATCCGCCGGGAGAGGCACGAGGTCGAGCTGCCTCCGGACTCCATTGGACCGGCGTCGACCACCGTCCTGAGCTTCGACATGGAGATCCTGACGAGCGACCCGGGATCGCGTATCTCGATCGGCGTCTGGGACGAGATCGGGGGAGAAGTCGGATTCCGGGTGGTTCGGCCTTCGGCGCGCTGACGTCTTTCAGGAGCTCGGGAAGGGTTCCGGCGGAAAGCCCGGACGTCAGGGAGCGGTGTCAGGTCCCGTCGCTCCCGATGAGCCTCGGGACCTCACCCGGCTCGGGGAATCGCCCGGTCTCGCGCTTGGAATAGACCAGGCGTCCGTCGACGACGACGTCGAAGACGCCGCCGGAGCCCTTCGTCAGCGCCGCGTCGACCCCGAACGTCTTCTTCAGCTCGGCCGCCAGACCGGCGGCCCGCGGTTCGTAGTTTCAAACCGTGCAGTAGGTGATATCGACGCGCATCGCGGCCTCCAGGGACGGGATTCTAGGGAGTCGCGGTCCGAGGACGGTCGGGCCCGGCGCTCCGGGCCGCCACGCGAGCCTGGAGCAGCAGGAACGACAGAGTGGTCACGACGCCGGCGAGCATCACGAAGAGCTCGACGCCGGGTCCCCTGGAGCCCGGGGTCGGGAGCAGCAGGGCGACCAGGACGGGCGCGACGAACTGGTTGACGAAGAGCCCCGCAAAGACGAGGCGGTTGGTCCAGCCGGCGGCGAGGAAGCGCCACAGGAACAGCCTGGGGTTGGAGACGATCGCGCCGGCCGCATAGAGCGCCAGAAACGCCATCTCGAGGAGCGAGATTCCCACCCGTGGGTCCTCGTGGACGCTGAGGTAGGTCGGATTGCCCAGGAGATAGCCGAGCAGGCTCACACCCCCGGGAACGAGCGCCAGGTGGATCAGCATGTCGTCCATGAGGAACGCCGACCGCGGCGTGTCCCGCAGGGCGATGACGAAATCGTAGAGGCAGAACAGCACCAGGCCGATCGACGTCATGGTCGAGGTGAGCACGATCCCCGAGAAGCTCGCCCAGAGCCTGGGCGGCATCATCGCGAGCATGACGATCGACGACACGTTGCCGCCCAGGACCAGGCCGGTCATGGCCAGGCTCAGCGCCATGGGCCAGGTCTCGACGTGGATGCGGGCCTGCCGGACGAGGACCATGATGAGCAGCGAAAAGGCGGTGAACGCCGACATCACCGGCGCCGTCGGCGTGTACAGGATGGGACTCCCTGCGATCCACGCCAGCATCACGCCGGCGGCGGCAACCGCGAGCACCGCGTCGACGGCGGTGGTGAACCGACGCTGCGAGGTCCCTATCGGCAGGTGGTCGCTGGAGACGTTGCCTTGCATTTTCGAGAGGGATCGTAGCTCACCGACTCTCCTGCTCTCCCACGGCGGGCGCGCCAGGGCGCGCGACCGGGACCTATGATTCCGCGTCCGGGCCGGACAGGACCGTTAAGGAAACGGGAGGAGGGCCGTTCCATGGGTGACGACCCGAAGAAGGAGGCTCCCGTGAGCGCGGTTCGACCGGTCAGATCCAGCCCCCCGGAGGCCCTCGAGGCGCTCTTCCGCGAGCACGGGCCTTTCGTCTTCCGTACGGCGTACCGGGTGACGGGCCGCGCCGCCGACGCCGAGGACGTCCTCCAGACGGTCTTCCTCCGGCTCTCTGGGCGTGCAGACCCCGGGAACCTCGGGAGCGAGCCCCGGGCATACCTCCACCGGGCCGCCGTGAACGGCGCGCTCGACCTGGTCCGGTCCCGCCTCTCCGCGGCGGGGACGGTCGCCCTCGAGGAGCGCGGAGGGGACGTCGAGGCCCGGGGAGGCCTGCCCGACGCGGCTGCCGAGGCGCGGGAGCTCCGCGCCCGGCTCCGGCGGGCGCTCGCGCACCTCTCGCCCCGCGTGGCGGAGGTCTTCGTCCTCCGGGCTCTCGAGGGCATCCCGAACCGGCAGATTGCCCGCCTCCTCGGATCGTCCCCCGCGGTCGTCGCCGTCCAGTACTTCCGTGCCCGAACCCAGCTCCGGAAAGAGCTCCTCACCGAAGGGGGAGGCCCGTCATGAAGAAAGACATCCTCGACAAGGCCGTAGCAGCCGTTCAGAGCCAGGACCCCGACCCGGGCGCGGTCGACGCGGCGGTCCGTCGCGTCGGGGACGCGATCTCGAGCCCGGCCGCGTCGTCGCCCGTCGACGACACGCCCCTCGTCCTTCGCGGCTGCCCCGACATCCAGGCCCTCGTCCCCGCGTTCGTCGCCGGACGTCTCTCCCCGGCGAGGGCCCTCCTCGTCGACGACCACACCCGCTCGTGCGTCCCGTGCCGCCGCGCCCTGAAAGCGGCTCGTTCGGGGCAGCCGCCGAGCGTCCCGGCCGAAGTGGACGCCGTCCCGACCCGCCGCAGGCCGGGGGCCGCGCTGGCTCTCGCGGCATCGCTCCTCCTCTGCGCGGCCCTCGGCGCGCTCTGGTTCGTCCGCTCGTCCGCGGCCTCGGGTCCGGTCGCGCGGGTCGACGTCGTCGACGGGCTCCTCCTCGCCCCGTCCGCGGGGACGCAGATCCCGGCGGGCGCCGAGCTCGCGGGCGGACAGGCCGTCCGGACGGGTCGCTCCGGCGGCGCCGTCCTCGTCCTCGCCGACGGTTCGCGCGTCGAGCTGGCGGAGAGGTCCCAGGTTTCGATCGCTCGCGGGTTCCGCGGGACGACGGTTGCGCTCGCCCGCGGCCGCGTCATCGTCCGGGCCGCGAAGCAGCGGGGCGGCCACCTCTACGTGAAGACGTCCGACTGCCTCGTCTCGGTCACCGGCACGGTCTTCGCCGTGGCCCAGGGGGCAAAGGGCTCGCGAGTCTCCGTCCTCGAGGGCGAGGTGCACGTCGACGACGGCCGCGCCGAGAAGGTCCTTCACGGCGGAGACCAGGCCTCGACGAACGGCGCGGTGGCGAAGGCCTCTCTCGAGGAGGAGTTCGGCTGGAGCCGGGATCGCGTGGCGCTCCTCGAGCTCGCGGGCGAGGTAGCCCGGCTGCAGAAGGAGCTCGCCGCGGTCCCCGCCGCGTGGTCGGGCCGGACGTCGACCCGGCTCCTCGACGCGATGCCCGACGGCACCGTCGTCTTCGCCGCCGTCCCGAACGTCTCGGGAGCCGTCGCCGACTTCTACGACGCCCTCGCCCCGCGCCTCGCTTCGAACCCGGTCCTGGCCTCCTGGTGGGGCGAGGGGCCGGGCGCGCCGGAGCGGCAGGCCGAGGTGAAGCGCCTGCTCGACGCTCTCCGGACGTGGGGCTCCTACCTCGGCGACGAGGTGGCTCTCGGCATCGGCACGAAGGCCGAGGGGCAGCCTGGCGCGCCTCTCGTCCTGACGACGGTCGGGAAGGCCGGATTCCGGGCCTTCCTCGAATCGGAGCTCGCCCGGGCCGGGGGCACGCCCCGGGTCCGGATCGTCGAGAGTGCGTCCGAAGCCGTCTCGACCGGTGGCGACGTCCTCTTCCTCTGGCTCCACGACGACCTCGTCGCGGCCGCCCTCGACGGCGGGACGCTCGCCCGGCTCGAGTCCTCGCTCGCCTCGCCGGGAGCGTTCCGGACCGGGACGTTCCACGCGCGCCTCGCCGACGCCTACCGCGCCGGCGTCGACCTTCTCGTCGGCGTCGACCTGAAGGCGTTCGTGGCGAAAGCCGCTTCCGCCGCGGGCGACGATCCGCGAGCGAGCGAGACGCTCCGGCTGACCGGCCTCCTGGATGCCGAGCACCTGATCGTGGAGCGGCGCTCCTCGGCCGGCGCCTCGAGCGGCCGGGCGGCCCTCACCTTCAGCGCCGAGCGTCACGGCCTCGCGGGGTGGCTCGCCGCCCCGGCCCCCATGGGATCCCTGTCGTTCGTCTCCTCCGGCGCCGCAGGGGCGCTCGCCTTCGTGATGAAGGAGCCCGCGCTCCTCGTCGACGACCTCTTCGCGACGCTCACGGCGGGGCAGCCGGACTTCCCGTCGAAGCTCGCCCGGTTCGAGACGGAGCACGGCTTCCGCGTGAAGGCCGACCTCGCCGAGGCGCTCGGCGGAGACGTGGCCGTCGCGGTCGACGGGCCGATCCTCCCGACGCCGGCCGTCAAGCTCGTCGTCGAGGTCTACGACGCCCCGCGCCTCCAGGCGACGATCGAGCGCCTCGTCTCCTTCGCCGACGCCGCGGCGCGCAAGGAAGGGAAGCCGGGCGTGAGGCTCGTTTCCGAGGCCTCGGGGAGCCTGACCATCCACGCGATCGTCCGGGGCGACGGGTCGATTCCGGTACAGTACGCGTTCGTGGACGGCTATCTCGTCGCGGCCCCGCAGAAGGAGCTCGTCCTGCGCGCCGCCGAAGCGCACGCGACGGGGGACACGCTCCTCACCGCGCCGAAGCTCGCCGCCCTCCTCCCGAAGGAGGGCCCGCTCGACTTCTCCATGCTCGCGTTCCAGGACGTCGGTGGCACCCTCGGGGCGCTCGCCCGCTCGCTCGGCGCCGCGCCGGGATCGGCCGCGGCGGGCCTCTCTTCGTCCGGGGCCTCGCTCGCGTGGGCGTGGGCCGAGCCGTCCCGCGTCGCATTCGGCTCCGCCGGGAGCGGGCTTTCCGACCTCGCGTCCCTCGTGTCGGCCTCCGCCGCCTTCCAGCCTCCCGTCGCGCGAGGGAAATGACGGCGTTTCTCGAGCTCGACGGCCTCTCCGTGAGGCTCGGCCGGCGGGAAGTGCTCCGGGACCTCCGGGGCAGCCTCGCCGGCCGTTCCATCGGTCTCCTGGGCCCGAACGGGGCCGGGAAGACGACGCTGCTCCACACCCTCCTCGGGTTCTTTCCCCCTTCGGCCGGAACGGCGCGTCTCGCCGGGCTCGACATCGTGAAGGAGAGCCGCGAGGTGAGGCGCGCCGTCGGCTACATGCCCGAGAACGACGCGTTCGTCGCCGGGATCTCGGGGGTTCGCTACGTGGCGATGTTCGCCGAGCTCTCGGGCCTTCCGCGGGCCGAGGCCCTCGAGCGGGCGCACGAGGCGCTCTTCGCCGTGGGCCTCGGCGAGGTGCGCTACAGGAAGCTCGAGACCTACTCGCTCGGGATGAAGCAGCTCGCCAAGCTCGCGCAGGCGATCGCGCACGGGCCGAGGGTCCTCTTCCTCGACGAGCCGACGAACGGCCTCGACCCGCCGGGGCGCCAGAGGATGCTCCGGCTCATCCGCGAGATCCGGGAAGCGGGGGAGATCCGGATCATCCTCTCCTCGCACCTCCTGCACGACGTGGAGGAGTGCTGCGACCAGGTGCTCATCCTGCGCGAGGGGCGCGTCGCCGCGCTCTGCGACCTGGAGGAGGAGCGGCGCGCGAACCGCCGGCTCGTCGAGCTCGAGGCCGCGGGGGGCGACGGCGACTTCGCCGAGGCGCTCGCGGGGATCGGCTGCACGGTCGCACCCGGGATCCGGCGCCGCGTGAAAGTGGTCCTCCCCGAAGGGATCGGCCCGAGGGACCTCTACCGCCTCGCGGGCGAGCGGGGCGTCCAGCTGCGCCACCTTTCCTACCAGCGCGACTCGCTCGAGGAGATCTTCCTCCGGGCGATGGAGAGCGAATCGTGACGGTCCGGACGCGCCCGTTCCGCCCCTTCACGGGAACTCCGACGTCGCCGGCCGCGAGGCTCTTCGTCCTTCCGCGATACGCCTGGCGAGAAGCCTTTCGGGCGAAGGCCGTCACCGGTGTCTTCACGGCGGCGTTTCTCGGTCCCGTCGGTGCGCTCGTCGTCGTCTGGCTGAAGCACAACCTCGCGGCGCTCGCCCGGCTGCCCCTCCCGACGGGCATTCCGTTCCCGATCGACGCGAAGTTCTTCGGTCTCCTCCTCCTCGGGCAGACCTACTTCGCGTTCGCCCTGACTCTCTTCGTCGGCCCGTCGCTCGTCTCGCCCGACCTCGTGAACGGAGCCCTGCCGCTCTACCTCTCGAGGCCGCTCTCGCGGTGGCAGTACGTCGCCGGCAAGCTCCTCGTCCTGGCGGTCCTCCTCTCGGCGATCACCTGGGTGCCTCTCCTCCTCGTCTTCCTCCTCGAGGCGTCGCTCTCCGACGGGAGCTGGCTCCTCGCGAACGCCGGGATCGCGGGTTCCGTCGTCGCGGCGTCGCTCCTCCTCGTCCTCTTCCTCTCCCTCGTTTCGATGGCTCTCTCGGCCTGGGTGAGGAACCGCGCCGTGGCCCGCGCCCTCCTCTTCGCGGTGGTCGTCGTTCCGGCCGCCTTCGGGCGCGCCCTGAACGGGATCCTCGGCGTCGAGTGGGGGCGGCTCCTCGACCTCGGCGCGGCCTGGGGCCGGGTCCTCGACGGGTTCTTCGGGCTCGCCATCCCGACGGGCCTGCCGCTCGGCGGGGCCTGGGCCTCGCTCCTCGTCGTCTCGGCGCTCTCGCTCCTCCTGATCCACCGCAAGCTCCGCGCGTTCGAGGTGGTGCGGTGAGCGGCGCTCTCTCCGGCGACCTCATCGTCTTCGACGAGGTCTCGAAGTTCTACGGCGAGGTGCTCGGGGTCGACCGCGTCACCCTCTCGATCCCTCCCGGGATCACCGGCCTCGTCGGCCCGAACGGCTCGGGGAAGACGACGCTCATGAACCTCGCGACCGGCCTGATCCGGCCGACGCGCGGGGGCGTGAGCGTCCTCGGCCTCCCGCCGTCCGACCCGGAGCGGCTCTTCAGGGTCGTGGGCTACTGCACGGCGTTCGAGGCGTTCCCGCCCGGAGTGACGGGACGAGCGTTCCTGGAAGGGATCCTCTCCCTGCGCGGCGAGGGGGGAGCCGTCGCGCGATCGCGCGCGGCGAGGGCTCTCGAGCGGGTCGGGCTCGTCGACGCGGCGGGCCGCAAGGTCGCCGCCTACAGCAAGGGAATGCGGCAGAGGCTCCGCCTCGCGGCCGCGATCGCCCACGACCCTCGCGTCCTCCTCCTCGACGAGCCGCTCAACGGCCTCGACCCGATGGCCCGTGCCGAGGTCCTCGAGCTCTTCCGCGCTCTCGCCGCGGAAGGGAAGCACGTCGTCGTCTCGAGCCACATCCTCCACGAGGTCGACCTCCTCGCCGACCGCGTCGTCCTCGTGAAGTCGGGCTACGTCGTGGCGGAGGGAGAGGCGCACGGACTCCGCGAGGAGGTGGCCGAGAGGCCGATGCAGGTCCTCGTCCGGTGCGACCGGCCGGGCTTCCTTGCGGCGCGGCTCTTCGAAGAAGGACTCGTCTCGGAGGTCGGGCTCCACGAGGACGGCCTGGGTCTCCTCGCCCGGACGAAGACGCCCGACCGCTTTTTTCTCGCGCTGAACGAAGCGGTTCTCGAAGGAGGTCTCGAGGTCGAGACGGTCACACCGGCCGACGACGACGTCAAGGCGGTCTACCGGTACCTCATCGAAGGAGGGGAGGCGTCGTGAGCCGCGCGGTGCGCCTCCGGCAGCTCCGGGCGGTCTTCGTCCTCGAGCTGCGACGGCTCTTCCGCGGCCGCGACGGCATCGGCGTCCTGCTCTTCGCGGCGGCCCCGTTCCTCCTGACCTCGGTGGTCGTCTTCGTCCGCGGGGAGGCTTTCGCCGCCGGGAGGCTCGAGAGTAACTTCGCCTCCCTCTTCCAGAACCTCGTCCTGCAGGTGACGCTCTTCTTCGGCTGTCTCTTCGCGTTCGGCAACCTCGTCCGCGGCGAGCAGATGGCGAAGACGCTCCACCACCTGCTGCTGGCTCCGGTCCGGCGCGAGGTGATCGTCCTCGGAAAGTACCTGGCGGCCCTGGCTGTGACGTCCGGCCTCTTCGGGGGTTTCTCGGCCCTCTCCTACCTCGTCCTGCTCTCCGGGCAGGGACGGAGCGCGGCCCTCTCCCACCTCGCCTCGGGCGGCGCGGCGCGGCTCCTCGCGTACGTCCTCGTCACGATCCTCGCCTGCGCGGGGTACGGGGCCGTCTTCCTCGTCCTCGGGCAGTGGGCGAAGAGCCCGATCCTCCCCGCTCTCGCCTTCTGGGGGTGGGAGCACCTCAACTTCCTCCTTCCCGAGGTGCTCAAGCGGCTCGGCCTCATCCACTACCTCCTCTCGCTCACCCCGGTCACGGTGCCCGAGGGTTTCCTCGCCGTCATCGGCGAGCCGGTTCCCGCCTGGGCCGCGATTCCCGCGCCGCTCCTCCTGGCGGGAGCGCTCCTGGCGTTCGCGGCCTGGAAGGCGCGGCGGGCGGAGGTCGACTACGGGGTGGAGTGAGGGCGGCGGGCGGGGCATGCGCGGCGCACCGGGCCCGCTCTCGCCTTCTGCCGTCTCATTTTCCGCCCGGAACCGTGAAGCGGATCGACACCTTCCCCTTCCTGGCGCGGAAGTCCCCGTGCGGCCGGCCGGGACTCGTGCGGTAGTTCCCCTCGAGCGAGAAGTTGCCCGCCGAAAGGCGCAGCGAGGTCAGTGCGAGCCGCGACGGCCCGGCGGCGAGCCGCCCCGTCAAATGGAGGTTCTCCAGGTGGAGGAGGTTCGCGGCCCACTTCCCGAGGCCCGGCGGCAGGAGCGCGACGACGGGCCGGGCGTCGCGGAGCTCGCAGGCGAGCTCCGCATCGAGAGAGCCGTCCGCGAGGAAGAGCCGGGCCGCCGTCGTGGAGAACGTCCCGGCCCACGGACGGCCCGGATCGCCCTCGACCGCTACGTTGGAGAGGACGACCTTCGTCCCGGCGAGCGACGCTTCACCCTGATGGAAATCGACCTGCGCCGCGTCGACGTCGACGTGAGCCGAGCCGCGGAACTCGCGTTTCCCCGTTCGGACGGTCACGTCGCGCGTCGTGACCGAAACGTGAACGCTCCCGACGCCGTCCTTCAGACGGATCCGCTCGCGGATCGAACCCGCGCCGCCGGAGAGCCGGGGATCGCCAGAGTCCGGCGAGAGGCAGGCCAGGCCGTCGAGATCGGCCTGCAGCGAAGAGCCGCCCGTCATGATCTTCCAGACGTCGTTCCCCGGCAGGGTCCGCGAGTCGAAGCGCGGGAAGTCGCACCAGACCGCCCCGAGAGTCCGTTCCGCCACCCGCGAGTCGCCGCGCTGCAGCTCGCCCGCGGCGACCTCCAGCCGGGCCGGGCCGACGCGCGCTTCCCGGCCCGGCAGCAGCTCGAAAGCTCCCGCCACGCTCCCCTTGCCGTTCCACTTCCAGGAGTCGATCCAGATCTCCTCGACGCTCGCCACCTCGAGATCGTCGATGACGACCCGCCAGGGGCCAGCCGCGGGTTCCGGTGGAGGGGGAGTCGTCGGAAGGAGCGGCGGATCGGCGTACCCCTCGATGCGGGGGTATCGCGCGAAGCGTGCCGGCGATGCCTCCTGGGGAGTGAGCCGTTCGCGCAGCCGGAATCGGAGAGTTCCCCCCCGAAGGCGCGTCGCGTGGAACCGGCGCCGCAAGAGGTCCCCGAGCGACAGGCGAAGTGTCACGCCCTGGAGCGCGGCCTCGAATTCGATGTTCCGGTCGCGGCTTCGCAGGGTCAGTGAGTCGAACGAGAGGCGCCCGGGAAGCCAGGAGGCCGCGCCCCGGTATTCGACAGCGAGCTCCTGCGGCTTCGCGTTGAGCAGGCGTCGGAGAAGGCTGGTCCGAAGGAGGACGTTCGTCGCGAGAACGACCAGGACCGCGAGGCCGAGGAGGCCCGCGAACCCCAGCCCGGCCAGCCGCCATCCACGCTTCATGGGCGCAGGAGGTGAAACTCGAGACGGGCGGCTCGATGAAGCCGCCCGCCCTGGGTCTTCAAACGACCTGTCTCCCCTGGATCACGCGAACCAGCACGACGATGATGGCGACCACGAGGAGGACGTGGATGAGGCCGCCCAGCGTGTAGGACGAGAGCATTCCGAGAGCCCAGAGAACGAGGAGAACGACGACGATGGTCCACATGGGAGTTCCTCTCCTCCGTCAGCCCACGGAAAGGTGCGGCGGGGACGGAGGCCCGCCGCACCCGAGGTGGATCCTCAGCTGAGGAGGTTGACGACCTTCTTCACACCCTTGGTGGTGCCGATCTTCTTCAGTGCGGCCTTGGCCGTATCGGGCTTGTCGAGCTTGCCGCGCAGGCTGACGACGCCATCGACGGCCTCGACCTCGATCTTCAGGGCGTTCGTGCCGATCTCGCCCAGCAGAATTCCCTTCACCTTGATTTCGAGCGACACGTTCTTCACCGTGGCCTCGCCCGCGGCGACGGCTCCTTCGGCGTCCTTCTGCGTCACCTTGTTCTCTACCTTCTTGACGCCCTTGACCGACAGGGCTACCTGTTCGGCAAGGCCCTTGCTCGCGGCCTTCGCGACCTCGCCCGTCAGGGTCGCCGTCTCGCCGGTGAACGAGACGTTGATCCGAATGGCATCGGTGCCGAGCTTCTCGATGAGCTTCTCCCGGACGCTCAGCGACGTGAGCGCCTCGGATACTTCGATGGATGCCGTGCTGGGCTTTGTTTGTGCGGCCGCGGCGAGAGCCGGCGAGAGCAGCCACGCGAAAGAAAGGGCCGTAAGGGCCACCGGGACCGTCCTGTTCCTCGTCTTCGATTTCACAGAGACCTCCTTTGGTCTACCGGCGGACCCCGCAATCTGCCTGCCAGCGCCGCGGAAGCAGCAGGAGCGTGTTTTCCCGTCAGGCTGGCGGGTGGGAGAGTGAAACAGGGCCAGCACATGGCAACGTTTGCCGTCCCGCTTGAAAGGAGTACAGCCCGGAGTTTCAGGACCCCCGCG
>Ga0315271_10001979_pt1 | contig 12680 bp, 11 predicted proteins | sample C3_top_MG_FD_204664 | JGI IMG/M metagenome (GOLD analysis project Ga0315271, IMG submission 204664) | Sediment microbial communities from Yellowstone Lake, YNP, Wyoming, USA - C3_top | ecosystem: Environmental > Aquatic > Freshwater > Lake > Sediment | place: USA: Wyoming | collected 2017-08-01
GTTCGGCCTGACCCGCTCGCGGGGCCTTACCGCTCCGTCTCCTGGCGGGGCCGGTGCACCGCGGGGTGCACCGGCCACCGCCAGCGGAACGCGAGGCACCAACACCTCTGGGCGAGGCGTGTTTCCGGATGGCACTGTGACTGCCATCAGTAGTCGCGACGAACAGCTGCTCGATTCGCCCGCCGCCACGAGTCCGGCACGGCAGTCCCTGGCGACTGCCGTGCCGGCACTGTTCCTGCTGCTCGTGCTGCTCGGCCCGGCCCGGGTCGATGGCGGCTTTACCGTGTCGTCGTGGGGAGCAGCCACCGTGGCCCTTTCGACGCTCATCCTCGCCGCCGTCCTCTCGCATGAGACACGTGTCGCACGGCTCGAGCTGCTCGCAGCCGGCGCCTTCCTCCTGCTTGCGGGATGGACAGCCCTATCGCTGTTCTGGACAACGAGCGTGCCGCTGACGGTGGACGAGCTCGAGCGTGCGCTCCTCGTGCTCGTCGCCCTCACCGCCGGAGTCGTCGCGGGACGCGGCGAGGCGCGGAGCGCCGCGGTTGCCGCCTTCCTCACGGCAGCAGTCGTGCTCGCCGGATGGTCGCTGCTCGTCGGCATCGACGCGCCCGTCGGCTACGCCAACGCCCTTGCGATCGTCTGCGCCGCAGCGATCGTGCTCACAGTCGGCTGGGCACTAGCGTCCGGCCCCCGCTGGTCCCTCGCCGCTGTCCCGGCCCTACTCGTCATGGGTCTCGCCCTGCTCCGGACAGACAGCCGCGCGGCCTGGGCCGCACTACTTGCCGGCGCCCTCGTCGTCGTCGCGCTCAGGAGCTCACGCCCGGCTTTGGCCACCTTCGGGGTGCTCGGGTTTTCGCTCGGAGCCATTGTGTTGCTCGCGTTCCACGAAAGCGAACAGCGATCGGCCTACTGGCGCACGACTCTCTCAGAGACGGCAAGGCAGCCGCTGCTCGGCTCGGGAGCGGGCACCTGGAGGCAGGTCTGGCTCGAGCACCGACACGCCGACCTCGCGGCACTCAATGCCCACAGCCTCTTCCTCGAAACGCTCTCCGAGCTCGGTCCGGTTGGCCTCGGGCTGCTGGTCGTCGGACTGCTCGTCCCCCTCATAGCAGCAGCGAGGGCGAGACGCGACCCGCTCGTCCAGGCCGCCGCCGGGGCCTACACGACGATCCTCGTGCATCTCGCCGTCGACTGGGACTGGCAGATAACCCTGGTGCTTCTCGGGCTCTTCTTCCTCGGCGGCTTCCTGCTCACCTCCGAGAGCGACGGGAAACCGACGCGGATCGTGCGTGTCCCCCGAGCCACCGCAGGTGTGACGCTCGTGGCCGTCGGCTGCGTGGGAGCATGGCTCTGGGCGGGCGGGCACTTCACGACACGGGCCGCGGCCGAGCTCAGGACGGCCGACTGGCCGGCAGCACTCCGCGACGCACAACGCACAGCGACCCTGCAGCCCTGGTCCGCCAACGCATGGCGGCTCCGGGGCGAAGCCGAGCGAAACAACGACCGGCCCGACCGAGCACTCCAAAGCTTCCGACGCGGCCTCCACCTGGACAGCAACGACGTCGAACTCTGGCGCGCCCTCGCCCGAGTCGCCACGGGGAACGAGCTACACCAGGCCCGATCCAGGATCGCCCAGCTCGACCCCCGCGAGGCGACCCGAACGCCCTGATGAGGAGCGAAAGTCGGAAGATCACTCCGTCGATCTGACGTTTCGGTACCGGAAGGCGACGATGATGGTCGCTACGATCACGACGGCGGCGACGGTGTTCGGGACGATGAGTGCGAGGTTCGTGGCAGCGATTCCGTAGGCGATCCAGAGTAGGAAGCCGACGAAGAGAACGAGGAAGTAGGCGATCGAGACGCCCTGTGAGCTGCGGTGCTCGACGATCTTGCGGATCTGTAGAAGCGGGCCGACGGCCATTGCGATTGCCCAGGTGGCAGCGGTGAGTGCGAGGGCGGACTCCATTGAGCTCCTTCTCGAGGAGAACGACGGGGACACGCCCGGTGCGGGTGTACTCGGGTCGTCGAGACCCGCGGGCAAGAGCACACCGCTGCGAGGGTACCAGCCTAGTGTGCGCCTTCGAGCTGGCCGGTGAGTCGTTCGTGGATCGCTTCGCTGGGCGGGTTCAGCCCCACGATCGTGACGGGGGTGCCGTAGTGGGTTCGGTAGCGCTCGGTGACGGCGTCGAGTGCGGCGACGGCGGTGGCGTCCCAGACGTGGGCTTGTCCGAGGTCAATGATGACCCGGCCGGGGTCGTCGTGGTACTCGAAGGCGTCGATGAACTCCTGGTTGGAGGCGAAGAAGAGCTCGCCGGTGACGGTGTAGGTGACGCTGTCGCCTGTGGCGGAGAGGACTCGGTCGATGTCGATCACGTGTGCGACCTTGCGGGCGAAGAGGGCCATCGCGGTGAGCACGCCGAGGCCGACGCCGATCGCCAGGTTGCCGGTCGCAACGGTGGCGACGACGGTGACGAGGGTTATCAGCGTGTCGGATTTGGGCATCCGGCGGAGCGTGGCGGGCTGGACGCTGTGCCAGTCGAAGGTGGAGACGGAGACGATGATCATCACCGCGACCAGCGCGGCCATCGGGATGCGTCCGACGATGCTCCCGGCGGCGACGACGAGGATCAGGAGGAAGGCCCCGGCCGAGAAGGTGGAGAGCCGGGTGCGGGCGCCGCTGACACGGACGTTGATCATCGTCTGACCGATCATCGCGCAGCCGGCCATCCCGCCGAAGAACCCCGTTACGACGTTGGCGATGCCCTGGCCGCTCGATTCCCGATCCTTGTTCGAGCGTGTGTCCGTGATGTCGTCGACGATCCGCGCGGTCATCAGCGACTCGAGCAGGCCGACCGCCGCAAGCGCGACCGAGTACGGCGCGATGATCTTCAGCGTCTCGAATGAGAACGGCACCGACGGCACTCCCGGGATCGGCAGCGTGTCGGGCAGGCTGCCCTCACCGGCCACGTTCGGAACGTCGATCTGACCCGTCACGACCAGCACCGTCAGGACGACGATCGCGACGAGCGGCGCCGGCACGACCTTCGTGATCCGCGGCACGCCGAGGATCAGCGCCAGACCTGCGACCACGAGCACCGCTCCCGCGACTCCGCCCTTGCGTAGCTGGGGCACTTGCGCGAGGAAGATCAGGATCGCGAGGGCGTTCACGAACCCGACGGTCACCGGGCGCGGAACGAACCGCATCAGGCGTGCGATTCCCAGAACGCCGAGAAGGATCTGGATCGCGCCGGCGAGGATCGTCGCCGCGAGCAGGTATTCGAGCCCGTAATCCTTGACGAGCGACACAACGACGAGAGCCATCGCCCCGGTCGCAGCAGAGATCATCGCGGGCCGGCCACCTGCGATAGCGATCGTGACCGCCATCGTGAACGACGCATACAGGCCAACCCGAGGGTCGACGCCCGCGACGATCGAGAACGAAATCGCCTCAGGGATCAGCGCCAGCGCCACGACCAGGCCGGCCAGCAACTCGATACGGAGCAGCGGTAACGGAGCGCTCAGCGAAGGAATCCGCGAGCGCAAAGACGACCTCGACCTCAACCGACGAGCGCTCTTCGCTGTGGGTCAGATGTCGCTTGGATGGCGGCGTTGGTGGCAGGAACCTGAATGAGATCTATGACAGCCACTGATCTCTAACGTAGCGGCAGGGTTGGTTCTCATGCTGCAGTTTCGCCTGCCGACACGCTTGAACGCACTCGGGCCGTCGTGCCGATGTTCCGCAGGCGTACGTGAGCGGTCCGTCCGTGTCAGTGAGCCGTGCACGGCGGTTTCACGAACGCCGTCAGCACAGCAACCAGCAGCGTGACCGCGGCACTGAGCAGCAGGATCGGGGTGTACGACCCGAAGGTGTCGTTGCCGAGCGAGAGCAGCAGCGGCCCGGTTGCGGAGGCGCCGACCATGATGCTCGCTGCGATCCCCATGATCGACGCGATGTGGGTGGTTCCGAACCAGCGAGGGTAGGTTGCGGAGCTGATCGCGCGGATTTGCCCCATGCCGATGCCGAGGACAAGGCCGTAGAGCAGGGCGACAGGTCCCGGGCTGACGACGGTGGCGAGCAGGAGTGCGGCGGCGAGTGTGCAGCCGGCGATCGGGAGCAGGATTCGGGCCGAGACGCGGTCGCTGAGCCAGCCGAACGCGAAGCCGGCGGCGACGGTGCCGAGCACCTGCGGCAGGAAGACGGCGGCCGCCTCGACCCGGCTCAGCCCCTGTGCGGTCAGGATCGAGAACTGCTGGAACATGAGGCCCGTGCCGAGGCTGGCGCTGAGCGCTGAGATCGACGCGACAGCCCAGAAGCTCGGCGTCCGAACGGCGTCGCGGGCGGTCAGGGAAGGGCGAGCCCGGTGACCCACAGCGGCTGCCGGCTCGGTTCTACCGTCAGGTTGCTGGCCGATGTCGGACGGTCGGTCGACGATCGCAAAGAGCGCGATCGGGATCACCGTCACCCAGATAGCGATGCCGGCCACGACCCACGCAGCTCGCCAGCCGACGGCGTCGATCACGCCCGTGAGCACGATCGGTGCGATCGCCATCATCCCAGCAGAGAGGGTCATCGAGAGGCCGATCGCGAGCCCACGCCGGCGGTTGAACCAGAGTGCGATCCCGGTTTGCCCGGTCAGGCTGAGGGCCCCCTGGCCGAGCATGCGAATGCCGACGAACGCGAGAGCGAGCGTCACGATTCCCTGCACGGCGCCGGTCGCGATCAGCGCGGCGCCGAACGCCGCGCCGATCACGAGCATCGCCCGGCTGATCCCTGTCCGGTCGATCCAGCGGCCGATCGACGGCAACGCGAACGCTCCCGTGATCGTCCCGACGAGGTAGGCGGCGGAGACGGCCGAGCGGGAGAGCCCGAGACCGCTGATGAAATGATCGATGAAGACGGACACGCCGACCGTCTGCCCCGGCGCGGTCAGCCCGAGCGCCAACGTGCACCAGACGAGCATCCACCAGCCGCGGAAGCGTGGCACCGTCCGAACTGGGGCGAGCGTCCTCGCAGCCTCCGTCGTGGTCACGTCGCGATCCCCGATCCGGGCCAGTAGCCGCGCGCCTGGGTTCTGTCTGGGGCTCGTCGTTCCGCTCGCATCTCTTTCCTTCGCTTCCCGTCGATCGGAATCTCTAACGTAACGGTAGAGTTGATTGTCAGGATGCATTGGCGGTTACCGGCGGCCGAAGGCCCGCTTGGAGGAGGGGTATGACGGACAGCGACACCCTGCGTGTGTTGCCTCTCGGTGGTCTGGGTGAGATCGGCAAGAACATGACCGTTCTGGAGTACGGCGGCCGGATGCTGATGGTGGACGCCGGCCTTCGTTTTCCGACCCCGGAGATGCACGGCATCGACCTCGTGTTGCCGGACTTCACCTACGTGCTCGAGAACGCCGACCGGCTCGATGGCATCGTCATCACGCACGGCCACGAAGATCACCTCGGCGCGTTGCCCTGGGTTCTGCGTGAGCTCGATCCCGCCGATCGGCCACCCGTGTTTGGCCGCAGGCTGACGATGGCGATGGCGCAGTCGAAGCTCGACGAGCACAAGCTGCGCGACATTCAGGTCAACACGCTCGACCCGGGTCAGGTCGTGACCATCGGCCCGTTCACGGTCGAGCTGATCCACCTGACGCACTCGATCCCGGACGCCGCCGGAGTTCTCGTGACAACCCCGCTCGGCAACATGCTCGTGACCGGCGACTACCGCTTCGACCAGAGCCCCGTGGACGGACGACCGGCAGACTTCGACCGGCTGGCACGGCTTGGGAAAGACGGGTTGCTGCTTCTCTGCGGTGACTCCACGAACGCCGACCGCGACGGGTTCGCGCCCTCTGAGTCGGCGGTCGGCCCCGCCCTCTACGACGTGTTCGCCCGCTGCGAGGGCCGGATCGTCGTGACGAGCTTCGCCTCGAACATCCACCGCGTCGCCCAGGTGGTGAACGCCGCCGACGACCTGGGGCGCAAGGTCGCGCTCGTCGGTCGCTCGATGATCAAGAACATGAAAATCGGTCGTTCGCTCGGTCACATTTCGATCTCGGACGAAACCCTGATCCAGCCAAAGCAGATCGACGACTATCCCGACGACGAGATCGTGATCGTGTCGACGGGCTCGCAGGGAGAGCCGCTCTCGGCGCTGCGGCGGATGGCCTACGGCGAACACCAAGCTGTGACTCTCCATGCTGGCGACACTGTCGTGTTCTCCGCCACGTCCGTTCCCGGCAACGAACGGGCGGTGAACGACACGATCGACCGCCTCTATCAGCTCGGCTGCGAGGTCGTCACCGCCGCTCAGGCGCCGGTGCACACCTCCGGGCACGGCCACCGCGAAGAGCTGAAGCTGATGCTCAACCTGACCCGGCCCCGCTACCTGATGCCGTTCCACGGCGACTTCAAGCGCATCCACCTGCACGCCCAGCTGGGAGCGGCCGTCGGCATCAGCGCCGACCGGATCTTCCGGGGCGAGAACGGGCTGCCACTCGAGATCGATGCAAATGGCGCCCGGTTCGGCAAGAAGGTTCAAGCAGGGATGGTGTTCGTGGACGGCCTCGGCGTCGGCGACCCCGGAGACGCTGCCCTACACGACCGCCGCGCGCTCTCGCGCGACGGAATCGTGTTCGTCGTCGCGATCGTCTCCGAAGAGGAGGATGAGATCGTTTCCTCGTCCGAGGTGGTCCTGCGCGGAGTCCCAGCCGTCGACGGCGTCGAAAGCCTCACCGAGCAGCTCCGAGACGCGGTCGAACGCACACTTGACCGGGCGATCGGCGAGCAGATCCACGATCCGGATCTGCTCCAACAGCTCGTCCACGACGACCTCGCCAAGCTCCTCTTCAAACTGACAAAACGCCGGCCGATGATCGTGCCGGTCATCGTCGAGGTCTGAAGTGGGCGTCGATCGAGAGAGCCTGTTTCAGATCGGCGAGGTCACCGAGCGCGTCGGCCTCAGCCTCCGCACGGTGCGCTACTACGAGGAGGTCGGCCTCGTCGATCCCTCGGCCCGAACCGAGGGCGGCTTCCGGCTCTACTCAGAAGCGGACGTGCAGCGGCTTCTGCTGATCAAGAGCATGAAAGCATTCGATCTGAAGCTGGACGAGATGGGCGCCCTGCTCGAAGTGCTCGATCGAAGCGCCGTCGCGGAAACGCTCGCGGCGGCGGAGCTCGACCGGGTGGAATCCGCGCTTGAAGAGTATGTCGCGCAAGCGGCCAGGCTCCTCGAGAAGCGCAAACGCGAACTCGACGACGCCGAGGTACTACGAACTCTGATGCTTGAGCGGGTCAGCGGGTGCAAGGCGGCCCGAAAGGACTCCACATGAGCGCCGAGAACCTGTCCGAGGGGGACGACCTTCCCGAGCGAACCCGGCTCGAGCTGATCGACGAGGTACGCACGACCTGGCAGTTCTACCGCGCCGTCGTCCGGAGACCTACGCCGAGATGACCGCTCTGTGAACGATCCTGTCGGCATGGCCCCTCCCCCTCCGATCGAAGAGCAAGTGCCGACCTCGCGAGGGAGCATCAGCCTGGCCACGAAGCGTCGGATGATTCTTTTCGCGGGTCGCTCCTCACCCGGGCTCGCGGCGAGGATCGCCGAAAACCTGGAAGTCGAGCTCGGCGGCGTCGACATGGAGCAGTTCGAGAACGGGTCCAGAGCATGCCGCTACGAAGAGTCCGTCCGAGGCGCCGACGTCTTCATCGTGCAGACCGCCACCCCACCTCTCGACGAGCATCTGATCGAGCTGCTCGTGATGATCAACGCCGCCAGGCTTGCCTCGGCAAAACGGGTCATCGCAGTGATCCCCCGCTTCTTCTACGCCGGCTATGACCGCAAGTCACGCCCGCGCGAGCCGGTGACGGCGCGCCTCGTTGCCGCGATGCTCGAATGTGCCGGAGCCACAAGAGTGCTGACGATGGATCTGCACGCCGGCCAGGTACAGGGCTTCTTCACGATCCCGGTCGACCACATGACGGCGCTACCGCTTCTCGCCGAGCACTTCCGGGAACGCTGCGCCGACGATGAGGTCGTCGTCGTGTCCCCCGATACCGGGCGGACGAAGCTCGCCGGGCGCTTCGCAGACATGCTCGGCGCACCGCTCGTCGTGCTGAACCGCGACAGCCAATCGGCCCGCGCCGCCGGCAAGCCATCCGTCATCGGCGCGGTCGAAGGCAAGGCAGCCATCCTCCTCGACGACATCATCGACAGCGGCGAGACCCTCATCACGGGCGCTGCCGCGTTGCGAGACGCCGGCGCCTCCCGCGTCTTCGCCGGGGCTACCCACGGCGTCTTCAGCGGCGACGCGACCGCCCGCCTCGCGGCGAGCGAGCTCGAAACGATCGTGATCACAGACACCGTCCCGCAGCCGCGCCGCGTCGGAAAGATCGAAACGCTGACGGCAGCCGAAGTTCTTGCCCACAGCATCAAGAACGTCTTCACCGATGCATCCGTCTCCGCGATCTTCAGCGGGGCAAACGAGCTCTTCTAGCAGCCTGGGCGGTGCCGCCCGAAGCTGTGCGCGTCTCCGGGAGCGCTGGGCGCGAACCCTCGTTCGCGGCCCGGCATCGCCTCCCCCGTTTCGGGGGATCGCCGGGACGATGATCAGCCGACGACAGGGCCATGACTGCCGTGTCACTTATTAGCCGGACTTGCCGAACCGAGCACGAAGGGCGGCGTGGAAATACGCCACGGTTCGCTCAGAGTGATGCGCTCAGCCCCGCGGCTTGGGTTCGGTACTTCCCGTCGATGGCGGACGTCCTTCAGGCAGGGGCAGGTTCAACCTCCCCCACTCTGCGACGTGATCTCGATCCCAGATCGGGCCTGCGGCGAGCCGTTCAAGCGGCTCCGGAAAGTCTTCTCGGGCGACATATCGAACCGCCGTGCGCTTGCTCACGCCGAGAATTTCGGCGACCTCGGCCAAACCGGCGAGGAAGCGCGCCATGCGGAGACCCTAGACCGACCGACGAAACCTTGTCGGGAGAGGGAGTTGACTTAAAGATAAACATGGCTACGTTAACGCCAAGTTATGGATGCCCCTCACAGCACTCCTCTGTCCTCTGGGTCGCCTCGACCGGATCGTTTCAAGGATCGGCACCTCGCAACCGTCGACGAGTGGCGGGGTGGATGTGTCTACTGCGGGGCACCAGAAAGTCGACAGACGCTTCCCGGCAGCAACGGCCTGGTCGTGCTGCCTCTCTGCTCGAAGCACGTGCGCTGGGCTATGGCCGCTCGCAGGGAGAGGATGGGGAAGCAGTCGCGCACTTTGAAGAGGCTCGTCCTTGCCTGGTGTCGCTTGAAGGGCGGCGACCAAGAGGCGGCGCACGAATGGTTGGGCTTTTGATGGAGATCTTGGCAACTGAAGCCTTCCCGGCATCTGACGAAACCGCCATTCGTTCGCTGTTCGCCGGTGCTCGGGAGCTCTCACCCGCGGCCAGCCAGGAACTAGCTCGGCGCATAACGGAGTTCGTCCTGCTCGAGTGTCAGATCGACACCCACGACCTCGACTCGGTCGGCCGAGACAGATTCGTCGGCGCTGTGAGATCAGTGGCCGAGATGCTCGGTGACGTTCCAACGACCACCTCGTACGAGCGCGAGTACAAGCGCCGCCGAGAGCTTGGGGACACGTCCTTACCGAGCGTGAGCGCAGTGGTTAAGCACTTTGGTAGCTGGCCTATGGCCCTCGCCCAGTCCGGCCTCGCGCCGACACCGCCACCGAGACCGATCGAGCGACTCCGCAAGCGTCGCGGCCGACACGTGCCTGGCTATCCGTCGACGCGGATGATCGAATGCCTACAGGCCTGCGCCCGCGACCTCGGCCGGCCCCCGGCAATGCGCGAGTACACCGTCTGGCGAGACGACATGCTCGACGGACGACGAGGAGCCCGTCCCCCGGGGAGCGACATCCCCCACGCGAACACGATCATGCGGAGGTACGGCGGCTGGCTTCCTGCACTGGTCGAGGCCGGCTTCGACGCGGCTCTCTGCACCCGCCGGGAGACGAGGTCATTCAGCAATGTGTGAGAGCAATAGGTTCGTTAATCGAAACGGCATTTCTTCTCGCCTGGTCCATGCATTGTCGCCCAACTCATGGCGACCGGAAGACCAAAGGGCTCAACGAACGGCGGACGGATCAACGGTCCTGATGTCCAAAAGTGCCGTGAGCTCATGGCGAGGATGAGCGTCGAGGAGCTGGCAGTCGTCCGTCACCTTGCCGGCGAGCAGATCGGCACACTCGAAACGGACTGGGCGCTTGGCGACATGCGAATGCGCATCTTCCTCGCACTCAGCGAGGTCGACTTACTGGTGCGCGAGGAAGGTGGTTGTGGTCCGATCACGGTCACGCAGTACAAGCGGCTCCGGCCCGCGTGGGCTCCTCACCCGCAACAGATCTACTCGGCCGGCTACACAAGCTGGAAGCATGCTCTCGCGGACAACGGATTGCTCGGCGGCTCACAGCCGCAGTATCACCTCGCCGTTGTGGACGGGCGTCCAAAGGGCGGCGGCGCAAGCTGGACGGTCGACGACTGCGTTCACTGCCTCGCGAAGTGCATTGACGCAATGCTTGGTCGCACGCCGAGTCGGTCGGCGTACGACGAGTTCCGTCGTCAGCACGGAACCCGGATGCCGGACTCGAACACGATCGTCGGCAAGAAGAACAAGGGCGGCTCCCAGCGCAGCTGGAACGGCATGTGCGACCTGGCGGTTGCGCACATCCTCGAAAGCGGCCCAGGCATCTATCCACGGGCGTACGTGTTCCTCTCGAGGGTCACTGCGCTGGAGGAGACCGCGTAGTGGCGCGCGTGCAGGCATGGATGCAGGCTCCGGTGCGCTCGTACGAAGGACTCACGGACCGAGTATTCCTCAAGGAGTCCGTAGGGAGCCAGGAAGCCGCGGTGCTTCGATACTGGGCGAGGATGGGCGAAGCCCGGAACTGGCTGGACACCATGAAGACCGCGGAAGGTCAACTGTATGGTGGCTGTCCGCTGAAGTTCGCCAAGTCCGGCCTGTTGATGTTCCACGTCGTGGCCCTCGTGCTGAACAAGCACATCACTGAGGCGTTCACGCTCGTCCAAGAGTCACCCGCCTTGAGACGTGCGGCTGGGTATCCAGCGCCTTCCCAGGAGACGCTTGCGGCCCTCGCGACCGCCAAGAAGGCCGACGAGGTCAAGGAGACCGACTTCCCCGCGCGCCAAACGGTTGTTGACTTCTTCCGCTGGCTCGAACGATGGGGCGGCGAAGACCAGCACGACGATGCGACCGGCGACACAAACCGAGTCGTCAGCCTCGAAGTGCTCGAGGAACTCGCCTACACACAGCTTCCGTTCGAGGCACATCGCCGGTTCGGCGTCTCACTCGACCGCGGAGCAGTCGACTCGACGAGGATCAAGAGCTCGCGTCGGCACGCGAACGGTGCCAGAGGTGACACGGAAGCTGTTCACATGGGTCGCCGCAAGGGTCGCGCGGAGAACAACTTGTTCGGACGCTTCAAGGTCTCCGTCGTCGCGAGCGACGCCCCGCTCGTGGTCGACTCCGCTATTACGACCGCGGCGGAGACGACGTACGTTGCCGAGACGACGATCGACCGGCTCGCGGCCCGCTCCGAGCGGATGAAGGAGCTCGCAGCAGCGGAGGGCATCAGTGGATTCTCAGGTCTCGACGGACTGCTGGTCGTAGGCGACTCTGGCTTCCACAACCATCGAGTCCTGACCAAGCTCTACGAGAAGGGAATGCTCGGGGCGTTCCGCCTTCCGGATTCGATGAAACGGGAGGTGAAAGGGACGCGGCGCGTCTCGAGGAAACTTGACAACGGCCAGATCATCGAGCTCACACTCGACTTCTGTAGCGACACGACGCATTTCTGCCCGTGTGACGCTGGCAAGCACGCTCACGAGCGGGTGCCGATGACGCAACTCGCAGGAAGGATGGGGAAGAATCCCTTCGTCTACGTTCAATGCCAGAGTCCCACCTGTGCTTTCTCGGCCCACAAGTTCTACGTCCCATTCCGAAAGGCCGATATCGCTTACGCCGACGGCCGCGTCGAACAGGGGGCGATCGACTACACCGCGGTGACTCCGATCTGGCGTGCTCTTAAGGACATCGAGCTTGCTATCTGGAAGGGGTGCCAGGCGATCGAGCACTATCACTCCCAACTGCTCGCCAAGCACGGCCTCGGCATCACCGACTCTAAGGGACGCCGCGTCTTCGCCGGCGATCTCCGACATCGATGGTTCTACCTCCTCGGAGACATCATCTGGAACCTCACGATCCTCTTCAACCTCGAGGACGGTAGGACGCTCAAGGACCTTGACCGAGACGAAGCGTGGGGGAAGATGCAGCGGAACCGAGGCAAGCTGGATCGGCTCACCAAGAGAATCGCTGAGGACGTAGGTCAGGGTGCTGGCAGCACAGAGCCTGCTTCGGAAACGGGGAAGAAGCCTCCGAACTACGCCTGGTTCCAATGGCGCTGGGGCAAAGACACCTCAGCGCGGACCTCTACCGCTTAGCTCACCTCCACTCGGATCGATGCTGGTCCCGGATCGGCCGCCCGAGCTCAGAAGTCGAGCGGCCTGGGCAGATCATGGCCGCGGAGCTCCACCTAACTCTCAGAAGGCTTCCCGAAGCCGATTTCTAGAAATTTGCGAGCGTTCTTGGCATCGGATTTGGCAGGGGCCCAGTGGGAAGAACTCTGGTG
>Ga0315271_10001980_pt1 | contig 12678 bp, 11 predicted proteins | sample C3_top_MG_FD_204664 | JGI IMG/M metagenome (GOLD analysis project Ga0315271, IMG submission 204664) | Sediment microbial communities from Yellowstone Lake, YNP, Wyoming, USA - C3_top | ecosystem: Environmental > Aquatic > Freshwater > Lake > Sediment | place: USA: Wyoming | collected 2017-08-01
CTGGGTCTGGTTATTTCCACGCTGGCCAGCACCCAGTTCCAGGCCATGCAGCTCGGATTTTTCACCATGCTGCCCTCAATCCTGCTGTCGGGCTTTGCCTTCCCTTTTGAGGGTAGCCCGAAGGTTGTGCAATATTTTGCCCAGGTGCTGCCCTTGACGCACTTCGTGGAGGTCCTGCGCGGCGTTATCGTGCGGGGCGCCACGCTCGCCAGTCTCTGGCAGCCGCTGGCGAAGTTATCGGTGTTCCTGGTGCTGGCGGTGGCGCTGGCGGCGACCCGGTTTCACAAGCGTCTGGACTAGGCCGTGGGTACCGGGTTTGCCGCCTTGCGGGAAGGGCAGGCGGCCAGTAGAGTGCTGGCGTTTTTGCAGCCAGTAGTGCCTTGCCGATGAGCTCCCCTGACCCTGACTCCTGGGTCGTTCATAAATTTGGTGGTTCCAGTGTCGCGGACGCAGCCTGCTTCGCCCGCGTGGCCGCTATTGTCGAATCGCAACCGGGTCGCCGGCTGGCGGTGGTGCTGTCCGCCTGCAAGGGCGTGACCGACGCGCTGCTGCAGTTGGTGAACTCGGCCGAGCGACAGGATGAAAGCTGGCGTGCGGCGCTCCAGGCGCTGCGTGAGCGCCATGCCACGATCGCCGCAGCGCTGCTGCCCGCGGCTCTCGTCCAGGAGTATCTGGCTGAGTTTGATCGCGACGCGGCTGATCTGGACAGCGTGCTGCGCACGACCCAGGTCATGCGTACCGGTGGCCTGCACGTGCGCGACAGAGTGTCCGGGTACGGCGAAATCTGGTCGACGCGCCTGTTCTGGCGCTATCTGCAGCAGCGCGGCCAGCGGCGTGAGATTCACTGGGTCGATGCGCGTACCTGCGTGGTCGCCGAATGGGGTCCGCTGGGCCCGGGCATCCAGTGGCCGGTGTCGAGCGAACGCCTGCAGAAGCTGCTGCCGCCCGCTGCGGCCACGCTGATCGTTACCGGCTACATCGCCAGCGACGCGGCTGGAATCCAGACCACGCTCGGCCGTAACGGCAGTGATTTTTCCGCATCGATTTTCGGTGCCTTGCTGGCGGCCGCCGAGATCCACATCTGGACCGACGTCGATGGCGTGCTCTCGGCCGATCCGCGCCGGGTACCCGATGCACGGGTGATCAGCGCGCTCTCCTACAACGAGGCGATGGAGCTGGCCTACTTCGGCGCCAAGGTGATTCATCCGCAGACCATGGCGCCGGCCGTAGGGCGTGGCATTCCGATCTGGATCCGCAATACCTTTGCGCCGGAGAAGCCCGGCACGCTGATCTGCGCACATCCGAATTCTGATCAGCCGGTCAAGGGCATCACCAGCATCGATGAGGTGGCGCTGGTGAACATTGAGGGCGCCGGCATGATCGGCGTGCCCGGTACCGCGCATCGCCTGTTCGGCGCACTGCGTGAAGAAGATATCTCGGTGATCCTGATCTCGCAGGGCAGTTCCGAGCATTCCATCTGCTGCGCCATTCCGGCCAGCCAGGCGGCGCGCGCCACCCGAGTGCTGGAACGGGCGTTTGCACGCGAGCTGGCCGATGGGCAGATTCAGAGTGTTGAAGTCACTGGCGAGCTGGCCATACTCGCGGTGGTTGGCGATGGCATGGCTGGCATGCCGGGTGTCGCGGGTAAAGTGTTCAATGCCCTCGGCACCGCCAACGTCAATGTACGCGCCATTGCCCAGGGTGCTTCAGAGCGTAACATCTCAGTGGTGGTCGCCGGCAAAGACGCGACGCGCGCGCTGCGCGCCGTGCATGCGGGCTTTTATCTCTCGCCGCATACGCTCTCGATCGGCATCATTGGCCCAGGCTCGGTCGGCCAGGTGCTGCTCGATCAGCTGGCCAGCCAGCGCGTGCGGCTGGCCCGTGAATTCAATGTCGACCTGCGCGTGCGCGGCATCATGAGTTCCAAACGCATGACGCTGCCGCCGGCCGGCATCGAGCTCGATCGCTGGCGCGAGCAGCTGCAGCAGCTAAGCGAAGTGGCCGACTACGAGCGTTTTCTGGCGCATGTCAAAGTCGACTATCTGCCGCACACGGTCATCATCGATTGCACCGCCAACGAGTCGGTGGCGCGCCGCTATCACGACTGGCTGGCGGCCGGTGTCCATGTCATCACGCCGAACAAGAAGGCCAACAGCGGCGATCTGGGTTTTTATCGCAGCCTGCAGGCCGCGCGGCGCGCGAGCGGCGCGCACTATCTCTACGAAGCCACGGTCGGCGCCGGCCTGCCGGTGATTCAGACGCTGCGCGATCTGCGTGAAACGGGCGATGAGATCAGCTGTATTGAAGGTATTTTCTCCGGGACGCTGGCGTATCTGTTCAATGTGTACGACGGCAGCACGCCGTTCTCGGCTATCGTGCGCGATGCCAAGCAACGTGGCTACACCGAGCCCGATCCGCGTGATGATCTGTCCGGCACCGATGTGGTGCGCAAACTCATCATTCTCGGTCGCGAGATGGGCCTCGGACTCGAGATGAGCGACGTACGCGTGGAAAGCCTGGTGCCAGCCGGTCTCGAGAGCGGTAGCAGTGAGGCCTTCCTCGAACAGCTGCCACGTTACGATGCCGATATGCGCAAGCGCTACGAAGCGGCCAAGGCACGCGGGCGTGTGTTGCGCTATGTTGGGCGCGTTACTGCCGCGGGCGAGGCTACCGTCGGTCTCATGGAACTCGATATGCACCACGCCTTCGCCAATATCGCCCTGACCGACAATGTTGTGCGATATACAACATCACGTTACTGCGATAACCCTTTGATTGTTCAGGGGCCTGGAGCCGGGCCGGCTGTCACGGCAGGTGGCGTGTTCGCCGACCTGCTGCGCCTTGCCACATTTCTGGGGGCACGCCTGTGAACGATGCGCGCACTGTGGCGAGCGCTTTCGCACCGGCCTCGGTCGGCAATGTGGCGATCGGCTTCGACATACTCGGTTTCTCCGTCAGTGCCATCGGCGATCGCGCCACGGTGCGACGTTGCGACGATCCGGGCGTGCGCATCAGGGCCATTCGCGGTGTGGTCGCCGACCTGCCGATGGAAGCGGCCAAGAACACGGCCGGGCGCGCTTTGCAGGCGATGCGCGACGCCCTCGCGCTGCCCTTTGGCCTGGAGCTCGAACTCGACAAGGGCATACCGCTGGCTTCGGGTCTGGGCGGCTCTGCGGCCTCGGCGGTTGCGGCCGTGGTGGCGGCCAACGCGCTGTTGCCCACGCCCTGCAGCAAGCTCGAACTTCTCAAGTTCGCCATGCTGGGTGAAGCCGTCGCCAGTGGCTCGATGCACGTCGATAACATCGCGCCGTCCCTGTATGGCGGCCTGGTGCTCACCGTGGGCATCGATCAGCCGCGCGTCAAGCAGATTCCGGTGCCCGCTGCGGTGCGCGCCGTGGTCGTGCATCCGCATATGTTTCTCTCGACCCGCCAGGCGCGCGCCATACTCAAGGGCAGCGTTGCCATGAAAGATTTTGTCTGGCAGACGGCGAATCTTGCCGGCTTTATTTCCGGTTGCTACACGGATGACATCGACATGCTGCGCGAGTCGTTTGAAGACGTGGTCATCGAACCGCAACGCGCGGCGCTGATTCCCGGCTTCGCCGAGGTGCGCCGGGCCGCCATTTCAGCCGGCGCGCTGGGCTGTTCAATTTCGGGCGCCGGGCCGACATTATTCGCCTGGTGCCTGGCGAGCCATGCACTCGCGGTGCGCGAGGCCATGGTGGTCGAGTTTTCGCATCACGGCCTGGCAAGCGATCACTGGACCACGCCGATCGATGCGCTCGGCGCACGGGTGCTCGACTGATGCGGTTTGTCAGCACGCGCGGGAGCGGGCAGGTTTCGCTGAGCACCGCAATCAGCCAGGGCCTGGCCGCCGATGGTGGCCTGTTTGTGCCCACCGTCTGGCCGGCAACGCCGGCGCTGGCGCTGACGGGCACTGAGCCGCTCGCTACGGTGGCCGAAAAATTTCTCGCGCCGTTTGCCAGCGGCGATGCTCTGGCCGACGAACTGCCCGCCGTCTGCGCTGAAGCCTTCAATTTTCCGGCGCCGCTGCTGCCGCTGCCCGAGGTGTCCAGGCTCTCGGTGCTCGAGCTGTTCCACGGGCCCACTGCGGCCTTCAAGGATTTTGGCGCACGCTTTCTGGCGGCCACGCTCACGCGTCTGCGCGTCGGCGCGTCGCGGCCACTGCGTATGCTGGTGGCGACCTCGGGTGATACCGGCGGCGCTGTGGCCGCAGCCTTCTATCGGCGCGCCGGCATCCAGGTCACGGTGCTGTTCCCCAAAGGGCTGGTGTCGCCCACACAGCAGCAGCAACTGACCTGCTGGGGCGAGAACGTACAGAGCTTTGCGGTGCGTGGCACATTCGATGATTGCCAGTCGCTGGTGAAGCAGGCGTTTCTCGATAGCAGCCTGCGCGCCGAGTTTGATCTGTCGTCGGCCAACAGCATCAACCTCGGCCGGCTGCTGCCGCAGGCCGTGTACTACCTGGCCACGAGCCTTGCGGTCCGACGGCAGACCGGCAAGCCGGCGTCGTTTGTCATTCCCAGTGGCAATCTGGGCAACTCCACTGCCTGTGTGTGGGCGCGGCGTCTGGGCGCGCCGATCAATGAAATCGTGCTGGCTCACAATGCCAATCGCACGCTGCCCGACTATCTGGCCGAGGGCGTACTGCGGCTGCGCCCCAGCGTGCCGACGATCGCTTCCGCCATGGACGTGGGCAGCCCCAGCAATCTCGAACGCCTGAGCGCGCTCTATCCGGACGCCGCGGCGCTGGGCGCGGCGGTCAGCGCGGTCTCGGTCGATGACAATGCCATTCGCGCCCGCATTCGTGCCGACCATGATCGCTACGGGGTGATCTGGTGTCCGCATACCGCCACGGCCGCCGAGGCCTGGGCGCAGCTGCCCGCCGCACGGCGCGAGCGCGGCCCCTGGGTGATGGTGGCCACGGCGCACCCGGCCAAATTCCGCGAGATTGTCGAGCCCCTGATCGGCCGGCCGGTGCCGGTGCCGGTGAATCTGGCGCGCCTGTTCGAGCGTCCCTCGCAGTTTTCCGAACTTGATCCCACGCTCGCAAGCCTGCGCGCGCGTCTGCAGGCAGCGGCATGATCAGCCTGCCGCAACTGGATACCCAGACGCTGTTGAGCATAGGCGCGGCCGTGCTGCTGATCGTCGCGCTGTTGTTCTTCTGGGGCTGGTACCGGCGCCGGCGCGCGCGCGCCGCGCAGCTGGCGGCTGTGGTCGGCAGCGCTTTTGAATATCAGCGTGACATTCTGGCGCCAGACGGCCAGGGCGGCTGGATGCACATTGATTTTCTGCTGCTCACCGCGCGTGGCTGCGTGGTCATCGATCTGCGTAACGTTGCTGGCAATATTTTTGGCGGCGATCAGATGAACGACTGGACCGTCATGCACCGTGAGCAACGCTACACTTTCGTTAACCCGCAGACGGGTATGTATGATCGCATCGCCGCGGTGCGGGCGCTGGTCAACGAACTGCCCGTGGATGGCCGCGTGATCTTTACGCCGCGCGGGCAATTCCCCAAGGGTCTGCCGCGCTATACCCTGATGCTGGGCTCCCTGGTCTCCGAATTTCCGCGCGTCGACTCGCAGTCTGCCGAGCAATTGCAGCCGCAATGGCGCGAGGACTGGCAGCGGCTGACGGCCGCCTGCAAGCCCAGCAGCCTGGTGGAGCCGAAGCGGGCGATTTAGCCTATCATGATGCTCCCTGAGGCACGAGCCACCGCGCCGTCGCCTCGCAACCCGCAGGAGTGACACTCATGTCCAAGAAGAACAAAGACTCTGGCGTTTATCGCGTCACCGAAGTCATCGGTACCAGCAAGGCGTCATGGGAGGCCGCGGCGAAAAACGCCGTCGAGACCGCAGCCAGGACGCTGCGCGACCTGCGGGTAGGCGAGGTCACCAAGCTCGATATGAAAATCGAGTCCGGCAAGGTTGTCGCCTACCGGGCACGGGTTTCCCTGTCGTTCAAGTACGGTAGCTGATCAGCCCTCGGCAGCCGGACTGGCGTGCATGGAAACCGTAAAATTCACGCGGATGAAAGATGGCGACCGCGAGGACTACGCCTTTCTCAGGCGCCATGAGATCGAGTACGAAGCCGGTACCGCCGAACGTCTGTTGGCGGCCCTGGCCGGCCTCGACAGCTCGCTTACGGGTTACCAGGTCACGCGGCTCGCTCATTCATTGCAGGCCGCGACGCGAGCCTGGGCTTGCGGGGCTGATGTCGATTGGGTGGTGGCCGCGCTGCTGCATGATATCGGCGACGTTTACGCGCCCTGCAATCACGGTGAGTATGCCGCGGCAATCATCCGCCCCTATGTGCGCGAGCAATGCACCTGGGTGGTGAAAACGCATGGCGCTTTTCAGATGCTCTACTATGCCGGGCATGTTGGCGGCGATCCGAACGCGCGCGAAGCATTTCGGGGCAATCCCTATTTTGATGACTGCGCTGAATTCTGCGAGCAGTGGGATCAGAACAGTTTTGATCCCGACTACGCAGTCAAGCCGCTGGAGTTCTTCGCACCCATGGTGAGGGAGGTCTTCGCGCGGCCAGCCTTCGACCCCGCTGTGATCAGGCCGGGGGCGCGGGTGCCGCTATCCGGCGGCGCGCGGCCTTGAGCATCTGCACGGCCGCATAGAGCACCACGATCAGCACCAGCCACCGCAGCCAGATGATCGGCAGCGACTTGACGACATAGGCGGCCACCAGCACGCCGGGAATCCCACCGAGCGCCAGCCCCAGGGCAGCCGTGAAGTTGTAGCGACCGGTGCGGATGAAACGCGCACCGCCGACCGGCATGAGCAGGCCGCATGATCCCATCATGATCGGAAAGGCCGCCAGCGGGCTCATACCCAGCAGGCTGACCAGGATCAGGCAGGGCGCATACAGGCCGACCCCCAGCATCATGAGAGCGCCGAGCACGGCGTTGGCGGCCACGGCGAAGATCAGGCGCGACCCGGTAAGTCCCAGCGCGTCGCCGCCGCCGGGCATCCAGCCCAGATTGGCAGCCAGGAACAGCAGCGCGGCACACAGCAGCGCCACGCCCATGCCAAGCTGAATTGCCCGGCGCGATAGCCGCGACACCAGGCCCACGCCCAGCCAGGCACCCAGTACCGCCGCGGCAATCATGCTGGTAAGCGTGGTCAGGTCCACGCTCACGGTGGCGATGAATATCAGCGCCTGCGTCATGGTGGGCAGGGCCTGGCCACTGTTCAGGGTGCCGGGAATTTCTTCGTCCGGCATGCGCGCACGCAGCTTGAACCAGGCGGTGGTGGGCGCAAACGAGCCGATCCCGAGGGTGTCGAAGAAATTGGTGATGAAGCCGACCAGCAGGTCGCTCAGGTGAGGCCGGCGCTGAGTTCCGGCGACCGCTCGCCTGCGCTCCAGCATCCACCAGCGAAACATGTAGGCTGCGGCAATCGCCGCCATTAGTGAGACCAACGCGAGAGCACCATGATTGGGCACGGGTGGGTTACTCCAGATCCGGATAAGGGCCGACGCCGCCATCGGTAATGAAACGATCGATCCGCGCCGCCAATACCGGCAACGGCACCGAGCCGAGCTCGAGCACAGCATCGTGAAAGGCGCGCAGGTTGAAGCGCGCGCCGAGCGCCTTCTCGGCCTGCGCGCGCGCCTTCAGGATGGCGTCTTCACCCAGGTAATAGGATAGCGCCTGTGCCGGCCAGGCGATGTAACGATCGACCTCGGTCTGGATCTCGTGCTCGGCAAGCGCCGTGTAGTCGCGCATGTAGTTGATCGCCCGCTCGCGGCTCCAGCCCTGTGAATGAATGCCGGTGTCGACCACCAGGCGTACGGCGCGCCAGATCTGATAGTTCAGCATGCCGAATCGGTCATAGGGCGTGGCATACATGCCCATCTCCACGCCCAGCAGCTCGCAGTACAGGGCCCAGCCTTCGCCGTACGCAGAAAGATAGGTGTGCTGGCGAAATTCCGGTTGATCCTTGTGTTCCAGCGCCAGGGACATCTGGAAGGCATGGCCTGGCGCAGATTCATGCAGGGTCAGGGCTGTGAGGTTGTAGGTCGGGCGGCTAGGCAGATCGTAGGTGTTGAGCAGGTATTCGCCCGGGCCGCCGCGGCCGCCGGTATAGAAAGGCGCGAGATCGTCCGGCACCGGGTTGATCGCAAAGCGCGCGCGCGGCAGCATGCCGAAGAACTGCGCGGCCTTGCCGTCGAAGCGCTTGGCGATGAATGCAGCCCGCATCAGCAGTTCCTCGGCGCTCTTTGCCTGGAACTGCGGGTCGCTCTTGAGGAAACGCAGGAATGCCGGAAACTCGCCGGTGTATCCGCTTTCCTTCATGACCTCGAGCATCTGTTTATGCAGGCGCGCGACTTCCTGTTCGCCAAACTCGTGAATTGCCGCAGGCTCTCGCGCCAGCGTCACGAATTCGCTGATCTTGGCGCGGTAAAAGGCCTGGCCGTCGGGCAGGTCGTAGGCCGCCAGCGTCGTGCGTGTCGAGGGCAGGTATTCCTCGCGCATGAACTTCAGCAGTTCACGATAGGCCGGCTGCACCGTGTCGTGAATGGTGGTCAGTGCCTGGGCGCGCAGGCTGGCCTGATCGCTCGCCGCGATGCCCGGCATGTCCCTGAACGGCGTGTAGAACAGGCTCGCCGCGGGCGTCGCCTCGGTAACGGCGGTTATGGAAGCATCGCGGCCGCTGAGCGTGACCCGTGGCGGCGTAAATCCGCGCCGCGCGCCGGCGCGCATCTGCGCCATCTGCTCGCGGAAGTAACGCGGTAGGTCCTGCATCTGTGCGATCCAGTTGCGATAGTCCTGCACGTTTCGATATGGGCGCCGCGCCGTGTAGCTGAACTCGGTCCAGAAGGTGGTGTCTGCATTCACGGGCATCTCGAACTCGCGAAACACCTGGCTGCTGATCAAGGTGGCAATCTGCGGGCGATAGATGTCGTAGTTGAGCTGCTCAGCCGGCGAGAGAGCGGCGCGCTGGATGCCGTCCAGGCGTTGCAGTACCTCCTGCCAGTACTTCAGGCGCTCGGCCTGTGTTGCCGAATCCACCCTGGGCAGGTGATTCTCGACCGGCTTTTGCGTGTCCTCCGGATCGGGCAGCTGTTCCTGCCGCCACTGCCACTCGCTGGTGTAGATGGATTGCAGTCGCGCGTCGGTTTCATTCGCTGCGGCTACAGTGCCCACTGATGCACAGCTGAGCGCGTACAGGGCGATCCAGGGCGAGCGGAAATTGTTTTGCATGACCGATCCTTCTATCCACGAGACTAAGCTCAATTAGATGGCGAACCAAAGCGGCGCAGGTCGAAGTCCGCCACCGGCAGCCTTGGTGGTCGCGCTGCCACGAGGTCCGCGATCAGATCGCCGGTGACGGGCGCCAGCGTGAGCCCGATATGCTGATGGCCCACCGCATAGAACAGTCTGGCCGGCCCCGGCGCGCGGCCGATTCCGGGCAGGTAATCCGGCAGCACGGGGCGCGAGCCGACCCAGCTTGGGCCACTGGCATCGCAGGCATAGCCAAGTGCGCGGACCTTGCGCCGCAGGCTGGCTGGCTTGTCGGCATCCGCGGGCGCGTCCTCCGCTGCAAACTCCATATAGCTCGACGCCCGCAGCCGGCCTGCCATGGGCGTGACCAGCAGGTGCTCGTTGGTATGCAGGACCGGGGCATCGAAGAACGCTGATTGCCCGGGCAGCTCGATGTGATAACCGCGTACCGACTGCAACGGAGCATGCACTCCAAACGGCGCGAGCAAGGCCTGTGAACCCATGCCGGCGCAGACGACAACTGCATCCACTAACCGCGGTCCGGTGGCTTCCTGGATTTCAATTTTTTCGCCGCGTGGCTGCAGTGCCCGTACCTCCGAGCGCAGCACCAGCGCGCCGCGCTCGGCCGCCGCGCCCACGAAAGCCTGCACCACAGACAGAGGATCAGTCACGTGCGCCGAATCTTCGAACCACAGCCCGGTCGCAAGGCGCGCGCCGCTGGCGTGTTGCAGAGCTGACAGCTGTTGCGCTGGTACCGGTGCGGTCCTGACTCCCAACCGTGCCATGGCCGCCGCCTGGATGCGCATGGCAGCGGGGCTGCGCTCACCCAACCCGATCTCATAGTGCCCATGGCGACGCAACAGTTCGGGCCGGTTGATCTGCTGCAGCCAGTTCGTCCAGGTCTGCGACGCGGGCAGCACCAGCGGCGCCAATGCGCCGGTGTTCTGCGCGCGTCGGAAAGCGGCGACTGAAAAGCGCCCAATCCATGGCAACATCCGCAGCGCTTGCCGCGGCGGCAGATCGAGCACGCCGCCAAAGCGCACCAGTTCGCGCCAGAAGCCGAACAGCAGCGCCGGCGAGGGCAGGGGTTGTACCAGCTCGGCGGCGATATGACCCACGTTGCCGAAGCTCGCGCCCGCCATGCCGGGCTCGGCCCGGTCGATCAGCAGCACCCGCCGGCCCTCGCGCGCCAGCCCGAGGGCCACGGCCGCACCGACGATCCCGGAGCCGATGACGGCGATGCTGTCTTGCTGGTTCACGCCCATAACGTATACCATAACGTATACAATATACGATCGTTCAATCAATGCCAGCAGGCAGGTATTTTATGCCACGCTCCATGACATGTACCTGGTCGGGGGTTTTTCCGGCCGCCACTACCCAGTTTGACGCCGCGCTCGCCGTCGATCTGCCAGCCACGCAAGGCGTGCAGGCCGCGCTGCTCAATGACGGCGTGCACGGCCTGGTGCTGATGGGTACCGTCGGCGAGGGCAATTCACTGCGCGCCGCGGAGAAGCGCCAGGTGCTGGCCGCTGCGGTCGAGGTAAGTTCAGGCAAGCTGCCGGTCATCGCCGGTGTCTCGGAGTTCACCACCGCCGCCGCCGTCGAGTTCGTGCGCGATGCCGAGCGGCTCGGCGCGGACGGATTCATGCTGCTGCCGGCCATGGTCTACGTCCCCACCGCCGCGGAGCTCGAATACCATTTCAGGACGGTGGCGGCTGCGACCGGCCTGCCCATCATGCTTTACAACAACCCGCCGTCCTACCGGGTCAATATCGACCTGCCGACGCTGACACGCCTGGCGGAAGTGCCCAACATCGTGGCCATCAAGGAGTCGGCCCCCGATACCCGTCGTTTCACGGATATCTTCAATGCCCTCGGCGAGCGCTTCGTGATGTTCGCGGGCCTCGACGATGTCGCGTTCGAAGGTCTGACGCTGGGCGCCCGGGGTTGGGTATCCGGATTGACCAACGCATTTCCGGCCGAGTCGCTGATGCTGTACGAAGCCTTAAGCAAAGGCGATCTGCAGCGTGCCCGCCAGATCTACCGATGGTTCATGCCGCTGCTGCACCTGGATGCGGAGCATGATCTGGTGCAATCCATCAAACTCGCGGAACAGGTCATGGGTCGGGGCTCGGAGCGGGTGCGTCCGCCCCGGCTGGTGCTCAGCGGCCCGCGGCGCGCTGCTGTCATCGCCATGATCGAAGCGGCCCGTGACTCCCGACCCCGTTGATGCACGCGATCCGGGTCATTGATTCGCATACCGCCGGTGAGCCCACACGACTGGTGCTGGAGGGCGGTCCGGATCTGGGTGAAGGTCCGCTCGCAGAGCGGCTGCAGCGCTTTCGCAGTGAATTCGACGCCTACCGCTCAGGCATAGTGAACGAACCGCGCGGCTCGGATCCGCTGGTCGGCGCACTCCTGGTCAAGCCCCATCACCCCGGCTGCCAGCTTGGGGTCATCTTCTTCAATAATGTGGGGTACCTTGGTATGTGCGGGCACGGCACGATCGGCCTGATCGCCTCGCTGTACCACACCGGTGTGCTCGCACCGGGCACGATAAACATCGATACCCCGGTCGGTCCCATCGAAGCCCAGCTGGATGCAAACGGCAACGTCAGCGTCGTCAACGTGGTGAGCTATCGAACGGTGCACCGGCAACCGATAGAGGTGCCGGGCATCGGCACCGTCGTGGGTGACGTCGCCTGGGGTGGCAACTGGTTTTTCCTGGTGTCGGAACATTCCCAGACCCTCGACCTGGCGCATGTGGAAGCGCTGAGCGGATTTTCGTGGCGCCTGCGCGAGGCCGTGAATGCCCAGGGGTTCCCGTTGGTGGACCACGTGGAACTGTTTGCGCCTGCGCAGCAGTCGGGTGCGCACAGCCGTAACTTCGTACTCTGTCCGGGCAAAGCCTACGATCGCTCGCCCTGTGGTACGGGAACCAGTGCCAAGCTTGCCTGCCTGGCGGCCGACGGCAAGCTCGCGGAGGGCGATCACTGGGTCCAGGAGAGCGTGATTGGCAGCAGCATGGTTGGGAGCTACCGCTGGCAGGATCGCGCCAGGGGAGAAATCATCCCAACCATTACCGGCACCGCCTATGTGACCGGTGAGGCCACGCTACGTCTCGATCCGCGCGATCCGTTCTGCTGGGGCATACGCGCTTGAGCGAGCCGCTGGTCCGATCGATGACCAGTCAGCTTATCGTGCGGTTGCGCGAACGCATACTCGCCGGCGACTACGCACCCGGCGCGGCACTTCGACAGGACATCCTGGCGGCCGAATTTGGCACCAGCAAAATCCCAGTGCGCGAGGCGCTGGTGCGCCTGCAGTCCGAAGGGTTGGTGAGCATTTTCCCCAATCGCGGTTTTCAGGTGCGGCCGCTGGCGACCAGCGAGCTGGATGAAATCTTCAGC
>Ga0315271_10001981_pt1 | contig 12675 bp, 11 predicted proteins | sample C3_top_MG_FD_204664 | JGI IMG/M metagenome (GOLD analysis project Ga0315271, IMG submission 204664) | Sediment microbial communities from Yellowstone Lake, YNP, Wyoming, USA - C3_top | ecosystem: Environmental > Aquatic > Freshwater > Lake > Sediment | place: USA: Wyoming | collected 2017-08-01
CGATGGCCGGCTTGCACGTCGGAGACGCGCTTGCGGCCATCGTCGAAGGAATCGAGAGCGGCGGGTGTGTCGCGCGTCTCGTGCGCGTGCGCTCGACGGTCGACCTCGGGGTCATCGGGCTGACCGCTGCCGAACTGGCGGGCTCGGGCGTCGCCGTCGGCCTGCAGGCCAAGGGCACGGCGCTCATCCACCGCAAGGGGCTCGCGCCGCTCGCGTGCCTGGACCTGCTCTCCATCGCGCCGCTGCTCAGCGCCGGGATGTACCGCGAGCTCGGCGCCAACGCGGCCGGCTACGCCAAGGGCTTGCGGCCGGCCCCAGTGCGGAACCCCTACACCGACCAGGCGATCGAGGCGCGGTACCACGCCGAGGTGGTGGCGCTGATCGCCATCGAGCGCGGCGAGAGCGTGCCCGGTGCGCCACCCCTGGACCTGGAGGTGGAGCGGTGAGCGGGGCGGCGGCGGGCGGCGGCTTCTCCGCGGGCGGCTTCTCCGCGCGCGCTCTCAGCGGCCGTCCGATCGAGCAACTGACGCTGGATGCGGCGGTGCGCGGCGACCTCTCCCCTGCCGACCTGCGCGTCCACCCGGACACGCTGCGGCACCAGGCGGAGATCGCGGAGGCGCACGGCAACCCGCAGCTCGGCGAGAACCTGCGGCGCGCGGCGGAGCTGACCGCGCTGCCCGACGACGAAGTGCTCGAGATCTACCAGACGCTCCGGCCGGGCCGGTCCACGGCCGCCGGCCTGGCGAAGGTCGCCGAGCGCCTGGACGCGGCCGGCGCGCCGCTCTGCGCCGCGCTGGTGCGCGAGGCCGCGGAGGTCTACGCCCGCCGCGGCCTGCTCAAGCCCGTCTGACGCCCGGCTACTCCCGCTCGGGCGGACCCGCGGCGTCCTTGCGCCCGCGCGTGAGCCGCCGGGCGCCCTCGCGCACCTGCGCGGTCTTGCGGCCGGCCGCGCGGGCGCCGTCGCGGATCCTGCGCGCGCCGCCGGCGGCCCTGCGCGCGCCGTCCCGCGCCTCGCGGGCGCGGCGCGTCATCTCTCCGGCCATGCCCTTGGCCCTGGCCATGGCCTCCTCGGAGAACCGCCGCAGGTCGTCCTTGGAGACGAAGCCCGTGGAGTAGTACAGCTCGGCGGCGCGGCCGGTGACCCAGGTGCCGGCGAACGCGACCACGGTCTTGGGCACGATCCCGTACCCGGGGATGAGACCGACCAGCCCGCCGGCCACCTGCCGCCACATCACGGCGGCGCCGATGACGGGCGTGATCTCGATCATCCGCCGCTGGAACTCCGGCGGCGCACCGAAGGCGAGCGCCAGGCGGTAGACCATCATCGCCTGGTTCTTGGTGAGCACGACGGTGTCGGCGGCGGCGATCGGGATGTTGAGCACCGGGACCAGCGACGGCAGCCCGGACGCGACCACGAAGGCCCCGTTGGAGAGGGATACCTCCGTCGTCAGCTTGTGCGCGTAGTGGGCACGCAGGCCGGGGATGCGGCGCGTGGCCGCGAGGCGGCGGTCCGGCGGCAGGGCGTCGAGCACCGCCCCCGCGAGCCGGTCCCGCGCGTCCGCGGCGCCCGGCCGGATGATGAGCGTGCGGCCCTCGTCGAGCCGCCGCAGCACGCTTCGCTCCGGCGCGGCCGGCTCGCCGACGAGCACCAGCAGACGCCGGCGCGGTGAGAGCGCCTCCAGCCGCTGCAGCCCGGCGACCTCGTCGGGATCCAGCGTCACGTCGGCGTGGAGCATCACGACCAGCAGGTCCGCCTCGCTGATGAGCCGCTCGCGCTCGCGGACCAGGTCGAGCGGCACGAATCCGAGCGCGGCGAAGGGCGACGGGTACAGGTCCGGCCCCTCGAGCAGCAGTCCGTGGGCCTGCGTCAACGCCGGCCGGTCGCCGACGACGGCGAGCACGACGTCGTGCTCAGCCTCGCGGCGGATGGCCGTGACGTCCACCTCGCGGATGGTCTTCCAGATACTGCCGAAGTCGTTCCATTTGGCGCCGGCCACTGCAGCCTCCACCTCTTCGCTCGCGTCGCGCCGGACATGCCGGCGCCCCGCATCTCTGCACCAAGGGTACGCGATTCCCCCGGGGTCCGCCGCCCGGCGGCGCTCCACGTCCGCCACGCATACGTCCCGCGCGTGCGTGGCGACCGTACGCGCGACGGGCGCGGGTGGCGATGCGGCCGCCCGCGCCCGTCGTCCTGTCGGACCGTTGTCCGTTCTGGCTACACGAGCACCTTGCTGAGGAACAGCTTGGTCCGGTCCTCCCTGGGGTTCTCGAGCACCTCGCGCGGCGGCCCCTGCTCGACGATGACGCCGCCGTCCATGAGAGCCACGCCGTCGGCCACTTCCTTGGCGAAGCCCATCTCGTGAGTGACGACCACCATGGTCATGCCGTCGACGGCGAGTTGCTTCATCACGTCGAGCACCTCGCCGACCAACTCCGGGTCGAGCGCTGAAGTGGGCTCGTCGAAGAGCATCAGCTTGGGTTTCATGGCCAGAGCCCGCGCGATGGCGACGCGCTGCTGCTGGCCGCCCGAGAGTTGGGCCGGGTAGGTGTCGAGCTTCTCGCCGAGGCCGACTCTCGCCAGCAGGTCGATCGCCTCCTGCTCCGCCTGCTTGTGGGACACGTGCTGGACCCTGACCGGCGCTTCCATCACGTTCTCGATGGCCGTCTTGTGCGCGAACAGGTTGAAGCGCTGGAAGACCATACCGATCGACGACCGCTGCCTCGCCACGTCCTTCGCTTTCATCTCGTGCAGAACGTTGCCCTTCTCCCGGTAGCCCATCAGCTCGCCGGCGACGTACAGCCGGCCGGCGTCGATCTTCTCGAGGTGGTTGATGCAGCGCAGCAGCGTGGACTTGCCGCCGCCCGACGGGCCGAGCAGCACGAACGTCTGCTGCGGCTGGACGACGAAGTCCACGCCCTTGAGCACGTCCAGCTTGCCGAACGACTTCCAGACCTGCTCAGCCTTGACCATGGGCTGCCCGTGCGCCTGAGCCGCCGCTGCGGCGGCGTCGACGAGATGGCCTTCGGGGGCAGTTGGAGTCGTCATGGCTGCTGCCCCCGATCGTTCTCGTGCGCGGCGATGCCCTGGCTCGACTGCGCCTGGTTGGCGCGCAAGGTGCGCTTGGCGGCGCGCTTCTCCGCGGCCTCCGTCTCCTCGGCGCCGAAGCCCTTGCCGAAGTGGGCCTCCAGACGGGCCTGGCCGAGGGTCAGGATCGAGGTGATGATCAAGTACCACGCCGATGCCACGATCAGCAGCGGCATGACCTGGAACGTCTGTGCGTAGATGCTCTGCAGCCGTCCGAAGAGTTCGATGCCGCCGCCCAGTACTGCGAGCAGCGACGTCGTCTTCAGCATGCTGATCGTCTCATTGCCCATCGTCGGGATGATGACCCGCATCGCCTGAGGCAGCACGATGCGGCGCGTCACGAGCAACGGCGACATCCCGAGCGACGTGGCGGCCTCGGTCTGGCCGGGGTCGACGGAGATGATTCCGGCCCGCACCAGCTCGGCCGCGTACGCCGCCTCGTTAAGGCCCAAGGCCAAGGTGGCGACCACGATCAGGTGGTTGACGAGCAGACCGCTGCTCCCGTGGGCGAAGACGATGCCCGTGAACGGCAGACCCACGTAGAACGTGCTGTAGAGCACGCCGATGTTTCCCCACAGGATGATCTGCACGTACACCGGGGTGCCGCGGAAGAACCAGATGTACACCCATGCCACCCACGTGAGAACCGGGTTCGCCGAGAGCCTCATGATAGCGAGGATCGTCCCGCCGGCGGCGCCGACGACCATGGTGACGAAGGTCAGCTCGATGGTGAGAGCCAGGGCGCGAAGCGTCAGCGGCTTGAACATGTACTCGAAAACGGTCGGCCAGTCGACGTTCGGGCTCTTGATGAACGAGTAGATGAGCGCGATCGCCAGGTAGATGATGATGACCGCGCTGATCCACCGACCCCAGTGGCGGACCGGGATGGCCTTGATCGCTTCTGGGCGTGAGGCGGCGGCCGGTCCCCCGGCCGCCGCCATTCCCGGATCTAGGTTAGACGCTTCCATGCCGCGTCAGCGTCACGGAGTCGGGCTGGACGAAGGCAGCGGCTTGCTGCCCTGGTTGACCTCTGCCGACGCGACGGGGATCAGCCCATACTTGCCGATGATCTTCTGATAGGCGCCCTCGTCGATCAGGTCCTGCAGCGCCTTCTGCACGGTGTTGATCAGGCTCGTGTTCGTGGCCACGATGCCGATGCCGACGAGCTGCGGGTCGTAGCCCTCGGGCGCACTCGGATCGGCGACGACCTCGAACGTGTTGCCGTTGTTCGTCGTCTGCGCGATGTACGACGCCGTGGAGTGGTCGGTGAGATCGGCCACGGCTCGGCCGCTCGTGACGGCGAGCAGCGCCGCCGGCTGGTTCGGGAGCGCAAGGATCTTGATCGCCGTCTTGCCCGAGCTCGCGAACTGCTTGTTCAGATTCTGGAGGAACGCCTGCTGCGTGGTGCCGCTCTCGCAGGCGACCGTCTGGCCCGCGAGGCTGTCGAGGTTGGAGACACCGCTCGGGTTGCCCTTCTTGACGAGTGCCGAAGTCCCGTCGTAGGCGTAGTCGACGAAGCTGACCCCCTGCCCCTCACGCTCTGCGTTGTCGTACATGTCCGACATGATCATGTCGTTTTTGCCGCCCTTGATCGACAGGATGATGCTGTCGAAGGGGGTCTCGTTGAACGACGTCGGGATGCCGATCTTGGCGCCGATCGCCTGCGAGAGGTCGAAGTCGAAGCCGTCGGGGTTCTTGCTGGTTGCCGGGGTGTAGAACTCCCACGGCGGGTACGGGACGTCGCTGGCGACGCGCAGGTTGTTGCTGCTGGTGATGCTGCTCGGCAGCATCGGCTTGAGCGCCGGGTCGACCGTGAGTGCGGCCAGGTCGGCGGGCGTCCAGCTCGTCGCGCCCGTGGATGGACTAGCCGCCGTGCTTGGGCTCGAACTGCTCGACGTGGTTGAGCTGCCGCACCCTGCGACCAGCAGCGCGGCCACGACGACCGCCAGCGCGACGACGACCAGAGCAGCCCCCCGCCGTCTGGTCAGTGCATGGAGAACGTTCACGTTCTGCCACCTCCCCCTTCTTGCGGCGCGGACCGCGCCGATTGGTCCTGGATCCCGGCGCGGTCCGCCGGAACCCCCTCGTGCATAGAGTTTACGCGTCTACAACAGCCGCGGCTAGGTGAATACTGTCGCAGGCACGAACAGGTGTTCGCTTTCGTGCACGGCGCCAGCGATGAGCGCGGCTAGCACATGAGCGCGAGCCGCGCCCGGTACAGCGCCGCGTCGCCGGCGCTGTAGCAGCAGAAGGTGATCACGCGCGGCGGATCGTGCGCGGCCAGCCACTCGGCGACCGCGCTCACGGCCACGTCGCAGGCCTCCGCCTTGGGGTAGCCGTAGACGCCGGTGGAGATGCCGGGGAAGGCGATGGTCTCCGCCCCGGCCTGCTCGGCCAGCCGCAGGGACTCGGTGTAGCAGGAGCGCAGCAGCCGGGCCTCTCCCCCGCCGCCGCCGCGCCAGACCGGCCCGACCGTGTGGATCACGTGGCGGGCCGGCAGGTCGTGGCCTCCGGTGATGCGCGCCTCGCCGGTCGGGCAGCCGCCGAGCGTGCGGCACTCGGCCAGCAGGTCCGGGCCGGCGGCGCGGTGGATGGCGCCGTCGACGCCGACGCCGCCGAGCAGCGAGCTGTTGGCGGCGTTGACGACCGCGTCGACGTCAAGGCGGGTGATGTCGCCCTCGACGACCTGCATGCGCGCGCTCGACTCGTCCATGAGCCGAGGGTACCAGACCAAACGGACGTCACCGGCGTCCTGCGTGGGTATACCATCGCCGCGCCGGGCGCTCGCCCGGCCCACCACGGGGAGGTCGTGTGCGCAGAGGCCGCGTGCCGGTCGATTCCTTGGCGCTCGTAGCTGCGACACTCGCGGCGCTGGCGCTCGCCGTCCTCCTGCTGGGGGCCGTGCCGTCGCGCGCCGTGGCCGGCGAGTGGTTCTTCATCCCGCACGGCGCGCACGTGCGCTCGAGCATCCCGAGCTCGGCGGCGCGGCTGGTGCGCGCCGCTCACGCGATCTGGATCGGCCCTCAGCGCCACAAGGTCGTCTACCTCACCTTCGATGAGGGCTGGGAGGCCGGGCACACCGGGAAGCTGCTGGACGAGCTCGAGCGCGCCCACGTCAAGGCGACCTTCTTCGTCACCGGTGTCTGGGTGCGCGACGAACGCGGGCTGGCCCGCCGCATGGCCAGGGCTGGGCACGTCGTCTGCGACCACACCTGGTCGCACCCGAAGATGACCTCGCTGGCGGGCCGGCCGAAGGCCTTCGCCCGCCAGCTCACGAGCACCGCGCGCGCCTGGCGGCACGCGACGGGCACGCGCATGGCGCCGTTCTTCCGCCCGCCCTACGGCGCCTACGACGCGCGCGTGCTCAAGCTCGCCCGCGGGCTCGGCTACACCACCGTCTTCTGGAGCTTCGCGCACGTGGACTACGAGACCGCCCAGCCGTCCGTGAGCACCACCCGCGCGCGCCTGATCGCGGCGGCGTACCCGGGGACGCTGTACCTGCTCCACGCTTCGTCCTCGAGCAACGTCGCCGCCCTCCCCTCGTTGATCCACTGGCTCAAGAGCCACGGCTACAGCTTCGGGACCGTCGACCAGCTCCGCTGAACACCCTTCGCGGTGATCCCGAGCGCCGCGCTCAGATTCCACTGCATCCCGACCGGGCACCTACTGGGGCCACATCGCTTGCCATTGGAGGAACTGCCATGAGCCTCGAGATGCATCCCTGCCCGCACTGCGACGCAGAGTTCGACTCGCTGCACTCGCTGGAACACCACCTGAAGGCGTCCCACACCGAGACACTGCCCAACGAGAAGTTCCGCTGCGTGACCTGCGACGACGAGTTCATGTCGCACATGACGTGGCTCAAGGAGACGTGACCGGCGTCGCATCCGGGAGCCGGGCGTCGTCCGCCTGCCGTCCGGGTCGTGCGGTACGCTTGCGTGCATGACAGACTCCGACACCGCCGAAGCGGCCCTCTGGGCTGAGCGTGCGCCGGACGTGGTCGAGGACTGGTTCCGGCGCTGGTCCAGCCTGCACGGGGTGCGCCACACGCAGCGCGTGCACATCCACGCGCAGCGCCTCACAGAGGAGCTGGAGTGGTCGTCGGCGGACCGTGAGCTCGTGCTGCACGCGGCTCTCTGGCACGACATCGGGCGGCTCGGCGACGGCGTCGAGCCCGGGCACGGCGCCGGCAGCGTCGAGCGCGCCGACGAGCTGAGGCTCGCCGCCATATTGCCCGCCGAAGACGCGGCCGTCGTGCGCTTCGCGATCCTGCGCCACTCGCTGCCCGACGACGGCGCGCTCGAGCACGCCGAGGGGCTGGCGGCGGCCGACGACCCGGCGCGCCGCCTGGCCGATCCGCAGCGCGCCCTGCGCGTCCTGTGGATGCTCAAGGACGCCGACGCGCTCGACCGCGTCCGCCTCGGGTTCGGCGAGCAGGCCGACTCCCGCCAGCTACGGCATCCGCGTAGCCTGCGGCTCCTCAGCTTCGCCGAGGTGCTCTACCTGACGCTCCGCTAACGCCGGAGCGTCAACGTCCACCTTCGTCACGCTCGTCACCCTCGTTCGCCGCGCGTGCGGCTGCTAGCGTCGGTGCCCCGCCGGGCGGTCCTCTCCGCGCCCGGCGGGGTCTGCCATGACGCATGCTCCCGACGACATCCCCGCGTGCCCGCCGCTGCAGGCCGCCTCCGCGCCCCTGCCGGCCATGTCGGGCGCGACGGGCGCGCCGGCCGCGCCGGTCCGGCCTGCCCCGCCGCGGCTCGTGTTCTTCGGCGTCACCGGCCGCCGCGACCTCGCGCAGCGAGCGGCGGCGGCCGCCCCGGGCGTACGCTTCGCCGCGCGGCGCTCCTGGACGGAGGACCCGGGCGAGCCGCACCGCCCCCTCCTGGGTGGTGAACCGCCGGTCGGGCTGTGGCTGTGGTCCGGCGCCGCCGGACAGTTCACGGAGCAGGTGAACGCGGTCCTGCTGCGCCTCATCCACCCGCTGCTGGCGCGCGGCCTGCCTTACTGCCTCGGCTTCTCCTTCGGGCCCGAGCTGTTCGCGCCGCGCGGCGCCGCGGTCGGCGACGCCGCGACGCTCGACCTCGAGGACATCGGGCGGCTGCTCGGAGTGACAGGCGAGGGCCTACCCGTCCGGCCTGCCCCTGCGCCCGCCGCCCGACCCGCCGTTGCGCCCGCCGCCACGCCCGCCGCCCGGCCGGCGCGCGCACCCGCGTCCGGCCTCGACGCCGTGCGCCTCGACGAGGCCCAGCATGCCGCCGTCCTCCACGAGCGCGGCCCGGCGCGCGTGCTGGCCCCGGCCGGGTCCGGCAAGACCAAGACCCTGGTCAGCCGCGTCGTCGAGCTCGTGGACCGCGGCTGGGACCCCTCTGGCATCCTCATGCTCGCCTTCAACCGCAAGGCGGCCGAGCAACTGGAGGAGCGGCTGGCGGCGCTGGGCATCGCCAGCACGCGCCGCCTCGGAGCGCCGGCGGACGCGGAGTCCGGCGCGGCCGGGCGCTCCCGCCGCAGGCGCCGCCCCGGGTCCGCCCCCGGCGCCCCCGAGCGACCGCCGGGCGTCCACTGCGCGACCTTCAACGCCTTCGGCTACCGCTACCAGCGCGAGGTCATGCGCGCCCGCATCCTCCTGGACCACGACGGGCGCGCGCTCCGCGACCTCATGGCGCGCGCCATGGCCACCACCGGCATCTCGCTGCGCGAGCTGCAGCCGCGCCGCGGCAGCGACCCCGTCGGCGCCTTCGTGCGCGCGCTCACGCAGGTCCGGGCCGCGCTCGAGCCCGTCGATCAGGTCGAGGTGACCCTTGAGTGCGTCACAGCGACTCCTCTCGTGACCCTCCCCTTCGCGCCGGTGCACGCGCAGTACGTCCGCGCCCAGGCGGCCACGGGCCTGCAGTCGTTCGACGACCAGATCTGGTTCGCCGTGGCCGACATGCTGGCCGATCCCACTCACCGCGGCTTCATCCAACGGCGGTTCGACCACGTGCTGGTCGACGAGTTCCAGGACCTGAACGGCGCGCAGCTCGCCCTCGTCGACGTGCTGTCGCGTCCACACCGGCGGCTCTTCGTCGTCGGCGACGACGACCAGCTCATCTACGGCTGGCGGCAGGCCGACCCGCGCGGCATCCTCGAGTTCCACAGCCGCATGCCGCCCGCGCCGTTCTCCGCGACCTACACCCTGTGCACCAACTACCGCTGCTCGCGGGCGGTGGTCGAGACGGGCGCCCGCCTCGTCGCCAACAACAAGGTGCGCGAGGCGAAGGACATCCGACCGCGCGCCGGAGCGCAGGACGGCGCGGTGCGGTTCTCCGGCGCCGCGTCGTGGCCGGAGCGGGCCGCGGCGCTGTGCGCGTTCCTCGGCGCGGAGAAGGCGCGCATGGCCTGCGACTGGCGCGACCTCGCCGTGCTGTGCCGGTACCGCTCGCAGCAGCTGCTGGTCGCGCTCGCCCTGGACGCGGCCGGCATCCCACGCACGCCGGCGCTCGGCTGTACGCTGTTCACGCACCCGGCCGCAGAGATGCTGCGCGCGTACCTGGACCTCGTGCGGGCGCCGGAGTCGCTGACCGGGCCGGCGCTCGCGGGCCTGCTGAACCGGCCCAACCGGTACGTGACCGGCTCCGTCGTCGAGGCGGTCGCCGGATCGTCGGAGCCGTGGGCGACCGTGCGGACGGCCGCGGCCAAAGAACGCGCAGCCGGTCCACGACCGCTCTCGGCGCTCGTCGAGCTCGCCACCGCGTTGCGGGACCAGCTCGCCGGTCCGGTCACCGCGGAAGACCTCGTCTGGGCCGTCGTCGAGACCTTCGGCCTCGACGGCCTCTGGGCCGCGGAGGCCGACGCCGCCGCGGCCGCCGGCCCCTCTGACGGCGCCGGCCCGCTCGAAGTCTTCGACTCCCTGCTGCTCCTCGCCGAGACCTACCCGGACGCCGGCCTGTACCTCGCCACCTGGGACCGCCTGCGCGCCGACGAGGAGGCGCACACCGGCGCTGCCGAAGACACCCTCGCGCGGGAGGAGGCAGAGGAAGACCGCGTGGTCATCGGCACCATCCACGCCGCCAAGGGTCGCGAGTACCACTCGGTCGTCATCCCCGACTACGACTGCGACGTCTCGCGCTGGGGCCCGTCCGAGGTCGAAGAGGAGCGTCGCGTGGTCTACGTCGGCGTCACCCGCGCCCGCGACGCCGTGCTGTTCACGGTGGACACGTCCACGGGCTTCGTCCACCCGTTCCTGCGCGAGCTGGTCGAGGAGCCCGAGCCGGCGGAGCGCGAGTCGCTCTCTGCCTGGCTCGACGACGAGCCCGAGCCTGCGCTGCGCACGCTCCTCGCGGACCGCCTCGCCGAGATCGAGGTGCTCTATCCGGAGCTCGTGCCGGAGCCGGCGGCGCAAGAGGCGACGGCCGGCGCCCCGGTCGCGCCCGAGACGCCGCCTCCGCTCAGCGCGGCCACAGCCGCAACGACGGCTCTGGCGGCGCCACGAAGTGCTTCGCCGACGGCTCCGTGCCCGGCTTCAGGAACCTGTGCATGTCCTCCTGCAGCTCCAGGTCCGTGACCGTGCGCCGCTGGTGCTGCCGCACATGCTCGTCCCAGCTGGACAGCACGAAGGTCTCGATGTAGCGGTGGTCGCGCTCGGCGTCGCGGTACACCGACCAGTCGGTGGCGCCGGTGCGACGGCGGGCCCGGCCGACCAGGCGCAGGGCGCGCAGGAACTCCTCCTCGGCCTCCGCGCGGACCTCGTAGGCCACCACGACGAGAGCCGGGCTGTCGGAGTCCTCAGCGCCGACCAGGCTCGCCTCGGGCTCGGACATCGGCGCCGGGCTGAGGTCCACGTCGGCGATGCGGTCGAACCGCCAGCGATACGCGAGCACCAGCGAGACGACCAGCGCGAGCGCCCCGAACCCCCACGTCCACGGCACGCCGGACCACCCGGCGAGCTTGCCCCAGAGAGCGCTGCCGAACGCGATGCCGGCAGAGATCGCCGTCAAGTACAGCGCCAGGCCGCGCGCCCGCACCCACGAGGGCAGCACCTCCTGAGAGGCCACGTTGAGCGTGGAGAGACAGAACAGCCAGCCGATCCCGGCGACGACGCAGAACACCACCGCCGGGATCCGGTACGGCAGCACCGCGAGCAGGAGCAGGCCGAGGGCGACCAGCGCGGTCCCGAGAGCGAACACCCTGTCCGCGCTGAGGCGCTCGCGCACGCGCGGCACGACCGCGGCCGTGGCCACGGCGCCGAGTCCGATGCCGGCATACAGGATGCCGAGCCCTCCCGACCCCCACCCGAGGTCCTGGCTGGCGTACACCGGCATCAGCGACATCAGGCCGGAGCTGGCCACCCCGAACACGAACGAACGCACCAGTACGCCGTACAGGATGCGCGAGAACATCGCGTAGCGCAGGCCGGCGCGGACGGCGCCGGCGAAGCCCTCGGGCGGTCCGACCTCCTCCTCGATAGGCCGCTTCCAGCGCCACAGCACGTAGAGGACGAACGCGAACGACGCCGCGTTGAGCGCGAAGACCAGCCACGGGCCGGCGAGGACTATGAGCACGCCGCCGACGGCCGGGCCGATGGCCCGGCCCAAGTTGACGTTGGCGCCGCCGAGCGTGACCGCCTGCTTGAGCTCCTCGCGCGGGACGATCTCCGGCTGGATGGCCTGCCACGCCGGCGCGTTGAGCGTGGCTCCCACGCCCAGGGCAAAGGTGAGCAGGAGGAGCAGGATGGGCGTCACGAGATCCGCCGCCGAGAGCACCGCCAGCACGCCGGCGGCGGCGAGCATGATCGTCTGGGTGACGAGCAGAAGCCGGCGCCGCTCGAAGAGGTCGGCGGCGGCGCCGGCCAGGACGCCCAGCAGCACGACCGGCAGGTACGTCGCCGTCTGCACCAGGGCCACGACGGCCGGCGACGCATTGAGCTGCACCATGAGCCACGCCGCACCCACCGCCTGCATCCAGGTGCCGATGTTCGACACCAGCAGCGCGATCCACAGCGCGCGATAGACACGGTACCGGAGCGGCGACCAGGCGGACATGTGCCAACCCTACCCGGTGGCCGCTCCGCTCACCTCAGCGATCGCGGCGCTGCCGCGCCTTCTTGTCCGCGATGACGTTGGCCATGAACGCCGCCGAGGGCTTGGCCGACTCGACGTCCGCGAGGCACAGGTCGTCCACGCAGGCCGACATCCCCTGGTCCAGCCCTACTCCCTTCTCCACGAAGTAGCTCGCCGCCGTACCCGCGTGTCGCTGCGTGCGCAGCTCCGTGCGCTGCAGGTAGTAGTGGCTGATCATATGGAACACGTCGCCCTCGCCCCAGCGGAACCAGACCGCCACCGGCGCCTCGCCGTACTTGTCCTGCAACTCGCGACTGGTGATGAGCACCTGCACGCGCTCCTGGTCGAGCACGGTGATGGGATACGACGCGCCCTCGAGCCACCACTGCGGGTCGTCCTGCCCGTCGAGCACGCCCTGCAGATAGATGTTGTCGCGGTCCTGGACCTCGATGCGCACCACGTCGTCGGGTGTGGGCTGCCTGCTGAACGCCAGCACACCGGGAAACGCCGGCTCGATGACGTGCTTGAGCGCCCAGTCGGTGGTGAACAGGCTGC
>Ga0315271_10001982_pt1 | contig 12665 bp, 9 predicted proteins | sample C3_top_MG_FD_204664 | JGI IMG/M metagenome (GOLD analysis project Ga0315271, IMG submission 204664) | Sediment microbial communities from Yellowstone Lake, YNP, Wyoming, USA - C3_top | ecosystem: Environmental > Aquatic > Freshwater > Lake > Sediment | place: USA: Wyoming | collected 2017-08-01
CCAGTCATCTTCGTCCGCTCGCGCCCACACCTGCACGGTGCCGGTCGCCATCTACACCCGCGTTTCCACCAGCAACCAAGTAGGCGGGCGCTTCGACTCCTGCGAGAGCCAGTCAGCCGTCTGTCGCGATTTCATCGCGAAACACGCCAGCGACGGCTGGTTCGAAGTCGCCTGCTTCTCCGACCCCGCGTACTCCGGCAGCTCGATGAACCGCCCGGGCATCCGGGCGCTCATGCGCCAGATCGAAGCCGGTGAAGTGAAGATTGTCCTCATCTTCAAACTCGAGCGCGTGCTCCGCAGCACCGACGAATGGGGACCGTTCCGGGCGTTCCTGCAAAAGCACGGCTGCCGCCTCGTGAGTCCGACCGAAGATCTTTCTGACGAAACTCCCTCGGGTCGCCTGAAGAACAACCTGCTCATGAGCGTCGCGGAATACGAGCGGCTCAACACGGCCGAGAAGATCCGCATCAAACTCAACGAGCAGGCCAAGCGTGGATTCTGGACCGGCGGCCAAGTGCCCTTCGGCTATGTCTACGATGAAGAGCAACAGGGCCTGAGCCCCCACCCGACGGAAGCAGTCACCTTGCGCCGGGTTTTCGAGATGGCCGCGAAACTCACTTCGCTGACTGAAATCGCGAACACGCTCAACGAGGAGGGCCTCCGCACCCGCGCTCGCATCTTCAAGAAGCGCGATGGCGCACGGACGAACATCGGCGGCAAGCGCTTTCGGTCCGACATCATCCGCCGGCTCATCCTCCGGCCACTCTACGCCGGGCGAGTTCGGATGAACGGCAAGGAGTTCACTGGACGGCATGCGGCCTTGGTCACCGACGCACTTTGGGAACGCGCCAACGCGGCGATTCGCCGTTCTGCGCCCGCGCCTCGGCGATTTCAGGATCGGGACAAACACTTTCATCTGCTCAAGGGTGTTGCCCACTGCGGCTGCTGCGGACGGGCGATGATTCCCAACGCCTCCGGCAAACTTGATCCGGACGGCAAACCGTACCGCTACTACACCTGCGGCTACGCGCACAAAGAACGCTCCGACGCCCATTGCCCGGTGCGGCACGTGTCGGCCTCGGCGTTGGAAACCGCCGTCGTCGGGTTCCTGGGCGCCTGCAGTCAGCATCAGGACATCGTCGCCGCCACCGTCGCGGAGGCGCGCGAACGCCGTCAGACCGATCGCACGCCTCTGCGTGCCCGACTGACCGAACTCGACCGGCGCCTTGAAGCCATCGAAGCCCAGTTGCGCAATTGCGCGCAGGCAATTGCCCTGGGACACATTCCCTCGCTCACCGATGCACTGCGCGAGGAAGCCGATTCCCGCCATGTCGAAAAACAGCCGCTTCTGGTCGAGCGGGAACAGATTCAATACGAGTTGTCTCTCTGCGACCAGGGCGACCTCAACGCGGAGCGGGTAAGAGATTCCCTCGTGAAGTTCGGCGACATGCTCGCCACCCTCTCTCCGACCGAACAGCGGGAATTGATCATGTTGTTCCTGCAGCGCGTCGAAGTCCGCCCGTCGGCCTCGCAGCCCGGATTGGCGCCGGGCTCCCGCCTCCTCGAACTGCGACTCAAGTTTCGCGTCGAACGATTGATCGAGGGTATGGCGGAAAAACTCGTGATCGAGGAGCGCAGCACCGCCCCTGCGGCCACGGCCCGCCCGCTGACGATGAACCTGAAGGTGGCGCTGGCGCCCTTTTGCACGTCGACGAAGCCCGTGACCCTGCTGGCGCCGTTCCGCTGCGACCTGGGTGTGACCCGGCGCCAACCCGCCGCAACGCCGGCACAAGAGCCCGTGTTGCACCCGATCCACCGTGCCCGCGCCTGGCAGCGCCGACTGGAGACCGAGCGAGGCCTCAACCGCGTGACGCTCGCCAAGGAAGAAGGCATCGCCCCGGGGTCCGTCACCCATTACCTCAAGCTGCTCGATCTCAATGAAGAGATCCAAACGAAGCTGTTGGAGTTGATCACGGCCGCGGAGGTCCGTCGCTACAGTCTCAACCGCATGAAGGCTCTCGCGGACCTGCCGGGTCCCGAGCAACGGCGGCAGTTCGCCGCACTTTGAGTGCAGCCCCAGAATCAACCGATGCCGCCGGCCTAATTGGCGCTGAAATCGTCCCGGACCCGGTACCGCACCGCGCGGGTCTTGCCCTCGACCTCGCAGACGCCGCTCGCCCGCAATCGCGTCAGGCGGCGGGTAAGCACCCGCGGCGAAATTCCCAGCGTCCGACCGATGAGCAACGGGCTTGTGGGGCCGGCACACTGCAGGAAACTCACGATCTGGCGCGTGATGTCGTCGCGGAGCAGTTCCAACGGATTCACCGGCGGTGCCGGTGGATTGGCCGGCTGTCCGGGCGATGCGCGGGCCGCGCTCAGGTGCCGGCTGCGCAGCAGCGCCTTCGCGAGAAGCGCGCCAATCCGGCGGATGACCTGTCCTTCGCTCAGCTGGTCGAACTGCCGTGGATCGTACGGCGAGAATTTGTTCGGCGGAACGCCGTTTGCTCCTGCGGTCGCGGCCATCTCACATTCCCATCCGTGGTCCTTGCCGGTTGGTGATCGACGGCGACGGGACCTGCGTCTCGCGCGGAGCGGGCGGCAAATGTTCAATCAACGGCATTTGCCAGTGGTACGCCGTCCGAATCCGCATCAGCGGCGATTCCTTCAATTCCTCGGGAATCAACGACGGCGGCGCAATTCCTTCCATTCGCAAAGTCTGCGCCGTCTTGGCATGCTGCAATGTCTTGAAAGCGCGGCTCACGACCGCTAGCGCCTCCTTCTCTCGATCAGGTTCCGCGACTGCGTTGCGATGCACATCTCGGAGAAACTCCGGAACGCAACGGGCCACGAGTTGGAGATGGAGCCGATCCTGTCGGGGGGAACTATCGTTCTGCTCGATGTCGCGCACGTTGGCCGCCTTCGCCTTGAGCATCGCCACAGGATCGAGCACCCGGTAGACGACGCCTTCGGACTTGATATAGGCCGCCGCGTCGAGATCGCTCTTTTCGAGCCCGTGCACACTGTGGAGGATTTCCACCAAGAGCGGCCGACCGTCAGGTGTGACGCTGCGCAGGGCGCCAAGTCGCGAATCCAGCCAGTTCCTCGTTTGCCGTGGCTGAAATACCCAGCCGGGAATCCGCTTAAGATCTGCAAGCGCTTCCTTGCTGGCGACGATGTCGAGATCCTTGCTCACCAAAGTGTCCTTGGCGACGACGGGAGCCAGGTAGTTGATCGCCCATAGATTGACGGCCTGGCCACCCACGACGGTTGGTGCCGGTTCGCGATCACACACGACCCGATAATCGTGCGGTGAAGTCTTGATCTCTTCTGGCGTCACTCGAAGCGGACTCCGCCAAAACCGACCAGCCTGGTACGCGCGCCATCGCGCAATCCCATCAACCGACGATTACGCATCACGATCTCATCGTGCTTACCGGCATCGGCCAACGCTCGATCTTCTTGGCGGAACTGCCTCTTCAGTGCCGCAACTTCCCGATCGGCTTGGGTCAAATCAAGCCGTGAGAGTTTGGAACTGAGCTGACGCAATTTCACTGGCATCACCGTAGCGAAGGTCCTCGCCGGGTCAATGGACATCCCGGTGGCTGGCGGTACGCGGAAAAGTCGCTGCACGATCGCTACTTGGTCTGGTGTCGGCAGCAAATTAGGTGATCGCAGTTGGGTGCTCATGATTAAATACGCGCCAAGGTAGCTCGTCCCAATGCACCGTGCAATTGCCGGGTCGACCGAGCAGCGCACATCGCGTTCGTCGAATGTTCGCTTTCGAACCTCCGTGGGGGCTGGGGCGCCGTCAGCCCCAGATAGCCCCGCCTGCGCCCGACGCGGGACGGGGCGTGGCAAAGCGTCGCAGGGGTCGACGCGTGGAGCTCCGGCGACTCCCACAAGCCACACCCACCGAACGGACGCGCCCCTTCTCAGCAATCCGAACGGGACCGGACACCCATCCAGTCGCGTACGCCAAGAAAGCACCGACGGATGCATGTAGACCTGCATCCGTCGTCCCTTCTGTGAGTTGAGAGTCAGAATCAAATCGACCGCCGGCCTGCCGCCGGTTGGCCGCCGAAATACCACCGAATTACCGTCGATCTGCCGCCGGTTGACCAGTGGGTGGCTACCGAGTGGAAACCGGCTTGGTTCAGCACCGCCGGACGAGCCGCGAAGGGTCGGGTCGGACGCGGAGGCCCCCCGGGGGCCGGAGCGAGCGCAGCGGTCCGCGCCCGACCTTTTGCAGCCGTTCCGGCATCACCCCGGCCCGGAACACGCTTCCGCCGGACGCAGCCTGCGGAGTCCGGTGGAAGGGTGTTCTTTTTGCCGATCCAGGGAGTCCGTCCTTTCGGCGTATCGTCGCTTGTGGTACAATGGCGACCGTTGCATCCCGTTTTGCCCAACTGCTTCACCTCCTGGTCCCAGGTCCTGACCGACTGGCACGTGTGCGGAGCGTTGGCGAAATCGAGGCTGCCGCCCTCGCTGGCATCGCACCCAGAACTCGCCGCCCCGTTCGTGGCGGAAATCGGTCGCGCCATTCGTATCCAGCAGGTTGATCGCCAGAGCCTCCAAACCGCATTGGTGCGCGAACGTGTCGTTGAACCGACTTACGACGACGCCGGTGGGCCGGATTACGTCGCCGTGCGCGATGCGATGGAGCAATCCCAGGACCGGTACGTTTCCTTTTGGCCAACAGACATTAGCTCACCGGACGCCATCGTCTCTCGGTCCGAAATGGAGCGGCTCCAGACCGAGTTCTTCGCGATCCGCCAACGCCACGCCCCGCAGGTCGCGGAGTCTCAGAAAGCTGCGCTCCGTCGCTATTGGTCCAATAAGCCCGGGCGAGGGCTGGGCGACGACTTCTTCGCCTATTGTGCAACGGATTCGATTCCGGCCCTGATGAGTCGCATCGATCCGGCCTGGTGGTGGCGGGAATTCTTTCTTCGCCTGCAACACCGGTGCCAGCGCTTCCATGCCGCTGACGGAGTCTTCCTGGACCATCTGCCCGCAATCCGCGCTCGGGTCAGCGCCAAGAAACTGTCGGCAGAAATCGCCGAATGGTCGAAAGCCATGTCGGATCGATGGGGCTGGGACGGCCCCGGTCACTATCGCATGCTTGCCGACCGCGCCGTCGCCAAAGCCGATGCGCTTGCCGCTTGGTACAACCGCACCGCTCTGGGCTTCCTGGCGAATGAAAGCGTGCGCGATTCGCTCTGTTCGCAACTGGCGGCCGAATTGAGGCCGCGGGACCCGTGGCGAAAATCCGCCAATCTCGAGCCGGCAGGCGACGGGCGGAACTGAGCCCGCAAGGCACAGTAGTAGCGAAGTGGTGGTAAAGTGGTAGTGGTGAAGTAGTGGTGTCACGACTTTGTAGTAGCGGACGCTAGGGGTGGCGTGTCCCCGGAATTATAGGTAGGCGATGCGGCTGGTGCCGCTCGGTTCGGATAACACCTGTACTCCAGCCGGGTAGAAAAGGTGCACGGCAGATCCAGTTCTGAACGTGGACGTCCTGGCCGATTTCTTGGGGGGACTTCAGACTCGATCACCAGAATTGTCGGCGCTCGGAAGGTACCGGGAATCAGGGCAGGCCGATTATCTGAGTGGAGATCGATAGATGCTGCTTCAGCCTCATCAGGCACCTCATCGATGAGAGGGAGTACGAATCTCGCTGCAGGATCAATTGTCGGACCGCCTTGCCCTCTTGGATCCTTGGGGATCGTCCGACGGCAAACAGCTGAGGGAAAGCGAACATTGGCGCAATTCAATGTGCGCTGCCGTCGCTCCGCATTGGGCCGATTTTCGGCTACCTTTGCGAGATGGCCACCGCCCTGGATCACAACACGTCGCGCGCGAGACGCGGGGCGGGAGTATCGGTGCCGGCCGCCTTGGCAGCTGCTTCCTCGGCCTCCCTTTCCTTATTACGGCGCGCAAACGCCTCTACCGGTGTTTCTCCGGCCCGAATCAGGGAGGTCGCGATTTTCAATGGAGTGTTCCCCGGCGATAGTACTTTCGGGGAGACCACGGCAGGTGCACATACCCCGGAAGCCGTTGGCGGCGGTGTCGGGGCCGGCGGCGGCAGAATCGCGGGCGCATTCAAAAGCGGCACCACGATGTTTGGCTGCCATCGTGGCCTGCGCCGCCTTGCCGGCTTGTGTCCCAGTTCCCGGTTGATCCAGAGCCGAAGGGCTTCGTCGGACACCCGGACATCGAGACCGCGCAGTCCTTTGGCGAGCGCCTCGACCGAGGCGCCTTCGCGCCGCAACCGCAGCAGTTCTTCCCGGTGCGGAGCCAGCGCCAACGCGATCGTTCTGCGGGGCCAGCGCGCCTGCGCGACCAACTCCGCCAAGGTGGGCGGCACCGTGGGAGCGAGTTCGTGCGGAGATTGTGGTGTGGTCGGAGTGATGTGGGAACAATACTCGGATCGATGTGGGAGCGCAATGGGAGCGGTCTGGGTGAGGTCTAAGCCGACAGGCTTGGACGTTGGTGTCCTTACCTATGCTTTTCTTTTATTTTTCGTGAACAGTTTCAGTTCATGGAAGCTTTTGCTTCGATTGAGTCTTTGGATACTTCAATTGGTTGAGGTTTTTAGAGTTCGTTTTGATGAGTGGGTTCAGTCGTTGAGGTTTAGTCGCTTCGTCTTCTTTCACTTTGATGAGTGGGTTGACGTGGTGATTCGTGGTTTGAATTGTTCGATTTCATGTTCGTTGAGTTCGTTGGGTTGGAGTGGAGGTCTGTCATGTTGACCATTCGGACTTGTAAGATTTTCAGTCATGCTCTGGGTGAATATCTTCGGCAGGCGGATTACTATTCGCAGGGGATGAAAGTCGAAGGGCAGTGCTTCGGTCAGCTCTGTGAGGCGGTCGGATTGGCCGAGGAGGCGACGATTTCCGACGAGGCGTTCGAGCGCGTCGCCAGCAACCACCATGCGGCTACCGGCGAGCAACTCACGGAGCGGATGGCCGCCGCCCGCCGCGCCGGCTACGATGCGACCTTCAACGCTCCCAAGTCGGTCTCGATTCAAGCCTTCGTTGGCGGCGACGACCGGCTCGTCGCGGCCCATGAGGTCGCGGTAACGGAAGCCCTGCGGGAACTGGAAACTCTCGCTTGTCATCAAGACGGGCGCGGCATCAACAAACGCTACGTGACCAGTGGTCAAATCGCCGCAGCGGTCTTCCGCCACGGGGAGAGCCGTGCCCTCGATCCGCACCTCCACTCACACGCCTTCGTGTTCAATGTCGTTCGAGGAAATTCGAGTTCGCGGCTGCTCGCCCTCGAATCCTCGAATATCTTCGAACGCGCCCGCTACCTCACCGAAGTTTACCGCAACGCCCTCGCCCGCGAGGTGCAGAAAATTGGCTACTCCATCGAACGCCGGGAGCACGGCTTCGAACTTGCTGGAATTTCCTCGAATTTGCTCGAACGGTTCTCGAAGCGAGCTGCCGAGCGCGACCGCGCCATCGCCGTCCGCGAAGCCGAACTTGGTCGCGAGCTATCCCGCGACGAAATCGCCGTTGTCGTGCGCGAGAACCGCGCCAAAAAGCAATACGAGCTGACGCCCGACGATGTGCGGCACCGCCAACTCGCCCAGGTGAACTACGATGAAGTGCGGCAGCTCCACGCGCTGCGAGACAAGGCCAAGCCCGTGGCAACGGACCGCGTAGCACTCACCGTCGCCGTCGAGCGGGCCGTCGAGCACGTGTTTGAGCGAAAGACCGTTGCACCCGTCCACGAACTCACCGCCGAAATCCTCCGGCAATCCTACGGCCAGCACTCCCTCAGCGCCATCAAAGAGGCCGTTTATTGCGGTAACCATTCCCTCCTTCACGCCGACGGCAAGGTGACGACCCGCGCCGCGCTCGACCTGGAACGTGCACTGGTGGCCCAGCTCAATACCGACGCCGGCACCCTCACCGAACTCGGCTACCTCATGAGCGACGCCGGCGAGAAATTGTCCAAAGAACAGCGGACGGCCGTCGGTTCGATCCTCAATTCCGGCGACCGCGCGGTAGTGCTGCGCGGTCGGGCCGGCACGGGCAAGACCCACGCGCTGGCGAGCGTCATTGAGGGCATGGCCTCGGTCAAACGCGAGGTGGCCTGCTTCGCCCCGAGCACCCAGGCCGTCGATATCCTCCGGCGCGACGGCGACGAGCAAGTGCAGACCGGTCGGACCGCCGCCGCGACCGTCTTGCGCGATACGCAGACCGTCCAGCGATTATTGGTCGATCCGGTCCTGCAAGAATCCATCAGGCACAAGGCCGTCGTCATCGACGAATACGGCCTCCTTTCGCTCCGCCAGCTCAAGGCGGTCGTTGATCTGGCGGAGAAACATCATGCGCGGCTCGTGTTCGTCGGCGACTCCGGCCAGCACAAGAGCGTCGAAGCCGGCGACGCGGCACGGATCGTCGAACGCGAATCGCGGGTCACGGTGGCCGAACTGCACGAGGTCCGGCGGCAGTCCGCGAATCCTGCTTACCGAGTCGCTGCCGAAGCCCTTGCGGCCGGTAAAATCGCCGAAGGCGTAGCCAAGCTCGATGCGATGGGAGCCGTCGTCGAAGTGGAACATCCGACCGCGCGCCGGGTGCAGATGGTCAACGAATGGTTCGCGGCCACGCAGGAAACCAAATTGATCCGCACCAAAGCCGGCGTCCAAGAGCGCGCAAAAACTGCGCTGATGGTCGCGCCCACGTGGGCAGAAATCGACGCACTCAACCTGCACGCCCGCGAAAAACTCCGCGCGGCCGGGAAGCTCGCCCGCGAAGAACAGACGATTGCATCGCTCCGCGCGAAAGATTGGACGAAGGCGCAGCAGAAGGACGTGCGCAACTATCAACCCGGCGACGTGCTGGTGGCACACAAGGCGACGAAACATTTTGCGAGGGGCGACGAGTTGCACGTCGTCCGGAAAGAAAAACGCCGCCTCGTGGTCGCGCGCGCTGGCGAGGAAATTTCCGTTTCGCCCCGGCAGTCCGGTCTCGCCTGGACAGTTTGTGAGGAGCGCCCGCTGGCTGTCGCGCCCGGCGAACGGCTGCGCCTCCGGGCGGTGAGCCGCGCCGTGAGCGCAGACGGAAAGGGCAAGCGGCTCGCGAATGGAACCACCGTCATCATCCGTTCCGTCGAGGCCAACGGCCGGCTCGTGCTCGCCGACGGCTCAACGCTGCACACCCGGCAAGTGGTGCATGGCTACGCGATGACCTCTCATGCCGCGCAAGGACTCACGGTGGACCACGTGTTCGTCGCCGGGGCGATTTCACGCGAAGGGCTGTATGTGTCCGCGACCCGCGGGCGCGAGGGCATTCGCGTGTTTGTGCCCGACCGCGGTGCCTTTCTCGACGCTGCCGGACTGAGGGACGAAGAACGGATGTCGGCGCTGGAGTTTGTGCGCCAGCATGCGCTCGGAACCGATCTCCGCTCCGTCATCGCTCGCGGTTGGCGTCACCTGATGCACGTGCGGGCCTGTTTTCAGGTGGCCCATCCACGGCAACTGGCCGGCGAGACGGTCGTCGAATCGGAAAGGACCATGCCGGAACCGGTCACGCGGTCGGTGAGAAGTCCGCGACCGCAGGACGACGACGATAGTCCGCGTCCTGTCATCCATCACCATCAGGCCGCGCCGCGCATACGAATGGGATTTTGATCAACTATGTTGAAAACCCGCCACGAGAATGATCGGCCAGCAGATCCCCGCTGCGTCGAGACGCGGGAGGTGCCTGCGGCGTTTTTGCGACTGCAATCGCCGCGAGAGCAAGTGGCGTTACCGTATTCGTCGTTGATCAAGCTCTCGCTCAAGACTGACGGAACCGCTCTCGAACTTTCCTACGTCACGCACCGCGTCACCGTCATCGGGAAAAATCTTGGTGAAATCTACAAAGCCGTCGCCGACGTGGAGGCGAGACTGGTTACGGTGGTCGCGGAGGATTTCGCGGACGCAGCGAGACTGCCGTCCTACACCGCACTCGTCCGCGAGATTCGGATTGAGCCCCTGGACGCCGACGAACGGCGAAAGCGCTGAGACAATGGAAGCGGTCGTCCAACAGCGCCGCGATGTCATTCCGGCAATCGTTCATGTGGTTGTCGCGTCAGCGACGGAGGAGTGAGGCTGAGAACGGGCTCCCCTTCATCCCGCGCGGTCGCGATTTGGCGGTTGTCCGTGATGCATTAGACGCCGGCCGGCTACGTGTGCTGCGGGCCATCAAAGATCGGTATGTCAACGCCAGACAGGGGGACCATTGCCGCGGGTCTTTGAATCGAGGTAACGAACCAGATGAATCACCGTTAATGGCTTGAGCACGTCACGGCAAGACGGCTCAATTTATGCCATGCTCCCGCAGGACGTCGAGACCGCCCGCTGGTTTGCCGAGGAAGTGCATCCGCATGAACGCGCGTTGCGCGCCTATCTGCGCGATCGGTTTCCGTCGATGCACGACATCGACGATGTGGTGCAAGACTCATATCTCCAGTTGCTCAGACAGAAGCCCGCAGGCCGGATCGCTTCCGCCCGGGCGTATCTTTTCACCGTCGCGCACAACGCAGTTCTCAAGGTTTTCCGCAAGCGGAGCATTTTTTCGGACGTGCCGGTAAACGAATTGCCGGCGTGGCGGCTCTTGGATGATGGACAAAGTGTCGCCGAAACCGCCAATACTCACCAGCGCGAGGCCCTCGTGGCCGAAGCGATCGCCGGGCTGCCCGGGCGCTGCCGAGAGGTTTTCAAGCTCCGCCTCGCGCGCGGCCTTTCTCATGCGGAAATCGCCGCTCAACTTGGCTTGTCGGAGGCTACGGTCCGAGTGCAGGTCGCCCGCGGCCTGCAAAAGTGCATGCAGTTTCTCCGCGAGCGGGGGCTAGGGGACGAGCAATGAAAGTCCCGACTCAAAATTTTCTGGTCACCGACGATATCGAATCACTCGCCGCCGACTGGATCGCGCGTCACGACGCCGGCCTCACCCAGCACGAACACGCCGCGCTGCGCGCCTGGCTCGCCGCCGATCCGCGGCACGCCGCCGCCTTCGCCGGTTTGCAGGACGTTTGGGCGACGCTCAATCAGCCGCGGCTCGCCGGACGCGGCGAAAATCTCCTCCGCGCCACCGCCGCCCACGAGGCGCGTCGTGCGTCGCACCGCCGACGCGGCTACGCGCTGGCCGTCGCCGGCCTTGCCGCAGCCGCCGCGCTCGTGTTTGCGTTCGTCCCGCTCCGGCGCGCTTCCACTGCCGCCCTGGCGTCGACAATGGTGTTGCGGCCCGACCGGCAGGTGTTGCCCGACGGCTCGTCCGTTGAACTCGCCGCGGGCACGGAAATCGCCGTTGAGTTTTCGCCCGCGCGTCGCGGCGTGCGGCTTGTGCGCGGCGAGGCGCTGTTCGAGGTCACAAAGGATCCGACGAGGCCGTTTGTCGTTTCCGCAGGAAGCGTCGACGTGCGTGCGGTCGGCACGGCTTTCTCAGTGCGATTTGCGCCGACGGAAGTCGCGGTGCTCGTGACCGAGGGTCGCGTGGCCGTGCAGCGCAACGCTCCGGCCACCGCGGCGTCGCCCGCGGCTGCGTTGCCGGAGCCGACGTTCGTTTCTGCGGGGAATTCCTTTGTGGTGCCCTCGAGTTTCCTGGCCGCGGTCGCGCCACCGCTGCCGCGGGCGGTTTCCGCGAGCCAAGTGGCGACCGCGCTCGCGTGGCGCAGCCGCCGCGTGGAATTCACCGCCACGCCGCTGGCCGAGGCGGTCGCGATGATGAACCGCCAGAACGCCGTGCAACTTTCGCTCGCCGACACCGCGACCGCGGAACTGCGCATCACCGGCGTGTTTTGGACGGATGACCCCGAGGGGTTTGCGCGGCTGCTCGCCGCAAGCCTCGGCCTCAAGGCCACGCCGGCTGTCGGCGGAGCCATCGTGCTCGGCCACTGACGCGCAGGCGTGGTCCCGCTATTGAGAAAATATCTTTGTCGGCGTGTAAACGGAATCGGGCGCTGGTGGCTCCATTGAGGTAGTTCGCGCGCTTGCGCTCCGTGGAGCGCGTGATCCCAGCCACCACCGGAAATCACACCATGCCGACCGCCTTCCGCCTTCTGCCGCACGTCTGCCAGTGCGCGTTTCTCGTCGCCTTTGCCTGTGCGTTCGCCGTTTTGCCGAAGCTCGGCGCGGCCGACGACTCCGGGCGGCGCACCTACAACTTGCCGCCGGCCGACGCCGCGAAATCGCTCAAATTGTTTTCGGAGCAATCCGGCCGCGGCGTGCTCGTCGGCGCCGCTGTCATTGATGGGGTGAAAACCAACGCCGTAAACGGCGAGCTGACCGCGCCTGATGCCATCGAGCGCCTGCTCGCCGGCACCGGGCTAGTCGCGGCCCTGGACGTGAAGACCGGCGCCTTTGCGGTGAAGAGGATCTCCGACCCAAACGCCCAGCGGGCGGCGCAGACCGAGAAAAGCGACCGCCCGGGGAAGAACGGAAACGCGGCCGATGAAAGTCCTGTCCTGCTCGACACATTCCGTGTTTCTGGAGAGCTTCTCTCCCTCCGCCGCGCGATCGCCGACAAGCGGGCCGAAGCTGTCATTGCAGACGTCAGCTCCAGTGATGAGATCGGCTCCATTCCTGATTTTGGTCTCGGCGAAGCAATGGAACGCCTGCCCGGTGTTTCGATGATTACGAACAACGGTCGCGGCGAGCCACAATTCGCCACCATCCG
>Ga0315271_10001983_pt1 | contig 12664 bp, 9 predicted proteins | sample C3_top_MG_FD_204664 | JGI IMG/M metagenome (GOLD analysis project Ga0315271, IMG submission 204664) | Sediment microbial communities from Yellowstone Lake, YNP, Wyoming, USA - C3_top | ecosystem: Environmental > Aquatic > Freshwater > Lake > Sediment | place: USA: Wyoming | collected 2017-08-01
CGGCCCGGCGAAGTAGACCTGCGTCTTGTCGGTGTGGTAGCCGGAGCGGACGAAACCGATGTCGCAGACCAGCGGCTCGCCGCGTTCCCAGCTCTTGGAGGACCCCATGTGCGGCGTCGCCGGGTGCTCGCCCCGCAGCCCGACCGGACCGTTGAAAACGCTCGGGTAGTTGCCGCTCTCGCCCGCCGAGACGTGACCGAGAAAGACCTCCTCACCGTAGTTCTCCATGCGCAGCAGCCCCTGGTGCCCCGCGGCGAAGAGAATCTCCCAGATGACATGCGCGATCTCCCGCTCGGTCATGCCGGCGGCGATCCGCGGCGGGAGTCGCTCGCGCAGGCAGCGGTCGTGGTCCGCGCCCGCCGCGCGCAGGATCTCCAGCTCCCAGGGCGACTTGACGGCGCGGGCCAGGCTCAGCGCGCGGTCGCCTGGGACCAGCTTCGCCGACGCGAGGTGCTCCGCGAGCGTGCGCCCCAACGCCCAGGTAATGCCCCCCATCTCCGCGGCGACGGTCGTCGAGAGCGGGGAACCGGCGTCCGCGAGCACCCCCGGGAGGTCGCGGAAGGAGCGGAACGGCAGGATGCTCGCCAGCGGTGATTCGAGCCGCGCCCGCTCGATCCCCCGGCGGCACAGAAGCACGGACCCGCCCTCGAGCGGGAGCCAGAGCACACCGGCGCCGTAGGTCCCCGTGAGGTAGTAGATGTTCAGCCGCGAGAAGACGAGCAGCCCGCCCGCCTCCGGCGCCACCCCCGCGAGCTCCCAGCGGCAGCGCTCCTGCCGCCGCTCGATCTCCACTCGCGGCACCTGCCCTTCCCGTGACGTCATGGCAACCCCTCCTTGTTGTGCGAAGTGTAGCGAAAATGCGCGCGGCTGACAAAACCCGTCCCAGCCCCGGCGCCGCGCTGTCCGCGCAGAGTCATTCCCTGGCACACGCACCGCCGCTTCACCTATAATCAAAACGAAGATGCGGTCCGCCGCCGGGCGGGCCGGGCAGGTTCACAGCGAATCGGAGGGGTTCAGATGGCGATGAAGACGAAAGACATCCAGGAAAACCTCGTGAAGATGATGGGGATCCAGGAGTACCTGCCGACCTCGCTGGAAACGATCAAGAGCGGGCTCTCCAAGGTCTCGTGAGCGATTTCCCGAAGCTCTGCGCCGCGGCGCACCTGCTCCCGCGGGATCCGGACGCGGCGCTGGGCGACGCCGACCTCGTGCGCCTGATCTGCAGCGACTGCCCCTTCTACAAGGAGGGGGAGGACGAGGAGCTCGAGTGCGGCGCCTTCATGCTCCTGCGCCACCTGCTGCGCCGGAGGGCGGTGACGGTGCAGGGGATTCTCGACGCGGTTCGCGGCGCGCGCGGGGATGCGGGTCCGCCGTCTCCGCGCGAGGAGGGGTAGGTCGGGCGTGGAGACCACCCCTCCCGGGCCTTCTGCCGGGCCGGGAGACTGGCTGGCCCTTGCACCCCATTGCGCTCTCAAGCGCCTCGAGACGCCGGCGCTCTACGACACACGCGCCGACGAGCTGTACGAACTGGACGAGGAGGGCCTGCGATTCCTCGCGAACGGCCCCTCCCGCGCGGCGGCTGGCCATTCGCCGGAGACGGCGGCCGTTGTCGATTTCTGCATCGCCGAGGGACTGCTCGTCCCTGCCGGGGCGCCGACGGTGACGGCCATCCCGGGCGTGACGCGGCTGCTTCCCAGCCTGCGCTACCTGCTCGTGCACCTCACGGACCGCTGTACGCTACGCTGCCGGCACTGCTTTATCGGGCCGCAGACCGGCACCGATCTGCCGTTCGCGCAGATCGTGCGGCTCGCCGACGAGTTCGCGGCCCTGCAGGGGCTGCGCTTCATCGTCTCCGGCGGGGAACCGCTGATGCACCGGCACTTCTGGCGACTCAACGACCGACTCCCGGCCTACCCCTTCCGCTCGATCCTGCTGACCAATGGCACCCTGCTCGATAAAGAGGCAGCACGCGCGCTGCGCTTTCACGAGGTGCAGGTGAGCCTGGACGGGCCGCAGGGAACCCACGACCTGCTGCGCGGCGCCGGGAGTTTCCGCCGCGCGATCGCCGCCCTGCGCCTTCTCGCGGAGGCGGGGGTGCCGATCTCGGTGGCGAGCGTGGTCTTCGCGGGGAATCTCGAGCAATTCGACGAACTGGAGGCGATCCTCGGGGAGTTTCCGCTGCGCGGCTGGTCGATCGACGTCCCCTGCCCTGCCGGAGCAATGGCCGACAATCCCGAGCTGCTCCCCGAGACGGCACGGGCCGCCGCGCTGATGGGGCGCTCGTTCGGCGGCGGGTTCTACGGTTCGAGCGGCGGCTGGGCCTGCGGCGCGCACCTGGCCGCCGTGATGGCGGACGGAACGATCGACAAATGCGGGTATTTCACCGTGCGGCGCTCCGGACACGTTCGCGAGGGGCTGGCCGCCGCATGGCAGCGCATCCCCCGCTGGCATCTCGAAGATTTACGTTGCCGCTGTTCGCACCTGGCGCAGTGCCGCGGCGGCTGCCGCTTCCGCGCGCAGTCTCACGGCGATCTGCTCGGCCCCGACCCCGCGATGTGCCACGCGCGCGGGGTGCCCGTCGGGGGCGATCGCCCGGGGGTCTGACGGGCTGAGAGCCGGCACCCGGCTCGAATCACTGCAAACAAACAATTCCGACCGGCAAACCTGTTGCACGCGAGCGGGAGGGAACCTATGTTTAATTAACAAGTCCGTCCGCATCCGGATGGGGTCCTCCCTGGGAAGGATGGTGGGTGGTATGTCCTTTCGGTCGAGATCGCCGAAGTTCTGGTTGCCACTGCTGCCGCTGTTGCTTCTGGTCGGGGGCGTGGTTTGCCCGCAGGCAGGCGCCGCAGGGGAATCTGTCGCCGGGTTCCGACCGCTCCCTGATATCGAGGTCCGATCGCTCGCGACGAGCAAGGATGTCCGCCTCGCGCGGGCGCTTGCCGGCAGGCCGGCTGTCCTGTTGCTGACCGACGGCAGCGGATCTCCCGCGTGTCCCGTGGGGAAGGCCGCGGCGGATTTGCAGCGCGACTACGCCCCCTGGTTCTCCTGGGTGGCCGTGTTGAGCGGCCCGTTCACCATCTCCGATCTCGAAGCGGTCCGCAGTTCTTCGCCGGTGCGCTTCGAGCGGCTCTATCTCGACCGCACCGGCGCGGTTCGCGCCGCCCTTGGCCTCGCACGGCTCCCGGTCCTGCTGCTCGTTGACGCGGACGGGGTGATTCGCCAGGTGTGCTCCCCGGACGGCAGCCCGACTGCCATCGAGGCCGTCGCGGGCACGCTCAAGGCCCTCGCTGCCGCCTCGCGGCGCCAGAGCGCCGGCATCGAGGACTTCCGTCTCCCGCTGGTCGGGGGCGCGAGCCTGGTTTCCTTCCTCGACGTCGCAGGCAGGAACGGCACCATGGTCGCGTTCCTCCAGAGCCGGTGCCTCTCCTGCGCCAGGGAGCTCGAGGTCCTCGATTTCGCGCGGGATCGTCGGGCAGGCGACATTTCATTTGTCGCGGTGTTCATCGACCCCGCGCCGGACTCGCGGGTCAGGGGGTTCCTCGCGGCAGCCGGCGCGACGCCGGACTTCGTGCTGCGCGATCCGGAGTTCAGGCTCGCAAAGAAGTACGGCATCACCTCCGCGCCGGCGCTGCTCGTCATCGATCCTCGGGGGCAGCTCGTCCTTTCAAAGACCGGGTACCACGAGGCTGACCGGGACGAACTCTACGGCGAGCTGATGAGCGCTTTCGACAAGGTGGCCGGTACTGCCGGGGACAGTTCGGTCGTCGCGGAAGCCCGCCGCCTGCACGAGGAAGCCAGCGCGTTCCTGCGGGAAGGCAAGCCCGAGTACGCACTGCTTTTCCAGCAGAGGATCGCCGAGATGCTTCCCGACTACCCGTCGGTGCAGCTGCGCATCGCCGAGGCCGCCCTGGCCCTCGGCGAACGGGACCTGGCACTGAGGAGCCTGGCGAAGTACCTCGCGGCGCAGCCGCAGACGTACGACAGCCCGACAGTCCGCCAGACGATCGCCGGCCTTCTCGCTCCCGGACCATGACCTCGGCGGCAATCGCGCCGTCGAGCGCATCGCGGGCGGGCTCTCCCAGGCTCGCTTGACACCCTTGGGCGGCAGGGTTAAGTTCGTCGACAGTTGACAATTCGCCAGATACGCGCTGACTCAGGAAAGGAGGTGAACGCCCGTGAAGATCACCAAGATGTCCAAGGAGGTCTCGACGCTCTGCAAGTGCAAGAGCAGCTGCTAGCCGCTCACAACGCTGCTCCGCAAAAACCCCGGGGGGGCATCTCTCCGGGGTTTCTTGTTTTGCCGGCCCGGCCTCCCCGTTCGGCTGCGGGGTCCTGACGCTGTGGTAGAATCCTCCCGTTTTCCAAGCAACGGAGGATACCCATGACCGAAGAACCCCGCCCGGAGAGCGGCCCCCGGGATTTCATCCGCGAGATCGTCGCCGACGACGTCAAAGCCGGCGCCAATGGCGGCCGCGTCGCGACGCGCTTCCCGCCCGAACCGAACGGCTATCTCCACATCGGGCACGCCAAGTCGATCTGCCTGAACTTCGGCATCGCGCAGGAGTTCGGCGGCACCTGCAATCTGCGGCTGGATGACACGAACCCCGCGAAGGAAGAGGGGGAATACGTAGACTCGATCATCGCCGATGTGCGCTGGCTCGGCTTCGACTGGGGCGACCGGCTGTTCTACGCCTCCGACTACTTCGAGCGGCTCTACGGGTTCGCGGAGCAGTTGATCAGCCGCGGCAAGGCCTACGTCGACGATCTGAGCGCCGAGCAGATCCGCGAGCACCGGGGCACGCTGACCGAAGCGGGGAAAGACAGCCCGTGGCGCGAACGGAGCGTCGAAGAGAATCTCGACCTCTTCCGCCGGATGCGCGCCGGCGAGTTCCCCGACGGCGCCCGCGTGCTGCGCGCGAAGATCGATATGGCCTCGCCGAACATGGTGCTGCGCGACCCGACGCTCTACCGCATCAAGCGCGCCACGCACCACCGCACCGGGGACGTCTGGTGCATCTACCCGATGTACGATTTCGCCCACTGCCTCTCGGATGCCATCGAGGGGATCACGCACTCGATCTGCACCCTGGAGTTCGAGATCAACCGCCCGCTCTACGACTGGGTGATCGACAACGTGGACGCCCCTGCCCGTCCGCGCCAGTACGAGTTCGCGCGGCTGAACCTGACCTACACCGTCATATCCAAGCGCAAGCTGCTCCGGCTTGTCCAGGGGGGCACCCTCTCGGGGTGGGACGACCCGCGGATGCCGACCCTCTCGGGGTTGCGCCGCAGGGGCTACACGCCCGAGGCGATCCGCGCCTTCTGCGACAAGATCGGCGTCGGCAGGCGCGACAGCACCGTGGACGTCGCGCTGCTCGAGCACTGCCTGCGCGAGGACCTGAACAGACGCTCGCCGCGGCTGATGGCGGTGTTGCGCCCCCTGAAACTGGTCGTCGAGAACTACCCCGAGGGCGAGGTCGAAGAACTCGACGCCGTGAACAACCCCGAAGACCCGGCGGCCGGCAGCCGCAAGGTCCCCTTCTCGCGCGAACTGTGGATCGACCGCGAAGACTTCCGCGAGGAACCGCCCAAAGGGTTCCTCCGACTCGCCCCGGGGCGCGAGGTGCGGCTGCGCTACGCCTACTTCGTGAAATGCGTCGGCGTCGTCAAGGACGCGGCCGGCGAGATCACCGAGGTGCGCTGCACCTACGACCCGGCAACGCGCGGCGGCGACGCGCCGGACGGGCGCAAGGTGAAAGTGACGATGCACTGGGTCTCGGCCGCCCGCGCTCGCGAGGCCGAAGTTCGCCTCTACGACCGCCTCTTCGCACTGGAAAACCCCGACGAGGCGGAAGACTTCCTCTCGGCTCTCAATCCCAACTCGCTCGAAGTCCTGCAGGGGTGCCGGGTCGAGCCCGCGCTCGCACAGGTTTCACCCGGAGCCGTTGTCCAGTTCGAGCGCGTGGGCTACTTCGCGGCCGACGTGCGCGACTCCAGACCGGGCGCCCCGGTCTTCAATCGGGCCGTGACCTTGCGCGATGTCTGGGAGAAGCTGCAGAAAAAGGCCCGGTGACGCTTGACAATGCCTACTTGCCGTATAGACTGATTTGACAAGTGCCGGGATTCACAGGAGCCTGCACGCGCGGGCGCCCGGCAATCAAGCTGACCTGGAGGTTGCCGTGAAGAAGTTTCTGGGTTGCATTGCCGTCGCCGTCCTTGCCCTCTCCCCCGCGTTAGCCTCGGCCGAAGGGAAAGTCCCCGCCGGCAAGGAGACGCTCACCCTGGATTTCATGTCGAAGGCCAAGCAGGCCGCGGGGAAGAAAGTTCTCAAAGGGCCGGTGCCGTTCGCCCACCAGGCCCACGTTGACAAGGGAGTCGCCTGCGTCGACTGTCACCACAAGGACAAGGCCGGGGAGACGCCGCGGGCCTGCTCGACGTGCCACAAGGACACCAAAGGCGATGCCCCGAGGCTCGATGACGCCCTCCACGGCGGCGCGAACGAAGCCCTCCCGGCCCTTCAGTCGTGCATCGGCTGCCACGTCCGCAAGCTCGCGAAGATGGACACGCCGCCGCCCCTGCAGAGAAAGCCCTGCGAGGCCTGTCACAGCATCCTGAAGAAATAGCCGACCAGCGGGTGGTTTTGGTTTGGCTGGGGGACAAGGATTCGAACCTTGATAAGCAGAGTCAGAGTCTGCTGTCCTGCCGTTGGACGATCCCCCAGTAACGGCGGGAATATACCCAGTTCCCGCCTTCAGGTCAATGCAGGTTGCTGAATGAGGCCCGTGCGGGCTGCGGGGTCCTGTCGCTGCGGACCTCCATCGGCCTCGCTACGCTCCCCCGCTGGAGACCTCCCCTTCGCGCCACCCCTCCGCCCAGTTCGTGCTCCACGGCAGCTACTGACTCACAGCGGTCTGCAATACCTCAACCGCGCGGCGCACCCGCGCCAGGACCGTTTCGCGCCCGATGACCGCCATGCTCTCGAACAGCGGCGGGCTGACGCTCTGGCCGGTGACCGCGGCGCGCAGGATGCCGAAGACCTGGTTGGGCGAGAGGCCCAGCTCCTCGACGAGTGCGCGCAGCGGCGGCTCCGCGACGTCGTGCTCAACGGAGGGGAGGCCCGCGAGAATGGCGAGACACCGCGCGGCGATCGCCGCCGACTCGGCGGCGGTGAGCTTTTTCGCGACCAGGGCGCCCGCATCCGCGGCAACGTCGTCGCGGAAGAAGAACCCGCCGATGGTGACCGCGTCGTCGAGCGTGACCATGCGTTCGCGGATCAGCGGGACGACGGCGAGGAGCCGCGCCTCGTCAACGACGAGTCCGGCGCCCTCCAGATACGGCCGCAGCCGGCGCGCGAGCTCCGCCTCAGGTAATGCCCGGATGTGAACGCCGTTGAAGTGATCCAGCTTGGTGAAGTTGATCGCCGCCGGCGAGGGGTTGAGCCGATCGAGGCTGAACGACGCGACGAGATCTTTGAGCGCGAAGAATTCCGTGTGATCGTCCAGGCTCCAGCCCATGAGGGCGATCCAGTTCACGACGCCCTCGGGGGTGTAGCCGAGATCCTTCAGGTCCTTCACGAAGATCGAGTACCCGTCCTTGACCAGGTCCGCCGACTCGCGCTTGCTCATCTTGCCCTTCCCGCTGGGCTTGAGAAAGACCGAGAGGTGGACGAACTCCGGCTCGCGCCAGCCGAGCGCGCGGATGATGTGCGCGTGCAGCGGGAAGGTCGGCAGCCACTCGGAGCCGCGGATGACGTGGGTGATTTCCATCAGATGATCGTCGACCATCGCCGCGAGGTGGTAGAGCGCGAGGCCGTCCGATTTGACGATGATGTAGTCGTCGAGCTGGCGGTTCTCGACGGTGATGGCGCCGCGGATGCGATCGCGGACCGTGATCGATCCCTCGCGCGGCATCCGGAAGCGGATCACGTGCCTTTCGCCGGCGGCCACGCGCCGCGCGGACTCCGCCGGTTCGAGTCGGCGGCAGGTGCCGTCGTACGTCGTCGGCAACCGGTGCGCCTGCGCCTCCTTGCGCATCACGTCGAGCCTCTCGGCTGAGCAGAAGCAGGGGTAGGCGTTGCCGCGCTCGACGAGCCGACGCGCCTGCTCGCGGTAGATCTCCGCGCGCTCCGACTGGCGGTAGGGGCCGTAGGGGCCGCCGATGTCGGGGCCCTCGTCCCACTGCAGACCGAGCCAGCGCAGACTCGCCATCAGCTCCTCCTCGGAGCCGGGGACGTAGCGCTTGCGGTCGGTGTCCTCGATGCGCAGGATAAATTTCCCGCCCATCTGGCGGGCAACGAGATAGTCGTACAGAGCGGTGCGGCCGCTCCCGAGGTGCGTGTGCCCCGTCGGGCTCGGGGCAAAGCGGACGCGCACCGGCGCCGGCACGGGCTCGCTCACCGGCCGCCCTACTTCGCTGCCGGCGAATTCGCCTGCTGGCCGAGCTCGCGGGCGGCCTTGTCGAGGTCGGTCCCGCCGCCAGCCTGTCCCCGCAACTCGTCCAGCGAGCGGCGGATGTTCTCGGCGTTCGGGTCGTTCGGCGCGACTCTCAGGTAATCTTCCCAGGCCGCGATCGCGCCCGGCTTGTCGTTCATGTCGTGCATCAGGACGATCCCGATGTTCATGCGGCTCTGCGGGTGCGTCGGGCTGGCCGCGGCCGCCTTGCGGAACGCCGCGAGCGCCTTCGGGAAGTCCTTGAGCTGCCGGTACATGACCCCCATGTCGGTGAGGACGTTCGGGTCGTCCCCCTTGATGGCGAGCGCCTTGTTGTAGGCGTCAACCGACTTCTGCGCCTCGCCGAGGTCGAAGTAGTCGTTGCCGATCTGGACCAGCGCCTGGTAGTTCCGCGGGTCCTTCTTCACGATGTCCTCGAGCTGGGCGATGTCGCGGGAGAGCTTGACGCGGTCCGGTCCCTGCTCCTGCGTGCCGGTGATGGGCGCCGGGGCGCCGGAGCCTCTCGAGCCGCCGGTGGAACCCGTCGAGCCGGTGAAGTTCATGATGATCACGCCGACGATGAGGCCGGCGATAAAGCCGCCGCCAACGAGAATGGCCTTGTTCTGGGTGTCCGTTCCGGTCTTCCGGGGCTGCTGGTTCGCTGCCATGGCGCACTCCTCCTTGATCGATGAATGGTCTGTGCTTATACCACGAGAAGCCACCCGTCAGGAAGAGCCTGCGCCCCGTGTTCTACGGCTTCCCCTGCCCGATCCTTGCCAACCCCTCGCGCGCGAGGGCAAGGCCGGGGTCCAGACGGAGCGCCTCCGCGTAGCGGCGCCGGGCATTTCCCCGCTCCCCGGCCAGCTCCAGGGCCAGACCCAGGTTCACGAGCGCCAGCGGGAATGCGGGTTTGAGCCGCACTGCCTCCTCCAGGGATGCCCGCGCCTCCGCGACCCGGCCCATCTTGAGGAGGGCGGACCCCAGGTTGTTGTGGGCCTCCGCGAAGTTCGGGTCGGACATCAGCGCCTTGCGGCACGCGTCTTCGGCCTCGCGGACCATCCCCCGCCTCTCGTAGAACCAGCCGAGGTCGGCGAGGGCGGGGGCGAATCCGGGATGGATCCTCAGGGCTTCACGATAGTGGAGCAGCGCCTGCTCGGACTGCTGAAGGTCGTCCAGCAGGTTGGCGAGCTTGGTGTGTGTTTCGTAATCCAAAGTGTTCAACCGGAGCGCCTCCTCGTAGACAACTGCCGCTTCCGCGAGCTTTCCCTTCTCGTAGAGGGCATCTCCGAGGCACTTGTGCGCCATGTAACTCGACGAACGGCTCGCGGCTCGCCGGAAGAGGCTTTCACCGTCGTGCCACGAGACGACCTGCATCCTGGCCACAACCGCAAAGCCGACGATTACGATGGCGGCGGCGGTAAACGCAAGGATGCGTCCCCTGCGCCGGCCGCGGCTGGCCGCAGACACCCCCCAGGCGACGGCGATGCACAGCCCGGTGAGCGGCAGATACATGTAGCGGTCCGCCATGGCCTGCGAACCCAGCTGGACCATGCCGATCACCGGCACCAGAGTGCCCAAGTACCAGAACCACCCCACGGCGACGTAGGGGTGGCTCTTCGCCCAGCGGACTGCCATCACGGACACGACCGCGACCGCGGCTGTGGCCGAGGCCGCCTGCCACGCGGAGGGCGTCGCCGGGGGGTAAAAAATGGTGAGATCCGCCGGCCAGACCGCCTTGCCTGCGTAACGGACGTAGGCGAGGAATGCGTTGAACAGGCGCACCGCGTAGTGAGCGTCGCCCACCTTGGCGAAGTACCCCCCCTGTTGGGCGACCAAGGTCATCGCGCCGGAGGCGACGGACGCCAGGAGCAGCGGGATTTTTTCCACCAGCACGCGAACCGGCAGCGCCGAGGTGCGGGACAGCTGCGGGTCGAGTCCGGCGGGCACCTGCGCGCCACCCCACCGCCCCAGCGGCCAATAGTCCAGCAGGAGGAGCAGAAACGGCAATGTCACCAGCATCGGCTTGGCCATGAGGCCGAGGACCAACCAGAACAGGACGGCAAGCAGCCGCGCGACGCCGGGCCATCGGACGTGACGCAGGTAGGCCCCGACGGCCAGGATCCCGAAGAAGGTGGAGAGAACGTCCTTACGCTCCGCGACCCAGGCCACGGACTCGACGTGCAGGGGATGCACCGCGAAGAGGGCGGCAACGAAGGCGCTGGGCCACAGGGCGCCGGTCATCCGGCGCAGCACCGACAGCAGCAGGACGGCATTGACCAGGTGCAGCAGCAGGCTCGTCGCGTGATGCCCGGCGGGGTTCAACCCGAAAAGCTGCACGTCCAGCATGTGCGACAGCCAGGTCAGGGGGTGCCAGTTGGAGGCGTAGCCCACGCTCGTGAACGCCCACGCGAAGCCGCCGCTGCTGAGCCCGGCGCTCACCTGCGCGTTTTCGGTGACGTACGCGGGGTCGTCCAGCAGGACAAACGCGCTGTCGACCACCGGCAGAAACACGGCCAGCGTCAGCGCCGACACCACCAAGGCCACCGCGAAAAAACGTCGCCCCCCCGCCGCCAGCCCACCGGCGCTCACGCTGTCTCTCGGCACAGACAACACTCTTACCTGCCCCCCCGCAGCTGCTCGAGGGCCTGCGCGGCTCGCGCGCTACCGGGCCACGCGGCGAGGTACTCCTCGAGGACGCGCCGGGCCGCGGCCCGCTCGCCACGCGCCGCAAGCAGCTGCGCCTGGAGAAGCTCAGCGTCCTCGAAGTCGCGACGCCAGGCCCGAAACACCGCCAGTTCGCGCAGGGCGTCCTCCGGTTGCCCGACCCGGGCGAAGTACCGCGCCGCCACCAAGCTGATCTCCGGGAGCGCGTGCGAACTGCGTCGCGCCTCGTCGAGGTAGACTTTCGCCTTGAGCACGTCGCCGTCCTGCAGATACAGGTCGGCCCCTCGGGCATACGCGAGCCCGACGATTTCGGCCCGGCGTTGCGCGTCGAGCCGCGGCGGCAGGGTGACGGCGAGCACCAACGCCACGGCCATCAACAGCGCTCCGGAGCCCTTGATGTCGCGCTTCTCCAGGCGGCGGACAATTTCCCTGATGGCGAACAACGAGCCGGCGATCAGCGGGAGTATGGCCGGCAGGCGGAAACGATCCAGCGTCCAGAAGGGGAGGAACGAGATCCAGGTCCCGAAAAAAACGGCTGGAAAGAGGAGCGTGGCGCGCTCGCCGCGGGCGCACCACCACCCCACCATGCCGAAAGCGAGGATCAGCCCGAAGCAGAGCGGGTTGAAGCCGATCAACGGGTTGACCCGCGAAAAATAGTCGTGCGGATAGTTTCCGGAAATCTCGTCGTTCCCGAGCGACACCCAGAGCCGCTGCGCCAGAAGAGTGGCGCTGCGGGCAGGATGATCGGCCACGTATCGCAGCGCCTCGCGCGACCAGTAGCGAGAAGCTTCGGACGCGGTGACGGGACGGCCTGCGATGCGCGCGGCTTCGGCGATCGAATCCTCGGTCAACCGCGCCGGTCCGCTGCGGGCGAACGCCGGTTGCACGAAGGAGTCGCCGCGCGAGCGATCGTTGAACGCCATGAAGAGGTTCGAGCCGCCGGAGGCCGCGACCAGCACGCAATCCCCGCCGACGAGGCAGTTGCGGGCCGTCACGGGAAGCACCGCCAGCGCCGCGCCCAGCAGGAACACGCCCATCCGGCGCGCGGCGACCGCTCCCCCGCCTCCAACCGCGAGCAGGAAGAGCAGAAGAAAGGGCGCCAGCGCGAGCAGATTCTCCCGCACGAGGAGCACCAGACCGAACACGAGGCCGGCGAGAAAGAGCGTCTGCCGGCGTCCGGTTCGCACGTGCTGCTGCAGCAGGTGCAGGGCGGCGAGCAGGAGAACCGTGGCGAGCGGCTCCTTGATCGGGAGGGTGTCCGCCAGCAGCGTAACCGGGTAGGCGGCATACGCGAGGGCACCGGCCAGAGACCAGCGCGGCGGCAGATGTTCCAGCAGGATCAAGTAGGCGAGCACCGCGCCGAGCGAGCCGACGAGCGCCTGGAAGACGAGAACATGGTGAAAATCGATGCCGGTCAACGCATAGGTCGCGACCTGAAGATAAGCGTAGAGCGGCTCGTAGAGGAACGGGCCCGGCGCGGGGGTCCCCGCCAGGATCTCCAGCGCCCACTCGTAGAAGCGCCGGGCGTCGAGCACCGGGTACAGGGCGTACGGGGTTCGAAGAAACAG
>Ga0315271_10001984_pt1 | contig 12655 bp, 13 predicted proteins | sample C3_top_MG_FD_204664 | JGI IMG/M metagenome (GOLD analysis project Ga0315271, IMG submission 204664) | Sediment microbial communities from Yellowstone Lake, YNP, Wyoming, USA - C3_top | ecosystem: Environmental > Aquatic > Freshwater > Lake > Sediment | place: USA: Wyoming | collected 2017-08-01
TCGGACCCGTGCACCGCGTGCCGGTCCGCGGGCTGGCGCTGCCCGGCGCCGATGCCTTTGCCACGCCTTTGGGCGATATCGAAATCGATCAGGCGGCCGTTGCCGCGCTGGCTGCTCTGCCGCAGGTCCGGGTGAGTTCGGCCGCGCACACGCGGGAGCACTCTCTCGAAGTGCAGCTGCCGTTCCTGCAGTCGGTCCTCGATGATTTCAGGCTTGTGCCCCTGGCGGTGGGGGATGCCACGCCCACCGAAGTGGCCCAGGTGCTGGAGACCCTCTGGGGCGGACCTGAGACCTTGATCGTGATCAGCTCGGATCTGTCGCACTTCCTGCCTTACCGCGACGCCCAGACAGTGGATCGCGAGACGGTGCAGGACATCATGGACTTGCACGGCACCCTCACGCACGAACAGGCCTGCGGCGGCACCCCGGTCAATGGCCTGCTGCTGGTCGCGAGTCGGCTGCGCCTGCAGCCTCAATTGCTGGGGCTCTGCAATTCCGGTGACACGGCCGGCGACAAGAGCCGTGTCGTCGGCTACGCAGCCTTGGCCTTCATGGAACCGAGCGGGACAGACCGCAGCGATGCGCAGCGAGCCAGCTCTGTCCCCAACACTCCAGGGAAACCTTATGTCCACTGAGGCCCGCGACCACGGTGCGACGCTGTTGCCGATCGCGCGCGCCTCGATTTCGAGCGCGTTGGGCCGCGCATTGCAAGCCGCCGAAGATGCACCGTGGCTGCAGGAACCGGGCGCCAGCTTTGTGACGCTGACCCAGCAGGGCCAGTTGCGCGGCTGCATCGGCACGCTCCAGGCGCGGCGCTCGCTGCTGGCCGACGTCAAGGCGAACGCGATCGCCGCCGCTCTGCGCGACCCGCGCTTCGCGCCGCTGGCGGTGACAGAACTTGCCCGTACCGAAATTGAAGTGTCGATGTTGTCGCCGATGCAGCCCATGCAGTTCGAGGACGAAGCGCACGCGCTGGCCCAGCTGCAACCGGGCATCGACGGCGTCGTGTTCGAATACGAGCGCTTCCGCAGCACGTTCCTGCCGCAGGTGTGGGAGCAATTGCCCTCGCCGCAGGAGTTCATCGCCCACCTGAAGCACAAGGCCGGCCTGCGGCCCGATTTCTGGGCCAAAGGCGTGCGCCTGCAGCGCTACACCGTGAGCAAATGGAAAGAATCCGAGGCTCAGCCGAGAGCCCATGGCGCGCACAAGCACGGAGGCTCGTGATGCAGGAATCGAACTACCCGGCGCGCTACTGGCACCTGCTTCCCGACGGCCGCATGCAGTGCGACCTGTGCCCGCGCGACTGCAAGCTGCACGAGGGACAGCGCGGCGCCTGCTTTGTGCGCGCGCGCCGCGGCGAGCAGATGATTCTCACCACCTATGGACGCTCCTCTGGCTTTTGCATCGACCCGATCGAGAAGAAGCCGCTGAATCAGTTCTACCCCGGCAGCAGCGTGCTGTCTTTTGGCACCGCCGGCTGCAACCTGGCCTGCAAGTTCTGCCAGAACTGGGACATCAGCAAGTCGCGCGACATGGATCGCCTGATGGACCAGGCCTCGCCCGAGGCGATCGCCGCCGCTGCGCTCGAACACCAATGCAGGAGCGTCGCCTTCACCTACAACGACCCGGTGATCTTCGCCGAGTACGCGATGGACGTGGCCGATGCCTGCCATGCGCATGGCATCAAGACCGTGGCGGTGACAGCGGGCTACCTGCACGACGCCGCGCGGCGCGACTTCTTCGCCAAGATCGACGCCGCCAATGTCGATCTGAAGGCCTTTACCGAGGACTTCTATTTCAAGCTCACCGGCTCACATCTGCAACCGGTGCTCGACACCCTGGTCTACCTCCAGCACCAAACCAAGGTCTGGCTCGAGATCACCACACTGCTGATCCCGGGCCACAACGACTCGGACCAGGAAATCACCGCACTGTGCCGCTGGATCAGGCAGCAGCTTGGCGCCGACGTGCCGCTGCACTTCTCGGCCTTCCATCCCGACCACAAGATGCTGGATGTGCCCGCCACGCCCGCAGCGACCCTGGTGCGGGCGCGCAATACTGCAATCGCCGAAGGCCTGCATTACGTCTACACCGGCAACGTGCACAACATCGAGGGCGACACGACCTTTTGCCCGCACTGCGCCACACCGCTGATCGTGCGCGACTGGTATCTGATCAAGGAGTACCGGCTGACGGCAAAAGGCCACTGCCCGGATTGCGGCACGGCCGTCGCCGGACATTTTGCGGCGCGCGCCGGCCACTTTGGCCGTCAGCGCGTTCCGATTGCGATTCACAGCGCCTGACCGGGACGACCGTCCATGAGTTCGCAACTTGTCCGCATCCCGGTGGATGGCATCCACATCGAAGCCCTGCTGGAGCTGTCTGCCGATGCGCATGGCATTGTCCTGTTTGCCCATGGCAGCGGCAGCAGCCGGCACAGTCCGCGCAACAATTATGTCGCCCGCGTATTGCGCGAAAACGGCATGGGCACACTGCTGCTGGACTTGCTCACGATCGCCGAAGATCTGGACTATCAGACGCGATTCGACATCGGCTTGCTGACGCATCGTCTGCTGGCCGCCACGCACTGGGTCCGACAACACACGCCGCCAACCCGGGTGCTGCCGATCGGCTACTTTGGCGCCAGCACCGGAGCCGCGGCGGCGCTGCAGGCCGCCGCGGCATTGGGCGAAGATATCGGTGCCGTGGTGTCTCGCGGTGGACGGCCCGATCTGGCGGGGAGCCCTGCTCTGGCAAAGGTCAAGTCACCGACCCTGCTGCTGGTGGGCGGCAACGATGATGAAGTGATCCGGCTCAACCGCGAGGCTTACGCCAGACTGTCCTGCAGCAAGGAGCTCAGCGTGATTCCCGGCGCCACCCATCTGTTCGAGGAAGCCGGAACGCTCGAAGAAGTGGCACGCCAGGCCGCAGTCTGGTTCAGCCGCTACCTGAGGGCCTGAGGTCATTTTGTGCGAGCGCGGGCTTCACCGCCCTTGCAGGATGGCGACCACCTCTTCATCCTCGACCTGCCCGAAGTGGCGATAGAACTGACCGACGGCCTGAAAGAATGCGGGCGTTTCCAGGCACACCACCTCATCGGCCAGATCGGACACTTTGGCCACGGTATCGGGGGGTGCCACCGGCACGGCGCACACCAGTTTCGCGGGCTTGCGCTCGCGCAATCCGTGCAGTGCCGAGATCATGGTGGCGCCCGTGGCCAGACCGTCATCGATCACGATGACGATGCGTCCCGCCGGATCGAGCGGCGGGCGAATCGGCGTGTATTGGGCGCGCCGCGCGCGAATGGTCTGCAACTGCAGGCGCTTCTCGGACTCGACGTATTGCGCATCTGCACCATAGGCCTCGGCATAGTCGGCCAGATAGGTCCAGCCGCTTTCATCGACCGAGCCAATCGCCAGTTCCGGCTGCTGCGGCGCACGCAGCTTGCGCACCAGAACGACATCGAATTCACCTTTCAATTCGTCCGCGACAATTTTGGCCATCGGCACCGCGCCGCGCGGAATGGCCAGGATCAGGGGATTCTTTCCACGGTAGGGTCTGAGCCGCGCGGCCAAGCGACGGGCCGCCTCCTCGCGGTCGGAAAACATGGTCGGACTCTCCTTTCTTGTGCGCTCTTCGATGACGTTCACGGCCAAGCGCCTGCAAGCGTACAGCACTCCCGCCACCACGCTTCGAGTTTGCGATTGCGCTCAAGGCGCAACTTGATTTTTCGCAACATGGCACCTGCTCGCAAGAATATTCTGAGAGCGTGGATGGGTTCAATGTGGTTCATCTTTGGAGCAGACATGAAGACTGATTCAGATCTAAAAAATGACATCTTGAGCGAGTTGTCCTGGGATCCGGTGGTCCCCGAGGCCAACGTCGGCGTCGCAGTCAACGACGGGGTCGTCACCTTGAGCGGACACCTGGATACTTATGCGGAAAAGGTCGCAACCAAGCGTGCCGTCGAGCGCGTCGCCGGCGTCAAGGCGATCGCGATGGAAATCGACGTGGTGCCGCCGGGCATTCACAAACGCAGCGACACTGAAATTGCGATGGCGGCCGAGCACGCGCTGGGCTGGAACAGCGCGGTGCCCAAGGACAAGGTCAAGATCGCGGTGGAAAAGGGCTGGGTGACACTCAGCGGTGAAGTTGATTGGAACTTTCAGCGGCGCGCCGTCGAGCGCATGATTCGCCCTCTCAAAGGAGTGGTCGGCATTACCGACAACATCACGCTCAAGGCGCTTCCGATTCCGGTCAACCTGTCGAGCCGCATCCAGGAGGCGCTGACGCGCCAGGCGGAGCGCGAAGCCAAGCGCATAGAGATTTCGATGGATGGCGGCGTCGTCACGCTGCGCGGGCGCGTCCACTCCTGGGCCGAGCGCAGCGCGGCAGAAGGCGCCACCTGGTCGGCGCCGGGCGTGAGTCGGGTCGTCAATCAGTTGAGCGTCGATTCCTAGGATACGAGATGGCAACCCGGCTGCAGGATTTCGCCACCTCTCAGGTCGCCGTCGTCGAGCCCGAGACGACGGCGCTCGTGGTATCCAAACTCATGCGAAAACACCACGTCGGCGCCCTGGTGGTCGTCGAAGCCGGTGGTGGCAACCGGCCCATCGGCATCGTGACCGATCGCGATCTGGTGCTTGAACTGATGAGCGAGGGACTGGACCCCGAGATCTTCACGGCCGGAGACATCATGTCGGTCGATCTGGTGCTCGGCCATCCGGAGATGGATGCGATGGAGGCGGTGCAGCTGATGAAATCGCATCGTCTGCGGCGCCTGGTCATCGCCGACAAGAACGGCAGTCTGGCGGGCATCGTCACCATGGAGGACCTGCTTCTGCTGTTGACGCGAGAGCTTTCCGACCTGACAACCGGGGTTGCCGGCGCCAGAGATCGCGAAGTCACCGAGCGCGCCTGAAGCGGCGCGGCCTGCCGCCAGGGGCTTGAACCGGGACGGACATGGACAGGCCCCCTGTCATCCACAAGACGCTGTCTGCCCTGCAGCCAGCGCCGCACTGGACCGACTACGACGGCTTGCGGCGCCAAGACGTCTGGCAGATGGCGCGCCGCCGCCTGCAGGGACTGCCCGGAGGCGGCCTGAACATCGGCTTCGAGGCCGTCGACCGGCATGCCGGCACCGCGCTGCGCGAGCATTGCGCGCTGCGTTTCGTCGCGCGCAGCACGCCGGCCATCGATTTCAGCTATGGCGAGCTGGCACGCCTGAGCAGTCGCTTTGCCAACGTCCTGCGCAGCCTTGACGTGGGCAAGGGCGGCCGTTTGTTCGTGCTGGCGGGGCGCCTGCCCGCGTTGTACATCGCTGTGCTCGGTGCCCTGAAGAATGGCACCGTGGTGACGCCGCTTTTTTCGGCCTTCGGTCCGGAACCGATTGCCACCCGCGTCCAGCTTGGCGCGGGCCAGGTGCTGGTCACCACCGACGCACTCTACCGCCGCAAGGTCAGGCAGATACGCGAACAGATGCCGACCCTGCGCCATGTCATCCTGGTGGCCGAGGATGACAGCAGCACCGATGAGCCCGGCACGCTCGACTGGAACCGCCTGATGGCGTCGGTGTCCGATGATTTCAGCATCGTGCAAACCCAGCCCGATGATCCCGCCCTGCTGCATTTCACGAGCGGCACGACCGGCACGCCCAAAGGGGCGATGCACGCGCACGGTGCAGTCGTCACCCACTTTGCCACCGGCCTTTACGCACTCGATCTGCACCCGCAGGATCGCTACTGGTGCACCGCCGACCCCGGCTGGGTCACCGGCACGTCCTACGGCATCATCGCGCCTTTGCTGCACGGCGTGAGCTCGCTGATCGACCGTGAGGAGTTCGATGCCGAGCGCTGGTACAGCCTGCTCGAGCAGGAGCGCATCAGCGTCTGGTACACGGCACCGACCGCCATCCGCATGCTGATGAAGAGCGCTCCGGAGTTGGCGCGCCGGCATCACTGGCCTGAGCTTCGCTTCGTCGCCAGCGTCGGTGAGCCGCTGAATCCGCAGGCGGTCTGGTGGGGGCAGGAGGTCCTGGGCCTGCCGATCCACGACAACTGGTGGCAGACCGAAACCGGCGGCATCATGATTGCGAACACGCCGGCCTTCGATATCAAGCCCGGCTCCATGGGCCGACCGCTGCCTGGTATCGATGCCTTTATCGTGGAACACCTGGAAGCCGAAGGCGAGCCACCGCGGGTGCGCATCATCGACAAGCCCGATGTCGAGGGCGAACTGGCGCTCAAGAGCGGCTGGCCCTCCATGTTTCGCGGCTATCTGAACAACGAGGCGCGCTATCGCAAGTGCTTTGCCGGCGACCTTTATCTGACCGGCGATCTGGCGCGGCGCGATGCCGACGGCTACTACTGGTTTGTGGGGCGCGCCGACGACGTGATCAAGTCGGCCGGTCACCTGATCGGACCGTTCGAGGTCGAGAGCGTGCTGATGGAACACCCGGCCGTGGCCGAGGCCGGCGTCATCGGCAAACCCGACCCGGTGGTCGGCGAAATCGTGAAGGCCTTCGTGTCGCTGAAGGACGGCCAGACCGCCGGCGAGCCGCTGCGCCTGGACATCATGGCGCACGCACGCAAGCGCCTGGGCGCCGCGGTGGCGCCCAAGGAAATCGCCTTCCTGCCGACGCTGCCTCGTACGCGCAGTGGCAAGATCATGCGCCGCTTGCTCAAGGCCCGTGAACTCGGACTGCCAGAAGGCGACACCTCGACGCTGGAGAGCGGCGCATGAACGCAGAACCCGCAATGAAGATCGTTGGGGCGGGTTTCGCCGCGGGACCGCCCCAAGGCGAAACAGCCCCCGCCGGGGGCAGCGCAGCACACGAAGTGGCAGGCGTGGGTCCCTTGGACAAGGCGTTCGCGCTGGGCTTGCTGTCCGACATGCTGCGCATCCGCCGCATGGAGGAAAAAGCGGCCGAACTCTATGGCCAGCAAAAGATTCGCGGCTTCCTACACCTGTACATCGGCGAAGAGGCGGTCGCGACCGGCGCCGTGCGCGCCTTGCAGCCGCAGGACAACGTGGTCGCCACCTACCGCGAGCATGGCCACGCGCTGCTCAGGGGCGTCGGCATGGGCGCCATCATGGCCGAGATGTACGGCAGGCAGGAGGGCTGCTCGCGCGGCCGGGGCGGATCGATGCATCTGTTCGACCGCGCGTGCCGCTTCTTTGGCGGACAGGCCATCGTCGGCGCCGGACTGCCGCTGGCGACGGGGCTGGCGCTGGCCGACAGGATGCAGGGCCGTCACGCGCTGACAGCCTGCTTTTTCGGCGAAGGCGCCATCGCCGAAGGCGCGTTCCACGAAGCCATGAACCTGGCTGTGCTGTGGCATTTGCCGGTGCTTTTTTGCTGCGAGAACAACCTCTACGCGATGGGCACGGCGTTGGCGCGCTCCGAATCGCAGACCGATCTCTGCGTGAAGGCCGCGTCCTACGGCATGGTCACGCGCAAGGTCGACGGCATGGACGTCGTGGCCGTGCACGACGCGGTTCAATACGCGGCGCAGCAGGTGCGCGGCCAGGGTCCGATGTTTCTGGAGCTGGCGACCTACCGCTTCCGCGCCCACTCCATGTTCGACCCGGAGTTGTACCGCGACAAGAGCGAGGTCGAGGCCTGGAAGACGCGCGGCCCGATCCACACTTTCAGCGCGCGTCTGAAGGCACAGGGCAGTTTGACCGAGGAAAAATTCCTGGCGCTCGATGCCAGCGCGCAGTCCGAAGTCGACGCCGCCGTGTCCTTTGCGGAGGCCGGCAGCTGGGAGCCGGTGACAGATCTGCTGCGCGACGTGACCACGCCGACCGCCAAAGCGTCCGCCATGCACACGGCGCGCGGGGCTGCGCCATGAGTCGGCGCATGAGCTATCGCGAGGCGCTGCGCGAAGCATTGCGCGAAGCGCTGCAAGCCGATCCGCGCGTTTTTCTGATGGGTGAGGACGTCGGCCGCTACGGGGGCACCTACGCCGTGTCGAAGGGCTTGCTCGAGGAATTCGGGCCCGAGCGCATCCGCGACACGCCGCTGTCGGAACTCGGTTTCGTCGGCGCCGGCATTGGTGCCGCGCTCGGCGGCATGCGCCCGATCGTCGAGGTCATGACAGTCAACTTCAGCCTGCTCGCGCTGGACCCGATCGTCAACACGGCGGCCATGCTGCGCCACATGTCGGGTGGCCAGTTCTCCGTGCCGCTGGTGATCCGCATGGCGACCGGTGCCGGACGCCAGGTCGCGGCGCAGCATTCGAACAGCTTCGAGGGCTGGTACGCCCACGTGCCGGGCCTGCGCGTGCTGAGTCCGGCCACCGTGGAAGACGCGCGCGCCATGCTGGCGCCGGCGCTGGCCGACGCCGATCCGGTGCTGATCTTCGAACACGCCCAGCTCTACAACATGGAACAGGAAGTGCCCGATGGTGCTGCGCTGGCAGCGGACATCAGCAGCGCGCGCGTGCGCCGCGCCGGCAGCGACGTCAGCCTGGTCACGCACGGCGGCTCCCTCCCAAAGACGATGCAGGCCGCCGAAGCGCTGGCCGGCCTCGGCATCTCGGCCGAGGTCATCGACCTCAGGGTGCTGCGCCCGCTCGATGACGACACGGTGATGGCTTCGGTGCGCAAGTGCCATCGGGCGGTCGTGGTCGACGAGGCCTGGCGTTCGGGCAGCCTGGCCGCCGAGGTGATGGCGCGCATCGGCGAGCAGGCTTTCTTTGACCTCGACGCACCGCTGGCACGTGTCTGCAGCGAGGAAGTGCCGATACCCTACGCGCGCCACCTGGAAGAGGCGGCGCTGCCGCAGGCGCAGAAGATTGTTGCGACCGTGCAGGCCCTGATGGGGCGCAGGCCGTGATCGATTTCAAGTTGCCATCGCTGGGTGCCGACATGGACGAAGGCACGCTGCTGCGCTGGCAGGTGAAGCCCGGCGACAGCGTCAAACGCGGCCAGGTGGTCGCTGTGGTCGACACCTCCAAGGCGGCCGTCGACGTTGAAATCTGGCACGACGGCGTGGTGCAGGAGATCAAGGTGGAGCCCGGTGAAAAGGTTCCTGTCGGGACCGTGCTGGCCACCTTGCGCGAGCCCGGTGAAGCGATGGCAGTCCAGCCGGCTGACGAAGGCACGCGCCGTCCGGTCTCGCCCTCGGCGCGGCAACGGGCCCGAGAACTTGGCATAGATCCCGAGGCTGTGGCCGGCACCGGCGTTCAGGGCTCGGTCACGCTGGCCGACATCGAGGCGGCGGCGCAGGGCCGGCCGGCGACTGTTGTCCCGGCGGTCAGCGCGCCATCCCAGGCGCCTGCCGCTGATCGACAGCGCGAGATGCGGCGCGCCATCGCGGCCGCCATGGGCCGCTCCAAGCGCGAGATTCCGCACTACTACCTGAGCCAGACCATTCCGATGGCGGCGGCCCTGGCCTGGCTGCAGCAGCGCAATCAGGATCTGCCCGTCACCGGACGGATCCTGCCGGCCGCGCTGCTGCTCAAGGCGGTGGCACTGGCCTTGCGACGTACGCCGCAACTCAACGGCTTCTTCCGCGACGGCGCGTTCCAGCCATCGGAGACGGTACATGCCGGCGTCGCGATCTCGCTGCGCGGCGGCGGTCTGGTGGCACCGGCGATTCACGGCGTCGAAACCATGTCACTGCCGCAGCTGATGGGCGCACTCAGCGATCTGGTCAGGCGCGCGCGTGCCGGCTCGCTGCGCAGTTCGGAAATGTCGGACCCTACCATCACCGTCACCAACCTGGGCGACCAGGGTGCCGAAGCGGTGTTCGGTGTGATCTACCCGCCTCAGGTCGCGCTCGTGGGCTTTGGCAGCGTGGCGCTACGGCCCTGGGTCGATGGCGGCGAGCTGCGCGCCTGGCCTCTGGTCACAGCGACGCTGGCGGCGGACCACCGCGTTTCGGACGGACACCAGGGCGCGCTGTTTCTGGTCGAATTGCGCGACTGTCTGCAACAGCCGCAAGCGCTGGCGGACGCCTGCGCGGCGCCATCGATCGAAGGGAAGACGGACCATGAAACCTGACCGCCAGGAACTGCTCAAGGTGATCGTGACGCTGCTGCAGGCGATCGCGCCGGAGCTCGAAGCCGACATGCTGGTGGCAGAGCGCCCGCTGCGCCAGCAGCTGGACCTGGACTCGATGGACTGGCTTAATTTCCTGATCAGCCTGCATCAACACTTCAAGGTCGACATCCCGGAAGCGGATTATTCGAAACTGGTTTGCCTCAACGATGTGGCCGACTATGTGTCCGCCAGGATGCCATGAGGCGGCCCGACAATAGACGGCACCGGCCACGCTCAGGTAACCCTCATGAACAAGAAAATTCGCGACTTGCTGGATCAGATTGCTGCTCTGGAGGACGATCTGCGCGAGACCGTTCGCCAGCAGGAGGCCAGCGCCTTGTTCGAGATCAGGGGCAAACGCATCGAGTTCGAGGCCTCCGTGCGCGAGGCGCACCTGCGTCTGAAGAACGGCTTTTTCCACTGGCTGGTGACGAATCGTCCGCTCAATCTGCTGACCGGCCCCATCATCTACAGCATGATCTTTCCGCTGCTGGTACTGGACCTGTGCGTGAGCTTCTATCAGGCCACCTGCTTTCCGATCTACCAGATCCACAAGGTGCGCCGCGGCGATTACATCGTCTTCGACCGGCAGCATCTCGAGTACCTCAACTTCATCGAGAAATTTCATTGCACCTACTGTGCCTATGGCAACGGCCTGATGGCTTACGTGAGCGAGATCGTGGGGCGGACCGAAGAGTATTTTTGCCCGATCAAGCACGCGCGCAAGGTGCTCGGGAACCACTCGCGCTATGCGCGCTTTCTCGGCTACGGCGAGGCTACCGGCTACCAGACCAGGCTCGAGGAATACCGCGTCGGGCTTGGCAAGGAGCCAGCGCCAAAGGACGGCTGAGTCATTGGCTCGGTGCCAGCAGGATGCCTGCTGTCAAGCGGTCGCGCGCGTTGAATGCGCCTGCAACAGGCAGTCCTGAAATGCCCGCGTCACCCTGGAGGGTTGCGGCGTGCGCCGCACGATGCAAAGGAAACTGCAGGCGTAGCGGAACAGTTCGGGCTTGATGGCGCGCATCTGGCCGCTGCGCACAAAGGCCTGCGCGTAGTGGTCGGGCAGAAACCCGAGGTACCTGCCCGACAGGATCAGCGTCGCAATCGATTCCTGGTCATAGCCCGTGGCTTTGCGCGACAGGCGCTGCTCCTGGCTGATTTCCATATTAGGGGAGTGGTAGCCGAGTCCGGCAAAGTTGTGCGCGCGCAGATCGTCCCAGTTCATCGCCGCGGGCTCGGCGGCGTACAAAGCATGCTCAGTGCCGCAGTAAAGCAGCATGGTCTCGCCAAAAAGCTCGTCATAAGTGAAAGTCTCGGAACTGCGGTGCCCGGGAATCACGCCCACCTGAAACTGCCCATCGATGACGCCGCGCTCTATGCTGTTGAGCGGCGCGACAAACAGGTGCAGGTTCACGTCGGGCGCCATTTCGGAAAACAGGGCAATCGCGGCGCCAATATGGGCAGCCGGGTTGCTGGCGGTCTTGTCAAACACCGCGATGTTGAGCTGCCCCCCCATGCGGCGGTGAATCTCGTCGACACTGGCGCGAAACGCATCGGCGCCGGCCAGCAGGCGCAGAGTCTCGGCATAGATCTGCTGGCCTTCGACGGTCAGGGCGAAACCGGCCCGCCCGCGCCGGCACAGCGTCAGCCCGAGGCGCGTTTCCAGATCCTTGATGTGACGACTGACGGTCGAGGTGCCGATGTTGAGCTCCAACTCGGCCGCCGCCATGCCGCCGCACTCGACCACGCTTTTGAACACGCGCAGGAGGCGGATGTCCATATCGCTGAGCTGACCCAGTGCAGCCCTGCCTTTTACTTGCATAGTTTGACAACTAAATAGTGATACTTATACATTTATAAGAGTAACAGAGTCGCTGAAAATTGCCAACTTCTTCCCCAAACCGGAGACCCTCATGGACATGAACGAAGCCCAACATCTGAGCAGTTCCCGCACCGATGCGGCCTGGCTTGACGCGCACTGGATGCCGTTTACCGCCAACCGCGATTTCAAGGCCCACCCCCGGATGATCACGGCAGCCAAGGGTTGTTACTACACCGACGGCAACGGCAAGCAGGTTTTTGATGGGCTGTCCGGCCTGTGGTGCTGTGGTCTGGGACACGGTCGCAGTGAAATCACCGAAGCGGCAACGCGTCAACTGGCCACGCTCGACTATTCGCCAGCCTTCCAGTTCGGGCACCCGCTGTCGTTCGAACTGGCCAACAAGCTCAAGGAGTTGACGCCCGCCGGCCTCGACTATGTGTTCTTTACGGGCTCCGGTTCGGAGTCGGCCGACACCTCGCTCAAGCTGGCGCGCGCCTACTGGCGCGCCAAGGGACTGGCCAGCAAGACGCGGCTGATCGGGCGTGAGAAAGGCTACCACGGAGTCAACTTTGGCGGCATTTCGGTCGGCGGCATCGTCGGCAACCGCAAGACTTTTGGCCAGGGTATCGAGGCCGACCACCTGCCGCACACGCAGCCGCCCGCGGGCTCGTTCTTCCGTGGCATGCCTGAGAAGGGCGCTGAACTGGCCGACGATCTGCTCAAGCTCATCGCCTTGCATGACGCCAGCAATATTGCCGCGGTCATCGTGGAGCCCTTCTCGGGCTC
>Ga0315271_10001985_pt1 | contig 12654 bp, 9 predicted proteins | sample C3_top_MG_FD_204664 | JGI IMG/M metagenome (GOLD analysis project Ga0315271, IMG submission 204664) | Sediment microbial communities from Yellowstone Lake, YNP, Wyoming, USA - C3_top | ecosystem: Environmental > Aquatic > Freshwater > Lake > Sediment | place: USA: Wyoming | collected 2017-08-01
CGAGGCGCGGCGCCGGCGCCGGCGCCCGGCGGAGCGGGGGGGGGCGCGGGGCCGCGGCAAGGCGCGGTGCCGAGGCGAGGGGCCGGGTGTGCCGGACCCGGAACGAGGACCGGAGGCGCTCGACCCATGAATCACCGATGTGACGCTTGGCCCTTTCACCCCCGGCGCCCGACGCACCACCATTCCGCCTTCCGCTGCCGCCGTCCGGCGCGGCACCAGGAGGAGCGACCAAGAGTGGCCGACCTGTCCACGCGCTTCACGGGGATCCCGTTCGTCAACCCGTTCCTGCTCGCCTCGGCGCCCCCGACCGAGTCCGAGAGCAACATCGAGCGGGCGTTCGAGGCCGGCTGGGGCGGCGTGGTCACCAAGACCATCGGCCTGCACCCGGTCGTCAACGTCGCGGGCCCCAAGACCAAGTTCCTGCGCCAGGACCCGGTGACCGGCCGCGCGACGATGGCCAAGCGTCCGGACGCCCCGTTGATGGCGTCCTGGAACTGGGAGCTGATCAGCGACAAGCCGCTCGACTGGTGGCTGCCGAGGCTCGAGCGCATCAAGCGCAACTGGCCCGATCGCGTGCTGGTGGCATCGATCATGGCGGGCTCCGGCGATGACAAGGAGCTCGCACACTGGCAGGAGCTCACCCGCGCGGTGCAGGACGTGGGCGTCGACGCGCTCGAGCTCAACTTCAGCTGCCCGCACATGGACCGCGTGGACATGGGCGCGAACGTGGGCAAGGACCCGGTCCTGTGCTCGACCTCGACCCAGGCGGTGAAGGCCGTCGCAACAATCCCGGTGTGGGTCAAGCTGACGCCGGCAACCGCCAACATCACCGAGGAGGCCGAGGCCACGTTCCGCGGCGGCGCCGACGCGATCGCCTCGTCCAACACCTTCCCGGCACTGCCACCGCTCGACCCGGACACGCTCGAGTTCGAGGTCAACGTGGACGGGTTCGTCTCGCCCGGCGGGATGGGCGGCCCCGCGATCCTGCCGCTGTCCCTGGCCAAGATGGCCGAGCTCACGAAGGCCTTCCCCGACCGTGAGTTCACCGGCATCGGCGGGGTCAGCGGCTGGGTGCAAGCGCTCGACTACTTCCTCCTCGGCTGCGGGACCGTCCAGGTGGCGACGGCCGCGATGCTCGACCATGCGATCGGCCCCAACGTCATCCGCGACCTGACCGACGGCATGACGGCGTTCCTCGAGCGCCACGCCGACCGCGGCTGGACGCGTCTGGACGACTTCCGCGGCCTGCGCCGTGACCGGATCGTCACCCAGTCCGAGATCCGACGCCCGGAAGGCGCCGAATACCACGGCGGGCACGAGGAGGAAGTCGAGGGCTACGCCCCCGGCGTCGTGTCCGCCTAGAGGGAGCGGAGGTCCGAGCGGGCCTGGTTGTCGGAGGAGGCGGCCAGGCCCGCTCCTTATTGCCCGCCGACGGGCGGGCGCGAGGGCCGAACGGCCCACGAGGATGTGCGGGAACGCCGAGACATCTCTCACCGACCGGCGCAAAATCCCATGCCAAGGTCCACCTTCGGCCGCATGGCCGGAGTCACGGATCAACTCGCGACGTCCAGTCGTCGAGGTCCCGCGATCGTGCAAGGGTGAACGTGCACCAGGCACCGGCCGCCGAGCCTCCGAGCCGCTTCGACGCCCAGTCGAATCGTGACGCCCGCCCGACCCCTGTCTCGCGCACCGTTCAGAGCCCCGAAGCGCAGATCGCCACGGATCGCGATGTCTGACCCGAGGGCGCGCCTCGCGCGCCCGCTCCCGGAGGTGTCGGCTTGAGGAGGCCGGCAGGAGGGTCCCGGGGCTACGGGGCACTGGTCCGTTGCCCGTCAACGGTGCGAGGCACCGGTCAACCCATTCGGAGGGAGGCTCTATGACAGCAGCGTCGATGGAGCAGAACGTCCTCTCGGACGGTCGCGTCGAACTGAAGCCTGAGGTCGACGCGGCCCTGGGAGGGGCGCTCCACAACGGAGATCTGTCCCCGGTTCCGATGGCAAAGCGGACCTGGACGACCTACAACTACCTGGCCCTGTGGATTGGCATGGCCATCAACATCCCGACGTGGCTGCTGGCCTCGGGCCTGATCACCCTCGGGATGGCGTGGTACCAGGCGCTCTTCACGATCTTCCTCGCCAACGTCCTCGTGCTGATCCCGATGCTGGCCATCAGCCATGCGGGCACGAAGTACGGCGTGCCGTATCCGGTGATCGCACGAGCGTCGTTCGGCACGTACGGCGCCAACCTGCCGGCCCTGATTCGCGCGATCGTCGCGTGCTTCTGGTTCGGCATCCAGACCTGGATCGGCGGCACTGCGCTGTTCGCGGTCGTCGGGGCGCTGCTCAAGACGCTCACCGGCGGCAACGACGGCTGGGTGAACGCCGCGGCGGTTGGGGGCCATCCCTGGACAGCCTGGCTCAGCTTCGCGATCTTCTGGGCCCTCAACATGATCATCGTGGTCTGGGGCATGGAAGCGATCAAGAAGTTCGAGAACTGGGCAGCCCCGTTCTTGATCATCGTCTTCCTGGGCCTCATGGCCGTGATGGTCTACCAGGCCGGCGGCCTCGGCCCGGTCGTCCAGGACCCCGGCAAGCTCGGCTGGGGCCCGGACTTCTGGAAGATCTTCCCGATCTCGCTCATGGGCATGATCGCCTTCTGGTCCACGCTGTCACTCAACATGCCGGACTTCACTCGGTTCGGCCGCAGCCAGGGTGATCAGGTCAGGGGCCAGGTGCTTGGCCTGCCCACGACCATGACACTGTTCCCTCTCGTCGGCGTTCTGACGACGTCGGCGACCGTCATCGTGTACGGCAAGGCGATCTGGGATCCGGTCGAGCTCACCGGCAAGCTGGACAACCCCATCGCGCTGCTGATCATGCTGGCCGCGCTCGCGCTCGCCACGCTGACCACGAACGTGGCGGCGAACGTCGTGAGCCCGTCCTACGACTTCTCCAACCTCTGGCCCCGGATGATCTCCTTCCGCACCGGCGGGATCATCACGGGCATCATCGGCATCATCATCCAGCCGTGGAACCTGCTGGCCGACCCGCACCAGTACATCTGGACGTGGCTCGGCACCTACGGCGGCGCCACGGGCCCGATCGCGGGCGTGCTGATGGCGGACTACTGGTGGATCCGCCGCAACAACCTCAAGCTCGCGGACCTGTACAAGACGAACGGCGTCTACCAGTACGTCAAGGGCTGGAACTGGATCGCGGTCGTCTCGCTGCTCGTGGGCATCCTGTTCGCGATCGGCGGGGCCTACTCGGCGACCGATGGCGATCCGTTCCCGGCGGCAGGGATCATCCCGATCCTCAAGCCGCTCTACGACTACAGTTGGGTCGTCGGTCTCGTCGTGGCGTTCGTGCTCTACGGCGGGCTGACGCTCACCGTCGGCAAGAAGGCCGTGGCGGCGCAGCTGGACTAGTCATCCGGTCGGCTCCGCCGGCCACCCATCCCGCGCGGCAAACCGAGGCCCCTCCCCACCGGAGGGGCCTCGCCGCATCTTGGGGGCTCGCGCCCGAGGTTGCCGCCGCCCGCCAAGGTCAGGCGAGGTAGCGCACCCAGAGGTAGACGGTGCAGATCCCGACCGAGGACAGCACCGTGACACTGCCGTAACGCAGGAAATCGACGAACCGAATCCTGTCGCCAGCCCGCTCCGAGATGTTGACGACCACCACGTTGGCCGAGGCGCCGATGATCGTCAGGTTGCCCCCAAGGCATGCCCCCAGCGCGAGTGCCCACCACAGGGGCTCGATGGGGATCCCGCTGGCGCCCAGGTGCTGGACGATCGGGATCGCCGTGGCGGTGTATGGGATGTTGTCGATGATGGCCGACACGCCTGCCGAGAACCACAGGATCGCGAGCGTCGCCACCGTGGGCTCGCCCCTCGTCGCCTCCGCCATCCAGTTCGCGATGTTCGCGACGATGCCGACCTCGATGAGCGCTTCCACGAGGATGAACAGGCCCACGAAGAAGAACAGCGTGGACCACTCGACGTCCTTGAGCGTGCGATGGACGTCCAGTCCGCCGACGAGCATGAGGACCGCGGCCCCGAGCATGGCCACAGTCGCGGGCTGAATGCCGAGGGCCGAGTGGACCAGGAACCCGACGATGGTGAAACCCGTCACGATCAAGCTCTTGATCATCAGCGGCCGGTCCTTGATCACGCTCTCCTCGGTCCGCTCCACCGCTGCGAGCCGGCGTTCGTCAGGCACCTTGAGGTGCCTGCGGAACGAGAACCACATGATCCCGGCGAAGACGACGAACACGATGACGATCACGGGCGCGAGGTTGACGAGGAAGGCGTCGAAGCCGAGGCCGGCGGCCGAGCCGATCAGGATGTTGGGCGGGTCCCCGATCAGCGTGGCGGTCCCACCGATGTTCGACGCGAAGATCGCGGCGATCAGGTACGGCTTCGGGGAGATGTCCAGCCGCTTGGCGACCGACAGCGTGATCGGGGTCATGAGGACGACCGTCGTGACGTTGTCGATGAACGCCGACACCACCGCGGTCACGGTGGCGAGGATGATCAGCAGCCGCACCGGGTGGCCGTGCGAGAAGATGACAGACTCGATCGCCAGCCAGTCGAAGAAGCCGGTCCGCGCCAAGACCGACGCGATCACCATCATTCCGACGAGCAGGAAGATCACGTTGAGGTCGATCGCGGCGAACGCCTTCTCCTGATCGACGATCCCGAACAAGACCACGACCAGTCCGCCGATGATCGCGACCAGCGTGCGGTCCCACCGCTCCCAGGCGATCAGCGCGTAGACGACGATGAAGATGGCCGCCGTGATCCAGGCATCCATCGTCATCGGAACACTTCACCCGACCGTCAGCGGTGCACCGCTGACCTCGTGGTCACGCGCGTGCCTCCGGCGTCACCGGCCCAGCATACCGAGCCGGAATGGCCCGGGCGGACCCGTCGCGTCGTCGGCGGCTACTTCCCGAGCTTCCACTGCCAGCGGCGGGCGGCCTGGAGGCGAGTCTGGAGTTCGGCCTCGGTGGCCTCGGTGACGCGCCTGATGCCCGCGTTCCGATTGAGCTCGAGGTTGACCGCGGCGTACGTGAGCCCCGACCAGCGCGCGATGTCCTTGGCGGCCTCGGCGTTGGCGACGCGCAGGCGGTCCTTGACCGCGCGGCGGGTCGCGCCGTCCATGAGCAGCCCCGACGGCGAGGCGACGAGCGGCGGGGGCGGCCCGAGCTCGAAGTCGATCGTCGCGTCCTCGCCCGTCTCCCAGTCGGAGGGAAGCGGCTCCGCCCACGCCTCGCCGGTGGAAGCGTCGCCCACAGCCACCGCAGAGAGCGCCGCGAACAGCGAGAGCTGCTCGCCCATCGCGAGCTCGGCCGCCTCAGCGCGACGCTGCGCCTCGGGGTCGTCCTCCTCGCCCGGGCGGACGACACGCCGAAGCGAGTGGCGGCGCTGCTCGGCGATCTCGGACGCGCGGATGCGCAGGCGCAGGTCGTCGGGGATGAATAGCCAGGCGCGCTGGTCGCGGATGCCGGGCTGCCAGCGCACGAAACGCCCGACGGCCTGGCGGAAGTACAGGTCGGTCGTCACGGTGGTCGCGTACACGCCAACGCGCAGCCGCGGGATGTCCACGCCTTCGCTCACCATGCGCACCGCGACCAGCCACGGGTCCTTGCCCGCGGCGAACGCGGCGATCTTGGCGCTCGCCTCGGGGTCGTCCGAGGTCACGACGGTCGCGCCCACGCCGAGCTCCCGGCGCAGCAGCGCCACGATCCCCCTGGCGTGGTCCTGGTCCATGGCGATGACGAGGCCGCCGGCGTCGGGCTGGTGCTTGCGGACGGTCTCGAGGCGCGCGACGGCCTCGCGGAGCACGGTGCCGATCCACTCCCCGTCAATCGAGAGCGCGGTCCGGAGGCGCTGGTTGGCGAGCTGGTTCGCGAGCGGGTCGTCGAACGTGGCCTGGTGGACGTTGCCGTCCGGTGCGGACCACTCCATCTCGCCGCCGGTCCGCGGGAAGTACACGGGGCGAACCACGCGCCCGTCGCGCAGCGCATCGCCGTAGCCGTACTCGAAGTCGGGGACCGCCTCGTCGGCCACGTAGCGCACGAACGGGATGGCGCGCGTGTCCGAGCGGAACGGCGTGCCCGAGAGCGAGATCCGCCGATGCGACGTGGCGAAGGCGTGGCGGAGCGCGTCCCCCCAGGCCTGCTCCTCGCCGGCGTGGTGGACCTCGTCGAGGACGACATGGGCGCCGCCCGACTCGGCGCGGATGGCGTCGGCTGACATCGCGATCTGCTGGTAGCTCGTGACGACGCCGTGCATGTCGGGCGGCATCGGCCCGTCCGACGGGGTCCACGCCGGGTCGAGGTGGAGCCCGAGATTCGCCGCGGCGGCGGCCCACTGGATCTTGAGGTGCGCCGTGGGCGCCACGACGACGACGCGGCCGGGCCGCTTGGCGAGCGAGGTCCGCAGGGCGGCGAGCGCGAACGTCGTCTTGCCGGCACCGGGCGTGGCGACGGCGAGGAAGTCGGAGTGCGCTGACGCCCCGAAGCGCGCCAGTGCGGCGTGCTGCCAGGGGCGGAGACGGACGCTGCGGGACACGGTTCCTTGCGGGCTCGGGGGTGCTGGGGGGCGAGGCGCCAGTGTCGCACGGTTGAGCGCGACGGGGCGGCGACGGGTGCCTCGTTGGATCCGCGTGGACGGCCCTCCGCTCAGCGGGCGCTCGGACGCCCGCTAGGCGGGGGGCGGGCGGCGAAGGACCTACGCCCGCGGGCGCCAGCGGTCCATCGTGAGCAGGAGCCCCTGGATCAGCGCCTCGGGGCGGGGCGGGCAGCCCGGGATGAACACGTCCACCGGGAGCACCTCGCCGATGCCGTCGCGCCCGGCGTAGCTCCCGGCGAACACGCCCCCGCTGATCGCGCACGCGCCGACGGCGATCACCAGCCGCGGCTCGGGCATGGCCTCGTAGGTGCGGACGGCCGCCTCCTCGAGGTTCCGCGTCATCGTCCCGGTGACGAGCAGCACGTCCGCATGGCGCGGGGACGCCACGAAGTCCACGCCGAACCGCTGCACGTCGTGGTAGGGGTTGAGGAGCGCGTTCATCTCCCAGTCGCACCCGTTGCAGGATCCGGCATCGAGGTGGCGGACATGCAGCGAGCGACCGACACCCCGACGGATCGACGCAGCCAGACGGGCACCCGCCTCGTCGAGGTCGGCGGGCGCCTCGTCGATCGGGCTCGCGCCAGAATTGGGCGCCGCAGGCCCCGCCGGCTGCCCGAGCACGACCAGGTCGCGCCGGCGCCGAGCCGCAAGCTCGATCTCGTTCGTATGGACCAGGGCTCCGGTCGGGCAGGCCGCCACGCAGGCGTCGCACATGATGCACTTGCCCGCGTCGAGGCCCCAGGCGCCAGAGCCTGCCGAGATCGCCCCGGTGGGACACGCGACGGCGCAGGCGCCATTCGCATCGCAGGCGGCCGCGTCGAGCACGGGCAGCCCGCGCGCGGCGGGACCGAGGTCCGGCAGCGCCACCGGGTACGCGCTGGTCGCGCGCCCACGCCGGAGGGGACGCAGGTAGCGGTCGAAGACGTCGAGGGGCATCGTCAGCGGTCCGTGCAGGCGTAGCAGAGCTCGAAGCTCTTGTTGATCAGCGGGAAGTCGGGCACGAGGTTGCCCGGAACCGCCGCCGCCACGACCGGCCAGTTGGCGAACGACGCCGAGCGGAGCCGGACGCGATCGACCGTGCCGTCCTCGCCCGCGCGCAGCCAGAGCCAGGACGCGCCGCGCGGCCCCTCGACGCCCGCCACGGCCACATCGCCTGCGGTCGAGCGCCCGAGCGGCACCCGCGCCTCGCCGGCCGGCATCCGCCGCGCCGCCTCCCCGACGATCCGCGCGGACTCGACCGCCTCCTGCGCCCGGACGTGGAACCGCGCTGCCGCATCGCCGCCGGCGGCAGTCACCACGGACAAGACAACCTCGCGGTACGCCGCGTACGGGGCGTCACGGCGGAGGTCGGCGTCGATGCCGCTGGCGCGCGCCGACACACCCGTCGCCCCGAGCGCGGTCGCGGTCTCGGTCGAGACGACGCCCGTCGCACGGAAACGGGCCATCACGCCCTCGGAGCGCACGATCGCCCGGACAGCCGCGGCAACCTCGGCCTCGATCCCGGCCACGAACGCGGGCAGGGTCGCCAGTGCCGCCTCGTCGAGCGGCCGCGCGAGCCCCCCCGGCGCGACCATCCCGGCGAGGTACCGGTGCCCGGTCAGCGCGTCGTTCGCTCGGACGAGCCGCTCCTTGAGCAGGCCCAGGCGCGCGACGCCGGACGCGAACCCGATCCCCGCGCACATGTTCCCCAGATCCCCGACGTGGTTATAGAGCCGCTCGAGCTCGGCCAGCAGCACGCGCGCCCAGACCGCCCGGGGCGATGCCTCGGTGCCGGTCAGCGCCTCGACCGCCTCGGCCCAGGCGATCCCGTGCGCCACGCCGCAGACGCCGCAGGCGCGCTCGACCAGCGGGGTCGCAGCCGCGAACGTCCGGCCCTCGGCGAGCTTCTCCAGGCCGCGGTGCGTGAAGAAGAGGCGCGCGTCGAGGTGGAGCACGCGCTCGCCGATCGCGGAGAAGCGGAAGTGCCCGGGCTCGATGATCCCCGCGTGGATAGGCCCGACCGGCAGCGTGTAGGCGCCCTCGCCATGAACCTCGAACGGGATGAACCGCCGGTCCGCCGTCTCGGGCCGCTCCCCCGCCGGCACGTCCTTGCGCAGCGGGTGGTAGCCGCGTGGCCAGCGCTCGTGGAGGACGAGCCGACGCGGGTCGGGGTGCCCGACCGGCACGATGCCGAGCATGTCGCGCGCCTCGCGCTCGTCCCAGTGCGCCGCGGGGACGAGCGGCGTGATCGACGGGTAGGCGGGCGTGCTCAGGGGGACGGCGGCCCGCAACCGCTCGAGCGCGCCTCCAGGGCGCAGGACGACCACCTCGAGCGCCAGCCCGCCGCCGCCGAGCGAGCGCTCATCGAGGCCCACGAGCGTCGCGTACCGGCCGCCGGACGCCACGGAACGGCCGACCGCCTCGGCCAGACCCTCGGGGGGGACGTCGGTGAGCGTGCTCGGCCTCGACTCAGCCATGCCCGCCTCCGAGGATCGCGACGAGCTGGTCGAGCGCGGCCGCCACGGGCGGCGGCGTCCAGAGCCCCGCCGCCACGACGAGCGCCAGCGGGAGGGCCATGATCAGCGCTGTCCTCGGACGGACGGTGACGCGCGGCAGTCTTCCGCTCCCGCGGGGGCTCTCGGTCTCCACCCCTTCTCGCGCGCCTCGCCCGCCGCCCGTCCCGACCGCCACCCGCGCCATGTGGAACAGCAGCCCGGCCATCGCGAGCGCCAGCAGCACCGCGGCAGTCGCGGCAGCCAACGTCCAGCCAGCGGCCACGCCGCCGAACAGGATCGCGAGCTCGGCCACGAAGATCCCCGACGGCGGCAGCCCCGACAGCAGCAGCGACGCCCCGAGGAGGGAGCGGCCCGCCGCTGGCGAGCGCCCGAGGCTCCCGCCGAGCCGGGCGATGCGATGGCTCCCCGCCTCCTCGACCAGCCGTCCGGCAGCCACGAACGCGGACGCCTTCACGAGCCCGTGGCAGAACAGGTGCAGCGCGAAGCCGAGCAGTGCCATCCGCCCGCCAAACCCGAGCGCGAGCGTGGCGAGCCCGAGGTGCTCGATGGACGAGTAGGCGAGCAGCCGCTTGAGGTCGCCCTGCGCCACGATGAACGGCAGGGCGACCGCGAGGCTGAGCAGGCCGAAGACGACGAGCAGGGTCGAGGAGAATGCCGGCCCGAGGGCCGCGACCACGACCAGGTGGAACCGGGCGAGCGCGTAGAGCGCCACGGCGAGGCCCGCTCCCGAGAGCAGCGCGGAGATGGGTCCCGGCGCCTGGCTGTGCGCGTCGGGGAGCCACGTGTGGAACGGCGCGAGGCCGACCTTGGTCCCGTAGCCCACGAGCGCGAAGACGAACGCGAGGCGCACGAGCCCGGGGTCGAGCATGGCGCCATGCGCCACGAGGTACGTCCAGGCGAGCGCGTTGGACGAGTCGGCGGCGGTCCCGCTCGCGGCGAACAGGAGCATCGTCCCGAGCAGCGCGAAGCCGATGCCGATCGAGCCCAGGATCAGGTACTTCCACGCCGCCTCGATCGCCCGCGGCGAACGCGTGAAGCCCACGAGCATCGCGGAGACGACCGTGGTCGCCTCGATCCCCACCCAGACCAGCCCAAGGTTGTCCACGAGCGGGATGGCCGCGAGACCGCCGGCGAACAGCGCGAGCAGCGCCCAGTACGTGCCCTCCTCGAGGGGCGGCAGCGACCCCGCCGCGCGGCCGTGCGCGAGGTACCCGGGCGACGCCGCGACCGCGACCGAGGCCACCGCCGCGACGAGCAGCAGCACGTACGCGCCGAAGGCATCGACCGCCACGAGGCCGCCGAACGCGCTCTGCGGACCGGCGGCGAGGACCCAGACAGCGAGGCCGGTCGCCACGGCGAAGGCCAGCAGCATCCCGGCCGACGCCACGACCATCGCCAGCCGCGCGTCGCCGCGCTTGCCCGCGAGCCATGCCGCCATGGCGCCCAGGGCGGGCGCGAGCGCGATGACCAGGACGAGACCCTCGGTCATCCGCGCAGGTTCCGCAGCTCGTCGGTGGAGAGCGTCCCGAACACGTCGAGCATCCGGCGGGCGTACACCCACGCGACGACCACGACGATCAGCAGGTCGAACAGCGCGCCGAGCTCGACCACGAGCGGCATCGCGTACACGAGCGAGAACGCCGCGAGCGCGATCCCGTTCTCGAACACCAGCAGGCCCACGACGAGCGAGAGCGTCTTGCGGCGCGTCATCACGATGAGCAGCCCCGTGAGCAGCGTGCTGATCGCGGCTGGGAGCGCCCGCGTCGCGCCGAGCGTGGCGCCGAGGTGCGCGTCAGCCGTGGCGTCCGTGGCGACGAACACGATCGCGACGGCAAGCAGGAACGAGATCCGGGGCGAGACGATGGGCCGACGCTCGGTGCGCACGGCGGACTGCCGCAGGATGTTCCCGAGCACGAGTGGCACCACGACGCCCTTCACCGCGATCGCGAGCGCCCCGCCGACCGCGAGGTGCCCGATCCCGGTCGCGAGCGCCACGACCACCGCCGACGCCCCCACGAGCATCGACTGGAGCGCGGTCACCCAGATCATCCGACCGAGCGAGCGCGTGACCGCGATGTACACGCCGAGCATGACGATGCCCGCGGCGAACGCGTCGATCAGCGAGGAGGCGGTGGCCGCGTCGAGCCTCATGCCGGCAGCCACAGCCGGGCGGCGAGCCCGATGAGCGCGATGGTGGACGCAAAGCCGAGCAGTCCCGGCAGCGCGAGGATCCGCAGCTTCGCGAGCCCGGCGTCGAGCAGCGCGAGCACGACGGCGGCCGCCACGAGCTTGGCAACGGCGGTCACGAGCGCGACGACAACCGCGACCGGCGCGAGGTCGGACGCCATGCCGAACGGGAGGAAGACGGCGGCGAAGAGCGAGGCGACCACGACGAGCCGCACCTCGGCCGCGTACGTCAGCATCGCGAGCCGCGGGCCAGACGCCTCGAGCAGCATCCCCTCGTGGACCATCGTGAGCTCGAGGTGCGTGTCCGGGTTGTCGAACGGCTCGTGGCCCGTCTCGGCGACCGCCGCGATTCCGAACGCCGCCGCGCACAGCAGCATTGAGGGCGTCAGCCAGTGCACGCCGCTCACGAGGCCCACGCCTGCGATCCGCCCGAGGTCGGTCGAGCCCACCGCCACCACGGCACCGGCAACCGCGAGCAGCAGCGCGGGCTCCACGAGCGCGGCGATCGCGACGTCGCGGCTGCTGCCCATCCCGCCGAACGCGCTGCCCGCATCGAGCGCGGCGAGCGCCATGAGGAAACGCGCCCCGGCCAGGAGCCCGATGACGACCAGCACGTCGCCCCAGCCGTCAAGCGGTGGCCGGCTTCCGACGAGCGGCACCAGGAGCGACGCGGTGACGACCGTCGCCACGATCCCCGCCGGCGCCAGGGCGGTGATGACGCTCGCCGCCTCGCTCTCGACTGGGGTCTTGCGCCACCACTTGGCGAGGTCGCGGTACGGCTGGAGCAGCGGGGCGCCCCGGCGATACGCCAGGCGCGCCTTGACGCGCTTGGTCACGCCCAGGAGCAGCGGCGCGAGCGCCAAGACGAGGGCCGCCTGCGCGAGGCCCAGGACGAGCGTCGTGGTGTCGACGGTCATGGCCGGGCGACTAGCAGGAGCAGCACGAGCGCGACCACGGTGTACGCGAGGTACAGCTGGAGGCTGCCATTCTGGATGCGGCGGGCGAGCTGGGCCACCGCCACCGCGCCCCGCTGGAGCGGCATGTAGACGCGCTCGTCGATCACATGACGGGCACCGCCGCGGTACCGGACCGTGCGCGGGAAGGGCGTGCCCGGATGCAACTCGACCTGGACCTCGCGCTCGGGCAGGAGCACGCGCCCGAAGTACAGGCGGATCAGCTTGCCGTAGCTCGTGGAGGTGTACTCGAAGGCAAGCTCGGGCAGGATGCCGCAAGTCCACGTCGGGGCGTGGCGGACGACCCGGCCGCGGCTTCCGGCGAACCAGACGACGCCGGACACGAGCGCCAGCACCCCCAGAATCGGCAGCGGGCCGTAGGCAG
>Ga0315271_10001986_pt1 | contig 12653 bp, 10 predicted proteins | sample C3_top_MG_FD_204664 | JGI IMG/M metagenome (GOLD analysis project Ga0315271, IMG submission 204664) | Sediment microbial communities from Yellowstone Lake, YNP, Wyoming, USA - C3_top | ecosystem: Environmental > Aquatic > Freshwater > Lake > Sediment | place: USA: Wyoming | collected 2017-08-01
CGAATTCCAGCAGGAGGCTGGCGTTGGCCACGAGCGGAAGCTTGGCCTGCCAGCTGACGGATGCCGTGGTCACGTTGGCGCTCTTGGTGACTTCGATGTCGGCAGCGCGCACCGAGTCGATGTATTCCGCGCCCAGGCGACGCTCGAGCAATTTGACGACGTCGGTCCGGGTCAGGTCCTTGGAATCGTTGAGCGCGCCTGCCAGCGCCCTCTGCACGGAATAATATTCGATATAGGCCGGAATCACGCGGAAGCTCAGGAGCGCCACCACGAGAGCGACCGCCAGCACGAAAAGAAAACTGAGCATTGTCAGTCCGCGCTGCCGCACCGGCGTCGTCATGTTCATGTCAGATTGTCCTGTTCGTCAGCGGATGCCGCTGCCTACGCGCTTGAACGCGAAACTCGACAGGTCATCCCAGTTCCACCAGATGAAAAATGCCTTGCCGCGAATGTGGTCGTCCGGCACGAATCCCCAATATCGGCTGTCGTCGCTGTTGTCGCGATTATCGCCCATCATCAGGTACTGCCCGGCCGGCACCTTGCACGTGAATCCGCGCTCATTGTAGTCGCAATTCTCGCGTCCCGGAAACGGCCTGACCGCCTGCGGATTGACCGGCGGCGCATGCGGATTGACGCCGATCGTGAATTCGTGGGGACCGGCGCCGGTATCCGCGGTCACCCGCATCCGGTCCAGCGTCTCGAAGCGCAGGTTCTCCAGGTAGCTGTACGTGCCGTCGGCGACCTGCGGCAGCGCGCTGCCGTTCACCGTGAGCTTCTTGTCCTGGTAGGTGACCACGTCGCCACCCACGCCGACGACCCGCTTGATGAAGTCCTGCGACGGATTGAGCGGGTAACGGAACACGACGACGTCGCCGCGCGCAGGGTCAGACACCGGGATGACCTTGGTCTCGACGATGGGCAGGCGCAATCCGTAAATGAACTTGTTGACGAGGATGAAATCGCCCACCTCGAGCGTCGGGCGCATCGACGACGATGGGATCTTGAAGGGTTCCGCCACGAACGAACGCAGCATGAACACCACGAGAAGCACCGGAAAAAAACTCGCCGCGTACTCGACCCAGGCAGGCTGGCGCAGCAGTCGCTCCTCCAGTTGCGCGCGCTCTGCTTGAGCCGCGCCCTCGCCGGCCGCGAGGGCCAGCTTGTTCGAGTCGTCGAATTGGGCAAGCGCCGCGGTCAGCGCCGAATGCCGCCGCTTCCTGAAAACGAGGATGTCGATCAGCCACAGCACGCCGGTGGCGAGCGTCAGCAGGAAGAGGATCAGCGCAAAGTTCATGGTCGTGTCGAAAGGGTCGTTGTCGAGTGGCGAGGCCAGGGGCCCGCGGATTGTGGCATGGGACGAGGGTGCCAACACCGCCGTTCGCCCCTCCAATTCCGCGTCCCGTCTCCCGGTTGGCGCAAAGCATGGCGCTCCGGCCGCGCGCCTGGCGAAATCACTTGTCGCCCACCTGGAGGATGGCCAGGAAGGCTTCCTGCGGAATTTCCACGCTGCCGACGGACTTCATCCGCTTCTTGCCGGCCTTCTGCTTTTCGAGCAGCTTCTTCTTGCGGCTGATGTCGCCGCCATAGCATTTGGCGAGCACGTTCTTGCGCATCGCCTTGATCGTCTCGCGGGCGATGATGTTGGCGCCGATCGACGCCTGCACGGCGACGTCGAACATCTGCCGCGGGATCAGCGAGCGCATCTTCGCCGCCACCTCGCGGCCGCGATACATCGACACGGACCGGTGCACCATGACCGACAGCGCATCGACCCGTTCGCCGTTGATCAGGATGTCGAGTTTCACGACGTCTGCCGTCCGGAATTCCTTGAATTCATAGTCGAGCGACGCGTAGCCGCGCGACACCGACTTCAGCTTGTCGAAGAAGTCCATCACCACTTCCGCCATCGGCAATTCGTAGGTGAGCATGACCTGCCGGCCGAGGTACTGCATGTTCTTCTGCATGCCGCGCTTTTCCGTGCACAGCGTGATCACCGGCCCGACATACTCCTGCGGCATCAGGATGGTCGCCGTGATCATCGGCTCGCGGATCTCCTCCACGCGGGAAAGATCGGGAAGCTTCGACGGGTTCTCGATCTCCAGCACCTTGCCGTCGCGCATCAGCACCTGGTAGATCACCGTCGGCGCCGTGGTTATCAGGTCCATGTCGTACTCGCGCTCGAGGCGCTCCTGCACGATGTCCATGTGCAGCAGGCCCAGGAAGCCGCAGCGAAAACCGAAACCCAGCGCCTGCGAGACTTCCGGCTCGTAGTGCAGCGAGGCGTCGTTCAGCTTCAGCTTGTTGAGCGCGTCGCGCAGTGCCTCGTACTGGTTGGACTCGACCGGATAGAGGCCGGCAAACACCTGCGGCTTGACTTCCTTGAAACCCGGAAGCGCGGCGCTCGCCGGGCGATTGGCGAGCGTGACCGTGTCGCCGACCTTGGCGGCGTCGATTTCCTTGATGCCGGCGATGATGAAGCCGACGTCGCCGGCCGAAAGCTGGTCGCGCGCGACCGATTTCGGCGTGAACACGCCGACCTGTTCACAGGTGTGCGTCGACCCGCCGGCCATCAGCAGCAGCTTGTCCCTGGGGCGAAGCGTGCCCTGCATCACGCGCACCAGCATGACCACGCCGACGTAGTTGTCGAACCAGGAATCGATGATCAGCGCCTGCAGCGGCGCGTCCGGTTCGCCCGACGGCGGCGGTATCTTGGCGATCACGGCTTCGAGGATGTCGTCGATGCCGATGCCGTTCTTGGCACTCGCGCGCACCGCATCGGTGGCGTCGATGCCGATGATGTCCTCGATTTCATCGATGACGCGCTCGGGGTCTGCTGACGGGAGGTCGATCTTGTTCAGCACCGGCACGACGGTGACGCCCTGTTCGACGGCCGTATAGCAATTGGCTACCGTCTGCGCTTCCACGCCCTGCGACGCATCGACGACCAGCAGCGCGCCCTCGCACGCGGCCAGCGAGCGCGACACCTCGTAGGCGAAGTCGACGTGTCCCGGGGTGTCGATCAGGTTGAGCTGGTACGTCTCGCCGTCGCGCGCCTTGTAGGTCAGCGCGGCGGTCTGCGCCTTGATCGTGATGCCGCGCTCGCGCTCTAGGTCCATGGAATCCAGGACCTGCTCGCTCATCTCGCGGTCGGAGAGCCCGCCGCAGCGCTGGATGAAGCGGTCGGCCAGCGTCGACTTGCCGTGGTCGATGTGGGCGATGATCGAAAAATTGCGGATTAAGCGCACGCGGACTTTGCAGGCGAAAAGCAAAGGCACCCGAAGGTGCCCGGCTGGAGGCCACGGCCGACACCGGTCGGCCGCGGAGCTTTTGACATCGGAAAGTCTTGAATTATATCGGAAATTGCGCGTTCCGTCCAAGGGCGAAACGATACCGGCTGCGCACGGTCCGGCGCGGGCGTCAGCCTGAGGTCAGTGCCGCGACGACGCGCGCGCGGTCAAGATGGTAATGGCACAGCACCTGCCCGTCGTCCACGTCGCCGAACAGGACCACGGGCACCAGCTCGCCGTAGGCCGCTTCCAGCGACGGGTCCGCGTCGACGTCGAGTTCACGCACCTTGGCGCCATGCGCGGCGGCCAACGGCATCAGCGCATCGCGCATCGTGTCGCACAGATGGCAATACGCGCGAGTGAGGAACGTCAGCCGGGTGCCCTGGGGGCCACGGCCGCGCTCCGCCATGGCCATGCTGCTACTCGCCGGCCGGCACGCGCAGCGCGGAAAAGAACTGCTGCTCGCCGCGCTTCAGCTGCAGCGTCACCGACACTCCCTTGTCGAGCTTGGCGATCAGTTCGTTGACCTGTGCCGCGCTCTTCGCATCGGTGGACTGTCCCCGGTTGACGATGGCCAGGATCACATCACCGGGCTGGATGTTGCCGCGCACGCTCGGGGCCACGTCCTCGATCAGCACGCCGCCCTTGACCTCGGCCTCCTTCTTCTGGTCGTCGGTCAGGTCGGACAGGATGAGCCCCATCTTGTTCGGCTTGCCCTTTTCCTTCGGCGCCGCGCCGCCGCGCGCCGGCGTGGCCGCGGACTCTTCCTTCATTTCCGCGACCGTCACCGCGAAGTCCTTCTGCGCGCCCTTGCGCCAGACCGTCAGGTTGATCTTGGTGCCCGGACGGACCGCGCTGATGATCCGCGGCAGTTCGTTGGACGACTTCACATCCCGACCGTCCGCCTTGATGATGATGTCGCCGATCTCGATGCCGGCCTTGGATGCCGGCGCGTCCTTTTCGACGCCATTGACGAGCGCGCCTCGCGGCGCGCCCAGGCCGAACGCATCGGCGTCTTCCTTGGTGACCGGCTGGATCTGCACGCCGATGCGGCCGCGCGTGACGCGGCCCTTGTCCTTCAGCTGGTTCACGGTGTTCATCGCGACGTCGATGGGAATGGCGAACGCGAGTCCCATGTAGCCGCCGGTGCGCGAGTAGATCAGCGAATTGATGCCGACCACCTCGCCGCGCATGTTGAACAACGGACCGCCCGAGTTGCCCGGATTGATGGCAACGTCGGTCTGGATGAAGGGAACCAGGTTTTCCTGCGGCAGGTCGCGGCCCTTTGCGCTGACGATGCCTGCCGTCATCGTGTTCTCGAGGCCGAAGGGCTTGCCGATCGCGACGACCCACTCGCCGACCTTCAGCTTGTCCGGGTCGCCGATGGTGACCTTGGGCAGGTCCCTGGCGTCGATCTTCAGGAGCGCGATGTCGGTGCGCTTGTCGGCGCCGATCACCTTGGCCTTGAACTCGCGCTTGTCACTCAGGTTGACGGTGACTTCATCGGCGCCGTCCACCACATGCGCATTGGTGATGACGTAGCCGTCCATGCCGATGATGAAGCCCGAACCGACGGACTGCGACTCCGGTTCGCGCTGCTGGCCGCGCGAGCCCGGCGGCAACTGGCCGAAGCGGCGGAAGAATTCGTAGAAAGGATCGTCTTCGGAGAGCTCGGGCATGCCGCGGCCGCGCTTGGCCTTCTGCCGCACGTCGATCGAAACCACCGCGGGGCCGTTACGCTCGTAGAGCTCGGTGAAGTCGGGCAGCAACGCCGCCTTGCCCTGTGCCGAAACGGCGGGCGCGAAAGCGACAAAGGCCGCAATCGCGGCGATCATCGACCATGCCAGCCCGGAAGCGCCGGCGCGATCGCCCGCGCGGAGAAAAAAACGATTCAACATGGATTTCCTTTTCGTGGTGCCGGGTGCATGAACATTAAGCCGGGGGAATGCCGGCGCCTATCGGGGATTTTACTAAGAAAGCGTGGCGCTGGCCGCGCATCAGCGCTTCGCGACCGATTGCGCGATCTGCCGCACGGCCGCGGGCGGCGCCTCGCCCAGAACGGTGACCAGAAAGTCGTCCTGCTTGGTCGTGTAGACATTGAGCCCGCCCTGCTGTGCCAGGCCCGTCTGGACGGACGGCCCCGACAGCGGCTCGACGAACACGCTGATCGCCACCAGGCCGTCCGAGTAGACGAGATGCGCGACCGGGTCGCGCTTGCCGCGCAGCGTGCGATAGCCTTCCATGATCTTCTGGAATCCGCCCGGGAGCCTGCTCGCCGACCAGCCGGTTTCCTTCGGCAGCATCTCGCCAAACGAACCTTGCTTGACCTGCCAGTCCGGCGGCGCCGCGGCCCACGAGGGCTTGACCATGTCCCGGTCGACCTTTTCGTTGATCGCCACGTCAGTGAAGGCGAATTGTTCGACGACTTCGCCGCGATCGTCGACCAGGCGGGCCTTGAGCAGCAGGCCGGTGTTCGCATCGGCCCAGAACTTGTGGCCGTAACGCAGGCCGTCCTTGGGCTCGAAGACCATGACCTGTGTCCAGTGCCCCGCCACGCGCTCGCTGACCACATTGCGCGCCTCGTAGTACTGCGACAGGTTGCGCAACTGCTCCACGGACAGCGACGGGAATACGTTGCGGAACGTCTTGGGCTCGATCCGGATGACCTTGGCGTCCGGGAAATAGCAGCGCACTTCGGCGCTGCTGCGAATCACTTCGCGCGGCGGCCCGTCGAGGCTGACCAGCTTTTCCTGCTCCTGGCTGCCTTCGACCATGTGCACGAGCCGGGACGTCTCGACGTGCCCGTTGTGCTGGTAGACGATGGTCCCGGCGTAATTGAGTGTCCTGGCGGCCTGCGCCGCGCGCTCCAGCCAGCGTGCCGCGTCCTCGGCTCTGGCATCGGCGGCAAAGGCCATCGCGGCGCCGAGCGCGGCCACCAGGATCAAGCGCGCGGACTTAGCCCAGGACGGCCCCGCCCCGCGCTGCAGGGATGGAATCAACACGATCACGCGCGCCGTCCGCTCATGGGCGAGGTTCGTTGCCGGTGACCGCCACGGCGCGCATGTACGGACCCATGCCCTGGATGGCCGTGGACGGCGAATACTCCTGGTGGGCGATCAGGTAATCCGCGGCGAGGTCCGGCAGCGGCTTGGCCTGGGCCGCGCGTACCGTGGCGGCTTCGCGGGCGCGGGCCACCGCCGTCGGCGGCGCGTCGACCATCGAGAACGCCGTCCAGCCGACGACCGTGACCGCGGCCAGCGTGGCGGCGACCGCCCAGGCGGCCGTGGCGACCTGTGTCGAGCGCGCGCGCCGAGCACCCGGGGCGAGTACCGTCGGCTCCGCCGCCAGCGCCGCGCAGAAGCGCGTCGAGAAGCGCGTGGACACACCGTGCGCGCCGCGCAGCTGGTCGCCGATCATGTGATAGCAAACCCACGTTTCCATCGCGGCGGGCGCCTTCATCTCGGCGCAGATCCTGTCGTATTCCTGCGCGTCGACCTCGCCATCCATCAGGCGTGAAATGTTCTCGTTCATCACCATCTCCGGGTTTCATCGGTGCCCAGCTGCGGACGCAGCTCGGCGGCGATCGCCTCGCGCGCACGGAATATCCGGGAGCGCACGGTACCGATCGGGCAATTCATCACGCTGGCAATTTCCTCGTAACTCAGGCCCTCGATCTCGCGCAGCGTAATCGCCTGGCGCAGGTCTTCGGGCAGTGCATCCATCGCGCGGTTCACCGTCGCCGCGACCTGCTTGCCGATCAGCTCGTCCTCGGGCGTCGAGCTGTTCCGCAACTGTTCCGCATCCTCGAAACCTTCCGCCTCCTCGTTGTCGAAGGAGGTGGATGTCGGCGCCCGCCGGCCCAGCGCGACCAGGTAGTTCTTCGCCGTGTTGATCGCAATGCGATACAGCCACGTGTAGAACGCACTGTCGCCCCGGAAGCTCGGGAGCGCACGGTAGGCCTTGATGAAGGCCTCCTGCGACACGTCCTCTACCTCGGCCGGGTCGCGCACCAGCCGCGACAGCAGCCGCGCCAGCTTGCGCTGGTATTTCATGACCAGCAGCTCGAAAGCGCGCTTGTCGCCCCGTTGCGCCCTCTCTACGAGCTCCTGATCGACCTCGCGATCACCCACGTGCGAAACGCCCCTGAATCATTGGTTTTTATCCCGCGAAAGCCGGCGGCAACAGCCGGACTCGCTGGCCTTCCGGCGCGGGTAAACCGGACGAAGGTACTTCGCACGCTTGGCAGAACAGACTGCCTGTGGCGGGTTTAGTTCATTGGGTATCATGGTTATTCCCTGGACAGCCTCAGCCGGGGGCTTTGTCCAAGACAACCGTCGGGCGGATGTCTCCGGTGACGGTGCCGCGGTAGTTCCTGACCGGCCGCCGGGCCCACTCCGCCAGGGACGCCGTGGCCGCCTCGTCCAGCAACTCCAGCTGGTCGAGCACGGCGACGGTCGCCGGGTGCAGGCCGCGCGCATTGCCGTCCGCGACCTTGATGGCGATCCCCCAGCCGCGGCTGCGGATGCCGATGGCCTGGACCCCTTCCGCGCCGACTTTGGTGACCCAGTCGCCGCGCCCCGCCCGCATCAGCGCCAGGTCGTTGCGCCGCTCGCCCGAGACCATTTCCGGGTGAGCGATCATGGCCTCCGCCAGCGTCCTGGGTGCCTGACCATAGTCCGGGTCCACATCGGCCGTGGCGAGCCGCGCGAACGCCAGCGCGAGCCGGGACAGCGGGACGGCGTAGTTCGGCGCGGAGCAGCCGTCCACCCCGGACACCAGCTGGTCCTCGGGAACCGCAGTGAAGCGGGCCACCGCGCGGCGGATGGCCAGCTGCAGCGGATGCTCGAACGCGAGGTAGTCGTGCTTTCCGTGGCCGCACTGGACGCAGTACGCGAGCATCCCGCTGTGCTTGCCCGAGCAGTTGTGCGCCAGCGGCGACCAGGGTGGCGGCGGCGGATGTTCGCCGCGCAGTTCGAAATGTCCGGGCACGTGGGTGCCGCACTGCAGGTCTTCCGCGCTGTTGCCGGCACGGGCCAGCATGTCGGCGACCGCATCGACGTGCCGCGGCTCGCCGGAATGGCTGGCGCAAAGAAGTGCAACCTGCGGCTGGCTGTAGCCGAAGCGCTCGACACCACCACCGGCGACGAACGGCAGCGCCTGCAGCGGCTTCAACGCACTGCGTGTGAACGTCAGCGTCTGTGCATCCCCGGCGGAATACAAGAGTCGGCCGTGCCGGTCGACAACGGCGATGGAACCCGCGTGCACGCTCTCCACCTCGCCGCCGCGGGTCACGGCGGAAAGCGGTACGTGGGACGAAGGTGCGGGACGGGACGACGCTGCGGAAGCGGGCAAGGGGTGCAGGTTACTGGACATTAACCTCGCATTATCGCTCATGTGCGATTCCACGGGCCTTTCGGCAACTTGGCCCCTCGGCACTGCGGCTTCCTGGCGCCACGATCACATGTGCGTGAGCCCGCTGCCGCCATCCGCGACGACCGTCAGGTTGCCTTGCGGGTCGAGGATGGGCTCCACCATCGGCCGATGACTGTCGGGCGCGTGCCCGCTCAGTCGCCATAGCGCCGGAAAATCGAGCAACGCGATCTCCCGTCCCTGGACCTGGATGAAGCCTTCGCGCTGGAAATGGGACAAGAGCCGGCTGACGGTTTCCAGTTGCAGTCCCAGGTAGCTGCCGATGTCCTGCCGCGTCATGCGCAGCGCGAAGCGGGACCGCGAATCACCCAGGCGGCGATGGCGCTCCGCCATGTCGAGCAGGAATATCGCGACGCGCTGCTCGGCACGCGCGGCCGAAAGCAGGAGCATGTGATCGTGGCTGCGCGTAATCTCGCGTGCGAGCGCGCGCCGCAGCATCCGCTGGCCGTGCGCGGTCTCCCGCGCCCATTGCTCACATTCGGCAAACGGCAGGACGAAGACCTCTGCGTTGTCGAACGCGACGACGTCGCACTGATGGAATCCGGTGTCGATGCCGTCCAGGCCCAGGACGTCGGCGACCATTGGGAACCCCGTCACCTGCACCTGTCCATTGGCCGACGACGCGAGGCTCTTGAAGAAGCCGACTCGCACGACGAAGAGCGTGCCGAATGTGTCGCCGGCACCGAACAGCGTCTCACCGCGGCGGACCTGCCGCCGCATGCGATTGGGGGGCTTGAGCGGCGTGACGCTGGAGGGCGCAGCCGGGGGGTCGGCCGATGCGACGGGTCGTGCGCGCAGCGCCTTGGCAGCTGGTCCGGACATCCTCCCCCTCTTGCCTTTGTGGCCGTGCTTCGCACCTGCCGGTTATGCATGTCCGGACCTCGGCCCGAACTTCGGGCCGGCCCGGCATCTTGCCAATTTTATAAACGGAATGCGCAGGAAGCGCAATGAGAATCGTTTGGCCAGGACGCGCAGGATGGGACCGCCATCCCGGCCTCAGGTCTTGCCGCGGCCTATGCCTTGGCGGCGAGCGCTATCCTGATCTGCTCGAGCGCTGCGGGATCCTCGATCGTCGTCAAGTCGCCCGGATCGCGGCCTTCCGCCAGCGCCTGCAGCGAGCGCCGGAGCAGCTTGCCGGACCGCGTCTTGGGCAGCAACGTCACGAAATACACCGCGCCAGGCCGCGCGATCGCACCGAGTTCGCGGTCGACCGTGTCCATCACTTCGCGGCGCATCTGCGCGATGCCGGCGGCGTCAGCCACCCGCGCCGGATCCTTCACCACGGCGAACGCAACGGGGATCTGTCCCTTCAGCGCATCGGCCATGCCGACGACCGCGACCTCGGCGATGCCCGAATGCGCCTGGACGGCTTCCTCGATTTCACGCGTTCCCAGCCGATGGCCGGCGACGTTGATCACGTCGTCGGTGCGGCCGAGAACGAAGTAGTAGCCGTCGCCGTCGCGCATCGCCCAGTCGAAAGTCGAATAGGCGAGCTTGCGCGGAAACGTCGAGAAATAGGTCTTCACAAAGCGGTCGTCGTCGCCCCACACCGTCGTCATGCAGCCCGGCGGCAGTGGCGGCATGATCATCAGCACGCCCTTCTCGTCGGGGCCGACCTCCTCCGCCGTGCCCTCGTGCAGCAGCCGCACGTCGTAGCCGTAGACCGGGAACGACGGGCTGCCATACCTGCGCGGCGTGTCCTCGACGCCCGGTTGCGCGGACAGGATCGGCCATCCCGATTCGGTCTGCCAGTAGTTGTCGACGATCGCGACACCGCCCAGCGCGTCGGATGCCCAGCGCGCCGTCGGCTCGTCCAGCGGCTCACCGGCCAGGAACAGGTAGCGCAGTGCCTTGATGTCGTGCTTGGCCATGTACGCCGGGTCCTGCTTCTTCAGCACGCGGATCGCCGTGGGCGAACTGAACATTGTCGTGACGTTCTCGTCCGCCACGATCTTCCACCAGATGGCGGGATCGGGCCGGATCGGCAGGCCCTCGTACAGGATCGTCGTCGAGCCGTTGATCAGCGGCGCGTAGATGATGTAGGAATGGCCGACGACCCAGCCGATGTCGCTGGTCGTGAACATCGTCTCGCCGGGCGCTACGCAGAAGATGTGGCGCATCGACGACGCGAGCGCCACCGCATAGCCGCCGGTGTCGCGCTGCACGCCCTTCGGCTTGCCGGTCGTGCCCGACGTGTACAGGATGTACGACGGCTCGCTCGATTCGAGCCACTCGCAGGGAACGCTTGCGTCCATGTGCGCCGCGCGCAAGGTGGCGTAGTCGACGTCGCGGCCCGGCACGCGCGTGAATCCCTTGTCGAGGCCACGGTCCACGATCACCACCGAAGCGGGCGGATCGCGCGATAGCCGCACCGCCTCGTCCACCAGGTGCTTGTACGGAACGGGCTTGCCGCCGCGCATGCCGGCATCCGCGGTGAACAGCACCTTGGGACGCGCGTCGTCGATGCGGGTCGCAAGGCTCGCCGCCGCGAACCCGCCGAAGACGACGGAATGGACGGCGCCGATGCGCACGCATGCCAGCATCGCGAACATTGCCTCGGGGATCATCGGCATGTAGACCAGGACCCGGTCGCCGCGGCCCACGCCCAGGCTCTTCAATACCGCCGCGCAGCGGTTGACCTCGGCGTGCAGCTCGCGATACGTGTAGCGCAGCGTTGCGCCGGTTTCCGTGGAAATGTAGATGACGGCGGGCTGGTCGCCGCGCGCCGCCAGGTGCCGGTCGACCGCGTTGTGGCAGATATTCGTGCGGCCGCCGACGAACCATTTCGCGAACGGCGGGCGCGAGTAGTCGAGGACCGACGTGAACGGTGACTGCCAGTCGATGAGCGCGGCCTGCTCGCTCCAGAACGCGTCGCGGTCTTCCAGCGACCGCCTGTGAAACTCCCGATACGTGCGCATTGCTGACTCCTCCAAGACGTTCGCTCGACCCGCGCGAATAGGACTCCCTGGCCCTACCAAAGGGTCAGGAGGGGATTGTGCGTCCCGGCAGCGGTGTCGGTTCTTGCGCTAAGTCATCCCCCGTGCGAATCGGGGGCGATGCGCACGACCGTCCGGCCGCGGACCAGGCCCTTGAGATACGGATCGAAGTGGGTCGGCAGGTCGTCGAAGTCGATCGTCCGCACCAGGTCGTGGACACGGTCCGGCCGCCATTCGACGGCCAGCTTGTTCCAGAGTTTCTGCCGGACCGACATGTCGCAGTTGGCGCTGTCCACGCCGAGCAGACGCACGCCGCGCAGGATGAACGGCATCACCGTCGTGTTGAGCTTTGTGTCGGCGGCGAGGCCGACCGCGGCCACGGTGCCACCGATCTTCATCGTGGAAATCAGCGACGCAAGCAGGTCGCCGCCCAGGTTGTCCACGACGCCCGCCCATGTTGCCTTGCCCAGAGGCCTGATGTTCGCGACGTCGAGCGATTGCCGCAGCAGGACTTCCGACGCGCCGATTTCCTTGAGGTAGGCGGCCTCCTCCGGCTTGGCGGTGATCGCGACGACGTGGTAGCCGATCTTGCGCAGGATCTCGATCGCGACAGAGCCGACACCCCCGGTCGCGCCGGTGACGGCGACCGGCCCCGCATCCGGCGTCAATCCGTTGTGCTCCATCAGCATCACGCCCAGCGCGGCGGTGAAGCCAGCAGTGCCCAGCGTCATGGCGTCGAAGGCCGTCATGCTCTCGGGCCTGCGCACCACCCAGCCTGCCGGCACCCGTACGTGCTCGGCATACCCGCCGTCGTGCGCCACGCCCATGTCATATCCGGTGACGATCACCTTGTCGCCGGCCTTGAAACGCGGGTCCACCGACGATTCGACGGTGCCGGCGACGTCGATCCCCGCGTTGGTCGGGTACTTGCGCATGATCCGGCCGGCGCCATTGTGGGACAGCGCGTCCTTGTAGTTGATCGTCGAGTACTTGGCCTTGA
>Ga0315271_10001987_pt1 | contig 12644 bp, 7 predicted proteins | sample C3_top_MG_FD_204664 | JGI IMG/M metagenome (GOLD analysis project Ga0315271, IMG submission 204664) | Sediment microbial communities from Yellowstone Lake, YNP, Wyoming, USA - C3_top | ecosystem: Environmental > Aquatic > Freshwater > Lake > Sediment | place: USA: Wyoming | collected 2017-08-01
GATCCCCGCCAGCAAACTCAGGACGAGGAGGGTCAGGCAAACGCTGCCGAAGAAGGTCAAGGGTTTGTAAGCCTTCAGCATCAGGAACAGCTTCAGCAATACCGCAAAACCGTCCGAGAACGTGCGCAATTTGGAGAAACTCCCTTCCGGCCGCGAACCGTAGGGGGCCTCGATCTCCTTGAGGACCAGGCCCCGGTATAGCGCCTGGAGAGTCAGTTCGGTTTCGACGTCGAAGCCGCGCGAGGTGATGGGGATTCTGCCGGCGGCTTCGCGGGTGAACGCGCGGTAGCCGGAGAAGATATCCGTGATCTGCGACTGGAACACCCGGTTGATGATCGCGCAGACCAGGTGATTGCCGAACTGGTGAAAGTTGCGAAAGGACGTCTTTTCGAAGGTCATCAAACGGCCGGCCACCGTCATATCCGCGTCCCCCTTCAGAATCGGGTCGAGCAGAAGTTGCACCGAGTTGGCGTCGTAAGTGCCGTCCCCATCCACCATCACCATGATGTCGGCATGCACCTGCTCGAACATGGAAGCCACGACGAATCCTTTGCCCTGGCGCTTCTCACGGCGAACGACCGCGCCCGCTTCCCGGGCGATGCGCGCCGTCGCGTCGGTGCAATTATTGTCATAGACGTAAATGGTGGAGCCGGGAAGCACGCGTTTGAAATCGGCGATGACTTTGCCGATGGTCTTTTCCTCCTGGTAGCAGGGGATGAGAACGGCGATGCGGCTGTTATCCACTGTGGGGTTCGGCATAAAGAAATCCGGTCAGGAAGGGGTGGTTCGGGCCACGAACAGGATAGACTGCCCAACGGGGGGAGGCACGACGGCCTCGAGGCGGGAAATCACGGGCACGAAATATTTATCGAAAAGGTGAATTTGGCCGTCGTTCTGGTTTTCGCGGCGGGTGATCTTCGCGTTGAACCACCACGCCCAGAGGCCGATGAAGTTGTAATAGCGCATGGCCACCATCCGCATGTTCAGCCGGCCGACCAGGGCGCGGGAATACGATTTGGAATAGCGGCGGTAATGGCCAAGGCGCTGGTCGGTGCTGCCGAAAGCCCATTGCGCGGCCGGAACCAGGATGACCAGCAATCCCTCCCGGGCGAGGCGTTGCTGCAACAAGCGGAGGACGGCCTCATCATCTTTGATGTGCTCAAGCACGTTCATCATGATGATGGTGTCGAAACGGTCCTGTGCGGGGAGGTGTTTCTCCAGGTCCTCGACCGTGGCATTGAAGACCGAAACGTTCTTCAACGGCTTGGTTTTCTCCGCCAGTTGTTTGAAGCAAAAAGCGTTAGGCTCGATGCTGACGACAGAGGATCCGGCTTTTGCCAATTCGGGGGTGAAGTTGCCGATGCCTCCGCCGACCTCGAGGATTCGGCCTTTGACGTGCGGGGCCACCATGTCGAATTGCCAGCGCCGGTAATTGTGCGCCTTCGCCATCTGCTGAAGGTCAGCCATGAAGAAGGGATCCTCTTCGATGGAAAATAATTCAGTGGAATGAACCATAAGCGCGACAGAGAGCCACGGGGTTATTCGGGCTCGAGAACCGGCAATGACTCAACGGTCTGATCAGCATAGACGGACGACGCCGCAAGGTATCAGTTCACCGCCATGAGGCAAACGCAAAACCGGATTACGGCAGATGGACCAGCACACACCTGGCCGGCCCATAGCTGGCGCGCAATCGGAGATCGACTTCCGCCACCACACTGCCACCCAGGCGCTGAGCCCATTCCTCCACCGGGACGCCAAGGACGAGTTTGGCTTGCTGGCTGTTTACCAGCACATACTCGATGCCCCGGCGCCGAAGGTCTGCGAGCGAATCTTCCCCCTTCACGTGCAAGATGCGGCGCGAGCCGAAGGGCCGCCAGAGCGCGGTCTCCGGGTCGTCGAAAGACACAAAGCCGAGAGTCTTCAAACCCGGCGGCAGGAGAGCGATGGCAGGGTCAAAGGCGCGGTATCGGGTGGCGTACACGGAATAGACGGTTTGAGCGCGTTGGAGCAGCGGATGGCTGGAAGCGTTGACGCGCGAGAGAATGGTTTGGGCCGGCCAAAGCGGACGCGCCGGGGAAAGGATCAGGAGCAACGCCCCCATCAGGAACACCGCCACTGCCAGTTTTCTCCACCATTTCGAACGGACAATGGCGGTTTGCGCCGGTGAACGCAGCAGTGCCGGGAGAAAAAGCAGGTAGAAGGGAGCGCTTACGCGCGCCGCCGTCGTCATGCCGGACTTGGTCATCAGGACGCACCAACCCACGGCGGCCCCCGCCATGATGGCTGGACCAAACCAACGCTCCCAAATCGGCCTTGGGTCGGGGACTTGCGAACGGTTCAACAGCCCCGCCAGGAAACTAACGGCCGCCAGCAAAGTCACGCCAAACCCCAAACCGGCAGCTTCTTCCGCCTGCATGTCAGGAAGAGACCAATGCGCTCCGAAGGGTTCGAAATACTCCTCCAGGCGCGCGCGGTAGCCTGGGGGGGTAAGTTTTTCGACCCATCGTTCCCAGGCCTTGGACAAGGGGAAGACCGGCGGTGCCAGGTTCTGCAGAGCGAACAAGACGGAGTTGTTGACCAACAAAAGGCCGGCGGGCCGGGTTCCCAGTTGAATGCCGCTCTCAGCCTGCGCTCCCAGGATATCGCGACTGTATTTCTGGTTAACGACGAGTTGGGGCAGCACCGAGACCAGTAATGCGAACGCACCCACGAGGGCGGTGCTCAGCAGGTGCTTCCGCAACCGGGGCAACGACGGCAGCACCGCGAGGGCACAGGGCAGCAAAAGCACGAGATTGCTGGATTTGCTGTTGGTCATCAGCGCGGCGGAAAGGATGGAGAGCCAAACGAGAGCTGGGGTTGGGGATTGCCGGGCGCGCAACGCGAAATCGATGGCGGCGGCGGCAAAGACCGCGCCGAACAGATCGTTCCCGATGCTGCCGGCTTGCGTGAGAAAGCAATAACCGGTGGGCGCCAGCCACATCCAGTTCCAGGCGGCACGGCGCCGGACACCCAGGCGCGTGAACAAGCCAAAAACCAGCCCGGGAAGTAGAAACAACGAGATGGTATTTGCCAGGAAGAGCAACCGGTCGGAATGGGTGATGGCAAAAAGCGGGGCGCTGAGCATTTCGAACTCGGGGGCGCGGGTGTTCAGCCGATTGAAAGCGGTGTGGATCCAGTGGTAATTGCCCTCTGCCAGCCAATGCAGCACCCGCGCGGAGCGATACGCCATTCCGTCGTAATTGGTGGGGGGGTGCAAAATGCCGCCCAGCAGCGCCATTGCCGAAAGCAGCAGGTAAGCCCGCGGGAAACCCCGGCGGAATCGCCGGCGCAACCGCTGAAACTTCGGAAACTGAAATTCCCTGGTGAGCTTCCTCCAAAAGAACCCCACCGCCACTGCCCCCACCAACAGCGTTGCCACATACCCAGTGCGATTCATCAAACCGAGGGCGGAGAGCCCCCAGCCGACCGCACCTAAGAAGGCGCACAACAACACCCAGAGGGCGAGCGGTCCCGGGACGCCGGCATGGCGGTCCCGCGATGATGAATTGTCCGGCATGATCGCTAAAAACGTGGTCCGCAGCCTAGAAAGAGTCGTCCGGGAAAACAAGGGATTACCGGCCCAGGCTGCGATTGCGCTGATAGACTTTCGCAGGAATGAGTTTTTCGCTCGGATCAGCAGATTAAGCCTGGATTCCACCAACCCGCCTCATAGGCACGGGGTTTGATTGAAGCCGCTCCCTCGGGATTCTCCCCGACGTTCACTGATTGATTAATTCATAACTGACGAATGCGACATTCCGGCTATCGGGAGACCATGAGGGAACATTGATGGTTCCCTGGCCGCCAAAGAGGTTCGCGAGTTCCTGGATGGGCCCGCCGCCGAGGGGCATCAGCCGCAACCGCACGCTTTGGTTGGCAGGGTGGCCTTGCACTCCCTTTTCGTAGGAGAGGAACACGATCCACTTCCCGTCCGGCGAAGGATGCGCAAACCAGTTGTTGAAATCGTCCTTCGTCACTTGTTCCTGATCAGATCCGTCCGGTTTCATTCGCCAGATTTGCATGGTCCCAGTCCGATCCGAATTGAAATAAATGAACTTCCCGTCCGCAGTGTATTCGGGACCGTCGTCCAACCCTTTTGCGGTGGTCAGGCGCTGCTCCGCCCCGCCCGTGAGCGAAATGGTATAAACGTCAAATTCCGCGTTGCGTTCGGCGCAGTAGGCGAGCGTTTTGCCATCCGGCGACCAACCATGCCAGTAGCTTGGGCCCGACTCCGTCACAGGCTGCGGTTCGCCACCCGTCACGGGCAGTGTATAAATGAGCGATTTGCCCGTCTTTGTCTGGTCGCTGATCACCAATTGTTTCCCATCCGGTGACAGGCCGTGGTCATTGTTGCATTTGACAGCGAACCCCGTGTTGATGGCCACGGCCTTGCCGCCGGTCGTCGCTAGCTGAAACAGTTTCCCGCCGGAATTGTAGATGAAGGAGGCCCCGTCGCCCGACCAGTTTGGAGCTTCAAAATGACCGGCGACCGAATAGACCACCTTTCGATCCTTTGACGCGATGGCGATAGTCTCAAGGCTGCTGTGCAAAATCGGTTTACTGGAAATCCCCGTCCGAGGTTCCAACGCCACCGCTTTGAATCGGGCGGTTTCCAACACTGCATCGTCATGAGAGCACACTCCCAAACCAACATAAACCTCGCCAACGAAAGGCATTCTCATGAAAGCTCCGGCGGGCACCAGTTTATCCCCAGCGTCGGCCCCGGGCACAAGAGCGATGAAGGTGTTGCCCTGGCGCTCCAAGCCAACGCGGGCAGGTTGCTTCTGGGGCAATTGAATCTCGCGCGTCATTCCCCCTTCGGTTTCGCGGAATTGCAGCGAGGTCAAGCCGTCGCCATGCACCGCCACATCGATGTAGGCGGAACCGGGGGTCAAGTTCTGCCGCACGACCAGGCAGGCTTTACGATGCGCATTCACTCCTTTGCCCAACCATTCAATGCCTGTGTTCAAGGCGAAATCACCCGACACCTTCGTCCAAACGAAATGGAGAGCATCGTTGGTGAACCACATGTTGGCGCCTCCGCCAGCAACCACATAGGAAGCGGAGTTCGTTTCGTGGAGCACCGACCCTGCGCGGGACGGGTTTCCGATATCGGTATGGCCTTCAAAGACCCCAATCTGTCCAGCGAATGTCATGGCGGGAAACAGCAATGCAGTTGAAGATAATGCGAACGCAAGCCGGGAGGTGATAATGTTCACGCCCCTATTCAACGCAAAAGACGTAGCGTTCCGCAAAACAAATCCGCTCAATTGAACTGCCACAGCCAGCAACCGTCGACCAGCATCAAGCGGAAGTCGGGATCTATTTCTTGCGGATAGCGATATTGCCGGCGCTGGTTTTCAGGATCAGCGCTTTGCCCCCGCCGTTGATCTTGCCTTTGAGACCGTCGGTCTTCGCCTCTCCAGTGACGACCATCGTGACAGGCATATCCGTGGTCACTTTCCCCCCACTCGTACTGGCGTCCACATCGAACGCAAGTTCCGGCTCGAGCTTCACGGTGATGCTTCCGCCCGAGGTATTGAGTTTGCAGTCGCCAGTGGGCTGGGATGAAAAGGTGGCTGCTATGCCACCGGCGGAGGTGTCCGCATTCACGGTGTCGTGCGCCTCCTCAATCGTGATGTTGCCGCCACTGGTATGAGCTGTCAGCGGGCCGCGCGCTAACTTCACCGAGATCGACCCCGCGGCGGTATTCAGGTTGGCGGAGCTATCCATTTCGCCGACGTGGATGCTTCCACCCGAGGTGCGGGCGGTCAGCTTTGATTTGGCACGATCTACGGTGATGGAACCCGCCGCGGTCTCGAGTTTTGCGTCTGCCTCCGCTCCATCAATCTCGATGTTGCCTCCCGAAGTCGTGGCGGAAACCAGCCCGCCGATGGTGCCAGTCCGAATGCTTCCAGCGGAAGTGTTCGCGTCCAGGGAACCGCTGATTGCGGCAAACCGTAGGTTTCCTCCCGAAGTGCGCGCCTTGACTTTCCCGTCGATGCTACTGGAGCCGATGCTGCCGGCCGCTGTGCGCAAATCAAAGTTAAACTGCTTCGGCGCTTGAACCCGGTATTCAACCTGAAAATTCTGGAAGCCACGATCAAGGTGGCGAGCTTCGTCCTTGATGTGTGCACGAACTGAAATCCGGTCGCCATCCTGGTCAAAGGTCACGACATGAGCCTCGAAGAGTTCCGCAGCCTTCTGGGCTGAGCCGTTCGAGATTTTGCGCCTGACTTGCACGACCACCTCATTGCGGTCGCTGGTGTTGATCTCGATTGGACCGCGGTCGGCTTCGATGACCAAATGGCCGCCCGCCTTTACCTGGAAGGTTTTTTCAATATTCGATTCCGTCGTGGCGGCGCAAAGGCTGTAGGCAGCCGAGGCCATGAAGAGCACTATGGCGAAGGCCGTTTTCAGATGAAGGTTCGGCTTTGATGGTTGATTCATAGGTCGGTTGATTTCACGGTTCAATACCTGGAATACAATACTTTCCGGATCTCCGGTTCTCCTTACTACCCCTGAACGAAGGGTTTTGTTTCAGGAAAAACGCTGCTCTGGGTTTTTGGTCTAACAGATAGCGGTTCTTCCCGGCGCGCCCAGGGAGCTCTCTGCCTCAATTGGCCGCCGGCTTGGTAGCGGGAAGGCTCTGCGCACCGATTGGCTTGAGCTTGCGCCAGGCGCTCATGCTTTCTTGTAGATGATCGCGAGTGTCTCCGCCGATTCCATAGCACTGTAGCCCGATGGGGCCACGGAAACCGAGTTCCCGCAGCGTCTTCAAAAGTTTCGCAACGTCAAAATCGCCACGCCCGAGCGGTTGGATATATTTGTCCCAGCCGGGCTTCGAGTCCCATTCGTCAGCGCCGTTAAGGGAAACCGCCATGAGCCGCGGCATAGCTTTCTTAAGGGGCGTAACATAATCCCGGTCCTTGCTCACTCGCAGCCAGTGGCACAGGTTGAACATCACGCCGACGTCGGGCCGGTTCACTTTGTCGGCCACCCGTATACAATCTTCGATGCGTTCCGCCCAGTTATCCACGTGTGGATACACCAGGAATTGAGCGCCCGAATCTTTCCCCAGATCGGAGATCTCGCGGATGATGGCCACCGCCCGGTCATCTCCGGCGGGGTCGGAAGGTTTCATGCCGTTCATGAGCAGGGCAAACTGAACGCCGCGGCCTTTGACCAGGGTGAGCACATCCTTCAACCGGGGATCGTAGGCCTCCTTGCCCGGCGCGATATCAACCGTGATCGTAATCTGAAAGAGCTTCAGGCCGGCTGCGTCCAGGCTTTGGATCCGCTCAGCCACCTTGTCCAGCCAGATGTGGCCAACGCCGTCATATCCCAGTTCCTTGAGCATCTCCGCCTGCTGCGCGAAATCGCGTTTCTTCGCGTCATGCCAATCAATGCAAAACGGAAAGAAGGCCGGGACCTCGGATGGCTTCGGGGCAGGGGCGGCGTGCGCGGGAGCCAACCCCGGGAAGGCCAGCAATGCGATCAGGAGTGCCAGTGTGTTGGGAAACGAAAGGCGCATGTTTCTTCGGCTCATATTGTGAGATGTCAAAGTGGCCAAATCCGCCGAACGCAGGTTTAAGCCCTAACAGCCAAAGCCTGCGCTTCATCTCATCTTATGCAAGGGAAAAAGGGAGGCGTTACGTCAAAGTATTTTGGCGCAAACCCTTGCGCCTCTCACATTCCGGCTTTAGAGTCACCTTAATCAGACCTTGCGGTAACCAATGAAAACACCGGGAATTTATCCCGATTCACTATTCGTCGCCCAATGAGCGGAGAGTGAGAAGGCGCCTGCTGGAAAAAAATCGCTAATACCAATTCTTTATGAGCACTAATCACAAATGGAAATTCTTTCGCGCCGGCGGGTTTGATCAGGTCAAACTCGAGACGGGTGCGGACCTGATGTCGCTGAATGAGCTGGACAAGAAACTTTGGGTGGCGCTGGCCTGTCCTACCACGGGATTGAATTTCGACCCGAAGACGTCTGCGCTGATTGATACCGACAAGGACGGTCGCGTCCGTGCCGACGAACTCGTCGCGGCGGTGAAGTGGGCGGGCGGTTTGCTGAAGAACCCCGACGACCTGACCAAAGGCCTCAACCCGCTGCCTTTGACGGCCATCAACGACACGACACCCGAAGGCAAACAAGTATTGTCTTCCGCCAAAACCATTCTTGCCAGCCTTGGAAAAGCGGAAGCCTCCGCCATCAGCGTGGAGGACCTGGTGGACACGAACAAGATCTTCTCGCAAACCGCGTTCAATGGCGATGGCATCATCGTGGAAGATTCCGCCACGGACGATGACACCAAGTCCGTGATCCGCGATATTATCGCAGTCACCGGCCCGGAAACCGACCGCAGCGGAAAACCCGGGACCAACCAGGCCAAGGTGGATCTGTTTTTTGCCGAAGCGACGGCGTTTTCGGATTGGTGGAAGAAGAGCGAGGGCGACAAAGTTATCCTGCCCGCGGCCGAATCGACCTCGGCGGCAGCCGCGGCCCTGAAGACAGTCAGGGCCAAGATCGACGATTACTTTGCCCGCTGCCGGTTGGCGGCGTTCGACCCGCGATCCGTCGGCGCCATGAACCGCGACGAAAAGGATTACCTCGTTTTGACCACCAAGGACCTCACCATCGGCTCCGCGGAAATTGCAGGGTTGCCACTGGCCAAGATCGAGGCTGGAAAACCTTTGCCGCTCAAGGAGGGACTGAATCCGGCCTGGCAGGCCGCCATCAGCGCTTTTGCCGAAGCCACCGTCAAACCCTTGCTGGGCGAGAAGGCCTCGATGACCGAAGCGGAGTGGACTGCGCTGCAGGCCAAGGTGGCTCCGTTCGACGGCTGGAATGCGGCTAAAACCGGGGCGACGGTCGAGAAACTCGGAATCGTCCGGGTGCGCGAGATCCTTGGTGGCAAAGCCAGGGAAGCCCTCGCCTCGCTGATCATCAAGGACAAAGCGGAGGAGGGTAACGCCAACAGCATCGCCGCCGTGGAAAAACTGGTCCGGTTCGTGCGGGATCTTTACCTGCTCTGCGTGAATTTCGTGAACTTCAAGGACTTCTACGACCGCGGCGAGCCGGCGATCTTCCAGGCGGGCACGCTCTATCTAGACCAGCGCAGCTGCGAACTGACTCTGCCAGTGGAGGATGCCGGCAGGCACGCCACCATGGCGGGCCTGGCCGGAGCCTACCTTGCTTACTGCGATTGCACCCGCAAAGGCTCGGGTGAGAAAACCAGCATCGTGGCCATTTTCTCACAGGGCGACGACGATAACCTCATGGTTGGCCGCAACGGCATTTTCTACGATCGCAAAGGCAAGGATTGGGACGCCACGATCACGAAAATTGTCTCCAACCCAATCAGCCTCAGGCAAGCATTCTGGCTGCCCTACAAGAAGCTGGTCCGGATGATCGAGGAGCAGGTAACTAAGCGCGCTAGCGCCGCCGATGCCGCAGCGACCGCGAAGCTCCAGGAAGCCGCCGTTCAGGCAGCCGAGGCGGACAAAGCCGCTGCCGCCAAACCTCCGGAACCAAAGAAAGTGGATGTTGGCACAGTCGCAGCGTTAGGCGTCGCGTTCGGTGCCTTGGGAAGTTTTGTCGCCACGATCTTTGCGCATGCGATGGGATTGGTCGCGCTGGGACCGCTCGCCATCATTGGCGGGATCCTTGGGGTTATGCTCCTGATTTCAGGTCCCTCGATGATCTTGGCTTACATCAAGCTGCGCAAGCGCAACCTCGGCCCTATCCTCGACGCCAACGGTTGGGCGGTCAACGCTCGCGCCAAAATCAACGTCCCCTTCGGCACGAGTCTCACCGGCATTGCCAAGCTGCCGCCGGGCGCCGAACGCGATATGACCGATCCGTTTGCCGAAAAACAACGTCCGTGGGGCCTTTACATCACGATCGGCGTAATACTCGCTTTGGCGTTCTGTTGGTATAAGGGCAAACTGGACAGCAGCCTGCCCGCGAGGATCAAGAGCACCACCGTTATGGGCACTAACGCGCCTGCGTATGTTGCTCCGAGTGCCACCAAGCCCGTGGCTCCGGCTGCGCCCGCAGCGGCGCCTGCTGCCGAAGCCAAATAGCGGCTCCTCTTCCTTTGAATTCGCGGCCCGGTTCGGCAACGAACCGGGCCCTTTGATTAACGGGTCGCAGCTACCCCCAACTTGGCCTTCAGGCGCTTGTTGGCTTCCACAAAACAGGCCAGGAGTTCCGGGTTGCGTCCGCGGTCGATGTCGAATCGTTGGGGATTTTTTTGGTCGTCAGCCTGATCAGATTGGTAACACCACCAATAGGCGATGGGGACGCCTGCCTCGATTACGTCGTTGAGAGTCTTCACCACCCAGGGTTTGGCGGCCGCCGTATCGTCATAGCTTGCGAAATAATTCGGCGTCTCGTCCCAGATTTTCTTTTCCGTTTTAGCGACTGCCTGTAGCCCAAGTTCGCCGATCATGAGCGGTTTGCCCAGGCGCCCGGCTATGCCTATGTAACCTTTATTGTCCAGCATGACGTCTTTGCCGTCCGTGCCCGCGATGACATAGCCCGGTTTGTTGTTCGGGTAGGAATGGATGTCGATTACATCAATAGCCGACTTCGCATAAAGGAGGTCGAAGCATTTGAATTGTTCCTCGAACGTGTCCTTCTTCCAACCCTGACCCTGGTAGAGATGCCATTGGCTTTCGCGCATGTTCGAGCCGCCGCTGATGACCAACCGCAGGGGATCCGCAGCCTTGATCCGCCGGGCCACGTCATCGAAGAAACCGGCAACGTCCTTGAGCGTGGGCATGCGTTCTCCATTGAAGACCCGGTTGCCATCCCCAATGTCCGCCGCCAATGTCACTTCGTTGGAGATCTCCCACATCAGCACGGCCTTGCGATTCTTGTAGCGGGTCACGGTTTCATCGAGGTAGCGATAGAGGAGTTTGCGGCCGCGCGATTCCGGGTTGGAGACGAGTTCGCGCATCTGTTCTTCCCCGTAAATCCAGCCCTTTTCCGCGTCCAATTTGGTGTCGGTAAACGTGCCGGCCGCCAGGGACCAAACAACACGGATGTTGTGCGCATCGCACAGTTCCAGGGTCTTATCCAAAGCAGCGTAGAGGTTCGTGCGCTTCTGCGGGTCGGTGTAGGATGCAGGACCTTCCGGCCCCCAGGGCAAGGCGAAGATGCGGATGCTTTGGAACCCCAAATCGTGAAGATTGCGCAAGGCCTTGTCCTGGGCCTGCACCAGTGGATTGGAGGCATCTAAGGCTTTTCCCGCCGTCAACTGGTTGTGTAACTGCCAGAAGAGGTCGAACTTGTTGAAACTGATCTCCGCAAAAGGACGGCCTTCCAGGAAGAATTTTCCAGCCTGGAGGGAGAGGACATCCTCCTTCGTAATCGACACGGAGTGATTCCGATCAGGCCTCTGCTGATCGCAACCATTTCCCAACAAGCCCAGCAGAATTACAATTCCGGCAGCAATGCGCATAGGATTCAACATACCTTTCATGGGCCAGGAATGAACGCAAAACTGTATAGGCTCTCAAAATACCACTGCGTGCCAGGTCCGTAAGAGCGTATTTGAAAAGTAGCAGCCGACGTCAGGAGGCTCTGGCTTTAGACCTATAAGGCTCACACAATTCCAGAGATTTGAGCCTCCTTACGTCGGCTGCTACGACCGACTTTTGAGTTTTCCAGCGGGCTCTACGGGTGTTTATAGGGCTTGCGGTAGTCGCGCCGGAGCAGCTTCTCCCCGGCTGGATTGTCGGTGATGCGTTCTTCCTTCGCATCCCAGGTTACGCGGTTCCCGGTTTCGTAGGAGATCATGGCCAATTGGACCGTTGCGGTGGAGGCATACGCATCCTCCACCAGGCATCCCGGCGGTTTACGGTCGCGGACCGCGCGCAGAAACTCGGTGACCTGGAGCAGGCCTGTGTCGGAACCAGCTTTTTGCACTTTCCGTTCTTTGGCGTTCCCTCGGGGGATGATCTCCCAACGATCGTCGGTGACGAAAACGGTCTGTTTTTCGCAATAGAAAAATATGCCGTTGGAAGTTTGCGGGTCGTATTCTTCCGCGCCCCAGATGCGGTGCTGCCAGGTTACGGGGCACCGATCGAACTCAAAGCACGCCGTCAGGGTGTCGGGCGTGGTGATCTTGCCTTTGAGGGCGTAAAGACCGCCGGCGGCAACGACCGACTTGGGCATGCCCAGGCCCAGGATAACACGTGTCGCGTCAATCAGGTGGATGCCCCAATCGACCAGGTGTCCGTGGCCGGTCGTCTTTTCCAGGCGCCAGTTCATGTGGCCCACCTGCGGGCTGTAAGGAATCTTCGGGGCAGGGCCGCACCAGAGATCCCAATCCAGGCTGGCCGGAGGCGCTTGAGGCGTGGGGTCCTTGGGGTTCGCGTTGTAATGAATATTCGCCTGACAGCTGATCACCCGCCCGGCCTCTCCCGATTCGAGGTGATGGCGGACCGCCTGGAAGGCCGCGCTTTGTCGGCGCTGAAAACCGATCTGGACAATGCGCCCGCTGCGGCGCACCGCTTCCACCATTGCCCGTCCTTCGCGAATGTCATAACTGAGCGGTTTTTCACAGTAAACATCCAGGCCGTGGCGG
>Ga0315271_10001988_pt1 | contig 12641 bp, 10 predicted proteins | sample C3_top_MG_FD_204664 | JGI IMG/M metagenome (GOLD analysis project Ga0315271, IMG submission 204664) | Sediment microbial communities from Yellowstone Lake, YNP, Wyoming, USA - C3_top | ecosystem: Environmental > Aquatic > Freshwater > Lake > Sediment | place: USA: Wyoming | collected 2017-08-01
CGGCGTCGGCCTGTGGGGTGTGCGCACCACGCCGATCGACGCACTGCCCGACCTGTCCGACGTGCAGGTCATCATCCGCACGACGCTGCCCGGGCAGGCGCCGCAGATCGTCGAGAACCAGGTCACCTACCCGCTGGCCACGACGATGCTGTCGGTGCCCGGCGCCAAGACCGTGCGCGGCTACTCGTTCTTCGGCGACAGCTTCGTCTACGTGCTGTTCGACGACGGCACCGACCTGTACTGGGCACGCTCGCGCGTACTCGAGTACCTGAACCAGGTACAAGGCCGGCTGCCGGCGGCGGCCAAGGCCTCGCTCGGCCCCGACGCGACGGGGGTGGGCTGGATCTTCCAATACGCGCTGGTCGACCGCAGCGGCCGCAATGACCTGTCGCAACTGCGCGCCTTGCAGGACTGGTTTCTGAAGTACGAGCTGAAGTCGCTGCCCAACGTGGCCGAAGTCGCCACCGTTGGCGGCATGGTGCGCCAGGTGCAGGTGGTACTTGACCCGGTCAGGCTCGCAGCCTACGGCGTGACGTACGCCCAGGCACGCGACGCGCTGATCGCCGGCAACCAGGAGAGCGGCGGCTCGGTGCTCGAGTTGGCAGAGACCGAGTACATGGTGCGCGTCAGCGGTTACCTGAAGACGCTGGCCGACTTTCGCGCGGTGCCGCTGGCTGCGCGCGGTGGCGTGCCGGTGCGCATGGGCGACGTGGCCGTCGTGCAGTACGGCCCCGAGATGCGGCGCGGCATCGCCGAGCTCGACGGCGAAGGCGAAGTCACCGGCGGCATCATCGTGCTGCGCTCGGGCAAGAACGCGCAGACGACGATCGCCGCGGTGAAGGCCAAGCTGGCCGAGTTGCAGAAGAGCCTGCCGCAGGGCGTGGAGATCGTCACCACCTACGACCGCAGCGCGCTGATCGAACGCGCCATTCGCAACCTGTCGGGCAAGCTGGTCGAGGAATTCATCGTCGTGGCCGCGGTGTGCGCGATTTTCCTGTGGCACTTGCGCTCGGCGGCGGTGGCGATCATCGCGCTGCCGCTGGGGGTGATGACGGCCTTCGTGCTGATGCGCTGGCAGGGCATCAACGCCAACATCATGTCGCTCGGCGGCATTGCGATCGCCATCGGCGCGATGGTCGATGCGGCGGTGGTGATGATCGAGAACGCGCACAAGAAGCTCGAGGCCTGGCAGCACAAGCACCCGGGCCACAAGTTGGTCGGTGAGGCGCGGCGCGAGGTGATCACCGAGGCCGCGGTCGAGGTCGGCCCGGCGCTTTTCTTCTCACTGCTGATCATCACGCTGTCGTTCATCCCGGTGTTCACGCTCGAGGCGCAGGAGGGGCGGTTGTTCGGCCCGCTGGCCTACACCAAGACCTATGCCATGGCGGCGGCGGCCGGGCTGTCGGTGACGCTGATCCCGGTGCTGATGGTGGCCTGGATCCGCGGGCGCATTCCCGACGAGCAGGGCAATCCGATCACACGCGGGCTGATCGCTGCGTACCGCCCGGCACTCGAGTGGGTGCTGCGTTGGCCCAAGGCCACGCTGCTGATCGCCGCGCTGGCGCTGGTCACCACCGCCTGGCCGCTGCTGCGCCTGGGCGGCGAATTCCTGCCACGCCTGGATGAGGGCGACCTGCTGTACATGCCCTCGGCGCTGCCGGGCCTTTCGGCGCAAAAGGCCAGCGAACTGCTGCAGATCACCAACCGCATGATCAAGACCGTGCCCGAGGTGGCGCGCGTGTTCGGCAAGGCCGGCCGCGCCGAGACCGCCACCGACCCGGCGCCGCTGGAGATGTTCGAGACCACCATCCAGTTGAAGCCCGAGTCGCAGTGGCGCGCCGGCATGACGGCGGAGAGGATCGTCGACGAACTCGATCGCGCGGTGCAGGTGCCCGGGCTGGCCAACATCTGGGTGCCACCCATCCGCAACCGCATCGACATGCTGGCCACTGGCATCAAGAGCCCGATCGGCGTGAAGGTCACGGCAGGAGACCTGGCCACCATCGACCGCATCGCGCTGGACGTGGAACGCGCGGCCAAGGGCGTGCCGGGGGTGTCGTCGGCGCTGGCCGAGCGCCTGGTCGGCGGGCGTTACATCGACGTGCAGATCGACCGCGCGGCGGCCGCGCGTTACGGCCTGAACATCGCCGACGTGCAGGCGCTGGTATCGGGTGCCGTGGGCGGCGAGAACGTCGCCGAAACGGTGGAGGGCCTGGCGCGATTCCCGATCAACCTGCGCTACCCGCGCGAGTGGCGCGACACGCCCGAGCGGCTGGCCAGCCTGCCGATTCTGACGCCAATGGGCCAGCAGATCACGCTCGGCGCGGTGGCCAGCGTGGCCGTCAGCGACGGCCCGCCGATGCTCAAGAGCGAAAACGCGCGGCCCTCGGGCTGGGTCTATGTCGACGTGCGCGGGCGCGACCTGTCGTCGGTGGTGGCCGACCTGCGCGCTGCGATCGCCGCGCAGGTCAAGCTGGCACCTGGCGCGAGCCTGGCCTACTCTGGGCAGTTCGAGTTTCTGGAGCGCGCCAACGCGCGGCTGCAACTCGTCGTGCCCGCGACGCTGGGGATCATCTTCGTGCTGCTGTACCTGACTTTCAGGCGCGTCGATGAGGCCGCGCTGATCATGGCCACGCTGCCGTTCGCGCTGACCGGCGGCGTGTGGTTCCTCTACCTGATGGGCTACCACCTGTCGGTGGCCACCGGCGTGGGCTTCATCGCGCTGGCCGGTGTGGCGGCCGAATTCGGGGTGGTGATGCTGCTGTATCTGCGCAACGCGCTTGAAGCAAGGATTGCAGAGGGCGCCCACCCGACACCCGCGCTCGTCGACGACGCGATCCGCGAAGGCGCGGTGCTGCGCGTGCGGCCCAAGGCGATGACGGTGGCCGTGATCCTGGCCGGCCTGGTGCCCATCGTCTGGGGCAGTGGTGCCGGCTCCGAAGTCATGAGCCGCATCGCCGCGCCGATGCTGGGCGGCATGGTCACCGCGCCGCTGCTGTCGCTGTTTGTCGTGCCGGCGGTGTACGCGCTGTTGAGGAGGCGGGGCGGCGGGCGAGGGTGAGCGGCGGGGTGCGCTGGCGGATACGGGTTCGCTTTCAAGCGGATTGAATTGGCGGTCTGCAACCGACGCGTCGGGAGCGCGTGGTCCGCAAGTCCTGCACGCCTTCACTGTGATGGACAGCGGCCGAAGGGGCGATCGAAGTGATGGGCCGCCACCCGAAGCAGTTATTTGGCCCATCAGAATCTACGCCGAGAAGGCGACTTTCGCCGCAGTTCGGGCAGTGTTCAAGATCGATCTCGAAGGCGTGCTCGAGCAGCCTGGCCTACCTCAGTCGCAATAGGTCAGGAGACTTCCGTGACGGGCGCAATCTTCCGCGCGGCGGGCGCCCCGTCTAGCAATCTGACGCTCGCAGCGCCGCCGTGCAGCGGCGCCAACCCTCAGCGGGCTCGATCAGCGCCCATCCTGCGCTGCCAACCTGGGCTTCTGGTCGGCCGGCTTGGTCTGCCACTCCTTGAAGTACTCGGCGTGCCTGGCGCGAACGCTGGGCATATTCTCCCTGGCCCAGGACTCGGATTCACCGGTCTTCTCGACCCAGCGACAGTCGGCGAAATCGCCCTTGAACGTGGCGGTGTCGAGGGTGGCGGGTTTAACCGGCTCGACGCTGAAACGCGCCTTCCACAGGCCCATGCGCGGCGAGACCTGCGCGTAGTAGGTGCGGTCGGGCAGCAACTCGGCTTCCATGTAGTCGGCGCTCTCGCCGATCGCCATGAACAGGTGCACGCCCGGCGCGGCCTGGTAGGCCACCTTGGTCTTCGCGGCGACGATGCCCACCAGCGACGGCTCGTTGTCGTTGACGTCGAACACGCTCGACTGGACCGCGAATCCCATCCCCGATGGCCGCATGAAGACCACCAGCGCCTTGCCAGGCTCGGGCCTCATCGACACCGACTTCTCCACGGGAGCCTCGCGCATGCTCTTGACCGTGCCCGCGCAGCCGCCCAGCAGGCCACACGCCACCACGAGCGCCGGCACCGTCCAGCGCAGCGACGAAATCCACTTGCCCATGCTCCGGTCCTCCTGTCTGGCGCAACGCGCAATTGTCGGCCCGGCGAGCCGGCCTTGCCATTGGGCCCGCGCACTGGAATTGATCGGCATCAGGAGATGGACTCCTTCTCCATGAGTTCCTTGCTTTTCGCGAAAATGATCAGCCCACGACGCCGGAGTAGAGATTAGGAAGATGGTGCTCGCGCAGATACGGCGATGTGCCCATGGCGTTTCGGCCGTGGTTGGTAACGCGCCAGCGGCGCGTGCGCGGGTTCTTGGCGATCGGGCCGTGTGCAGTCCCGGCGCGCCCGCAAACCAACCAGGCACCTTGTTGGGGTCGTCCGCGCGTCGAATACGGCTGGCCCAGCGCGTCGGTCGTATGCTCGTCGCAAGCGCCGCCCGTCCGCCGCCGTGGACAAGCCTGCACCGCGGCCGATCAAACCACGGCCGAGCCATTCATCTCAGCCCGGATCGTGTTCAAACAAGGCGAGCCACTCCTCTGCGTGGTTGTCACCGCCTGACAGGCCCGCGGCGCGGGCGCGCCAGTGGTCCGGCGCGGGCATCGAGGCCATATACTTGAATCGAAATCCGGCCGCGAAACAAACAAGGGCTTTAGTGGCCGGCACTGTGGTTGGAGCCCAAAAGCGCCCGCGCGTCAAGGCGGGTCGCGAGCCCGCACTTTGGGAGGGGCGATGAATCTCAAGCTTGCCGTCAGTCGCTGGTCGGCCTGGGCGCCAGGCCTTGATACAGCGGAGCAGTGGCTCGCCTGGGCGCGAGATGCGCACGTTCCTGAAGGTGACGACCAACCCGCACTTGCTGAAATGGCGCCGCTCATGCGCCGTCGCCTGACTCGCCTGGGTCGCATCGCCTTGCAGGCGAGTTGGGCGTGCCAGATCGATGACACAGGCATTCCAACGGTCTTCGCCTCGCGCTACGGCGATGTCGGCCGCTCGCTGTCTCTGCTGGGCGATCTGGCTCGCGACGGGGTCGTCTCGCCGACGGGCTTTACCCAGTCTGTTCACAACGCCATCGGGGCGATGTACGCCATTGCGCGCATAGACTGTAGCAACGCGCTGTGCGTGGCCGCGGGCCGCACCAGCGCCGCCGCGGGCCTGATCGAAGCGGCTGGCCTGCTCCGTGACGGCGCAAAGCAGGTGCTGGTTGTGTGCTACGACGAGGCCCTGCCTGCGGACTACGCGGAATTTCGCGACGAACCCCCTTGCGTATGGGCATGGGCCTGGTTGGTGACACATCCTTCTGCGGGCGCACACCAGATCAGCCTTGCCGTCGACGCCAGCAGCCAATACAGTGAGGCGACGCCCGCCTTGCCTGCCTCGCTCGAGGTGCTGCGTCACTTTCTCGACGGCAGTGGCGTGCTAGTCCAGCACATGGACGGGCGGCGCTGGGAATGGCAACGCAATGCTTGAACGACTCGATCGTTATTGGCGCATTTGGGCGACCGCCTTGTGCTTTGCCGGATTCGGCATGGGTGGCCTGTTCCTGCGTCTGGTCGCGTTTCCGGTGGTTCAATTCACGGTCTGGCCACGCTCGCGGCGCACGGCAGCGGGGCGTTGGCTGGTGCGCGCGTCCATGATTGCCTTCGTGTGGATGATGTCCACCCTGGGTGTGCTGAAGTACCAGGTTCGCGGCGGCGAGAAGTTGAAGCGGGGCGGCCGGCTGGTGGTGGCGAATCATCCGTCGCTGATCGACGTGGCGTTCCTGATCTCGCTGGTGCGACGCCCCGACTGCGTCGTCAAGGGCGAACTGATGCGCAACCCCTTTACGCGCGGGCCCGTGCGGGTGGCCGGGTTCATTTGCAATGACTCGGGCGTGGGCATTGTCCAAGACGCCGTCGCCTCGCTTAAGTCGGGGAACAACCTGATCATCTTCCCCGAGGGCACGCGCACGCCGCTTTCGGGCCAGCCCCGCCTGCAAAGGGGTGCGGCCAATGTCGCGGTTCGGGCCGGCGTGGACATCACTCCGGTGGTCATACGCTGCCGCCCTCGGGCGCTAACCAAGGGCGAAAAGTGGTATCAGGTACCGCAACGGCGCGCGCAATTCGACATCACCGTGGGCGACGACATTGCAGTCGCACCGTTCATCGAAAGAAACGCGGGCGAGGCGCTTTCGGCGCGACGGCTGACCGATCATCTCGCCCGCTACTTTGCCATGGAGCTTGCCCGTGTCGACGCTTGAGCTTGAAATGAAGAACCTGATCATCTCTTCGCTGGCGTTGGAAGAGATAACGCCTGACGATATCGATGCGCACAAGTCGCTGTTCGTCGACGGCCTGGGCCTGGACTCGATCGATGCCTTGGAACTCGGCCTGGCACTGCAAAGGCGCTACGGAGTGGCCATGAGCGCCGACGCCGAGGTAATGCGCCGACACTTCGCGAGCGTCAACGCACTTGTGGACTTTGTTTCCAGCAACCGGACCCGGTAAGCCGACAATCTGCAAACCGATCGCGCCGCAATGACCAAAGACGAGATCTATCTCAAGATCGTGGAGATTCTGCAGGAGAGTTTCGACATGGACTTGGCCAAGGTCCGACCCGATGCACTCTTGTACGATGACCTGGATATCGACAGCATCGACGCTGTGGACTTGATCGCGCGTCTGCGTCCGCTCGTCGGTCGACGCATGCGGCCCGAGGCCTTCAAGACAGTACGAACGCTGCAGAACGTAGTCGACGCAGTCTACGAGCTGATTGACGACGCAACTTCGGTCTGAGGTGGAAACGCGGTGCGCCGTATCCTGTTCGTCGCACTGACGGTACTCTATCCGCTGATCGTCTTCTTCGGGCTTGACCACTTCCAGCCGCGCTGGCTGGCTTTGCTGCTGTTGGCCCTCGCCTTGGCACGGCTTGGCACTTCGCGCAAGCCGTCGGGGTGGGCTGCGGCGGCAGTTGCGGCAGCGCTTGCGGTGGCGACCTTTCTGGGTAACGCCTCGCTGCCGCTCAAGTTGTACCCGCTGGCTGCCAACGGCGCGATGCTGTTCCTGTTCGCCACCAGCCTCGTCTATCCACCCTGCGCCGTCGAAAGAATCGCCCGACTGACCTGGCGTGATCTGCCCGCATCGGCCGTGGCATACACGCGCAAGGTCACGGCGGTGTGGTGTGGCTTCTTCGTTCTGAACGGGTCGCTGTCGGCAGCCACGGCCGTGTGGAGCACCGACGCGGGGTGGGCCCTCTACAACGGCCTCGTCGCCTACGTGCTGATGGGCCTGCTGTTCGCCGGCGAGTGGATCGTGCGCCAGCGCCTGATTTTGCGGAGCACCGATGGCTGATTGGCTCGCGCTGACGGAAGTTGCATCCCGGGTCGGAATGCCCGAGCGCCCTGTTGCCCAGCGCGATGCCGTCGCGCTCGACCGACCCGCCTTCATGCACGAAGTCGGGCGCTGGCAGGCCAGCTTCGAGTCATGCCCTGGCAACCGATGGGCGATCTACATCGACGATCCCTTCGATTTCGCGGCGGCTCTGTACGGCGCCTGGCATGCGGGGAAGATGCCCTACCTTCCAGGCGATGCGCGAGCTGCCACCGTCCAACGGCTGGCGGGCCTGGTCGATGGCATGGCCGGGGACCTGCCCGCAGCGATCGGAGCGGCCGACCGACCGGCGGATACGCCCCGCAGATCCCTTGATGCCGAGGCCACGCGACTGGTGATGTTCACGTCCGGATCAACCGGCGAGCCCGCGGCATTGGAGAAGAAACTGGCTCAACTCGACGCCGAGATCCACGCGCTGCATATCGCTTTCGGCGTGCATTGGTGCGCCCACGTCGGCCTCAGCGTCTACTCGACCGTATCGCATCAGCACATCTACGGCTTGCTCTTTCATGTGCTGTGGCCACTGGCTGCGGGGCGGCGTTTCGTGACGCTTCGTCCGCGATATCCCGAGGAGATCGCGTCATGGCTGGGGCCGGCACCATCACTCTTGGTGACGAGCCCCGCGCACCTCAGGCGCCTGTCCGATGCGCTCGACTGGAGGCCAGCGCGCCAGGGCGTGCAGGCTGTGCTGTCGTCGGGCGGGCCGTTGCCGCCTGAGGCCGCCTTGCAAGCCGAACGATGCCTGGGTAAGGCACCGATCGAGATCTTCGGCAGCTCGGAAACGGGTGGCATTGCATGGCGCCAGCGCACGGTACACGGCGATCGCTGGCAACCCCTGCCCGACGTCGAGTGGCGCGTCGACGACGGCCTCTTGTCGGTGCGGTCGCCTCATTTGCCTGACGGCCAATGGTGTCTGACCGCCGACCGCGCGTCGGCACAGGACGACGGTAGCTTCGTATTGCTGGGCCGAGCTGACCGGATCGTGAAGATCGAGGAAAAGCGCGTTTCGCTCGGTGCCATCGAGCGGCGTCTGACCGCGTCACCTCTGGTTGCCGAGGCGCGTGCGCTGGCGATTGAAACTGCTGTCGGTGTGCGTGTCGCTGCTGTGGTCGTGCCCAGCACAGTCGGCCGCGCTGCGCTGGCCGCGCAGACGCTGCACGAGTTCAACGAGACGCTGCGCGCATGGCTCGCCGAAGTCGTCGACCGCATCGCATTGCCGCGGCGATGGCGTCATGTCCAGGCGCTGCCGGTCGATGCCCAGGGCAAGATCACCGAAGCTCTGCTGGTTGCGCTTTTCAAAGAGGAAATGCCCTCGATGCAATGGTTGCTGCGCGGCGCCACGGAAGCGGTCGCCGAATGCGTCGTTCAGCCGGGCCATGCCGCATTTGATGGCCACTTCCCGCAGGCGGCGATTCTGCCCGGCGTGGTCCAGCTCCAATGGGTCATTGCCAACGCTCGCGAATGCTTCGCACTGCAAGAGCCGGTCGCAGGCCTGGAGATTCTCAAGTTCCAGCATCCTGCGCTGCCAGGCATCCGTCTCAACTTCAATCTGCAGTGGAAGCCGCAAGCGAGGGCGCTCACGTTTCGAGTCACATCGTCTCGCGGCATTCACGCCAGCGGGCGCGTCCTGTTCGCGGAGTGCGATGTTTGACGCAGTGGTTGTCATTCCGGTGTTCAACCACGGCGCTCCCGCCGCGCGTCTCGTCCAGGCTGTGCGCCAGCTCGGCCTGCCGTGCCTGCTCGTGGACGACGGCAGCGAGGCCCGGTGCGCCGCGTTGCTCGACGAGGCCGCCAACCAGCCCGGCGTGCGGCTCGTGCGACTGCCGCAGAATCGGGGCAAGGGTACTGCCGTTAGCGCGGGCCTGCGCGCTGCGCTGCAACTGGGGCATACGCACGCCGTGCAGATTGATGCCGACGGACAGCACGACATCGGCGACATCTCGGCGTTTGTGGAGCTGGCCCGCCGCAACCCCGGCGCCGTGATCTGCGGCGTGCCGATCTACGACGCATCCGTGCCGCGGGCACGACAGTTCGCTCGTTATGCTACGCATGTGTGGGTCTGGATCAATACCCTTTCGCTGGACATCCGTGACTCGATGTGTGGTTTCAGGGCCTACCCGCTTGCCGCGGTGATTTCGCTGCTCGACAGCGTACGCCTGGGATCTCGCATGGAATTCGATTCGGAAGTACTGGTGCGCCTGCACTGGCGCGGCGTGCAAATTGTCAACCGTCCGACGCGGGTCACATACCCGAGCGACGGCGTCTCACACTTTCGGCTGTGGCGTGACAACGTGTTGATCACGTTGATGCACGCGCGATTGTTTTTTGGTATGGTCGTGCGTCTGCCTTGGTTGCTCTGGCGGCGAACGATTTCGACATGACCCAGGCGCCGCACCGCCATCGGTCGGAACCACTGCCCCTTGACACTGCGGGCCAGAGGGGCCTTGACGGCGGCGCGCCCAAGCCAGCCGACGGCCACTGGGCCACCTTGGGCGAGAACACCTCGGCCCTGGGGATTTGGCTGCTGTGGGGTACGCACAAGGTGTTGGGTCGGTCGATCTTCCGGCTGTGCGTGTTTCCTGTCGTCGTCGTGTACTGGGCTGCCAACCCGAAGGCTCGTGCGGCCTCGTTGCAATACTTGCAGCGCATTGAAGCCGCCTATGGCGTCATCGGTCAGGCGCCAGGCTGGCGCGAGACACTGCGGCACTTTCTCTCGTTTGCCGACACCTTGCTCGACAAGCTGCTGGCCATCAGCGGGCGCTATCCGTTCGAGCGCGTCCGTTGCGAAGGCCTTGAGCAAGTCTTGCGCACAATGGACAGTGGGCGTGGGGCGATCATCGTGACAGCCCATGTCGGTTGCCTGGAGCTTTGCCGCGCCCTGGCCGAACACGACAAGCGGCTGGCCTTGACGGTGCTGGTCCACACGGCACATGCGCGACGCTTCAATGCGATCCTGCGGCGTCTGGACCCCGGGGGCCGGGTCTGTCTGCTGGAGGTTGGCGAGGTCAGCGCGGCGACAGCGGTTCTGCTCGGCGAGTGCGTCGAGCGCGGCGAACTGATTGCGATCTCTGGCGACAGGGTGCCCATCAATGCCAGCAAGACCCTGGCTCTGCCGTTCCTGGGTGTCGAAGCCAGATTCCCTGTCGGCGCGTATGTGTTGGCCTCATTGCTGAATTGCCCCTTGTTTTTCATGGGCTGCATGCGCAAAGGAGAAGGCCATTTGGTCATCTTCGAACCCCTGGCGCAAAGGCTCGCTTTGCCTCGATCTCGCCGCGCAGAGGCCCTTCGTGAGGTCGCGAAGGACTACGTGCAGCGTCTGGAGGACTTCGTCCGTCGCGCGCCCTACGAGTGGTTCAACTTCTTTTCGTTCTGGGATCAAGGCACCGAGACATGCCCAATAGAACCCTGATCGCAGCGCCGATTCGCTTCGATGGCACGGCCCTGGGCATCGAAGACGTTGTCGCGCTGGCTCGCCGTACCCGCACGGCCGAACTGTCGCGCGAGCCAGCATTCGTGCAGCGCATTCAAGACGGCGCCGACTTCGTCGACCGCATTCTTCGCGAGGACGGCGTCATTTACGGCGTCACTACCGGTTACGGGGACTCGTGTTCGGTGGTCATCCCCCCGCACCTCGTCGGCCAGCTGCCGCACCAGCTCTACACCTACCATGGATGCGGCCTTGGCCGCATCCTGACACCGGCCGAGACCAGGGCCGTGCTGGCCGTGCGGCTGGCTTCGCTGGCGCAGGGCGCGTCCGGCGTCAGCCAGCAATTGCTCGAACGACTCGAGCAGTTTCTGACACACGACATCCTGCCGTTGATCCCCGCGGAAGGCTCCGTTGGCGCGAGCGGCGACCTGACACCGCTGTCGTACCTGGCCGCAGCACTGTGCGGGGAGCGTGAGGTCCTTTGTCGCGGCCGGGTGCAAGCTGCCGCCGACGTGTTGCGCGAGCTCGGTGTGGTACCGCTTCGCCTGCGACCCAAGGAAGGGCTGGCGGTCATGAACGGCACCGCGGTCATGACTGCTCTGGCATGCCTGGCGTGGCAGCGCGCCTCCTACCTGAGCCGGCTGGCCACGCGCCTGACTGCCTGCAATGTGCTGGCCATTGCCGGCAATGCCCATCATTTCGACGAGGCTCTGCATGCAGTCAAGCGCCACCCGGGACAGCAGCGGGTGGCGGCTCGCCTGCGACACGATCTGGCCAGCGACCGACCGTCACGCAACGACCATCGGCTGCAGGACCGGTATTCGCTTCGCTGCGCGCCGCACGTCATCGGGGTGCTCGAAGATTCACTGCCGTGGCTGCGCGAATTCATCGAGAACGAATTGAACAGCGCCAACGACAACCCGATAGTCCTGGCCGAAACGCAGCAGGTGCTGCACGGAGGTCACTTCTACGGCGGTCACGTCGCATTCGCGATGGACTGCCTGAAGACGGCCGTCGCCAACGTCGCCGATCTGCTGGACCGCCAGCTGGCATTGCTCGTCGACACCCGTTTCAACCAGGGCCTGCCGCCCAATCTGTCGGGCGCCGTGGGTGAACGCGCGACCATCAACCACGGTTTGAAGGCGCTGCAGATCAGTGTCTCCGCGTGGACCGCGGAGGCCCTGAAGGCGACGATGCCTGCGTCGGTGTTCTCGCGTTCCACCGAGTGCCACAACCAAGACAAGGTCAGCATGGGTACGATTGCCGCGCGAGACTGCGCGCGCATTCTCGATCTGGTGGAGCAAGTGTGTGCTGCGATGCTGATCGCTGCGCGCCAGGGGGTTGCGCTGCGACGGCGCGGCGGTGTCATGCCTGCGATCGCACCGGGTCTCTCGCAATTTCTCGACGATCTGGATCAGCGCATACCGCTGATCGAGGAAGACCGCGCACTCGACGGCGATTTGCGTGCGTTGCTGCTGGCTTTAAGCGATGAAGCCTGGGGGCTCTATGACGGCGCCTGACCTGAGCTGTGAAATCGAAGTCGTCCCCGCGTTCTACGATCTGGATCCGATGGAGATCGTCTGGCACGGCCACTACGTGCGCTACCTCGAGTTGGCACGATTCGCGCTCCTCGAAAAGTTCAATTATGGCTACCTGCAAATGCGGGAGTCCGGGTATGCCTGGCCGGTGGTTGACCTGCGTCTGAAGTACACGCGGACAGCCACCCTGAGCCAGAGGCTTGTCGTACGCGCGGAGATCGTGGAATGGGAGAACCGCTTGCGAATCGCCTACTTGATGCGCGACGCAAAGACCGGTGCCACGGTCAACCGGGCCAGTTCGATACA
>Ga0315271_10001989_pt1 | contig 12640 bp, 13 predicted proteins | sample C3_top_MG_FD_204664 | JGI IMG/M metagenome (GOLD analysis project Ga0315271, IMG submission 204664) | Sediment microbial communities from Yellowstone Lake, YNP, Wyoming, USA - C3_top | ecosystem: Environmental > Aquatic > Freshwater > Lake > Sediment | place: USA: Wyoming | collected 2017-08-01
TTTGAGTTCGGCATCCTGCACATTCTTGTGTGCGATCACTTGGCGCGCCCGGGCAACGCCAAGCGCCGCTTTTGCGCGTGCATCTCGCAACCTGGCGTCATCGAGTTCGCTGGTCGATGACACACTACGATTGAATAATTCCTGCGCGCGTTCCAGATTGCGTTGGGCTTCGCCTGCATCGGCCTGCGCCCGTGCGCGCTCCGCCGCAGCTTCATCCAGGTGCGCCTGCAAAATGGTTGGATCCAGCCGCAGCAACAGCGCGCCTTTTTTCACCCGCTGACCGGGTTTGACCCGCACCTCGGCGACCACGCCGGACACCCGGGTGCTGAGCTCAACCGAATCCGCCGCCCACAGCGGGCTTGCGTTCCCCAGACTCAACCCGGCCAACACCGCGAACACCCCACGCTGATTCATTTTCCTGCTCCCTCAACCGGCGGCAGACTGCCGCCGGACATCGCTTCCAGTCGTGCCAGCGCCAGCGCCAGCCGGTATTCCACCTGCTGGCGACGCAACGCCGCCACTTGTGTTTCGGCCATACTGGTACCCAGGCTGGTTTTCAGTTCGACTTCGTATTCGGCGCGCGAGCGCTCCAGCGCCCAGTCGCGATATTCGATCTGCTTGTCGGCAGCGGCACGGCCACTGCTGCGCAGCCATTCGATTTCCTGCAAGGTGGCGAGCAGGCTGTCTGCCAGATCGAGTTTGAGTTTGTCCAGTTCGGCCGCGCTGCGCTCTTTTTGCGCCAGCTCGCGCGCGACCCGCGCATCCACCCGCCCCCCCTGATACAAGGGAATCACAAACAATAACCCCGCGCTGACTTGATCTCGGGTGTTCGTTATACGACTGTAGTCGGCGCCCACCACCTCGGCATCGAGCATGGGATTGCGCTCTGCCCGCACCGCTGCAACCCGCGCATCGGCCGCCGCGAGTTGCGCCTGCAAAGCCAGCACGCGCGGGTTTTTTTCCATCACCCAGGGCAACAGGGATTCGTATTCCGCAACCGGCTGCGCATTGCCCGGCAAGGCCGGTTCAGCCAGTTCGCCCGGCAAATCACCGGGGCGAAACATGGCGTGCGCCAACTGCTGCCGGGTACTGCGCACGCGTTGCAAACCGGCCTCGCGGCGCTCACGGATATCCTGATAATCGGCTTCCATTTTCACGAGTTCAGGCTGGCTGATCTGGCCTAGCGCGAAGCGATCTTTTGCGTTGTTCAACGACACATACGCCACCGCCATGAATTCGTTGTCGGCAGCGTATTGCCCGTCCGCCAGCAGCACATCGAAAAAGCGCGCCATGATGTCGATGCGGCGCAGGCTCTCGACTTGGAGCAGCGCCGTCTGGCGCGCCGCGACCTCCTGCCCGGCCGCCGCGACAGCCTGACTGCTGCGGCCAAAATCGAACACGGGTTTGCGCGCAACGATGCGGCCCAGATTGTTGGATCGCCAACCACTGAAATGACTGTAATCACTGTATCCGCCAGCCAGCGCACCATCGAGAAACAGGCGGAAATCCTGGCGGCTGGCGGCCTCGTCGCGGTCAGCGCGCGCCAGCGCCAGCTCGCTCTCCGCTATCCGGCGGTCGGGATGCGGCGCCGCCACGCTGGCCAGCGCCTCATCCAGCGTCAGCGGCGCGGACGCAGCCGTGGCCGACCACGCCGACACCAGCAACACCCACCAGACTGCGCGCTTCACTTGCCCTGCTTATATTGGGTGAAAGGCTGGGTCGCGTAAGCGCCTTCGGTCACATAGCGGCCCAGCAGTAAAAACTCGGCTGCATTTTTGGTGGGGCCGGTAAAACGCGTCACCAGTTTGCCGTCGAGATCGAAGAACAGCAGCGTCGGCGTGGCGCGCACCCGGTTGGCAAAAGCAAAAGCTTTCTCGGTGGTTTCCTTGCCCTGGAAATCGGTCATGGGCGTATCCCCGTTGACGTCGATGGGATACAGCAAAAATTGCGCGCGATAGGCATCCTGCACCTCAGCCTGATTGAGAACGGTCGCTTTCATGCGCGCACAAAACGGGCAGTCATCCATTTCAAAAAACAGGAAAATGCCTTTTTTGCCTTGCTGTCTGGCGGTGTCGAGTTCGACCCGAAAATCGCCGAACTTGGGTTGAAAGAAATGCGTGCCGGGGTCACGCGTTTCAGCCCATGCGGGCACGGCGAACCACAGCAAAAATGCAATCAGTAATGGGCGCATGGTGTTTTCCGTCATCCCGGACAGAGGCTTACTTTTTCGATTGAGTCACTTTACTTGAAATGTAACTTTCCACCGCCGCCCGGGTAATTGCGCCCACCTGCTGAGCCACCATCTTGCCTTCCGGATTGTAAAGATAAGTCGTCGGCAGCCCCTGAACCGGGCCAATCTGATTGATCACTTGCGGCGTGCCCAGCACAATCGGATAGCTCACCAGCAGTCCTTCAGCGAAATCGGTCACTTGCTTGGCGCTGCGGTAATCGGTTGCCACGCCTATCACGACCAGGTTGTTTTTCTTGTTTTCATGCAACGCAATCAGGTCGGGAATTTCTTCCAGGCAGGGCGGACACCAGGTCGCCCAGTAATTCACCAGCACCCATTTACCTTTGTAACCCGACAGGGTGTGAATCTTGCCGCTGGTGTCGGTCAGCTTGAAATCCGCCGCTTGCACCCACGATGCCGTGAACGCCAGCACCAGTCCGGCCAGCCACATCGGATAAAATCGTTTTCTTTGTAAGGTCTGCATGGATGGTTCCGTCATGAATAAATTTCGCTATGAATAAATTTCGCATGGAGAAAGACTCGCTCGGCGAGGTTCAGGTTCCCGAGAATGCCTGGTACGGCGCACAAACTGCGCGCGCGGTCGCTAATTTTCCCATTTCCGGCCGGCTTCCGGATAAGGATTTCGTACTAGCCCATGTGCGGATCAAACTCTCCGCCGCCCGCGCCAACTGCCAGCCCGGCTGGCTGGGCGCCGGCAAGCGCGACGCCATCGTCGCCGCCTGCGAAAAAATCCTCGGCGGCGAGCACCTCGATCAGTTCGTGGTGGATCGGTTTCAGGCCGGCGCCGGCACCAGCCACAACATGAACAGCAACGAAGTCATCGCCAACCTCGCCAACGTGGCGTTGGGCTTTGCCAAAGGCGTGTACAAACCCATCAACCCCAATGACGACGTCAACATGGGGCAATCGACCAACGACACGATTCCGACTGCGATTCGCCTCACCGTGCTGGCCAAGTTGCCGCGTCTGGTGGCCGCCGTGTACGCCATGGCCGCCGAATTCACCCGGCTGGCCGAGCGCGAAAAAGACACGGTGAAATCAGGTCGCACCCACTTGCAGGACGCGGTGCCGACTACGCTCGGGCAGGAGTTTGCGGGCTACGCCTGGACGCTGAATCGCTGCGCAACCGCGCTCGAAGCGGTGCGCCCCGCCTTGTGCGAAACCGGGCTGGGCGGCTCGGCTGCGGGCACCGGGCTCAACACCTCGCCGGATTATCCGGCGCGCGTCGCGGCTGAACTGGCCAAGCTCACTGGCGAACCGATCCGCGTCGGCCAACTGGTCGCGCAAATGCAGTCGATGAACGATCTGGCGCGGCTGTCGGGCGAGATTCGAAATCTGGCGCTGGAACTCACGCGCATTTCCAACGACCTGCGCCTGCTGGCAAGCGGCCCGCGCACCGGCTTGGGCGAAATCCAGTTGCCGCCGGTGCAGCCGGGGTCATCCATCATGCCGGGCAAGGTCAACCCGGTGATGTTCGAAATGCTGAACCAGGTCTGCTACCAGGTGCTGGGGCAGGACGCGGCGGTGAGTTACATGGTGCAGGCCGGGCAAATGGAACTGAACGTGATGATGCCCGCACTGGGTTCAGCCTTGTTCGATGCGATGGACTGGCTGACCAACGCGATGAACGCCGCCACCGAAAAGAACCTCAAGGGCATCGTCGTCAACCGTGAACGCTGCGCCTTCTTCATTCACCAGAGTGTGGCGCTCGCCACCCTGCTCAATACGCAGATCGGCTACAACCAGGCCGCCGAAGTCGCCAAGGAATCGGAGCAATCCGGCCGCCCGGTGCGCGACATCGTCGCCGAGCGCGGGCTGATGACGGCGACAGCGTTCGATGCGCTGGTGCTTGCTGCCGCCCATGGCGTGGGCAGCGGCGGCGGTGCGGGCTAAGCCCAATCAATGAAACCACATAAACGGCTCATCCCCCTGCTCGAAGACGGCCTGATCGACGACGTCGTGCGCCAGCTCATGAGCGGCAAGGAGGCGATGGTGTTCGTGGTGCGTTGCGGCGACGACATCCGCTGCGCCAAGGTCTACAAGGAAGCCAACAAGCGCAGCTTTCGCCAGGCTGTCGATTACACCGAAAACCGCAAAACCAAGAACAGCCGCCAGGCGCGCGCGATGGCCAAAGGCAGCAAATTTGGCCGCGAGAAGCAGGAAGAAGCCTGGCAAAGCGCCGAAGTCGATGCGCTGTATCGGCTGGCCGCCGCTGGGGTGCGGGTGCCCACGCCGTACAACTTCCATGAAGGCGTGCTGCTGATGGAACTGGTGACCGACGCCGACGGCAACGCCGCACCCCGGCTCAACGACGTCTCGTTTTCCGCCTTTGATGCCCGCCTGCACCATCACACGCTGATGATGGAAGTCGTGCGCATGTTGTGCGCCGGCATCATCCACGGCGACCTGTCCGAATACAACATCCTGGTCAGCGCCGACGGCCCGGTCATCATCGACCTGCCGCAAGCGGTGGACGCCGCTGGCAACAACCACGCCCAGGCCATGCTGGCGCGCGACGTCAACAATCTGACCACCTACTTTGGCCAGTTCGAACCCGCGCTGTTGACCACGCAATACGCCAAGGAAATCTGGGCACTGTATGAGCACGGTGAATTGCATCCGGACGTCAAACTGAGCGGCCGCTTCGAATCCACCCTGCCGCCAGTCGATCTGGAAGGCGTCATGCGGGAAATCGACGACGCGCGCGAAGCCGAGGCTGCGCGCTTGCTGCGCTTGCAGGAACTGGGCTAAGCCACCGCACCCCCTGCCGCACCGTCAACGCTCGGCTCAAACTTGAATCAAACCCCCAATTCAGCGTAAAATGCGCGGTTTCCCCCGAACGTGTCCCGTAGAGCCGCAGGCCACGCGATTTAGAAGGAGTACACCATGGCTGTTACCGTCGTTCAAAAAGCTGAAATCGTCCAGAATTACCAGCGCGCTGCCGCCGACACCGGCTCGCCCGAAGTGCAGGTTGCCCTGCTGACCGCGCGCATCAATGATCTGACCGATCATTTCAAGGCCAACATGAAGGATCACCACTCGCGTCGCGGTTTGCTGAAAATGGTGAGCCGCCGCCGCAAGCTGCTGGATTACCTCAAGCGCGTCAATCTCGAAGGCTACAAGACTCTGATCGAACGCTTGAGCCTGCGTAAGTAAGCTCGGCGCCTGCGTAAGTAAACCCGGCTTCGCCACTGTGATGACACCGCACTTTGCTGGCTGCACTGTGCTAGCTACGTCGGCGCTAGCTACGTCGGCGCTGGCTGCGCCGGCGCTGGCGGGTTCTGAACAGTGTGCGGGTCGGTTGACCCCCTGAATTTTCTACGCCTCGCACTCGCGGGGCGTTTTCATTTTGAAAGGAACTCGTGTGAGCGCTATCAAGAAAACTTTCACCTATGGCCGTCAACAGGTCACCCTGGAAACCGGCGAAATCGCGCGTCAGGCGGGCGGCGCAGTGCTCGTCAGCATTGAGGACACGGTGGTGCTGGTCACCGTCGTCGCCAAAACCGATGTCAAGCCGGGACAGGATTTCTTCCCGCTGACGGTTGATTATCAGGAAAAAACCTATGCCGCCGGTCGCATCCCCGGCGGTTTCCTCAAGCGCGAAAGCCGCGCGTCCGACGGTGAAATTCTGATTTGCCGCCTGATCGACCGCCCGATCCGCCCGCTGTTCCCGGAAGGCTTTTTCAACGAAGTGCAGATTATCGCTACGGTGATGTCGTCCAACCCCGAAGTCAGCGCCGACATCCCCGCGCTGATCGGCGCCTCGGCCGCCCTGTCCTTGTCCGGCCTGCCGTTCGACGGCCCGGTGGGCGCGGCGCGCGTCGGTTTCATCAACGGCGAATATGTGCTGAACCCGACCCTTTCCGAGCTGAAAGACTCAGCACTCGACCTGGTGGTCGCCGGTACTGAATCCGCTGTGCTGATGGTCGAATCCGAAGCGATGGAATTGCCGGAAGACATCATGCTGGGTGCGGTGGTGTTCGGCCACACCCAGATGCGCGCGGTCATCAACGCCATCAACGAACTGGCCGACGAAGCTGCTGCCGACGCGTGGGACTGGCAAGCGCCTGCGGTGGACGCGGCGATGGTCGATCGCCTCCACACGCTGGCCGAAAGCGACCTGCAAGCCGCTTACAACATCAAGCAGAAACAGGCGCGCACCACGGCGGTCGATGACATCCGCAACAAGGCTTACGCCGCATTGATTAGCGCCGACATGGACACCGTCGCCGCCAACACGGTGAAGGACGCGTTCCACAATCTGGAAGCCAGCGTGGTGCGCAACCGCATCCTGTCCGGCCAGCCGCGCATCGACGGTCGCGACACCCGCACCGTGCGTCCGATCACCATCCGCACCGGCGTATTGCCGCGCACCCACGGCTCGGCGCTGTTCACCCGGGGCGAAACCCAGGCGCTGGTGGTCACCACGCTCGGCACCGGGCGCGACGAACAAACCATCGACGCGCTCGAAGGCAGCTACTCCGACCGCTTCATGATGCAGTACAACATGCCGCCCTACGCCACCGGCGAAACCGGTCGCGTCGGCGCGCCCAAGCGCCGCGAAGTCGGTCACGGACGGCTGGCCAAGCGCGCGCTGATGGCGGTGCTGCCGAGCAAGGAAGAGTTCGGCTACACCATGCGCGTGGTGTCGGAAATCACCGAATCCAACGGCTCGTCGTCGATGGCGTCAGTGTGCGGCGGCTGCCTGTCGCTGATGGATGCGGGCGCGCCGCTGAAAGCGCACGTCGCTGGTATTGCGATGGGCTTGATTAAAGAAGGCGGCAAGTTCGCCGTGCTGACCGACATCCTCGGCGACGAAGATCACCTGGGCGACATGGACTTCAAGGTTGCGGGCACCGAAAAAGGCGTGACCGCGCTGCAAATGGATATCAAAATCCAGGGCATCACCGCTGAAATCATGGACGCCGCATTGAAGCAGGCCAAGGAAGGCCGGATGCACATTCTCGGCATCATGAAATCGGCGGTATCGGCAGACGTGCATGAAATGTCAGCCTACGCGCCGCGCATCATCGCGATGAAAATCAATCCGGAAAAAATCCGCGACGTCATCGGCAAAGGCGGCGCAGTCATCCGCGCACTGACCGAAGAAACCGGCACCCAGATCGACATCGGCGAAGACGGCAGCGTGAAGATCGCCTGCACCAGCATGGAAGCCGGCGAACTGGCGAAGAAACGCATCGAGGAAATCACCGCCGAAGTCGAAGTCGGCAAGGTCTACGAAGGCGCGGTCATCAAGCTGCTGGATTTCGGCGCGATTGTGAATGTGCTGCCGGGCCGCGACGGCCTGCTGCACATTTCGCAGATCGCCCACGAACGCGTCAACGCCATCGGCGACCATCTGAAAGAAGGCCAGGTCGTGAAGGTGAAGATTCTGGAAGCCGACGAGAAAGGCCGTCTGCGTTTGTCGATGAAGGCGCTGCTGGATGCACCGGCACCCAGCACTGCCAGCAGTGAGACACCGGAAACAGCGAGCTGATCCGGCTCGCCACAAAAAAAACCGCGTCCAAGGGCGCGGTTTTTTATGCCTGGCTCCCGCCGGGGGGCGGTGGAAACCTCACCCATACCGTCAAACCCGAGTCCATTTTGCTGGGGCCAAGACCGACCTCCGCACCATGCAGGCGTGCAATACGCTGCACGATGGTCAGGCCGAGTCCGGCGCCATCGACGCCGTCCGACAAGCGATGGAATGGCGCGAAAACCGCTGCATACTGGGACTTCGGGATACCCGGACCGTTATCGGACACCGACCACTCACACCCTTTCTGCCCCAAACTGTTTGCCGTCAGCGTGATGCGCGTCCCGCCATAGCGCAGGGCGTTGTCGATCAGATTGGCAAGCATCTCACGCAACAACAGCGCATCGCCCATGAGTTGCGCTTCGCTCCCCGCAGTTTCAAAATCGATTTCAATTCCTTTCGCCAATGCCAGCGGCGCCCAGTCACGGGTAATCTCACGCGCCAGAACAACGCCATCCAGCCGGATCAGACGCAGGGTGTTTTCCGCCGCATCGACGCGCGCCAGCATGAGAAGTTTCTGCACCAGTTCGCCCATGTTCTGCGCCGAGTGCGCAATACGCTGCAATGCAAGTTGCGCGTCATCATGCCGCGCTGCCGTCATCGCGGCTTCGGCCTGTGCGCGTATCCCGGCAATGGGCGTGCGAAGTTGATGAGCGGCATCCGACACAAAGCGCGACTGCGCTTCGACCGCCTCGGACAAACGTTGCAGCAACGAGTTGATTTCATCCAGGAAAGGCCGCAACTCAGCAGGCGTACCCTCCAGCGGCACCGGACTCAGGTCGAGTGCAGACCGTGCCGCCAGCCGGTCGCGCAGATGCCGTAGCGGTTCCAGCCCCCGCCCGACGCCGTAGGCGATGGCGGCAGCCGCCGTCAGCGTCATCAGCAGCATCGGGATTACGATTGCCAGCGTGGCGCGCTCAGCCAGAGCCGAACGGTGTGTCAGGGTTTCACCCACCTGTATCAGGACCGATCCGCTCGCGCTGGTTCCTTTAAGCGAAAGGGCAAATGCCGCTACACGCACGCCCTCGCCATCCTTGACTCCGTCATAGACAATCAAATGGCCAGGGCTGACCGGCGTTTGTCCAGGAGGAGGCGGCATGACCAGTTCGCCTTCGATCACCCTGCCATGCGGATCGGTAATGCGATGGAACAACAAATCTTCCTGATCAAATACCAGCATCTCACGCGCCGCCACCGGTAGATCGACCCGCGCTTTGCCGTGAACCACTTCAACCCTGTCCGCCAGCGCATACGCCCGGCGCACCAGTGATCGGTCGAAAGCCGCATCGATAAAATACAGGCTGAAAAAATAGGCAACGACCCAGAGCAGGAAGAAAAGCGGCAACACCATGGACAGCATGCTGACAATCAGTTTCCGCCGCAGGCTCTGCCCTCCCTCGCTCATGCCCCGGCTTCCAGCAAATAGCCCAAACCGCGCAATGTGCGGATCGTCACCCCGGAATCATTCAGCTTGCGGCGCAAACGGTGAATATAAACTTCCACCGCATTCTCTCCAACGCCCTCATCCCAGCCTGTCAGGCGATCGGCTATCGCCTCCTTGGACGCGACACGACCGGCATGTACGAGCAGAATTTCCAGCACTTCCAATTCACGTGCGGACAATTCCAGCGGGGTATCACCAATACTGGCCAGCCTTTTGATCGTGTCAAAACACAGACGTCCCATGCATATCTGCGCATCGGCCTTGCCATACGCGCGCCGCAGCAATGCACGCAATCGTGCCAGTAATTCGTCCAGTGAAAATGGCTTGAGCAGATAATCATCTGCTCCCGCATCCAGCCCCATAACCCGGTCTTCAACCGTATCGCGCGCAGTCAATATCATCACGGGCAGCGTTGCGCCCCGCCTTCTCAGGCCGCGCAGCACTTCCAGTCCCGCGCGCCGTGGCAACCCCAGATCCAGCAGCATGGCATCGTAAACGTAGCCTGCCAGCGCATTGTCAGCCTGTATCCCATCACGCGCCCAGTCAACCGCAAACCCCGCCCGGCGAATCGCCAGCATGACAGCTTCGCCCAGCGTAGGATCGTCTTCAACAAACAGGATTTTCATGGTTCAAACATGCCGATACATGAACGAGCGTACCCCGAAAAGCATCATGAGTGAATGCCGCATTCAGGCTTATGTGCGTAAGGTTCGTGTAAGTTTTCCCCGGCATCATGCCTGTCATGCAGTTGCAATCCGCGATTGCATATTCAACCCATCCAATGGAGAAATACATGAACAAACTGATCGTTGCCCTGATCGCTACCGCTTTCGCTGGTTCCGTGATGGCTGCCGACGCCGCCAAGGCCGCTCCCGCTGCTGCTGCTCCCGCTGCTACCGCCGCCGTTCCTGCTGAGAAGCCCGCTGCCGCGCCCAAGAAGGCCAAAAAATCCAAGACCGCCAAAAAATCTGACGCTGCGAAATCCGATGCCGCAGCAACTCCGGCTACTCCGGCTGGCGCAGCAACCCCGGCCGTTCCCGCCAAGAAGTAATTCTTACGGGCGCGCATAAAAAAACCGCGCTTTAGAGCGCGGTTTTTTTATGCCGGGGCATCCAGAAATGTTTGCCACCAGCGCTTGCGCTGCCCCGTCACCACCCCGTGCATTTGCAGCTCGCGCGGCGGCATCTTGCTCATCAGCCAGCCCGGCAAAATCGACGATTTCATCGCGCTCGAACCGCACGAACTACCCAGATGACTGGGGTCGTAAATCTTGATGAAATTGGGCGCATCCAGATTATCGGCATAGACGATCGCGCAGTAATCCTCGTGATGCTCGCGGCGCAGCAATTCATCCAGTTCGCGCATGAACTGCGTCACCTTGTCGGCGGCAGAAGACGCTTGCGGCACATCTTGCCCGACCGCATAAATAAACCAGCCAGCTTCGGGATCCACTTTTTGCCAGAACGCCGTCAACTGATCCCAGCGCATCACGCTATAGAGCAGCCCGTTGTAATACCCGTCAAACGCGTTCGGCTGATCTGAATTCGGTTGCGTCATTGCTCCCCCCCGATGATTGTTTGGCGACCTGACATGCCAATTTATATTTAACGACTCGTGTAGTGCTGCACGCTTGATAACACTTATCCGCAGGCCTTTGTAGGTCGCCCTGAAGGGCGACCTACAGGGCAGCATTGCGCGTATGGATAAGTTCTAAACAGAATGCAACACTACACTAGTTATGCCCACTATGACTTGGCGACCTGACGTGCCAACTATAACTTGGCGACCTGACGTTCGCGGATTTCCGCGAGTGTCTTGCATTCGACGCACAACGTGGCGGTTGGGCGCGCCTGCAAACGTTCCAGACCAATTTCCACGCCGCAGGATTCGCAATAGCCATAATCCTCGCTGTCTATTTTTGCGATGGTTTCAGTAATTTTCTTGATCAGTTTGCGCTCTCGATCCCGATTCCGCAGTTCCAGCGCGATGTCGGATTCCTGCGTCGCGCGGTCGTTCGGATCAGCGAACACGGTCTGTTCATCCTGCATCGAATGCAGCGTGCTGTCGATGTCCTGCGATAATTCTGTTTTCCAGACTTCGAGCATGTGGCGAAAATGCGCGAGCTGTTTTGCGTTCATGTATTCTTCGCCCTTTTTAGCCTTGTAAGGCTCGAAGCGTTTCAGAGTTTCAGCCATTTCATTCTCTTCAGAAATAATGTGTGCCGGGCAAAAAGCCCAGCGCGACTTGATAACAGAATCCCCCTTGCCCGGCAACCAACATGACTCTACAAGCCCTTATATTCGACGTTGACGGCACCCTGGCCGACACCGAGCGCGACGGCCACCGTCCCGCCTTCAATCAGGCCTTTGCCGACGCCGGGCTCGACTGGCACTGGGATGTCGCCCTCTACGGCAAGCTGCTCGCCGTGACCGGCGGCAAGGAACGGATGAAGCACTATATCGACCGCTATCGTCCGGACTATAGCAAGCCTGCCGATTTCGACCAGATGGTGGCGGATCTCCATCAAGCCAAGACCCGGCATTACGCTGCGCTGGCGGCGCACGGCGGCATCCCGATCCGCCCCGGCGTCAGGCGGCTGCTGAGCGAGGCGCGCGCAGCCGGGCTGCGGCTGGCGATCGCCACCACCACCACCCCGGAAAACGTCACCGTGCTGCTGGAGCACAGTCTCGGCGCCGGTACGCAGGACTGGTTCGAAGTCATCGCGGCGGGCGATATCGTGCCCGCCAAAAAACCCGCGCCCGACATTTATCACTACGCGCTGAAAAAAATGGGGCTGAACGCCGCCGACTGCCTGGCTTTCGAAGACTCGGAAAACGGCCTGCGCGCAAGCCTGGGGGCCAACCTGAAAACGCTGGTGACGGTCAACGACTACACGCTGGATCATGACTTCGCCGGTGCAGCGGCGGTGCTGTCCGACCTCGGCGATCCCGGCGCACCCAACCAGCGACTCGCCGGCTCTGACTTCGGCCAGTCGTTCGTCGATGTGGCGTATCTAAGGATGCTGCACCAGAGCTGACACCGCTCACCGCTTGCTGCTCGCCCGGTTCACGGGTTGTGCATCAACGCCGCTTCCAGCGTATTTTCCAGCAGGGTCGCCACCGTCATCGGCCCCACGCCGCCGGGCACCGGGGTGATCCAACTGGCGCGTTGTGCGGCGGATTCGAAATCGACATCACCGACCAGTTTGCCGTCCGGCAGGCGGTTGATGCCGACGTCGATCACGATCGCGCCTTCGCGGATCCAGTCGCCTGGAATCATGCGCGGCCGCCCTACCCCAACCACCAGCACCTCGGCGGATCGCACGAAGCTTTCCAGGTCGCGCGTGGCACTGTGGCACACGGTGATGGTGCAGCCCGCCAATAACAGTTCGAGGCTCATCGGCCGCCCG
>Ga0315271_10001990_pt1 | contig 12640 bp, 14 predicted proteins | sample C3_top_MG_FD_204664 | JGI IMG/M metagenome (GOLD analysis project Ga0315271, IMG submission 204664) | Sediment microbial communities from Yellowstone Lake, YNP, Wyoming, USA - C3_top | ecosystem: Environmental > Aquatic > Freshwater > Lake > Sediment | place: USA: Wyoming | collected 2017-08-01
CCTCCCTCGCGTGCGGGGGACAAGGGAACACTTGAAGCGCAGCAGGGTAGGGTGGGGGCGAATCCCGCACGTGCACGCTAAACATGCCCCCATCCCCGCCTTCCCCCGCACGCGAGGGAAGGAGTTTTTCGGCTACAGAGGCGCATAAGTTCCAAACAAGATGAAGCACTACACTAGGCTGCAGTTTTTACGGCGGGCTTTACAGTTTGTTCGATTTCGCTCCAGTTGGATTGCCTGGCGATTTTCACGTCGTAGGCCGTCTGCAGGTTCATCCAGAATTCCGGCGTGGTCCCGAAGTACCGCGCAAGCCTGAGTGCCGTGTCAGCCGTGACGGCACGTTGCTCATTGAGAATACTGGTGATTCGGTTGGTCGGCACCGCCAATGCCTGCGCAAACACATTCGCCGACACGCCGAGCCCCGCGAGCTCTTCCTTGAGCACTTCCCCGGGATGAATCGGCCTCATTTTGTTCGGCATCTTCGCCTCCCAATGGTAGTCGGGAATCTCGACGTTATAAGCATCGCCATCTTCCCAATCAAAGCAAATCCGCCACTGGTCGTTGATGCGAATGCTATCCCTTAATCGCCTGACTGCTCGTGCTATACTTTTTTCTGTTATGGGAACGGGGCGGATGCCGGGAAACGGCGCTCACGCGAACATGAGTGGTGCACAGTACACGAAGAACGGGCTGTTGATTCCCGCCGAATGGCTCAGGAAGATGGGCGATGACATCAGCGTGCAGCGGGCGGGCGCTGTCGTCATCATCGAATCGAAACGGCGTCTTGCGGCACGAAAGCAGCTTGGTAAATTCGTGCGCGATCTGCGCCGCGCCGCACACAAGATGGATCCGCTCGAAGACAAGAAAGTTTCTGCGCTCCTCGATGAAGTGAGACAAGCGCGTGCGGGTCATCCTTGACACGAATGTACTCGTCTCGGGTCTCATCTCTGAGATCGGTCCACCCGCCCGCATCGTCGATGCCGTCTCAAGGTGCGAAATTATTCCTGTCATGAGCCCGGCGACATTCGCCGGGCTAGAGGAAATTCTTCATCGCTCCGAACTCCAACGTTACTTCCGGCGCGCTGGCGTTACGGCTTTCCAGTTCCTGACCGTGCTGAGGCAGGTGGCACAACTGGTACGTCCCCGCGCAAGCATTGCACCAATTCGCGACGAAAAAGATCGTCCGTTTTTGGAGTTGGCAGCCTCGCGACCAGCGGCGGACTACCTCGTCACCGGCGATAAGGATTTCGAGAATCAGCATTACGAGGATATACCGGTGATATCGGCATCGCTATTCGTCGAAAAGGTTTTGAACCCCAAATGACTCGGCTGCCTCCTCGCGTTTATCCGAGGGTTCGGATTGAACGGGGATTGGGAATTCTGCAGAAGAAAGGTCGCAAGCCCCTGGGCAAGGTAGAAACCGGCACGAAGATCGGCAAGATGCTGAAGGCCTCCGACAAAGCGAGCAGGAAATGACCGCGCTTTTGCGGGAAATAATCAGGTGGGTATCACGCCAGGCCTGCCCATTTTGTTGCGCCCGGTAAGAACTCTCAAGTAAGTTCTCAAAAAAGTAAGATGTCCACTCCCGCCTTGAGATTCGCAACTATTGTCTTTCTAACTTCTGTCTTTGGTTTGCTTGCAATATGGAACATGCCGCATGCGATTGCGCTCCGATACGCATTTGCGGTGCTTTTGCTGATTAGCGTTGTTATCTCCAATCCAGGCTGGCGGCTGTTCTTCCGGAAAAATTGGATTCTCCTGATCTTTTTTTCCTATCTGGTTGTTCATCTGATTTTATTTTCGACCGACTTCGATCAGGCACTGGAGAATTTTCAGGAGGAGTGGGGAAAAATGATACTGTTCTCGCTCCTTGGTGCCGGCGCTGGTGTGACAATTCCTCATGGCGCTTCGCGCAGATTGCCGCTTTTTCTCGGGCTCGCCTTTTCTGTCCCCTTGTTGATTCATCTGGGCCTGTCAGTACGCGAAGGCCTGACACGAGAGGCGGTTCCATGGAATTATTGGGGAATCCATGAAAGTCATGGCGATCTTGGCTATACAGCCATTCAGGCCACGATCTTCCTCGGTGTATTTTTCCTCTATCAGGCCAGACATTCCTTCGAAAAGGCACTGTCCGTATTCTTGCTATCCGTCTGCATTGCCTCACCCGTTATTGCCGGCAGCCGCGGCGGAACGGGCTTTGTTCTGATACTGATGGCTTGTGGGTATCTGGTCACTCTGGCTGCCCCGTCCAACAAGACCGCTGCGCCAGGAAAGCCGTATCTGGGACCTATTGTCATTTTGTCGGTCGTCGCGCTCGTCGTTCTGGTCATCGCGCAAGCGGTCTCGACAAATGACTCTGTCGGCGATCCCGGAAAATGGGGTGGCCTTGTCGCGAGGCTGAAGATGGGTTTGAAAGGGGACCCGTTGGTCGTCAATTGCGAAGGGGTCGGTGTCATTCAGAAAATACTGGAAGATGAAGGACGACTCAGCGCGCCGGATATTGCCAGGGTGCTGCATAGCGTCACGAGCAACGAAGCCGCAAGAGTCATGGCTGCCCGCGCTGCATTGTCACTCTGTGCAGCCCACCCGATGGGCATCAACCAGTCCAGACAGGCCTACCAGATTGCTCTTTCAGAAATCTGTACTCCAAAAATCCTCCTCGCCAATGCCCACAACGGCTGGCTCGATACCGCGCTGGCGATCGGTATTCCCGGCGCGATTCTGTATTTCCTGGTATTGCTCAATTTCGCATGGTTGGGCCTCGGGTCCTTGCGAAAAAGCGAGATCGTCAGGCCTTATGCGGTCGCTCTCTTTTTGATGTCCACCGTCTGGATCATTCGAGCGCTTTTCGATTCAACCCAACGAGATCAGATGTTGGAGATGCAAGTATTTACGATTGCATTACTCTACGGCCTCATCGTCAGCCAGAAGACTCTGGCCGATCCTGACCGACTCAGTTCTTTGCCGGCTGGTTGAACAGGCGAGCAAAAGAAGGGTTCGACTGAGCAATTTTTGAGCGCAGGGAATCCTTGAGTCTTCGAACTCGACCTGTCTTGTAGTATTTGCCGGCCCCCCCACCCACGCCGCAGATGACCGGAGGAGAAGCAAACAGCACTCGCTCGAGATTATTTCCCAGGACAATCTGCAAAAAATTGTCTTCGATGCTCTTGCCGTACGCTTCACCCACCTTCAAATGCGCCGCGGAAAAATATTTCAGATAAACGGATTTCCTGACCAGGTAAAACCGGGTGTCGATATATTCAAGTTTCGTCTTCTTGAAGCTGAAAACATCCGCAAAGTAGGCCCTGCATAGCAGGAATTCATTCCATTCTCGCAGGCAGTCGAGAAAATTATCCACCCACAGCTTGGCCGTGCATTTTGCAAACCAGTCTGCATCTCGCAAGAACGCCGAGTTAAGCAGAGCGTACTTGATGATCTCACCCTCGCCATAGCCTTTGCCGTGGCGTTCGACGAGTTGCCTGTCGTTATCGAAAAAAAGACTCTCGATCGAGCTATCGGGGAAAGCGCGGTTGACGGATTCGGAGAAATCATGTCCTGAACCGTCACAGATCACCAAACGTATGTCCGGATGCACCGCCAGCCATTTTTCGATTGATTCCAGAGTGTGGCTGATTCTTTGCCCCGGATCCTTGAGGGCTACCGAACGATCCATGGCGATGACGCTCGATGTCAGGAGAACTGGGGGTAAATCGGATTTCATGATGAGTCGCTTAACAGGCGCCGGAATCAGCGTAAACGTTCGACAATATTTTCAGGCGAGCCACCGGCGAATTTCACTCGTAATGAATTGATCTTACCAAGCCTGCGGGCCGATAGCCCGCATCGTCTTATGCAGCCGTCTCATGCGGCAACAATTCCAGCAGTGGCGCCCAGGACTTGCGGTTCTGAGCCTGTCCCGCGGAACACGCTGCCGCCTCGAAGACGGCGTAATCCCGCTCGATTTTCCGGGCCGCCTCCAGAAGGCTTGCCGCATTATGCACATCGAGTGTGACGCCGGCGCCGAAAGACTTGATCAGCTCCGCGCTCCAGGTACCCGCCGTCGCAACTATAGGGCAGGCATGCGCCAGGGCATCCAGCGTGACGCCGCTGACCCGATCGCGGAACTCGTCCCGATCGTAAGGTTGCAGGCAGATGCTGCCCCGAAACAGCGCCGCGTAGGCCTGCGGTGTCAGAGTCTGCGGCGTCAGCCTGAGCGGTGCATAACCGACGGCATGGAGCCGAGCGATGTCCGAGCGTGTTTGCGCATCGTATTTTCCATAGTGATCGGCAGAGATCTGCACGGTGATCGGGATCCGCGCGCCCTCGCGGGCCAGCAGTTCGACCAGATCCACTATCAGCGAGAAACCTTTGTCCCGCCGGGCGGCGCCGGCATAGAGCAATTGACGGAACGGAGCCGGGCCGCCGCCGGCCGATGCCGGCGGCGACGGGTAGGGCAGCAGACCTACGCGGGTAAAACCGCAGCGTTTGAAGAGGTCGACCACGCTCGCGGTGGTGCCGAAGATCATGATATGCGGCTGCCGCTGCGCCAGTTTGCGCAACGAGCGCAGTTTGGCGGGAGTATCGCGCAGCCAGTGGAAATACAAGAACACACGATCGGGCGCGATCTCGCCGCTGGCGACCAGATTGAACGACACCAGATCGCTGCGACGCGCCGTGGTGACGACGATCGGCGCACCGCTGCGTAACAGGCGGCGATACAGCAGCAAGGTCTGCAGCACGCGAATCCGGCGACGAAACCGCGGATGGATCTCAACCTGCGATCCGAAGTCCATGCCTTCCGAACCCTTTGCGCTCCACAGGTCGATCGGAACACCGTCCAGGGCATGGCACAGGCTGGTGACCAGGCTGTGGCAATGGCCTGAATAGCCTTCCAGCGTCGGCTCGACAACCTGGATCGGGTGCATGTCAGCTCCCCCGATTCAACAGCTTCCCGGCCGCTTCGATCACCGCAGCGGCTGGCAGCATCTGCAGGCAGACGCTCTCGCTCATGACGTGGCGCGCGCAACCTTCCTGAAGGCAGGGAACACAGGCGCCGGCACCCTGCACCAGCACCACGTTGCCGACGATCTGGGTGCCACGCAACGTGTAAGGTGATACCGGTGCCTCGCAGCCGCGCGGCCACGGCCCCCATTTGACCGGATTCGAAGGTCCGAACAAAGCGACTGTCGGCGCCCCCACGGCAGCGGCCAGATGCGTGGTGACCGTGTCCGGGCCGACGTAGAGTGCCGCGCGATTCAGCAACAGCGCCAGTTGGCTGAAATCGAGCCGGCCCGCGAGGTTGACCGATGCGGGCGAAACGGTATCGGCAAAGCGGCCGACGTAGTTTTCTTCTTCCTGGTCGCCGCTGCCGGTGAGGACGACAGCCAAGCCGCGGGCGTTCAACCACTGCGCCAGGGCCTGCCACTGCTCCAGGTGCCACATCTTGTAATTAAACTTCGGATACAGGTGCAGCACCGCGAATTTTGTGTGACCGAATTCCGGAAACACACCGGCGATCGCAGCCTCGTCTTGCGCTGACCATTCGATCGGTGTTTCGAAGCGGCGCGGCAGTCCGAGCAAATCGGCGAGCAGAAGATTCTGAACAACGGTGTGCAATTCCAGGTTGTCGAACGGCACGCTCGCGTTCAGCAGCGCGCGCTTCCAGGCGCTCTTGATGCCGCCGGTCATCACGCCGATGCGCGACTTTCCGGCCAGCCATGCATACAGCGTGGGCCGGTCGCTTGGAGAAGTGGAAATGGCCAGATCGTACTGGCGCCACATTTGGCAGATGAAGCGCCAGTGTCCCGACTGCGGCGCCACGACGATACGATCGATGTCCGGGTTTCCCGCCAGCACGCCCTGCGTTCCGCCGGACACCAACAGATCTATCTGCACGGAAGGCCAGGCGTGCTTGATGGAACGGATCAATGGCGCCGTCAACAGCACGTCGCCAATGCGGCGGGTGACGATCACCAGCACTCGGTCCGGAATTGCCGGCAGGCGCAAACCCGCGACCTGGCTTGATGCCGCGCGCGCGGCCTGCATAGCGCACATCACTGCTTCTGCATCAGCAGAAGTTTGGCATAGCGGTAGTAAGTGCCTTCCGCCGTCGCCACCGCCAGCATGAAGCCCTCGCGGCCGTCGAGAAAGCCCCCGCGCAGGAAGTACGTGCGCATGAACGCCCATGCCGCGCGAGCAACGGTCGTCGACAATCCGCAGCGTTTGCCCTCGCGCTGCATCGCCTGCGCGGACAAAGTGGAATAGTTGTTCATCTTCGCCAGAAGTTCATCGAGATCGACAAAGGTCTCGTGCATGAGGGGTTCCTGCAAGGTGCCGGTTTTCCCTTCCACGATCACCCGTTCGTGAACCGCATCGTCGCTGAACTTCGCCGCGCCGCGGCGGAACAAGCGAACGACGTAATCCGGCCACCAGCCGGAATGGCGCATGAAGCGGCCGCAAAAGCTCGACAGCCGCGGTAGCCGGTACGCGACAACATCCCGCGGCTGCGCGACGGCGCGCTCGATCTCGTCGCGTAAAGCCGGCGTCACCCACTCGTCGGCATCCAGCGACAACACCCAGTCACCGGTCGCGCGTTCGAGCGTGCGATTCTTCTGCGGCCCGAAGCCCGGCCAGTCGGTTTGATGGACGTGCGGCGTGAACTCCCGACAAATGCTCACGGTGTCATCCGAGCTGCCGGAATCGAGCACGATGATTTCATCGACCCATTTCACCGACTCGAGGCAACGTCGGATGCTGGCCGCTTCGTTCTTCGTGATGATTATTGCAGACAGCTTCACGGCTGCAACCTTATTGATGTTCCGGGTCCGTAATTCATCGACGGCTTCTCTTGTCAAAGTCGCGCACCCTGCACGTCAGGCTACGCGCGTTCCTCCCGCGGCCCTTTTGCAACCTCGCACTAAGATCTGCAGCGTGAGGAATCTGCGGAACATTCCAAAGGTCAGGAAATCCAAGTTTCGGTGCGTCTTTCGGGAAAAACGTGACTTTACTATGTCGACATCCAGATCTGCCCCTCTGAAGAGCTTCAGTGCCGTCTTGCGGGTGAAAAATCTCAAATGCGTGATGTCCAGGATCCCTGCTTCTTCATAGTTCCATTCGTCGCGAAAAATCAACCCGGAGAGGATCGACAAATGACAGATGTTGGGAATGCTGGCAATTACGTAGCCGCCTTCGTTAAGATAATGAGTTGCAATGGCCTGCAAAGCGGACCAGGGATCACGCAAGTGCTCCAGGACGTCCAGGCACAAAATTAGGTCGAACCGATGCCCGTGGAAATCGACGTTTTCCCGCTCGATATCAGCGGTCACCACAGTCAGGCGCTTCGCTCGCGCGGCCTCGCTTGCCCTCAAATCTATTTCGATCCCGCAACACACGCGAGCCCCATGCTCCTGGCGCAGCCAATCCAGGGTATTTCCCTCTCCACATCCGATCTCAAGAACGGACGAGAACTTGCCGGGCAAAAGCGGAGTAACTTCCCTGCGTGCATTTGAATAGTAGTCGCTGATGCTCATGGTTGCTCTTAAAGGAATAATCGGCGTCTGAACTGAAATCGCGATTGCACTGCGCGTCTGTCGGATCGCAACTGGGGGAAGCTTCGAAACTGGTTGACAGCATTCATCGCAGCCCAAATCTTCGCATGACCTTCTTTATCGTGTATGCGAGTCTTTTGACCGGCCGGAGTCGTTTGGGATACCAATTTGACTGATATACGATCCCCATATAGTCAGCAGCAAGCGTTTCGGTGCCGATTCCGGCTGCGCGATCCTGGATGTACTCCTCCAAGTAAAGGTAAGCCCTGAAGAATGGCTCTCTCGGGTACAGTTGTATTGCTCGATACTTCATCAGCGCCTCTCCATACCAAGTCGCCTCGCTTGGGTGCAATTGGATGGCATCGAACAGGCACATTCCTCTGGGTTGCAGGAAATTCTCGTCCAGAGATGCCCAGACGTTTGCACTCCACACGACTGGCAAGGGCCCGAAGTTATAAATGACGCCGGTCCGACCAAAGATTTTCAGAGCCGCATTTTTTTCCGCATCGAAATTCTGGATTTCGTGCGTCAACGCGTGCGCGCGGCAAAACTGTCGCAACGGTTTGCCCTCGTGAAGCACTGTGTACGGCGTCGCATCCGGGGCCAGAAAATCGGATGCTCCAAATGGCCGGATGAATAAGCAATCTGAATCCAGGCAAAAATAACTCTCTGAGAGCCTTAACCTCCAGAATTCGGACTTGACCACCTGTTGGGCTAAATGGCCAGGCGTCTGCGTCAAACGGGTGAGATTCTTTGGGCCGACAGTCGACGCAATATCCTCATCCGTCACCCACTCAACACCTTCGACGCCCATATTGTTTTTGAATGCCGCAAGATCCTTCTGCGGGACGGACAAATAAAGACGAATGCGATCCCGGTTGAATTTTCTCACACTCTCGACCAGAGACCTGGCCCTCTGCAAATCCGGCAGATAGCTCTTGCAAAAAAGGCTCAGTGGTTGCATTCGTAAAATCTCATTCTGATTCTTTCCGGACAGGGCGACTCAGTAACAGCAAAGGTTGCAAAGACTGCTCGACAACCGCCACACGCCTGGCGTGGCGCCAGCGCTTCCACCAACTCTTGGGCTGATCTGCTCTCGCCAGAGTCAGCCGATTCATGACCCGGTATGCGGGTGGAGTATGCCCTGCACTTGACATCAGCGCGTATCGCTTCAGGACCGACAGATTGGCATCCCGGCTATGGGCAAACTGGATATCGTTGCCGTGCTTCGCCAACAACAATGCCTTGTTTCGCGCAATCAGTTGCGTGGTCTCCTTCCCGAGTTCTTTGAAACTTGCGCTTCCCTCGTGATAGATGAACGCATCTTCGAGGATGGCGAGTTCATAACCCGCGCCACGCACCCTCAGCGAATAGTCGAAGTCCTCGTAGTATCCGCGACCGAAACTTTCGTCGAGTTCGCCAACTCTCTCGTAAACATTTCTGCGCATGGCAACGCCGCAAAAGTCCAGGCGATAGGCCCGAATGGGCGATGAGCCACTTGCCGCGTTTGCGAACCTGATTCCCTCGGACACCGTGTCATCCCTGCCTGCGCCGCTGGTGAAAATGCCTTGTTCGTTTCCGGCAGCGTTCGTAACGGGTCCCAAGAGACCGATATGCGAACTGCGACGGGCGGCGTCTGCAATTCGCCCCAGCATGCCCGGCGGCGCGATGGTATCGCTATTGAGCAGAATGAAAACGTCGCCGCGCGCCTGCCGCATCCCGAGATTCATGCCCCCGGCAAAGCCTCGATTCGTTTCACTGAGGATGAGCCTCAGGGAAGGGTGCTTCTCGGCGGCAGCAGCGAGCGATGATCGCGTTTTCTGGTCTGAGGCATTGTCGACGACCACGACATCCCAACTTGGAAATTCCGCATCGTCGGCCAGGCTGTCCAGGCAACGCCCGGTTGTCTCGGCAAACTTGTTGTAGCTGAGAACAATGACACTGGCGACAGCGGTGGCCGCAGTGGCTCCGCGCTGCGAAACAGGCTCATCCCGCAATGGGTCCGACGAGCGACCGGCGTCAGGATGACTCGCCTTCTTATCGTCCATTTCTTGCATTATGCGGGTCTGGCCTGAGAGCCACGGGCGAACCACTGTTTCGAGAATGGCCTCGTTCGGCGGGGAGGTCTTCTTCCCGAACCATCTTCAGGCGCCTCAGGCTTCGAGAACAGGCACGCGGGCAATTCAGGATTCCTTCCGTCCGACACGGATCGGCCTCAACGTCCGAAATTGGACCATTCAAGAATCCGGATCGCCCTCGAAAGCAACAATCTCGGCTCGCGCCAGGAGTTTTCTGAATCGTTTGGAATCCGACCCGTCCATGCTGCCGACATCGAGTACGACCTCGGGCTGAAGCAGCCAAAGCAGCGCGTGATAGGCATATTTCGTCTTCAGGACGACCGGCAGTTCCAAAGGCTCATTCCATCGGACCACGGCGCTCGACGGCCTCCCGCGCCCAGCCGTACAACCGGTTCACCGCGGCTTCGGTCGAATAGGGCGAGGCAAGACCCGAGTCTGCGAGGTCATGACTTTCCCAGCGCGCGACAAGTTTTTCGAGAGCGGCAACGATTCCATTTGCGTCATCGGCCGCCACCGGTATGTGGCCCAATTCCGTCAAGATACGATCCAGATGCGGATTCTTCCAGACCAGCCCGATGATCGGCCGCTGCGCCCAGAGGTATTCGAACAGCTTCGACGGAATATACTCCTCGCAGAAATCCCCGGTTCCGTGCAGGAGCAGAAGCGCGTCTACCGTCTGCATGCGTTTCAACACGCGGTCCCGCCCGCTTTCCCCGGTTACCGGATCGCGCTCGAGCCGGCCGATGCCGCGAACCACCTTCGGGTGGGGAAATTTCGCCACGGCGTGGGCAGAAACCGAGTCCAGACCGCTGCCGTAGACTTCGATGCGGACGATCTTGACGAGTGCCTGTTTCTTTTCGAGCAGTGCTTCCACGCCCTTGAGAAAGCCCGCCAGATTCCGGGTCGGCGCAAGGGAACCGAAGTGCCCGATCACCAGTTCCTCGCCGCGCTCGTAGGGAATCTTTCCGAATGCCGGTCGATCGGCGCCCGGAATCATCACTTTGCCGCGATCCCCGAGTTCGGGGTGGCGTGCCTTCGCCCGGGCCAGCGCGGTTTCCACGAACCAGATCGCCACATCCGCTCGTTCACAGATCTTGCCCTCCAGCCAGCCGCCAAAACGATACGCGGCCGTTGTGCGTTCCCAGTTGGGGTAGACCATCGGATCGTGAATTTCCGCCACCCAGGGAAGCGAGAATTTCTTCGCGAGCAGGTATCCTGCCCAATGCGCGCTGTTGGCGCCGCCGGTGGAATAGATCAATTCCGGCTTGCGCTCCCGAATGATCTTCGCGCCTTTCACATATGCGGGGAAAACCCACGACCATTGCGGCTCGAGACGAATGAAGAACTTTTCCAGCAGGTAAAGCGGGGACAACAATAAGGTCATCAGGCCGACTGCCGTCTTGTAAACGGCCTTGCTGCGCAGGTGGCGCCTGAGAACATGCCGCAGATCGAAGCGAAGCCCTACCGCGGACCAGGGCAGCAGTCGATGATGCTCGACTGCCTCGTCCTGGCGACCCGTCACCGCACTCAGCACAATGGGCTTTACACCCAAGGCCAGCAGATGAGGAATCTTGTCGGTGATCGTGTGGCTCGCCGCCCTGCCGTCCATGTTGAATGCGTGCGAGAGCAGAAGCCAGGTCTGCCTGGAAGATGAATTGTTCACGCGGCGAGGGTCTTCGTGTCGGTCAGTTTGAGGGCGGCAAGAACGGCAGGCAATATCGGGATCAACGTCGTTCCTGCGTGCGATCACGTTCGCCTCGTGATCGCCGGCGCCGCAGAAACTGAGTGCGGCATGTCCGTGCCGCGCTCCTTCGGCGGTGTCTGCGAACGAAACCCGGTACCCGTCACGAGCCGTTGTATTCTGGCAGCCATTCCCGCAACTGTCCACGCACCTCCTGGTCGCTGCAGGGCGCTCCGGCAACCCATCGACCGATTGCTTCCGGCAGTCCGTCCGGTGCGGCGCGCGACCGGGCGATCCGCAGCTTCGGGTGCGGCGTGGGCAGCGTCTTCTCCCCGTCGGCGAGGACTTCTTCGTAGAGTTTCTCTCCGGGTCGCAAGCCGGTGAACGTGATGCGCAGATCTTCTTCCGAAAACCCCGACAATCTGATCATGGTGCGCGCGAGGTCGACGATCTTGACGGGCTCGCCCATGTCCAGCACATAAATCTCCCCGCCCTGCCCCATCAGTCCGGCCTGCAGCACCAATTGCGCCGCTTCCGGAATCGACATGAAATACCGCGTCACATCGGGGTGCGTGACCGCCACCGGCCCGCCTCGCGCGATCTGCTCGCGGAACAAGGGCACGACGCTGCCGGTGCTGCCGAGGACATTGCCGAATCGCACGGTCACGAAGTGCGTGCCGCTTGCGGTCTGCAGCGCCTGGCAGATCATTTCGGCAAGCCGCTTGCTGGCTCCCATGACGCTGGTCGGGTTGACCGCCTTGTCGGTCGAGATCAGCACGAACTTCTCGACGCCGTGGCGGATCGACTGGTCAGCCAGCACCTGCGTCCCGAGGGCGTTGTTGCGTACCGCCTCCCAGGCGTTCTCCTGTTCCATCAGAGGCACGTGCTTGTAGGCCGCCGCATGGAACACCACCATCGGGCGAAACTTCCCGAGCACCTGGGAGACTCGTGCCGGATCCTTCACGTCGCCGACCACGCACGCCACCGGGATATCCGGATGCGAGTTGCGGAATTCCTGTTCGATCAGGTACAGGGCGTATTCGGAGAGCTCGTAGAGCACCAACTGCGCAGGCCGGAACCGCGCAATCTGACGACAGAACTCCGATCCGATCGAACCGCCCGCGCCCGTCACCATCACGACCTTGCCGCCGAGGAATTCCGCCAGTCCCTCAGTATCGAGGATCACCGGATCGCGGCCCAGCAGGTCTTCGAGCTCCACCTGCCGGATCTGCGAAACCGTCACCTTGCCGCTCATCAGGTCCTCGAACGAGGGGACGGTCAGCATGCTGATCCCGTTCCGGGTCGCGGCTTCGACGATCCGCCGTCTCACGGAATGA
>Ga0315271_10001991_pt1 | contig 12638 bp, 7 predicted proteins | sample C3_top_MG_FD_204664 | JGI IMG/M metagenome (GOLD analysis project Ga0315271, IMG submission 204664) | Sediment microbial communities from Yellowstone Lake, YNP, Wyoming, USA - C3_top | ecosystem: Environmental > Aquatic > Freshwater > Lake > Sediment | place: USA: Wyoming | collected 2017-08-01
GGGACCCTCACGCCTAACTCGAGTCGCCGGCGACCGACTGTCCCCATACCCGCAGTCGCTCGATGCGTTCGCCGGAACCATCCAAGTCCTCGTCGACGAACGCCTCGAATGTCCGAGAGAGTGCTCGATCAGCCTTTGGGAGGCTGCAGTCGCCGGGCGGCAAAACGGACATGCGGATCCGGGTCACCCTGCATGAGCGTCGCGAAGACCGTCGCAATACCCTCCTTCGCAGCCGCATCGAGCGGCTGCGAACCGATGAGCTGGAGCGGATCGTGGTCACTGGCAACCGCGATATTCGGATCGGACGACGGAAGAAGGAGCGCGGGCGGGAAGTGTATCTTGGCCGGCTCGATGAATGAGGCGAGGACCCGGAGCGCGGCGATGCGAGCGGCACGCGGGACTCCGACGTTCGTCGCAGCGGACCGCACGCCGAGGTAGACACGCTGGTCGACCAGGCTTGCGCTCGCCCACATCAATTCATCCAGCGCAGCGCTGTCCGTCGGCGGCGTCGCCCAGAGTTGCTGAAGGGCGGCCCCGCCGGATTGATCACACGTGAAAATGATTCCGAGGGCCCAATCGCTTTTTGGCGCAGGGTGACCCTTGGTGAGCACCTGGACGGCCAAACGGCAGTCATCGCGGACGTGCACATCGTCGCTTTCCTTCGGCATCTGAGCTGCAGCAACACCGCTAAGACAGAGCATTCCCGCGATCACTGTGATGCAGCGTGCTGCGTATGTGCATAGGCTCGAGGTCATCAGATTCTCCGATACCAGTAGTTTAGTCGAGAAGGAGTTCGAAGTCGCAATTGCGACGCATCAAGTTCTCTAGTAGCGGAAGTTGAATTCGCAGCCAAAGCGCACTCGATTGTTGTCGTCAACCGTCTTGCTGGCTTTGTGAAGGGCGACGAAGATCGGCCGGAGCCGATTCACCCAGAGATCGAAGAATGTCTCGTCTGGTGCCACAACAGCTTCAACGGCTGGACCGATGGCATTCAGCGCTGCGTCCCGGTAAACCTGCGTGTGAGAACCCTGCTGAAATGTCAGCCCTTCATGATCCAGGATCCTATTTCGCGTGGCGCTCGAAGTGACATCGTAGCGCGAGCATGGCCTCGTGCCGAAAACGACTCCGGAATTCGACTGCACCTGGCCGACCCAAAAGCTACTTCCGCTGGTGAGGGCCGCATCGTTGGTGAGGATCTGGATGTCAGAAAAGATTGGCGGAAGCTGCGCCACAAAGACCAATTGTACATTTGGACCGCTACTGATTACGGCGAGGCTGTTGTTTCGTGCTGCCACGTGAGCTGTGGTATCGTAGTAGAAATCGGTCTCTCCTAGATCCTCGTAACGCCGCGGCTTGGACGGCAGGGTGCCCTGTCCAACGGATCTGGGTATCGGAAAACTCGGGATGGCGCGCCCTTTCCAATCGCGCGGCGTGACGGTTATGGATGCGGAGCGGGACTCGGGTGAACTGGTGCCGAGTCTGGCTCGGACAGACACCGTGCCAGACATCGCCATGACCCCAAACCACGTCGTTGGATCTGTCACGAGACTCGGATCGTTCCCATCTCGATCGAACAGAAAAGAGCTGTCGGCGGAGACGAAGCTCCAGCCAGTCACGACGATGGGACCAGTGGTGGCAGTCGCACTGCAGGTCACAGTCTGCGCGCGAACCACGGTGGTTCCGCCATTCCCATCAGTAGAACCGGAGGGATTTCGGCAGGAGAGGATCAACTCTGGCGGCCGTGGAGTCACCGTCACCAGCACACTGTCCCGCTGCTCTACCCCGTCGACGATCGCGGTCACGACCTCATACCCCGTCTGCGGCGGATCGTCATAGCAAACCTCCTCTGTCGCAACGCTGCAATCGAACACGGCGTCGAGGAAGTGCGTTCTTCTCCTCCCGCGCACGGCCGTCACACCGTCGGTCGCCGTCGTCGACGTCCCCTGTCGGACGGCCCGGCGCTGCGGGTTCGGCGCTGAGACCGCTGGTTCCCCGGACGCCGTGCCGGGTACCTGGAGCGCGCGACTGCCGCGCATGGCCATCCCGGTGACGGTTGCACTGGGCACGAAGTTGTACCCCGTCACCCTCAGTTCGGAGGCGCCGGGCGCCGTCGTGCGGAACACCGTCGTGTCGCCTTGCGCGAGCGTGACGGAATCCACCGTGATGCGTACATGTGGCCGATTCAGGCCGCGGTTTCCCGCGCCGAGGTAGGATCCATTCGGCATCTTCGCCATGGCCACGAGGGCGCCTGGATGCGCGGCCTGGTATCGACAGGTGGATTGGGCGGCGCACTCGGGAAGTTCGGTGATCTCAGAACGCTGTGCGTCCGGATACCTCGGCACCATCAGTCCCGTTGACGGCTCCTGCACGAAGGGCAACGGTTCGCCATCGAACGTGTTGGACGCGGGTTGGATGAACCACCACCGCGTCTCGCTCAGCGTCCCACCGCCGGCGGCCGTTAGCGTGAACGTCGCCGAGTCCGTCATCGGCCGGTCCGTGCGTGGTCCCGACAGCGTGAGGAGCGCAGGCACGCCATTCTCCGGGCGGCCACCGTCATCCATCACGACCGCGAACCGCCAGCGGCCTTCGTACGTCTCCCACGCGGTGTACACGGAATCGCCAAACGGTGGGTAGTAGCAGCACCCCGAGGGACGTTCAAAGTGCAACTCCGCGATGGGCGTCGACCCGCTTGGGGGAATGGCGCCACCGTAGAATTCGGGGGACGGAAACGGCGTCGTGTATCGCACGCCAAGCCGGGACCACCGCACCTGCAATCCTGTGCCCAGATCGTAGGGATACATGACGTCACCGCCCGGGGCGAGCCCATGGACGGTGTATGTGTACGACGACGTCACGCAGCGACTGTCGCCACCGCCGTACCGCGCGCAGTATCCGGCGCTGAACGCCACGGTAGGGCGTGACACCGTCCCGCCTTCGGCAAGCACACGCACCGGGAGCCCGACCGGCAGCTCAATTCCCGTGGGGTGGCCGCGAATCGGATTGGCATAGACCGCACGCTCCGGCATGCGCGCATAACGGAGGCCCGAGTATCCTCCCGTCGGCTCGACGGTGTATACGCCGCCCACCGCGAGCGAGTCGAGCAACATGGCGATGTCGACGGTCGGATCGAGGTCAGCGCGGCGCGCGGTGGAGCGGACAACCGGGGCCGTCTCATGGGGCTCAAACGGGCTGCGCTCGCATGCCTGCACAACAACGAGGACGCTGCCTGTGAGTGCCGCGATCGCGCCGAGCCTGCGCATCGCACTCGCCGGTCCTGAGAGCTGTCGCGCATCCTGTCCGAACAGGAACTGCGTGCGTCGCGCCATCCTGAACACGATCTGTCTCCGGTCGTAAGAGCTGTAACTGTGTTCTCGCGAAGGTCAGGGCAGGGCGCGCAACGGAGAAGACCGTTTTGTACGCGCAGCGACCGTCAGACGTGGATGGGGCCTACCGACCCCACCTTAGCGCATAGCACCACCACCGACTAATACGCCATGTAACGTCGGGCGCATTTCAGGGAAAGACGGGCACGATGCGTCAGGTGACTCCCCGCAGGGACCTGACGCGCCAGGCGGCCATCTTCGCCGGAGAGAGCGCTATTCCTCGAGAGGCGGAAACGCGGATGAGGTCGCGAGGCATACAGGACGCTCTCTGGTGCCGTCACACGAGCGTCACTATGGTCATTGACCAGGCCTGAGACGATTGCCTGGTTTCCGCTCGAACTTTCGATCAGCCCGGTGGACGGCCCCATTTGGGATGCAGTGCACGTTCATCGCCCGGCGCATTCCCACTTCGGGAGCAGGAGGTCGGAGGTTCAAATCCTCTCGCCCCGACTGAAACGCAACCTCTTGATGGCAAAGAGGTTGCGTTTCTTATTTGTGCGCGGAAGCAGCGCCAATCGTGGTTCCACGTCCAGCCCACTTGGGCTGCACTCAGGGTGTGAGCCGCTGCCGTACCGGGGCGGCGTCAGCGTCGCCCCAAACTCATCCTAGAGGGCGCTTGGGAAGTCGGTATGGTCTCCATCCCATGTCGACGGCGACGATCTTCGCGAGCGACTGCATCCATGGGTCCGCATCTGTATTGGATAGCTGCAGGATGGTGGATGCAATCAGTTGTCGATCGGCCGCCCCGACCGGCTGTTCACCGTCAATCATGTACACGTCCAGAGCTCTCCCAACCGCCCCCTTCTCCGGATCCCACTGCGACATCACTGCAGACACCCGGTCATATTGGGTGAGCAAGACACTTAAGGCTGAGATCCGGACGGTGTGAGGCAGTGACGCATCCATCACTGTCGCAGCGACCGCACCGACGATGCGCCGATCTCGGACACGCCCGCTCCCCCACACCAGATTCCACAGCGAGACGGAATCTGCTGGAGGGTCTCCCCACGCTGTCGCGACATACCCCGCGCCTTCCGCGCAGCCGGCGATAGTCGAGTAGGCCCAGTTCTCCTTTCGCTGAGGTTTCCCACGCGCCAGGATCTTCGCGGCCTTGTCACAACTATGGTCATCGTTGCCGCTCCCACTGTCGTTCTTCTGAGGAAAGACCACGGTGGAGCACGCGAGAACGCCAAGCGCGGCGACGCAGAGTCTACGGCGTGCATGCATCATCAGAACCTCACAGCCGGATCGTAGTTGAAGCGACAAGAGAGCGTGAACGGGTTGCTGCCGAGACGATGCGTAATCGCGTTGCTGGAGTCGGCGGCGACGGAATCTCCCCAGTCCCGCAGTCGCTCGATGCGTTCGCCGAAACTATCCAAGTCCTTGTCGACGAACGCCTCCACAGAATCGTTGAGCGTCTTTCGGAACCAACGCTTGTAATTGAAGGTGTGCGAGAGTTTCGATCCGATTGTATCCACGGGGACAAAGCCTTCGTGCTTCATTACCAGCGGGAGAGAATTGACCATAGTAGTTGCCGAACAGTAATTCCCCGTCGCCGAGCGTGGCTGCATGCCATAGAAGTTGCTGCCAGTTTGCATCGCGGCGTAGTTGACGCTGACCTCGAACTCCAGGATGAACGGAAAACGGGTAAACGCCAGCAAGCCCTGATTCGGACCCTGTCCGACCATCAAGTATGACGATGGAGCATCGCGGCGAGGGCTTACGCGGTTCAGGCCCAACTCACTGTCTGCTGCCGGCGGGTCCCCATGCCGATGGGCGACTTCTCTGGCAGTCCACCGGGTCGAATCGAGCCACCGGGTGTTCCACGACCGAGCGGTGACCAGTACCTGCGCCGATGCCGTCTGGTCGACGCCGCCCACTTTTGCGCCGACGGTCACTAGCCCTGCCGTGAACATCGGACCCGTCCACGTTGATGAATCACGGGCATACGTGCTGTCGTCTCCGCCCGTGCGCGTCAGGCTATATGGGTAACCCGTGGAGGCAAAGCTCCAATCGGTCACGGCGAGGAGACCCTCCGTTGCAGATGCCCTGCAACTCACCGTGTCCGCCCTAACCACTGTCGCCCCTCCCTTGGCATCCGACACGCCACGCCGGTCGCTGCACGTCAGCTTCAGCACCGGCACCACCGTCACCAGCACGCTGTCCCGCTGCAGCACCCCGTCGACCTTCGCCGTCACGACCTCATACCCCGTCCGCGGCGGATCGTCATAGCAAACCTTCTCTGTCGTGAGGCTGCAATCGAAGGTGGCGTCGAGGAAGTGCGCTTTCCTCCCCACGCGCACGGCCGTCACACCCTCGGTCACCGACGTCGACGTTCCCTGTCGGACGGCCGGGCGCTGCGGGATCGGCGCTGAGACCGCTGGTCCCCCGGACGCCGCGCCGGGTGCCCGGAGCGCGCCGTTGCTGCGCATTGCCAACGCGGGGAGGGATGCGCTGGGCACGAAGTAGTACCCTGTCACACTCACGTCCTTGGCCCCCGGCGCCGTCGTGCGGAACACCGTCGTGTCCCCTTGGGCCAGCGTGGTGGAATCCACCGTGATGCGCAGATGCGGACTATTCAGGCCGCGATTGCCGGCGCCCAGAAAGGATCCATTCGGCATCCTGGCCATGGCCACGAGGGCGCCTGAATGCGCGGCCTGGTATCGACAGGTGGATTGGGCGGCGCACGCGGGAATCTCGGTGATCACCGAGCGCTGTGCGTCCGGGTATCGCGGCACCATCAGGCCCGAGGATGGCTCCTGGACGAACGGCAACGGCTCGCCGTCGAACGTGTTGGATGCGGGTTGGATGAACCACCACCGCGTCTCGCTCAGCGTCCCGCCCCCGGCGGCGGTGAGCGTGAAGGTCGCCGAGTCCGCCATCGGCTGGTTCGTACGTGGCCCCGACATCGTGAGGAGCGCCAGCACGCCATTCTCCGGGCGGCCACCGTCATCCATCACGACAGCAAACCGCCACTGGCCTTCGTACGTCTCCCACGCCGTGTACACGGCATCGCCAAACGGTGGGTAGTAGCAGCACCCCGCCTCGCGCCGAAAGTGCAGTTCCGCCGTGGTGGCTGCACCGCCGGCCGGGATCGCGCCGCTGAAAAACTCGGGCGACGGGTACGGGGCCGCGTATCGCGCCCCGAGGCGGGACCACTGCACCTGCAGGCCCGTGCCGAGTGCGTACGGATTTGTGAGCACCCCGTCCGGTGCAAGACCGTGGACTGTGTACGTGTATGAGGGCGTCGCGCAGTGGCTGTCGCCGCCGCCGTATCGGGCGCAGTAGCTGGTCAGGAATGTTGGCGTGCTGTGTGAGACCACGGCACCTTCGGCGAGGACGCGCACCGGCAGCCCGACTGGCAGCTCGATCCCGGTGGGGTGACCGCGTATCGGATTGGCGTACACTGCCCGCTCGGGCATCAGCGTGTATCGGAGCGATGAGTATCCACCTCGCGGCGTCACGCTGTACACGCCTCCGATCGCCAGCGAGTCCAGCAGCGTGGCGATGTCGACGGTCGGATCGAGGTCGGCGCGGCGCGCGCTGGACCTTACAACCGGGGCGGTCTCGTAGGGCTCGAACGGGCTGCGCTCGCACGCCTGTACAACAACGAGGACGCTGCCGGTGAGTGCCGCGATCGCGCCGAGCCTGCGCATCGCGCTCGCCGGTCCCGAGAGCTGTCGCGCATCCTGTCCGAACATGAACTGCGTGCGTCGCGCCATCCTGAACACGATCTGTCTCCGGTCGTGGGAGCCGTAGCTGTGGTTTCGCGAAGGTCAGGGCAGGGCGAGCAACTGAGAAGACCGCTTTGTGCGCGCATCGACCGTCAGACTTGGATGGGTCCTACCGACCCCACCTTAGCGCATAGCACCACCACCGACTAATACGCCATGTCACGTCGGGCGAATTTCAGGGAAAGACGGGCACGATGCGTCAGGTGACTCCCCGCAGGGACCTGACGCGCCAGGCGGCCATCTTCGCCGGAGAGGGCGCTATTCCCCGAGAGGCGGAAACCGCGGATGAGGTCGCGAGGCATACAGGACGCTCTGTGGTGCCGTCACACGAGCGTCACTTGGGCACGAAGATCTCCGACCCGCGAGAGCGCCTCGCGAGATGGTTCCACATGCATCCCAATTGGATCGAAATCGGCGTCATGCGGGGCGACGGTACTCACGATGGCGATTCTGCATCTCGTGCTGCGTGATGCAGTTCACGCGGATCGCCCGGCGTGTGCCGCCTTCGGGAGCAGGAGGTCGGAGGTTCAAATCCTCTCGCCCCGACTGAAAGAAGCCCCTCGCGATGCGAGGGGCTTTTTCGTTGCTGCCTTCAGGACGTGCACCAACCCCGGCGCAGCGCAGACCAGCTATGGCAGCGCCCACGCTGACCGCACGCGGGCATGCTCGGCGTCCGTGAGTTGCACCAACAGCGGGTGCCGCGCGGGATCGAGCCAGCGCATGATGGCCAGCAGCTGCGGCTCGGCCATCGCGGTGCACCCGGCGGTGCCCTTGGTCGGCCCACTCCAGATGTGCAGGAAGATGCACGAGCCCGCCGCGGCGCGCGCCGGCATGTTGTTGGCGACAATCACGCCCCAGCGGTAGGCGTTGTCGGTGCGCCGCATGATCTCCGAGCTGTGCCAGTCGGGGGCGACGGTCGCGCGCTCGAGGGTCTGGTTGTAGTAGCGCGACGTCGTGTCGTCCACGCACTCATACGTGCCCGTCGCGCGCTGATACGGCAGCTTGAGCCACTGCGCCGAGTCGGCGGGGGCGTAGCCGAATGCGCTCTCGAGCGTGAAGATGCCCGCCGGCGAGCGCCCATCGCCTTCGTGCTTCACCGGGCCTTCGCCCTTCACCGGGGCGTTCACGCCGCGTCCCCATCCGAGGCCGTTCCGGCCGACGACGATCGGCACCGCAGCGCCCACCGCCTGCCACGACGCACGCGCGTCCGTGCGCTCATAGCGCTGCAGCGTGCCAGGCACCTCGTTCCAGCCGCGTGTGGTCACGACGATGAGCTGCTGGGCCTTCGCCAGCGGCGCCTGCTGCGCGTTCTGCGCCGGCAACGCCAGCGGCAGGGCAAGGCCGAGGATCGCGATCGACTGCGCGTATTTCATTGCGGCCGCTCCAGGCGTGTTGTCCGCGTTCGGTGACTCATTGACTGCATTCGGCAGGGCATGCGATGCCACGCGATAGAGAGTAGTCCGGTGGTCCGGCGGTCGGCTAGGCTCGGGCGTCGCGCGTGGTACCACGATCGGCCCAATTGGATCGCAATCGGCGTCATTCCGGGCGGCGACAGTCACTCTGTTGTCCTCTGGCTTTGAATCTGATATATTAGATATTATGGCTCCGGCCACACGCTCGCCCTCTCCGCTCAACCTGCGGTCCCTCAGGACCCAGGTGTACGACTTCCTGCGGGCCGAAATGGCCAAGGGCGGCCTGCAGCCGGGTGAGTTCCTGGACCTCAACGAGCTCGCCAGCCGCCTGGGTGTCAGCCGCACGCCGCTGCGCGAAGCGCTGCTGCACCTGGAGTCGCAGGGATTCGTTTCCATCCTGCCCCGCCGCGGCTTCACGCTCAACGAGCTGACGCTCGACGACATCCGCCATTTCTACGAGATCATCGGCGCGCTCGAAGCCGCGGCACTCCGCTCGGTGGGACACTCGCTCGCCGCGGCCGACTTCGCCCGCATGCGCACGCTCGACGCGGCCATGACCAAGGCCGTCGCCGCGCGCGACTTCGACCGCTACTACGACGCCAACCTCGCCTTTCACGACGTCTACCTGGCGCGCAGCGACAACGCGCGCCTCGTGGCGCAGGTGCACCTGCTGAAGCAGCGGCTCTACGACTGGCCGCGCCGCGACCACATGATGCAGGCGTGGGAGCAGCATTCGGTGGTCGAGCACGAGGAGTTTCTTGCCCTGCTCGAGCGCGGCAACGTCGAGGCCGCGGCCGATCACCTGCAGCACGTGCATTGGTCGTTCACGGTGCAGGAGCGCTACATCCGCGCCTATTACTTCGCCGGCCGGACGCCGGACCAGTGACCCCCGACGGCGTCGTGTTCAACGTGCAGCGCTTCTCGGTCCACGACGGCCCGGGACTGCGCACCACGGTGTTCATGAAGGGCTGTCCGCTGACGTGCACGTGGTGCCACAACCCCGAGAGCCAGTCGCTGGCTCCCGCCTTCGTGCGCCTGCAGCACCGCTGCATGCGCTGCGGGCGCTGCAGCGACGAGGAACTCGGCAACCCCGTCGTGCATGGGCGCGACGAATGCGACGTGGACGCTTGCCCCACGGGCGCGCTGCAGATGGTCGGCAGTCGCATGGAGGCGGCAGTGCTCGTGACGTCGCTGCTGAGCGACCGCGTCTTCTTTGACGAATCGGGCGGCGGCGTCACGATCTCCGGCGGCGAGCCGCTGGTGCAGGCGCCGTTCGTCACGGACGTGCTCGCCCGCTTGCGCGCCGAGGGCGTGCACACCGCGCTCGACACGTGCGGGTTCACGCCGTGGCCCTATCTGCGCGACGCGGCCGCGCATGCCGACCTGGTGCTCTACGACCTCAAGCTCATGGATCCGGTGCGGCACGAGGCCGCCACCGGCGTGTCCAACGAGCTCATCCTCGCCAACCTCGCGGCGCTGGCCGCCGTGCATGACAACATCTGGGTGCGCGTGCCCGTGGTGCCCGGCGTGAACGATGACGACGAGAACATCGAGGCCACGGCGGACTATCTGCGCACCGTGCCCGGGCTGCGCCATGTGGACCTGCTGCCGTATCACCCGACCGGCGAACCGAAGTTTGCCCGGCTCGGCCTTGAGTACTCGCTGCACGGCACGAGCACGCCCGACCAGCACCAGATGAACACGATTGCCGGGCGCTTTCGCGCGCGCGGCCTGATGACGACCACCGGAGCACCCGAATGACCGCCCGCACCGAACGCCTCCGCCGCGACAGCCTGGACGCCGTGCCTTCCATCAGCGGAGAACGCGCCGCCATCACCACGGCGTTCTACAAGGAGCAGATGGGCCGCCACAGCACGCCCGTGCTGCGCGCCCTGAACTTCCACGCCATCTGCGACCGCAAGACGCTGTGGTTGGGCGACGGCGAGTTGATTGTGGGCGAGCGCGGCCCGACACCGAAAGCCGTGCCCACGTACCCCGAGCTCACGTGCCACAGCGCCGACGATCTGCGCATCCTCGATTCGCGGGCGAAGACGCAGTACAAGGTGGACGCGGCGGTGATTGAGGAGTACGAGCGCGAGATCATCCCGTTCTGGCAGGGCCGCTCGATGCGCGACCAGATGTTCAGTGAACTGCCGGCCGAGTGGCACGATGCCTACGCCGCCGGTTGCTACACGGAATTCATGGAACAGCGCGCCCCGGGCCACACGGTGGCGGACGGCAAGATCTACCAGAAGGGCATGCTCGACTTCAAGGCGGACATCGCGCAGGCCATTGCGGCGCTCGACTTTGAGACCGACGCCGAGGCACTCGACAAGCGTGAGCAGCTCCGTGCCATGTCCATTGCCTGCGATGCGGTGATCCGGTTCGCCGAGCGGCATGCCGACCTCGCCGAGATCGAGGCCGTCACCACGCAGGACGCCACGCGCCGCGAGGAGCTGATGAAGATTGCCAGCACGTGCCGCTGGGTGCCGGCGCATGCGCCGCGCACGTTCCACGAGGCGCTGCAGATGTACTGGTTCTGCCACCTCGCGGTGATCACGGAGCTGAACGGCTGGGATGCGTTTTCGCCCGGGCACCTCGACCAGCACCTCGGGCCGTTCTACGACGCCGGACTGGCCGATGGCACGCTGACGCGCGAGTCGGCGCGCGAGCTGCTGGAGTGCTTCTTCATCAAGTTCAACAACCACACGGCGCCGCCCAAGGTGGGCGTGACGGCCGCCGAGAGCGGCACGTACACCGACTTCGCCAACATCAACCTGGCGGGACTGCTGCGCGACGGGCGCGACGGGTCCAACGCGGTGACGCACCTGCTGCTGGACGTCATTGACGACTTTCACCTGCTGCAGCCCAGCAGCAACATGCAGGTGTCGCGCAAGACGCCCGACGCCGTGCTGAAGCACGCGCTGCGCGTGATCCGCAACGGGTATGGATTTCCGTCGCTGTTCAATGCCGACGCGGTGGTGCTGGAGCAGCTGCGCCAGGGGAAGACGCCGGAGGACGCGCGCGAGGGGGGCTGCTCGGGCTGCGTGGAGGTGGGCGCGTTCGGCAAGGAGGCGTACATCCTCACCGGCTACTTCAACCTGATGAAGATGCTGGAGCTCGCCCTGCACGACGGGTTCGACACGCGGACCGGCAAGTACGTCGGGGCGCGCACGGGCGACGCCGGCACCTTCGGTTCATTTGACGACCTGTTCGCCGCGTTCGAGGCGCAGGTGCGCCACATGCTCGACATCAAGATCCGCGGCAACCAGCTGATCGAACGATTGTACGCCACGCGCATGCCGCACACGTTCCTGAGCGTGATCACCGACGACTGCATTGCGACCGGCCGCGACTACAACGCCGGCGGGGCGCGGTACAACAACAGCTTCATTCAGGCGGTGGGCATCGGCAGCATCACCGACAGCCTGTCGGCGCTGAAGGAGCTGGTGTTCGAGCGCGGCGACGTGACGCTGGCGGGCTTTGTTGACGCGCTTGGCGCCGACTTCGAGGGCCAGGAGGTGCTGCGCCAGCGCCTGCTGAACAAGACGCACAAGTACGGCAACGACGACGAGTACGCCGACGCACTGATGACGCGCACGTTCATGATGCTGTTCGAGGCCATTGACGGACGCCCGAACACCAAGGGCGGCGCGTATCGCCTGGAGATGCTGCCCACCACCTGTCACGTCTACTTCGGCGAGGTCTGCCTGGCCTCGGCCGACGGGCGCCGGGCGGGACAGCCCGTGTCGGAGGGCATCAGTCCCGTGCAGGGGGCCGATCGTTACGGCCCCACGGCGGTGCTCAAGTCGGCCGCCAAGATGGACCACATCAAGACCGGTGGCACGCTGCTGAACATGAAGTTCTCGCCGTCGCTGCTGGCCGGCGACCGCGGCATTGACAACCTGCACGGCCTGGTACGGGGCTACTTCAGGCTCGACGGACATCACATGCAGTTCAACGTCGTGACGGCGGAGCTGCTGCGCGAGGCGCAGGCCGAGCCGTCGGCGCATCGCGACCTGATTGTGCGCGTGGCCGGCTACAGCGACTATTTCTGCGATTTGTCCGAGGCGCTGCAGGACGAGATCATCCAGCGCACAGAGCACACG
>Ga0315271_10001992_pt1 | contig 12634 bp, 12 predicted proteins | sample C3_top_MG_FD_204664 | JGI IMG/M metagenome (GOLD analysis project Ga0315271, IMG submission 204664) | Sediment microbial communities from Yellowstone Lake, YNP, Wyoming, USA - C3_top | ecosystem: Environmental > Aquatic > Freshwater > Lake > Sediment | place: USA: Wyoming | collected 2017-08-01
GCTCGCCGGACAGGCCTGGCACACGCTCCAGGGCGAGGCGGCCCACGGCCACCGGCAGCCGCAGGTTGACGACCTGGCGACCGTTCTCGCGGACCTCGATCCGGAGCGCGCCGCCCCCATCCTGACCCGCCGCCGGGCGATCACCGGACGCCGGGCGGCTTCCGGCTGTGCCCGGTCCCCCACCGGCGCCCGATCCCCCGCCGGCCCCGGCGCCGGGCTCGGGTCGTGACCGGTCGTCCAGGGCGGCGAGGATCGGCGCGGCCTCATCGGCCGTGAGGCGGCCGTCGGCGACCATCTGGAGGACCTGCTCCAGGGCGTCGGCGGCCATCAGCACCACCCCCGGAACGCCCGCGGACCGGCGTCGTCGAGGATCTCAAGCCGGTGCGCGGCCGTCTCCACGTCCAGGTCCCCACGCTCGAGGGCCCGCAGCAGCTCCAGGCGTTCCTGCTCGCGGCGATCCACGCCGGATGCGGTTCCCCCTGCATCCGCCGGCTCGCGCCGCAGATTCGGGCTGGCCTCCGCCTCCGCCACCACGACCGGTTGCGCGGTCAGGCCCGCTGCTCCGGCGGCAGCGGGTCCCTGGCCTCGCGGCGCGGAGGCCGCCGCCGGATCACCGGGCGCCGTCAACCCGCCGGCCAGGGCGCGCAACCGGATGTCGCCCGAGGTCGTCCGCACGGACAGGGTCACGCTCCCGTTGCCAACGACGAGGGTCCGCCGCCCGCGGCCACCCTCGGCGATGTGGGTCCCGGTCGCCCGGACGTCGCCTGCGATCGTGTTCGCCTCCAGGCGCACGGGACTGGGGGTGGTGATCTCAACGTCCCCCGACACCGAGGTGATGGCGTGCCGTCCGCCGGCATCCAGCTCCGCTTCGACGTGGACGTCGCCGCTCGTCGTGCTGGCGTCCAGGACGTCCAGGCGCGGCGCCCGCACGCGCACGTCTCCGGACACGGTCCGGGCGGTCACCTCCACCGGCACGGCCGCCTCGAGCACCGCGTCGCCGGACATGGTCTCCATGACCACGGGCCCCGCGGACACTGCGACCCGGAGGTCTCCACTGGCGGTCGTCCAGCGGCTGGGGCCCCCGATCCCGTCCGCGGTGACGTCGCCGCTCATCGTGCGCAGGGCGATCGCGGCCCGGCGGGGCACGTCGATGTCCAGGCTGGCGCTGCCACGGGTGCGGATGTGGATGGGGCCAAGGTGGAGGCCGCCCTCGGCGTCGCGGATGCGGACGCGACCCGCCGTCGCGTCGATGCGGACGTCGTCGTCGACCGGCTGGCCACCGCGCGTCCGGACCACGACCCGGTCGCCGTCAACCCCACGGATGCGCAGGTCCGAGGAGGCGAGCAGGATCTCGACGGACCCGCCCGGCGCCAGTGGCGCCTCGCGGATGTCGGTGGCGCGTGCGGTGTCGGTCATCGGGGGGTCCTCCCAAACGCGCGGATGGCCTCGGCGGCCTCCTCGGCGGTCAGCTCGTGGCGGGACAGGCGCTCCAGGATCTCCCGGCGCGCGGCGGCGGTCTCCTCGGCAGTGGCGGGGGCGGCGGGGGGCGGCGTCCCCGGGTCCGCCTCGTCACGAGGCCCGAAGCCAAGGGCGCGGACAAGGGCCTCCACGCGGACGCGGACCGTGGGATAGCTGATCGAGAGCTCGCGCTCCATGTCCCGCAGGTTCCCGCGGCTCCGGAGGAAGCTCTCGAGAACCGTGGTCTGCTCGCGGGTCAGGCGGGCGAACCGCCCGACCCCGAACTCGCCCTCGATGGTGGTGCCGCAGTCGCTGCAGCGCAGCCGCGTGACCGCGAGCTCGCCGGTGCAGACCGGGCAGGTGGCGATGACGTCATGCGGCATCTGGTTGATCCTCTCATGTGGTAAGCGTGCTTTCCCATTTCTAATACTGCCTTTCTCTTTTGTCAACTCCTCATCTGCGACCAGTGGCCCTGTCCCCATTCCGGCGACCTGCGCTACCGTGTGAGCGCTCGCCACCCTGGAGGCTTTCCCGTGACCGTCCTCGACACCAACGCGCGGTCCGCCGCGTCCGCATCGACGCCGACCGCTTCGCCGAAGAGCTCGCCAAGCAGCTCAAGGAGATCGACGCGCCGGCTGCGGCCCGCTCGTCCATGGACCACGTCGCCGTCCTCGCGCGGGACTTCGCCCATGACTTCTCGAAAGGTGCCGCAGACCTCCACGTGGACCAGCGCGTTGACGACCTCGGCTCGCGCGTGGACGAGATCGGCCAGCGCATCAGGGGCGCCGTCACGACCACCGCCATCAGGGCGGCCATCGCGCGCCTGGAACGCGAGCTGCCGGACACCAACACGGACCGCTATGCGCGGGCGTATGGCCGCGGTCGCGCCCAGGCCCGGTCCAAGTACCTGGCCGTCGGCATCGTCGCGGGCGTGACCGTGGGCATCGTGGCCGTCGTCCTGCTCGAACCCAGGCGCGGCAAGGCCCGCCGGGAACGGATCGCGGACTCCGTCATGGGAACGGCCAGGACGGCGTCGGACAAGGCGCGCAGCTTCGCGACGGAAAGGGGGCTGCGCAAGTCCAAGACCGGGGAGGCCATCGCGGCCCCGGTGGAGGCTCCGTCCGACGTGATCGCCCCCGGGGCGCCCGTCGACGCCGTGACGCCCGTGACGCCCGAGGCGCCCGCCGCTGCCGAGACGCTCCCGGTCCAGGCCGAGGGCTAGGCTCCAGAGCTCCGACGGCAGGAACCGGGGTCATGGACCGTCCGCGGCGACGTCTCTACCGTGACGGCGCGCTCGCGGACGGGCGCTCGGACCGCCTGACGGTCGGCGTGTCGGTGCTGGCCGAGGACGGCCGCATCACCTGGATCCGTCCATCCGATGACGAGGGCCCGGTTCCAGACCCCTCCGGTGTGGAGATCGTGGATGCCTCGGGCTCCACGATCGTGCCCGGGATGGTGGACGCCCACGCCCACCTGACGATGCCGGGCGGCGCCCACTGGATCGACCACGGCCTGGACACCACGGACCAGCTGCTGTCTGCGGCCGAGGCGAATGCGCGGATGCTCACCTCAGCGGGGGTGCGCTGGGCGCGGGACGTGGGCTCCGTCCGCCGCCCCGATCCCGGGGCCGGCGACCGCGACCGCGCCCTGGCGCTGCGGGTGCGCGACCGGTGGCGCGGCCGGGACGGGTACCCGCACGTCCGGGCCGCCGGCACCTGGATCATGGCGACGGGCCTCCTGCCGGCACTCTCCGTGGAGGCGGCGGACGCGGACCAGCTGCTCGCCGCGGCGGTGGCCCAGCTGGACGACGGCGCGGATCTCGTCAAGCTCTACCTCGATGGGCCGGATCCTGCCGTCTCACCCTGGACGGCGTCCGAGCTGCGGCGCGTGGTGGAGGCCGTCCATGGGCGCGGCGCACGGATCACCGCGCACAGCGGGTACGCCGACGGGGCCCGGGCTGGTGCGGAATCGGGCGTGGACGCCCTGGAGCATGGCTTCGAGCTGGATGCCGGGACCGCCGCGCTGATGGCCGCCAACGGCGTGCGGCTGGTGTCCACGCTCTGCGTGCTCAGCTCGTGGAGGACGTTCGGGCGGACGACCGCGATGCCACGCTTCGCGTCGCCCGAGGGCCGGGCGAAGACCGAGGCCAGGCGTGAGGGGGCGCTGGAGTCCGTCCGCCTCGCCCATCGTGCCGGCGTCTCGATCGCCACGGGTACGGACCACGGCGGCGGCTCCACGCGTGCCAACCAGCTGGCCTGGGAGGTGGAGCAGCTCGTGGAGGCAGGTCTCGCGCCGTGGGAGGCGCTGGCGTCGGCCACGTGGCGCGGCGGAGAGCTCCTTGGCGAGCCCGACGCGGGCGTGCTCCGGGAGGGCGGCCCCGCAGACCTCGTGCTGGTCCACGGGGACCCGACCTCGGACCCGACGGCACTGTGGCGTGCCTGGCACACCTCCTGGGCGGTCCGACCGGTCTTCTAGGAGGTCGGGGCCGGTCGTCCTGGGGCCGTGTCCGGGGCAGACAGGTCGATGGCGTCGCCCGGGGCCATGATCCGCACCGGGACGTCCGGGGCGAGGCGCGCCACGGCGGCTGCGAAGTCCGCGCCCGGCTCCTCGAACTGGCGTGGCTGGAGCGTACGCATCCCGATCGGGTAGAGCGTGCCCCAATGGATGGGCACGGCCAGCCGGGGGCGCAGGATCGCGGCGGCCTGGGCCGCCCGCTCCGGGTCCATGTGCCCCTCGCCGATCGTGGGGCCCCAGCCCCAGACCGGGAGCAGGGCCACGTCGAGGTGACCGGCCAGGTCGGCCATCGCCGGGAACAGGTCCGTGTCGCCCGGGAAGTAGACCGTCCGCGACCCTTCAATCACGCAGCCGATCGGCGGCCCCTCCGGTCCAAACGGCTCCCGGCGACCGGAGTGGCGCGCCTCGGTGACCGTGAAGTGGACGCGGTCGATGGTGAGCCGGTCGCCGGGCTCCACCTCCTCGACCGGGCCCAGGCCGACCTTGGCGGCGAGCTCACCGAAGCCCCTGGGTACGATGAGCGTGGGCTTGCCCGGGATCTGGCGCAGGGACGGCGGGTCCAGGTGGTCGTGGTGGCCGTGGCTGATGAACACGGCGTCGAGATCCGCGAAGAGCTCCGGGAGCACCGCCTGGACCTGGCGCCGAACGGGTCCCAGGCCGTCGCGGAGGATGGGGTCCGTGAGGATCCGCAGGTCGTCGACCTCGATCAGGAGCGTCGAGTGGCCGAGGAAGGTGATGCGGCCATGCTTCGGGCCCGCCCGCTTCGCGGGCGACGCGGCGCGGACGGCTCGCCAGGCGGTGTCAACGGCAGCGTGACGGTGGGGCATGCCCCCATGGTGCCGCATCCGGCCGTTCGGTGACCGCCCAACGAGCCGTGCCGACTGCCCACCGCAGGGCGACACCCGTTCCCCGCCTGTGCATGGCGAGCATCGAATCGCGGGCCGTCGGTTGTTGCTGTGCTTGCCGCGCACAGCGACGGCGCTCAGGAGCCCTCGAGCCCTGCTTGGACGTCGTCGGAGTGCTTGCGACGCACACGGACGACAGGGACAGCCCGAATCCATGCTCGACACGCACAGCCGGGCCGTCACCAACGCAGAAGGGGGGTTGACACCGGCTGTTCAACGTGCATCATATCGTTCAGCAATTGCTGAATGGTTAGTGGAGCAAGAACGTTGACCCCCGCAGGACCCGCAGACCCGGACTTCGACCTCGACCAGGGCACCGCCCCCGAGGAGGTCCGGTACATCCGTGACGTCGAGACGCTCAAGGCGATCTCCGACCCCACGCGGATGCGGATCCTCGAGACGATGGTCCAGCGCCGGTCCCCGGCGTGGTCCGTCAAGGAGCTGGCGGCCGCCCTCGACGTGCCGCAGACGCGCCTCTACCACCACGTCGAGCTGCTGGCGGAGCGGGACCTGGTCCGGCCCGTGGAGCGGCGCGTGGTCTCCGGGATCATCGAGACCCGGTATGCCGTGGCCGCCCTGTCCTTCCAGCTGGACCGCTCGCTGTTCTCGAGCGACTCGCCGGAGGGCCTCGCGATCCTCGGCGACACGCTCGCTGCCGTCTTCGACACCGCCCGGAACGAACTGGAACAGGCCATCCGGGCCGGGGCCGCAGAGGCCGGCGACACCGCACCGGCCGAGCGCCGCCTCATGGTCTCGCGCGGCCTCGCAAGCCTCACCCCCGTCCGTGCCGCGGAGCTCCGCCAGCGCCTCCAGGCGCTCTCCGACGAGTTCGGGATGGACCACGCCGATCCCTCCAACGCAGAGGACGCCCAGGCCTACGGGATCGTCCTCGCCGTCTATCCGATGCCACCCAACCCGGAGCACCCCGATGCCTGACGTCCCCGTCGAGCGCACCTTCGGCGTTCGAGACCTCCTCCGCCTGCCCGACTTCCGCCGCCTCTACATCGCCCAGGCCGTCTCCGACCTCGGCGACGGCATGACCTACCTCGCGCTGTTCCTGCTGGTACTCAACCTGACGGGCTCCACGGCCGCGATCGCCCTGATGTCGATCCTGGTCGCGCTCCCCCCGGTCACCATCGGCCTGTTCGCGGGCGCCTTCGCAGACCGCCACGACCGGCGCCGGATCATGATGGTGTCCGACACCATGCGCGCGCTCCTCGTCGCGTCGATGGTCCTCGCGGCGCGCGCCGACACCATCCCGCTGCTGTTCGCCCTCGCCTGCCTCCAGGCCATCGTCGGCACGTTCTTCTCCCCCGCCCGGTCGGCCATGGTCCCGCGCACCGTCCCGGATGCGGGCCTGCTGGCCGCCAACTCGCTCTCCCAGGCGACGCGGATGGTGATGGGCGTCGCCGGCGCCGGGCTGACCGGGCTGATCGTCGGCATCGCCGGCGTCGCCTGGCCGGTCTTCCTCGTCGACGCGGTCACGTTCCTCGTGTCAGTGGTGCTGGTGCTGCGGGTCACGCCCGCCCTTGGCATCCCCGAGGCCGTGGCCGGCGGCGCGGCCATGGCGCGTGCAGGCATCGGCTCTGCCGTCAAGGAGGGCCTCCTGCTCATCGCCCGGTCGCGGACGCTCGTCGCGGCCATGGGCGGCATCACCGTGACCATGCTGGGTATGGGCGCGATCAACATCCTGTTCGTCCCGTTCCTCGTCCGGGAGCTGGGCGCCAGCCCGGCGTGGGCGGGACCGCTGGAAGCCGCCCAGACGATCTCGATGATCCTGGCCGGCGGGATGGTGGCCGGCCTCGCGGCGAAGCTGAGCCTGCCGCGGCTGTTCACCGGCGGCATCGCCGGGATGGCGGTCTGCGTGGGCCTGCTCGCCATCGCGCCCGGCCCGTGGGCGGTCCTGCTGATCATGTTCTCGGTCGGCTGGTTCCTGATGCCGGTCCAGGCAAGCACCATGACCCTGGTCCAGCGGGCAACGACCGACGCCACCCGCGGCCGGGTTGCCGGCGCCTTGAACGCCGCGATCCAGGGGGCGTCCATCGGGTCCATGGCAGCCGCCGGGATCCTCGCCGACGTGGTCGGGATCCGGATGGTCTTCGTGGGTGGGGCACTCGTCTGCGGGCTCGCCGCCGTGGTGGCCTGGGCGTTGTTCCGGACCGCGCCTTCAAACGAGGCGGCGACGCCGGTCCAGGAGGCCGCGGACGTTGCGGCCACCACGGTCCCGGAGGCCCAGGCCGCCTGACCGGTCCCCGGGACAGGTGAAGGCGCCGGCCAACAGGCCGGCGCCTTCGTCGTGCCTGCGAGGAACGGGTGGCCTCGGCGGAGCGACTAGCGCCAGTCGCCCACCGTGGAACCCAGGAACCCGATCACGGACCGGAAGTACCGGTTGGACGCGTAGGGGTCCATGATCGCCCTCGCCCCGCTGGTGCGGACGGAGGCGAAGCCCAGCTTGTAGGTGCCGGTCTTCGAGGGGTCGGTCCAGAACAGCTGCGAGAGCGTCATCGATGCCGACCCCTTGAACAGGCCGCGGAGCACGTAGGCCACGCTGGTGATCCCGCTTGCGAAGACGGCCTTCGCGCCGGCGGCGAGGAAGCCCGCCCCGTAGTTGTCCACGCGCTTGATGGCCGTGGACCGGGTGGGGTTGCCGGCGCCCCACTCGTTGTTGCCCGACGCGTAGCACAGGTGGTTGAGGATCACGACGGCCCCCGGCGCGAGCGCCAGGTTCTGCATGTACGACTCGCCGAAGTACTTGGTGTTGGAGTTGCCGGCGCCCGACGTCGCGTTGAGCCCCATGCCGTCCTTGGACGAGGTGCTGAACGGGAAGTGCGTGCTGGGCCAGCCGTTGCCGTGACCGAGGTAGATCAGGACCTTCGCGCCGACGGCCGCGGTCTTGACGCGTGACCACGTGGCGTACGGCGAGAAGATGGTGACGACGGATGCCCCGTAGCTTCGAGCCTGGTCGGCGAGCCTGCGGGCGTCATCCTTGTAGTGGGCCGTCGCGGAGCCCACCGGACCAACCACGATGACGACCTTGCGGGTCGCCGCGCGTGCCTCGGGGGCCGCAGCCGTGGTGGCGGTGAAGAGCAGTAGCACGGCGAGGACCGCGGTCAGCAGGGACCGGATCCTCCGCGAAGACGCCCTCTGGGCGCCGCGATGCAGTTCGGGCAACAGTCTTGCCTCCCCTCTGCCGGAACGTCACGCCTGGGGGCGGGACGACGGTGGGACGTGGTGGCCGTCGGCGGCGAGCGATGGGGCTGGCGGGCACGCATGGGGTCCGCCTGGGACGGACCACGGGGCCGCGCGATGCGGCCAGGGTGCCGGGTGGCGAACCACCCGAGGCTGCGACAGGATGCCTGCCGGGCGACGGCTCTTCGGTTTTCGGCCTGTCTGCGGTCGGGTGGGCGACCCTTGCGGGTCTTGGGCAGTATGCCAGAAGCGGACCGTTGGTTCCCGCGGTCCAATGGTCCCGTCCTTCGGGTTCCGAACGTCGTGCGCGGTATGGTGTGGCTCGTTGTTCGGGCGCCATCCAGCACCCGGGCCGTGTGGGGAGGTCACGTGGCGGAAGCGGCATCGACGGTCTCGGGCGGGAGCTTCGCGCTCGCCACGGAGGGGCTGGCCAAGCGGTTCGGGCGGCAGGTCGCGCTCGACGGGCTGGACCTGCGGGTCCCCACAGGCGTCGTCTACGGGTTCCTGGGCCCCAACGGCGCGGGCAAGACCACGACGATGCGGATCCTGACGGGCCTCGTCAGGCCCGACGCGGGCCGCGTGGAGCTGCTCGGCCGCCCGTTCGGGCGCGGTGACCGCCGCCGGCTGTTCGATGTCGGGGCGCTGATCGAGGGCCCTGCCTTCTACCCCTTCCTCTCGGGACGCGAGAACCTGCGCGCGCTGGCGGCAACCGGAGCGCCCACGTCCCGGACCCGTGTGGAGGACCTGCTCGGCCTCGTCAACCTCGCGGACCGGGCGGGCGACAAGGTGTCCGGCTACTCGCTGGGCATGAAGCAGCGCCTGGGCATCGCGGCGGCCCTCCTGTCCGACCCGAAGCTCCTGCTGCTCGACGAGCCCGCCAACGGCCTCGATCCGGCGGGCATCGCCGGGATGCGCGACACGCTCCGGGCGCTGGCCGCGACCGGGACCACGGTGTTCGTGTCCAGCCACATCCTGTCCGAGATCCAGCAGCTGGCCGACGTGGTGGGGATCATCGCGCGCGGTCGCCTGGTCCGCGAGGGACCCGTGGAGGACCTGTTGCGGGCGGCGGGCACGGTACGGGTGCGCGTCGACGGGACCGAGGTCGCCGCCGCGGGCGGGATCCTGGAGGTGGCCGCGGGACCCGGGACGGTGGCCGCAGACCATGGCCCGGAGGCCGGCTGGCTGACGGTCCGCGTGGATCCCGCGCGATCGGCGGAGCTCAACCGGGCGCTGGCATCAGGCGGGATCTTCGCCTCCCGCGTGGAGGTGGGCACGACGCTCGAGGCGCTGTTCCTGGAGCTGACGGGCACGCACCCGGATGTCGGGTCCGGCGGACCAGAGGCCAGGGGACCGGGGGCCGGGGGACCGGGCGCCGCACCCAGCACAGGCACCGGGACGGTTCCCGGGTGGCCCTCATGAGACTCTTCCGCGCGAACCTGGGCAAGCTCCGCCGGCGGCCGGCGTCCTGGGTGACCTTCCTCCTGCTCGTGGGGCTCCTGGCGCTGCTCGTCTTCTTCATCGTGGTGGCGACGCGCCAGATCAACGATCCGCAGACCGCCCTGGGGGCCCGCCAGTTCGTCACCTTCCCCGCGGCGTACGAGCTGGTCCTGCAGCTGGTGCTGAGCCTGGGGGGCCTGCTGGCCGTGACCTACGGGGCGGCGATCGCCGGCTCCGAGTGGACGTGGGGGACGCTCAAGGCGGCCGTCGCGCGCGGCGAGAGCCGGGTGCTGTACACCGCGGCGGGCTACGCGGGCGTGGCCTTCTTCACCTGGATCGGCGTGGTCGGCGCATTCCTCGCCGGCGTCGCGGTCACCGTCCTGGCCGCACTCGTCGTGGGCGCGCCGCTGGACGGCATGACCGACGTCGAGGCGCTCAGTCGCATGCCGGAGCTCTTCGCCCGGGCGTTCCTCGCGGTCTCGATGAACGCGGCCCTGGGCTTCGCCATCGCGACCGTCGCGCGCAGCCAGATCGCCGGCATCGGCGTCGGCATCGGCGTGTTCTTCCTCGAGGGCGTCGCAAGCGTGTTCCTGCCCGAGGTCCTCAAGTGGTTCCCGTTCGCGGCCGCGGGGGCGGTGGCGTCGGGCACGTTCGGCCAGGGGGCGGCGATCAGCAGCGGCCTTGGCACACGCCTCGACCCGGACGTCGCGATCCCGGTGGTGCTGGCCTGGCTCATCGGCTCGGTGGCCGTGGCCTGCCTCTGGACGGAGCGCGCGGAGATCAACGGCTGAGAGCCGCCGGGCGGGCCACCAACTCGCGTCCGAGTCAAATCGGCGGTGCTGGAGCACGGCTCAAGCCCTGAATCGACGAGATCGGTGACGAGCCACGCTCGTCGAGCCGGGATTTGACACGGTGCCGAGTCGCGCCCTGGTCTCGCGCCCTGGTCTCGCGCCCTGGTCTCGCGCCCTGGTCTCGCGCCCTGGTCTCGCGCCCTGGTCTCGCGCCCTGGCGCCAGCACCGGCCTACCCCCGGCGCGCCACCGGCCCGAACGACCCCTTCACCAGCCTGACGAGGTCCGCCGCGGCCAGCTCGATCTCCAGGCCACGCCGGCCGGCGGAGAGGTGGATGGTCGGCAACGAGGCAGCCGAAGCGTCCACCACCACCGGCAGCGCCCGCCGCGTCCCGAGGGGCGAGATCCCGCCCAGGACGTACCCCGTCGCCTTCTCCGCTTCGACGGGCTGTGCGATCGCCGCCTTCCGGCCCCCGAGCGCATCCGCCGCGGCCTTGAGGTCCACCTCCGCGTCGGCCGGGACGACGACCAGGCCCAGCCGTCCGTCCACGCTCACGACGATCGTCTTGAACACCCGGGCCGCATCGATGCCCAGTGCCGAGACGGCTTCCAGCGCATACCCGCGGCCACCTTCCCTCAAGGAAGCGCGCGCATCGTGTGCATACTCATGCACCGTATACGTGATGCCCGACCGCTTCGCGGCGTCGATCGCCCGTGTTCCCTGTGCGCCCATCGGGCCCATTGTCGGGTATGCTCCGCCTCGTCCGAAGCCCGCCGCGGCCTTCGCGTTGAACGAAGGCGCCGCCCTGGACACTGTCATCACGGGCCCGCAGCTGGAAGCGGTCCGAGCCGGAGAACGCGACACACCTTGCAATTCGCAGAGCTGGGGCTCTCCGCCGACCTCCTGCGCACGGTCGCAGACGAGGGCTACACGGAGCCGACACCCATCCAGGAACGGGCCATCCCGATCGTGCTGGAGGGCAAGGATGTCCTCGCAGCAGCCCAGACCGGCACCGGCAAGACGGCGGCATTCACGCTGCCGATCCTCGACCGGCTCAAGCCCCACGAGAACACCTCCTTCTCGCCGGCCCGCCACCCCGTCCGCTGTCTCGTCCTGACGCCGACGCGCGAGCTGGCCGTCCAGGTGGCCGACGCGGTCAAGACCTACGGCAGCCGCGTCGCACTGCGCTCCGCCGTGGTCTACGGGGGCGTGCCGCTCGACCCGCAGATCAAGGAGCTCCGCGCCGGCATCGAGATCCTGGTCGCCACGCCGGGCCGGCTGCTGGACCTCGTGGGCCAGCGCGCCGCGAACCTCGGCCAGGTGGAGATCCTCGTCCTCGACGAGGGGGACCGGATGCTGGACATGGGCTTCATGCCCGACATCCGCCGGATCCTCGACCTCCTGCCGAACCGCAAGCAGACCCTGCTGTTCTCGGCGACGTTCTCGGACGACATCAAGCGCCTCGCTGGGTCCATCCTCAACAACCCCGTCGAGATCGAGATCGCGCGCCACGGCACCGCCGCCGAGACCGTGCGCCAGCTGGTCTACCCGGTGGACCGGGATCGCAAGGAGGAGCTGCTCGCCCACCTGATCCTGGAGGGCGACTGGCACCAGGTGCTGGTCTTCACGCGGACGAAGCTGACCGCGTCCCGGCTGGCCTCCTGGCTGGACCGCCACGGCGTGGCCGCCACGGCGATCCACTCCGATCGCGCGCAGTCCGACCGGACCAAGGCGCTCGAGGGGTTCAAGAACGGCGAAATCCGGGTCCTGGTGGCCACGGACGTCGCCGCACGCGGCCTGGACATCGACGCGCTGCCGCACGTCGTGAACTTCGAGCTCCCGTGGAACCCCGAGGACTACGTCCATCGGATCGGCCGGACGGGCCGGGCAGGCGCCACTGGCGATGCCGTGAGCCTCGTCACCATCGATGAGGCGGACCTGCTCCGTGGCGTCCAGCGGCTGCTCCAGGTCGCCATCCCGTGGGAGGTCGCCGACGGCTTCACCCCGCGGCGCGAGGAGGCCCAACCGCTCCGCGCCCCGCGCGGTGCGGGCGGCTCGGGTGGCGGATCCCGCGGCGGCGGCCGCAGCGGGTACAGCCGCCCACGGCGGTAGTCACCGACTCCGCCCGAGCGTCTACGGGTTCGGCGACGGCGACGGGGCGCCCGACGGGGACGGGGACGGGGGCGGCACCGGGGGCGGCAGCACGATCTTGATCAGCGCCTCCTCGATCCGCGCCGGGTCCATGACGCCCTGGTTCGTGAGCACCGCGATCGTGATCCCCTCGTCGGGGAGATAGCGCGCGACGTTCCGGAAGCCCATGAAGCGTCCCGAGTGCCCAAG
>Ga0315271_10001994_pt1 | contig 12626 bp, 15 predicted proteins | sample C3_top_MG_FD_204664 | JGI IMG/M metagenome (GOLD analysis project Ga0315271, IMG submission 204664) | Sediment microbial communities from Yellowstone Lake, YNP, Wyoming, USA - C3_top | ecosystem: Environmental > Aquatic > Freshwater > Lake > Sediment | place: USA: Wyoming | collected 2017-08-01
CCCGAGCCGCGCCTGGACGCCGTCGGAGACGAGGAGCAGCTCGTTGTACGAGAAAAGCGAGGGGATCTCGGCCTTGTACGTCTGAAGCTGCTGGAAGGCCGACCAGACCGTCGCGTTCTCGGCCGCCGCGTTCTTCAGCTCGACGACAGCGAGCGGCAACCCGTTCACGAAGAGGACCACGTCTGGCCGGCGGTGGTGCTTCGCTTCGACAACGGTGAGCTGGTTCACCGCCAGCCACTGGTTCCGGTCCGGAGCCTCGAAGTCGACGACGTTCACCTGCGCACCCCGGATCGTCCCGTCCGGCTGTCGGACCTCGACCGTCACGCCGTCCCGGAGCATTCGGTGGAACGCGCGGTTCCGCGTGACGAGCGTCGGCCCCTCGGGTCGCGTGATCTTCCGGAAGGCGTCCTCGATCGCCTCCTCCGGGAGCTTCGGATTCAGCCGCCGAAGGGCTCCACGCAGGACGCCCGCGAGAACGACGTCGTGCAGGCTGTCCCGCCAGCCGGTTCCCGCGTCCGGCAGGAAGTCGACGCCGGGAGCGATCTCCCACCCGAGCGCCTCGAGCCAGCCGAGCGCGGCCTCTTCGACCTCGGACTCGACGAACGACGTCACGCGACCTCTCCCACGATCCGCTCGGCGTCAGGAATCCGCAGCTCGCCGGAGATGAGCTTCGGGAGGAGAGTGTCGCGGAGGGCGGCGAGAGCCTCGCTCTCGTGCGCCAGCGAAGACTGGCGCTCGAGGATGGTCTCGATCTCGTCGCCGACCATCGCCTGATCCGCAGCGAACACCGGCACCTCCATCTGGCGCTGATCGCGAAGCGACACGTAGAGCGCCATGTCCGTCTGTCCTGCGACGGCGTCGATCTGTGCCCGGAAGCCATCCCCGAGCATCCAGCAGTAGAGGATGGCAGGGTGCAGCCGTTCGCGATCCAGCGACCGCCAGTAGCAGACCTGCGGGGAGTAGACGAATCGCGGCGTTTGGCTATCGACCCGCGCGAACCGGCCTATCGTCCCCTTTGACGTGAACGCGACGTCGCCCGGACGCCCGGCTTTCGCACCCGCCTTCACGACGCTCTCCGCTGAAAGGACGGCCGCGCCAGCCAAGTTGAAGCCGCTGTCCAGGTCACCGGCCCGAACGAATGGCAGTCCCGGCGCCCCCAGCTCCGAGTTCTTCGCCCTGTAGCCGTCGCCTATCTCGAGGATGCCCTCGGCGATGAGGTCGGTAGCCTTCTTCCGCGAGGTCTGGCCCCGTTTGAACCACGACACGAAGAGCGCCCGCGCCATCGCCTCCAGCGTCTCGCTCATCCGCCGGTTCAGGTCGATCTTGTCGTCGAGCGAGCCGAGGACGCGGGCGATGGATCGCTGCGCCGAGAGGGGCGGCGCGAGGAGCGCGATTCGGTTCATGTTCCCCTGCGTCAGCTTCGGCATCGTCGACCCCGTCAAGTAGGCCTCGATGTCTACAGAGGAGAGGGCGTACATGAGAAACCGCGTGTCCGCGAGGCGGTTGCCTCGGACGATGTGCGCGTGGTTGTTGACCCAGAACTTCCCTCGAGCCAGGAATGCAACCGGCGTCTTTCGCGTCCGGAGGTTCTCGCCATCCTCGGCGATCAACAGGTACTCGCCGTCGAACAGGAACGAGTCAACGTGATCGACGATTCCCGATGCCCCGTAGTAGGGATACGGTCCACTCTGGCGGTCTGCTTCCTTCACTGGCATGCGAAGGGCATCGAAGTTCTCGGTAAGCTCCGCAAGGTGGCATTCCCGCCACTCACCCCCCATACCCGGGCCCCTTCAAGCTCGCGGCGATCGCCACGTCCGTGCCTTTCCGTGCGTTTCCGTGCGTTTCCGTGCGTTCATTTCACCGGCTTCCGGTAGCCCACGGTCCGCCCTCTCCCTCCCTCGCGAACCATAAGTCCTTTTTTCACAAGATGATCGAGAAGGCGGTAGGCCTGGGGCGGCGTGATCCGGCAGAGTTCCGCCGCCTCGCGCCGGGTGATTCGGCCGTGCTTTTCCGTGTATTGGAGGACCATCTGCTCCTGCTGGAGGGGCTCGAAGCCCCGCTGCCGGACGTAGGCCGCCTTGTCTCCGAGAGCCCGATACACGGCCGCGGACAGGTGCCACGTCCGGCCCTTCTTCTGGCCGCGTTCCTCGATCAACCCAGCTTCCACCAGGCCGTGGAGCATTCCCCGCGTTTCCGTCTCCGGCTTCTGCGTGAGCCGGGAGGCGGCCTCCGTCGTCAGGCTCCGCTCCTGCTCGAGGGCATTCAGAATGAGGAGCTCGTCGAGCAAGAGCTCGCGGCCTGCCTGCGCCTCCGTCACGATCAGGCGAACGAAGGCGAGGTTGGCGCTGCCGCCGGGGATCACGACGACGACGCTCGTCAGGCCGCTCCGCTCGTACGACGGCGCAGGCCGGCCGTTGCGCAGCTGCTCGAAGAAGATCGTGTCGATTCCCCGGGCCGTCCGTTCGACGAGGCCGGCCCGCTTGAGGCAATCGGCGAGGAGCGGATTCCTCGGCCGGGGACCCGTCACCAGGAGGTTGTCGAGCCGAACTCCTTCGGGGAATCCGCCCGGGTTGCTGATCTCGATCCTGTCCTTCCACCACTGGAGGTGAACGGCGCCGAGCTTCTGGTAGTCCCGGTGGATGAGCGCGTTCGCGAGCGCCTCTCGCAGCGCCCGCTCCGAGTAGTCCGGCACGCCGACACGGAGGAGGCCGACCATCAGCTCCTGCTCCCGGTTCCGAGCGCGGATACGGGCCTCCATCTCCTCGAGGGCTCGAAGGAGGGGCCAACGGAAGAAGTCGTTCACCTCGACGTCGAGGCCGCGGAGCACCTGGAACGCCGTTTCGTGCGTCGGAACGAAACGGCCGAGCGCCTCGGGCCGGCCGAAGAGAAGCAGGCCCGCCAGCCTGATGGCAGGGGATCCTCCGCCCGGTTCCACGACTCCGAGCGCTCTCGCGAGCTCGAGATCCGGAAGGCCGAGGAGGGACTCGTCGCTGCGCCCGCGGCGTTCGCGGATGCTTCTCCGGAATCGCTCGATCTCGAGAGGGTCGAGGTCATCCCAGGTGGCTCCCGCGACGACCTGAGCGGACGCGTCGAGCAGGCCCCGGTCCGCCTGGAGCGACTGCATCGCCGCGACGTCCATCGGGACGCAGGCTGGCCGCCCGTCTCCTCCGATCGTCCGACGCAGGAAGATGCCGTCGCTCGTCGAGACGGGCTGACGAGGCACCGGAACCTCGACCACGAGCACGGTGGCGCTGCCGAGCGAAACGAGGCTCACGGACACCGAAAGCGAGGGTCGCGTCCGTCCTGCGACGAGGGCGGCCACCTTCGCCGGCTCCGTCGTCGATCCGTGACGAGACCGTGCCCCGGTGACCCGTCCGTCATCCTCCACCCCGACGAGGAGGTACCCGGCCGGCCCGTCCGTTCGATTGGAAAGGCAGGTCACCGCTTCCACCAGGTCCCTGTCGCTGAGCGGGGCCTTCTCCTCGCCCTTGAACTCGACCGCGAGCGTCTCCCCCATCGCGATGAGGCTCCGGAGGAAATCCGGTGTCATGCCCCTCTGCTCCAGAACCCCAGGCGCGTCAGGTTCTGCTCGATCTCACGGTCCAGCCGCTTCCCCTCGCCCTGCTGCTCCCTCAGCTGCGCCACGAGCCGCGCCATCCTCTCCTCGAACGGCTCCTCGTCCTCCTCTGCCGCCTCGGCCCCGACGTACCGGCCCGGCGTCAGGACGAAGCCGTGGCCCTGTACCTCGTCGACCTTCGCCGCCTTGCAGAAGCCCGGCACGTCTGCGTACTCCCCCGCTCCCTTGTCGCCTCGCCACGCGTGGTACGTGCCGGCGATCTTCGCGATGTCGTCCGCCGTCAGCTCCCGGTGGACGCGGTCCACCATCGACCCGAGCTTGCGGGCGTCGACGAAGAGGATCTCGCCCCGGCGATCGCGGAAGCGGCCGTTCTTCCGGTCGCGCGCCACGAACCAGAGGCAGACGGGGATCTGCGTCGAGTAGAAGAGCTGGCCCGGCATCGCCACCATGCAGTCGACGAGATCGGCCTCGACGATCGCCTTCCGGATCTCCCCCTCCCCTGACTGGCTCGATGACATCGAGCCGTTCGCGAGGACGAAGCCGGCCATGCCGGTCGGCGCCAGGTGGTGGATGAAGTGCTGCACCCATGCGTAGTTCGCGTTTCCGGCGGGCGGGACGCCGAACTTCCACCGCTTGTCGTCCTTCAGCAGGTCGCCCCGCCAGTCGCTGTCGTTGAAGGGCGGGTTCGCGAGGACGTAGTCGGCCCGAAGGTCGGGGTGGCCGTCCTTGTGAAAGGAATCGCCCTGGGCGATCTGGGCGTCGATGCCGCGAATCGCGAGGTTCATCTTCGCGAGGCGCCAGGTCGTGTAGTTCGACTCCTGGCCGTAGACGCTGATCTGGCCGATCTTCCCGCCGTGCTCCTCGATGAACTTCTCGCTCTGGACGAACATCCCGCCCGAGCCGCAGGCGGGGTCGTAGACCCGCCCCTTGTACGGGGCAAGCATCTCGACGAGCGCCCGGACGACGCAGCGGGGCGTGTAGAACTGCCCGCTCTGGCGCCCCTCGGCGCTCGCGAACTGCGAGAGGAAGTACTCGTAAACGCGCCCCAGGACGTCCTTCGAGCGGCTCTCCTCGTCACCCAGGCCGATGTTGCTGACGAGGTCGACGAGCTGGCCGAGCCGGTGCTTGTCGAGGCCGGGGCGGGCGTAGTCCTTCGGGAGGACGCCCTTCAGCGAGGGGTTGTCGCGCTCGATCGCGGCCATGGCGTCGTCGACGAGGGTGCCGATCGTCGCCTGCTTCGCGTGGGCCTTCAGGAAGGTCCAGCGGGCTTCCTTGGGCACCCAGAAGATGTGGATGGCCCGGTACTCGTCCGGGTCCTCAGGGTCGGCGCCGCTCTTCTTGTCGGCCAGGAGCCGGGCGTGCTGTTCCTCGAACGCGTCGGAGACGTACTTGAGGAAGATGAGGCCTAGGACGACGTGCTTGTACTCCCCCGCGTCCATGTTCGCCCGGAGGGCGTCCGCAGCCTTCCAGAGCTGCTCCTCGAACCCGAGGTTCGCGCCAGTGCCGTTCCCCGCCTTCTTCTTCGCTCGCGCCACGCTGTTCCTCCCCCGGCCAGGCGAGACTACCCCGCGTTCTCCGACCGATGGCACCGTACTGTCAGGCGACCTCACCCGGCTCCACTCGCTTCAGGCTCTCGAAGCGGTCGAAGTCCCGGTATGAGGGACCAGCTCTGCGGACTCGGCGCGCTCGGTGGTCACGTCCGCCGGCCCGCGAGCATCCGCCTGTTTGCCGTGAGTATCGGGACCCCAGCGCCCCCGAAGTCGCCGTCGTCGGTCATCAGAGTGAGGTTCTGGGCCGCGCAGAGCCGTGCGATGAGCTGATCGTTGAGATCGACCTTGCCTGTCTCGAACTCGGCGAGAAGCTCCTCGGGGTCCACTACACAGAACGGGTCGTCGAGCCTCTGGCAGATATTCAAGATCCTCCGGCAGGCGTCCGCGATCTCCTTCGCGACCGGTTTGAAGGCGGAACTGTTCCGGTAGGCCTTGAACGCGTTGACTCGTTGGGCGTCAGGCTGGGTCTCGAACCGCCACCGCGCGTAGCGGTTCACGAACTCGGACAGGACGATCACGTCGACGAAGATCGGACCTCCGGCGTCGAGGCAGCGCCGGAAGGCGCTCGAGTAGGCCTTGACGTTCTGGTCGTTCGGGTCGTAGCCGACCGTATGGATCCGGAGCCAGACGTTCGTATCGAAGAAGAGCCGGTCGCGTGGGGAGAACCGGTGAGAGTCGACTGCTTTGATCGCGGCAGCCATGGCTCAGGCCAGCGCGTCTTTCGCCGCTCGCTTGAAGCGCTCGGGATCCTGGAAATACGCCCTGGCCGTCTGAACGACCCGCTTGAGGAGCGCCCGGTCATCGGGCTCGATTTCCGTCACCCGCAGCCTCGAGCGGATCTCGTCCGCCGAGAAGATTCCGTAGAGCTGGCCGATCGCTGAATTCAGGAATGCCGACGTCAGGTTGCTGACGTTCCGGAAGGACACGGTAACGCTCGCCTGCTGGGTGAGCGCCGCCTGGAGGCGCTCGAAGACCCGCTGCCCGTCATCGGAGGCCACGCAGAATGGACTTCCAACGACTTCGAGGATGGACACGTTGAGTCTGCGGTTCATTGCTCAGCTCCTGCTGGCTTGCGGTCAAAAGACGTCGCCAGCATCGATCTCGGTCGACAGCTTATAGGAGGCCTCGTCGGCCGTGTTGATATCTATCGACACCGTTACCCCAGGGAGAGGTGCGGGAAGGGTCTTGACCTCTTCGCTTCGGCCGGACAGTCCCCAGTACCCGGTCCCGGAGACGATCTGGAGGCGACCTCCGTTCAGCCCGACGAACTCCTTGAGCAGCTTCAGGCCGAGCCCGCCGGGTACCGGTCCGGTTCTGGTCGTATTCCTCTCGTGGGTCGCCCAGACGATTGCCTCGACGTCGGTGAACGCCCGATCCGTGAATCGCTCGACATTCTCCCGGATGCCGACACCGAGGTCGCTGACTGTGAAGACGAGCCGCCGCTTCTTCGGGAAGTGCTGCCCGCACGAAAACACGCCGGCCACGCTCTTCGAGTGGACCTGGGCGTTGCTGAAGAGCTCGAAGACGCTTTCGAGAAACTTCTTCCGAAGACCGTCGCTCATCCGAGGTATCGACGGGTTCTGCATGAGTCTCTGATCGACGTACTCCGCGAAGTAGCGCCCATCCCCGAGCGCGAGATGGAGGTAAGGGACCGTCGTGCCGAAGGAGTCCGGAAGCTTCTGGCCGCCATACTGGCTCAGGAAGCCGTTCCGGCAGAGGATCACCTCGACGGCGTTCGGAAAGCCTGCGAGCTCGACCTCGTTGAATTCCTTCTGGGTTCGATGGAGGAGCGCGCCGAAGGGCGCGGACATGTCGGCATCGAACCAGGAGACTCCGGACATGTCGAGGACCAGCTTGTCGAAGACCAGGCCCTCCACCGACTGCGCCAGGCTGGAAAGAGCCTCGAAACCGGCGGCATCGCATCGGATCGGTCCGAGCGCTCGTCTCATCGGGGTCATCCTCGCACCGCGGCCGGTTCAAGAGAAGAGGAGCGGGGTGAGCGTTTCCAGCCAGCGCGACGCGCGGGAGTCCGCTGCCTCGGAGTTGAGTGAGGCCCCAGGCGTTGCTCCGCCTGGGGCTCCGACCCGCCTCCTGGACGCCAGGATGGGCGGCTCGCCGAACGCACCGCGGTAGGTTAAGGAGGGCCGTCGGCTACGGTTCACGGCGATCGGATGGTCTCGGGTACGCGTTGAAGGTCGGCGGACCCGAGGAAGGCGGCGCGCCGGCCCTGTTCCGCGAGCTTCACACCCGGATGCGGAACGGCCTCGAGACTTCTTCCCTGACGGCAGTTCCTTTGGGCCTCGGCCTCGCGGATGGCCAGCAGCTGCCGGGGCAGATCGAGATGGACCGCGACCGCAACGAGCCGATCGTCGTCGTGGACGGGCAGCCGTGCTCCTGGGACGAGGAGGTTCGCGCCGGTGCCGTTCGCCGCTTTCTTCTTCGCTCGCGCCACTTCGCCCCTCCGGTTTCGAGAGAGATTGCCCCGCGAAGCGTCGCCTCGGCGGACTCAGCGCCGGTCGTCGCCGGGTCGGCCGGGGCCGCCGAGACCCGCGATCCGGTAGCATCGCGGGCGAGATGAGCATCCTCACCGAAGAGCAGCTCTCCCGGTTTCGCGAACGCCTCGAAGAGGCTCGCGACACCGCCGTCGCCGTCCTCGGACGCACGGCGGACGACGTGAAGCCGATCGAGGCGAGCGGGTCCGCGATCGGCCGCGTGACCCGGATCGACGCGATCCAGATGCAGGGGATGGCGCAGATGAGCCGGGCCCAGCTCGAGCTGCGGCTGGCGAAGATCCGCAACGCGCTGGCGGCCCTGGACGCCGGCACGTACGGGACGTGCCGCTACTGCAAGGGCCCGATCGACCTCTCGCGGCTCGAGGCGCTCCCGGAGGCGCCGTTCTGCATGCCGTGCCAGGAGGGCTTCGAGGCGTAGCGCCTCTCGCCGCGAAGCCGGGATTCGCGGGGGCCTCTCCGCGTTCGCCCGGGGGTCCGGGTCCCTCAGCGGACGACCGTCCTCGATCCGGGTGGCACAACCGACGTGCGCTACCAGCTCGAACGGTGGGTTTCCGGCCTGAAGTACGACTTCGAGCCCTGCCGCGGGACGCCGTTGACGGCCGTCTCGGCGTCGACGCTGAAGACCTCGATCGCCCCGGGGCCCGGGTTCGTCACGGCGAGCGTGAAGGTGTAGCGCTGGCTCACCCGGCGCGGCGCGGAGGCGCGATCGACAGGGTTCCCGACGCGTCAGCCCCTCGAGCCCGTCGGCGCTCCCGCTCCGGGAGCAGGCCGCCTCCGACGGGGTCGTTTCGGAGCCGGGACGGATTCGGCCTTCATCCTCGCCACGCTCGCGACCGGGAGGCTGAGGGCGCCGATGCGGGCTGCGGCCTCGACCCGGCCGGCGCGAGGGAGATGCCGGCGCGCCTTCTCGAGGAACGCCTCCGTCTCGAGCTGATCGGCGAGCTGGTTCAGCCTGCTCAGGTCGAGACCAGGCCGGAACTCGCCGTCATGCGGCTCGACGAGGAAGCTCTGCTGGCGGCGGTCGCCGGACAGAAGCTCCGCCAGGCCGCGTCGAAGCACCGCGTCGAGGGCGGCCTCGAGCGAGAGCCGCCTTTCGCGCGCGAGCGTCCGGATGCGGGCGGCGACCTCGGAGTCCAGAGTGACGGTGGTCCTCACGGCGCCATCATCCCGCTCAGGAATCGGGCTGTCACGCGTCGGAACCCAGCGACCCCGAGGCTTCCCCGCCCACGTCCTACAATTCCCGTCGTGTCCGAGCCCGCTCTCGCCACGCCTCTCCGCGCGCTCCTCGCCGAGGGGCCCGGGACGATCGTCGCGGCCTGGCTCTTCGGAAGCCGGGCTCGTGGCGAGGAGCGGCCCGGGAGCGACGTCGACGTGGGGGTCCTCTTCGACCCGCCGCCGGAGCCGAAGCTCGGGAACGAGGCGCACCGGCTGGAGGGGAGGCTCGAAGCGGCGCTCGGTCTCCCGGTCCAGGTCGTCGCCGTGAACTCCGCACCCCCCGACCTGGTCCATCGCATCCTGCGCGACGGGGCGCTCCTGCTCGACCGCTCGCCGCTTCTTCGCGTGCGGTTCGAGGTGAAGTCCCGCAACGAGTACTTCGATCTCCAGCCGATCCTCGCCCGCTACCGCGAGGCCAGGCCGTGATCGACCACGACCTCGTCGCCAAGAAGCTCGCGATGATCGAGACGTACGTGCGCGAGCTCGACGAGCTCGCGCGTCCGGCTGCCATGCGGACCGATGTTCGCGAGGAGCGGTTCGTGGAGCACACGCTCCAGCTCGCCATCCAGGCGGCCCTCGACGTGGCCTCCCACATCGTGTCCGACGAGCGCCTCGGAGAGCCGCGCTCGAATCGCGAGCTCTTCTCCCTGCTCGTTCGCGGCGGCGTCCTGCCGGAAGCGCTGGCCGATCGCCTCGGTGCGATGGCGGGCTTCCGCAACGTGCTGGTCCACGGATACGGCGACGTCGACCTCGCCATCGTGGAGGACGTGCTCGCGAACCGGACAGGCGACCTCCTCGAGTTCGTCCGCGAAGTCCGAGGGCGAAGCGTCAGCCGGTAGCCCGGCGCGCGGCGCAGACCCCATTCACGAGCTCCTCCGGCGGCGGCCGAGGTACGCCTTGATCCGGCGCGTCGTCTCGTTCGTCCTGGCGTAGACGCCTCGGCGGTCGGTCGGCTCGAGGACTCGCTCGGCGAGCCAGTTCCTTATCGTCGCGCGCGAGACACCGAGGGCGACGAGGTCGGCGCCGGCGAGGGCTTCGTCCCGGGACGCCGGGCCCGCGATCGGGGCGTCGACGGCGGGGCGGCGGTCGAGGAGGTCGGCGAAGCGGACCGTCCGAAGGCCGATGCCATAGCCGAGAACGGGCAGGTTCCAGCGATTGGCCAAGGGTGTCCTCCTCCTCGTGCTTCCCGAGGAGCGGTCCCGGCCGTCGACCGGCCGGGACCGCCCTCTTTCGAATCGTCAGGCAGGCTTCTGGGTCGGCATGGTGTGCGCCTTCCCGTCGGTGGCGCAGCCGCCCGCGCCCTTGCAGGCGTTCTGGCCCTTGCAGGCGTGCTTGTCGGTGGCCTCGGGACCGGCCTTCTTGTCGCCGGTCTTCTTGCTGCCGCAGCCGTTCGGGCCACCACAGGCGTTCTTGTCCTTCTGCGAGGCCGCGGGGGTGTTCGACGGGGCGGCCTGGCCCTGGGCCAGCGCGCTGCCGGCGAACGCGGAGCCGGCGATCAGTCCGGCGACGACGGCGGAAACGTAGGCTGCGGACGGGCGGTTCTTCTTCATGGTGTCTCCTTCTTCGACAGGATTCCCCTGTCTGATCTTCTCTTGGCCGTTTCGGGTCATCCCTGCCCGGCCGGAACTTGCGATCACATCTCTGAGGCTGGCGTCCGGGGAAAGGATTCACAGCTACCGCCGCGGCTCGCGGCCGTTTCGGGCCGGCCGCCCGCTCAGGCCTGCGGATCGCTCTTCACGAACCGGACGATCGCCTCGAGGGTGATCACCCCCTCGACCCGACGGACCTCCCCTCGGCTCAGCACGGGCAGCAGCCCCGGGCTGCCGCGAAAGCGCTCGAGAACGAGCTCGAGGGAATGGTCCGGGTGGACGTGCGCCGGGTCCGGAACGACCAGGGACGAGACGGGGACGTCCTCTCGTCCCGAAAGAACGCTCTCCTCGAGGTCTCGGCGCCTCACGAGGCCCGCGAGCTTCTCCCGGCTGCCCACGAGGTAGCTGCTCGAGGAGTCCTTCTCCACGATCCTCCAGGCCTCTCCGATCGAGCCTTCCTCCGGAAGGAAGAGCGGCTCCCGGGCCATGATGTCCCTTGCGCGCAACGTTCCCAGGGTGACCCGGCTCGCAGCTCCGGGGAGATGCACGCCATCCTGCTCGAGCAGGGCGTGGTAGACGGCCTTGGGCTGGAAGTGCCTCGAGATCAGGAAGCTGAGGAGGTTCGCCACCATGAGCGGGACCAGGATCTGGTAGTCCTGCGTCAGCTCGAAGATCATGAAGACCGACGTCATCGGCACGCGGATGATGCCGGCGAAGAGCGTACCCATCCCGACGAGGGCGTAGGCTCCCGGGTCGCCCGTCGGGAACGGCGCCCACGCGTGCATGACGATGCCCACGGCGCCCCCGGCCATCGCGCCCAGGAAGAGGCTCGGCGCGAAGATGCCTCCCGCGTTGCCGGACGCGTACGAGATGATCGTGGCGACGAGCTTCACCCCGCAGAGGAGGACCAGCGTCTTCAGCGCGAGGGAGCCCTGCAGCGCCTGGTCGACGTGCTCGTAGCCGACCCCCATGACCTGCGGCACGAAGACCAGGATGACGCCGATCGCGAGCCCCCCGATCGCCGGCTGGAAGGTCCTGGTCCACCCCGGCATCCGCTTGAAGAGGCCCCGCGTGCGGAGGAGCAGCTTGCAGAAGAAGACCGAGACGATTCCCCCGACGATGCCGAGGACGGCATACCCGATCAGCTCGGCGGGGTGGACGAGGTGGTAGGCCGGAACGCGAAAGAGAGGCTCGTTGCCGAGGATCGAGCGCTCGACGATGACCGCGGTCACGGATGCGACGACCGTCGATCCGATGAGCGCGGCGTTCATGTCGCCGATGATCTCCTCGAGCGCGAACAGCACGGCCGCCACCGGCGTGTTGAAAGCCGCGGAAAGGGCCGCGGCGGCGCCGATGGGAACGAGGCTCTGCACGCGGGCAGGGGACAGGCGTAGCCATCGGCCGAGGACGGACGCGATCCCCGCCCCGATCTGCACGGATGGCCCTTCGCGGCCCATCGAGTGTCCGGAGCCGACGCAGAGGGCTCCCGTCAGGAACTTGCCGAAGGCGACGCGTCCCGGGATCACCCCCTGGTGAAGATGGTAGGCCGCCTCGGTCTGCGGGACGCCGCTGCCACGGGCGTCGTTGAAGAACCTCGCCAGCAGGAACCCGGTCACGAGGCTGACGATCGTCGGGACGGCCAGGAGGCGCCAGTTCGAAGGCGCCGCTCCGAAAAGGACGTTCCGGGTGGCGTCGATCGCGAGCGTGAACAGGACCGCGGACAGGCCCCCGAAGACACCGAGCAGGATCGTCAGGACGAGGAAGACGTGGTTCTCTCGCAGGAGAAGCTTCTCGGCGATCGACCGGCCGTCGAGGTTCAAGATCCAGCCACTCCGTGCCTGCGCCCGATCAGGAGGAGCGCCAGGTCCAGGCCGGTGGGCTCTCCGCACGCCCGGCTGGACGCCTCCTCGACCCGAAAGACGAGTTCCGCGCCGTCCTGCACGAGACCCGGGCCGCGCGGACGGCCCTTCGCGTCGAGGAGGCCCCGCATCGACACGACTTCCGCACGGAGCTGCTCGAGGCCGGAGACTTCGGATGCCGGCACGTCGCTCCCAGGCTCGAGACAGCTTTCGAGACGTCTCGCGGCCTGGTCGAGACCGGCGAGGAGACGCGTCACCCGCTCGTCGGACGCGAGACGCGGGGCCAGGGGATTCGCCGTCTGGATCAGCCGCGTCGTCTCGAG